>Ga0208428_1000732_pt1 | contig 14634 bp, 18 predicted proteins | sample DEB08_DNA_11_FD_184535 | JGI IMG/M metagenome (GOLD analysis project Ga0208428, IMG submission 184535) | Aqueous microbial communities from the Delaware River and Bay under freshwater to marine salinity gradient to study organic matter... | ecosystem: Environmental > Aquatic > Marine > Coastal ... | reverse complement strand
AGATTGCTTTTACCGACGACATAATTCGGGCTGTTAATGCCGATGGAGGCATGGAAGGACCGGAGTATAATTTCTCAGGCGGCGGTTATTCTTGGGATGAATGGTTTGAGCAGCGTGGTCTCAAAAATGAGAAAACTTGGGGAGATTTTTTCTTATCATTGGGTTATATTGCTAACGATATTCCGCTTGACTACGAAATAGACGACCCTTATTTCACTTGGATTATGGCGATTCAGTATAATAGAACGCAACGCACTTATGGAAACAAGATGTTGATTTGGAACAACACATGGCATCAAGACACCACTATTCCTTGGCGACTCTCAGACATGAAAAACACCGTCATTGAGATTACTGCCAGTCCCAGAGGAACACTTTCGGCTACTTCTGCATGGTCTCAACCCATCAAAGGAGAACTCCAAAGCACAGAATGGCAGCGTGATGAATTACCTTGGAAACTGGGTTTTGTTACCACCGAAGTCTTAGAAAAAATGTTTCCGAACACCGAAGACAGCGAACTCTGGGAATTGTGGATGTCGGGAGGACTCCTTAACTGGCGAAACTTTCCGTATGAACTCACCGTTAAACCTCACCCAATTTATTCGGGTGTGTGGCAAGGCATTTGCCCCGAACACGGAAACGAAAGTCTCTGGAGTGGTTGGACTCACGACAATTACGGCAGCCAATATCAAAATCAAATCAAAGAGTTAATCCAAGACGGAAGCATTTATGCAATTGAAGCCCCTGAAAACACAGCCGCCGGCTGGGAATACATCATTTGTCGTCGTTGCCGTGACGACCAATCCGATACCAGTTTAGCCACGCTGGAAGATTTATTCGCTTAACAAGATTTCGGGCCATTCTTTCCAATTCAGAGACTCAGAGAATAGTTCAGAATAACTCGGACCCGTAAAACTCACCACGAATCCCAACACTCCAGTCTCTTTTTCCATTTCTTCCAGAAATTGATTTAATCGGTTCGGCCACCAGTCGTTATCTTCCACATTTTCTTCCGGTATTAACGGGTCTCCATCCTCGTCTTTGTTCGCAAACATTCCGTCTTCCACGACATACTGCCACAACCTATTATTGACGCCCAAAGGTTCCCAATTTCTTTCACCTTTTTTGTCGTTAAACACCATCCATGTTACCAAAGGGTGAATGCCGTCTCTATCATTAGCAAAACTCACAATGCTAAAATTATTTGGACCCATTTCATCTAAACTCGCCAGCCATTCTAACTGTTTAGCCACCTGAGTTCTTCTGATTACATCACCATCAGTCGGGTCAAAATCATTACCGATAATTGTCTCTGTTGAAACTATCTCTGAGTTTTGTCCTAACAAGTTCTTTATCATCATGGTGTAAGCCTGTATTTCACCCATATTAGACTCGTCCAGCAATTCTTTATACTTTTCGGGCTGCATGAGGATTCTTTCACCAGTCCAATCTTCCAGTTCTTTTTCGCCCCGATAGTTCAACAAAGAATCCCGAGTTTTTTCATTCACAGTAATTCCTCCGGCCATTCGTTCCAGTTGAGGCATTCATTATAGCCAAGCACACCCACGAACTTGATTTTCAAAGCCCATCCTAATGACCCGTTTTCACCCCAGAACTCATCATCGTTTTCCATGTATTCCATTCTTTCATCCAAAACAGATAATTCTCCATCACCACCGTCATTTCCAAATAAACCCCCGATTCGGACATCTCCCCATTTTTGATTGGTTGCACCTAACACAAACCATCCATCAGACCATTTCATACCGCCACGGGCTAAATAGACTACATACGGTGGTCGGCTATCACCATCACCTGCGCCAGCCACAATAAAAATCTCATCTTCTTTGCCCCGTTCCACTCGGTTTTGTATGGCTTTACCATTATCCCCACTCAAACCCCTAACTTCTTTCAGGTTCATCCGGTCTTCCTCCCATTCTGGTAAAACATAAGTAGTAATCTTCGGATTTATGCTCTCAAACTTAGTTTCGACGAGTTCTTTGATAACAGCAATCAGTATTTCTTGTTCTCCTTGCGGTGTGGAATACTCTTTACCAGCCGCCTCATCTGTGATTCCCTCCAAGAACCAGATGTCCTTATCAGGAGCATTTCTCCACTCAATCAACAGACTTCTTAACTCATCTATCTCATCCATAGGGTTCACCTCACCGAAACTTTATTCTTTCCGATACTTAAAGACACTCATTTAGCCATTGGCTAATGTGAACCTTTAAATAAGTGATTCAGGAATCTCCCTCTGCAATCAGGCGGGGGGTTCCGTTAGAATACCGAAGTAGTATCAATCCATCTCAAAAAATTAGAGGCAGGAGTGTTATTATCAAAGTATTACTTATGTAAGTTGCTTCCGATTACAGCGTCGGCGGCTCACAATTGATTGCACTAAAGGAGATAAAAAGGAGTGGCTCCACCGGACACAAGGATTACCTGCGGCTTCGGTGGTCCCTCCCTCCATCTCCAGCCAGTTCCAAAATCATTAAGTAGTCAAAAACCCCAATTACTACTAACGATACCCATGATACCTCTCAAAGAATTGTTGTTCAAAAACGACGACATTCATCCTTGTGTGGAAGACATTTTCAACATACATTTTGGAACCAACGAACACCTCTCAATGTCCGTTCCAGAACTCTTGATTTCATATCATCAAAGCCACCGAGCCATCATGGATTACATAGAACTTATGGAGCCTTCTTATGACCTTGACCTTATATCGGTGATTGTTCATGCTTATATTGCTGAGTTCTTTAACCTCAACGACACAACTTCTCAAACTCTTCGCAGCCTTTTAGAATTGAAAGACGGTGTATCAGCATGAATCGCAAACCTCGCATCAAAAAGGAAACAAAGAAGTGGCGTGAAAATCGGAGTCCCGTTGTGGATACCGACATCAACGAACTTCAAAGAGAATTACTCGGTATTGAGTTGTGTCGGGCTTGTGAACACACCTTTCCCCGAGACCACCGAGAATGTCCGAACTGTGGACAAACCTCGCCTTTATATGGGTGATGTGTCAATGAGGTTGCATGACCACCGACTTCAAAGTTGTGAACATGGTTGCCGGAACTCGTTTGACCGACAGCATAGACCTTTACTCGGTATCCGCTACGCTGGATGTCCCGTATGAAGCCGAACAATTCCCCGGAATGGTGTATCGGGTCAGTCCCGACACTCATGGACCCACGGCTCCAACGCTGTGCTTGTTGCTGTTTAGCAGCGGTAAGTGTGTAGCCACCGGAGCCAAAGCCTATGAGGATGTAGAAACCGCTATGAGTATGATTCACGCAGACCTCAGCGACAACGGTTTCTCTATGTGGCCGTTTGACCCTGCCGACATTGAAGTTTCCAACATTGTGATTACTACGGACTACGGCAACAATCTTTCTCTTCGCAACCTTGTGTTGGCTTTGCCGTTTGACCGCAGCGAGTATGAACCTGAGCAATTCCCCGGACTCATCTATCGTCTCAGCGAAACCGCAGGTGTGTGTCTGATTTTCTCCTCCGGTAAGTGTGTGATTACTGGAACATCCAGTCTGGATGAAGCCGAAGAAGCCGTGGGCGAACTTCGGGCCGAGTTGGATTCTTACATTTGAGTCGGCTCCGCCAAATCTAACGATGCTTTTAAGTATCAGAACGGTCAGATTAGTTCTATGCAAGCCCTTGGACTCGTTGGAACCGCAATTGGATTCGGTAGTTTTGGATACTCCGTTGTTAGACTTTATGAACGCAACTGGAAAGCCGCTGTCGGCGGTATCGCCGTTGGAGCCGTGGCTCTCAGCCTTGTCGGTTGGAACATGAACAAGTTGCGAGACACCGTTCCATTCATGGCTGATGGAGATTTCATGGACCCAAAAGAGGTTGAAAAGATTCTGGATGCTTCCCGTGGAAAAATTGTTTCCGTAACTTTCGTCAAGCGCACAACTGGCGAAGAACGAACTCTCGTTGGTCGCATCGGTAAGAACTACAAGCCTACCGGCACCGACCCACTCGGCGGCAAAGCAGCCCGTCGCAAGCGAAATCTCTTTACTATCTATGATATGCAAAAAGGCGGATTCCGCATGGTCTCTATGGACTCCGTGCTTTCTATCAAGGCAGCCGGTAAGCGACATCATGGTTGATGATTCTACCTGCCAAACAGGTGGCGTAGTCAATGCAACCAAATGTAGAAGAACTGATTAAACGATTAGAACCTTATTGGGTTATCAAGTATCTACAATCTCCCGAAACTTTGGCTTTGTTTCAAGAAACTTCCGGACCCCTTGAAGTTCGCAAGTTTCCTTATACATGGAATGATTGGGTCGCTGTTTTTGGTGACAAAACCGGTCTGCAATTTCCGGCTTGGACGGCAATAACACCGGCTAATAACATTTTCAGTATTACTCCCGCAAATTATCAACCGGATGGTAATACGCTGGCGGTTTTGAAACAAACTATTGACGCAGTAGGTAAAGAAGAATATCAAATAACGAATGTTTCTTTATGGTTCAATCTTGATTCTGAGCAATTAGAAGTCATTCAAGTTCACGCCATTTCTCCGGACCCCGTATCTGCTGAAAAAGGAATCTATGAAAACCGATATTTAGTTGCTGGCGGAGGACCTATTGTCGCTGCTGACGACGATTATACCGAAGTTTTCCAAGACCGTATCATAGAAGGAATCATCGACGGAAAATCCTTTGGATTTATGTATTTCAGAGTCGCAAGTCTCAGCGAGATGAAACCGTTTGAACTCTGGGACTGTCTTAACTGGGAATCGTTGCCGTATAGATACCTTTAAGACGGTGCTATGCTCTGTATAGAGCATGATGGACGACCCATATTGGTTAGCAAAAGCCCAAGAATACACTTCGTTGTTTCGCAAGTTCTTCCGAGAATTATCTCAAGAATCCACGCTACCGCCGGAAGAAATCACTTCCCTTTGGATTCATTTTATGGAATCTGTGTGCGATTGTGAAGGTTGCCGAGAAGACGCCGATTGCATGGTTCATATTGATGTCCCCGAAGACTGGGGCGATGACTCTGAGGAGGCGTAAGCCAGATGGTGAACACTCGGGCTTCCCGAGAGATTCGTGGGTGGCACCCTACCCGAATTGCTGAAGAACTCCGATTAGACCCCACTCAAATTGCGGGTGCATGGTCGGCTTCCGCCGCTGACTACGCTGATGAATTACGCCCCGGTGTTTTGGTGGGACAAACCGACCAGACCGGTAAAATGTCGGACATTATCAACCTGTTTCAAGACCGTTTAGAAACCGTTCAAGAGATTCTTCGCAAAGAACATGGGTTTCCGGCTTTCATGGATATTCGCACAGCCAACAAAGAACGCAACCGCTATGTCCGACGAGAAGTCTCGTTGGTCGGCATGGTCTCCGACATTCGGCGTAGCCGGTCGGGTGGACGCATTGTGGAACTTGAAGACCGAACTGGTTCCGTCCGAATCTTTGTTCGGGCTGAAGACCCTGCTGCCGGCACCCTGCTGTTAGACGATGTTATCGGAATCACCGGCAAGTATGCCGAAGACAAAGCCAAAGGTGGAGCCTCAGACCTAATTTTCGTTAATCGCATTCAGTATCCCGAGATTTTGTCTAATCACCGCAACCGTGGAGGATTAGACTTTGACCCTGTTTCGGTGGCTTTTGCTTCCGATATTCACATGGGCAGCAAAGAGTTCTTGGAAAAAGACTGGGACAAAATGATGAAGTGGATGAACAGCGACGATGAAACTGCTCGCAACATCAAATACTTCGTGCTATCTGGTGATGTAGTGGATGGAATCGGGGTTTATCCCGGACACGATAAGAACCTCAGCATTCACGATGTTTATGACCAGTATGAGTTCTGTGCCCGAAAACTTGACGAACTTCCTGACCACATCGTTCCGGTGATTCTTCCGGGCAACCACGATGCCGTCCGACCCGCCGAACCACAACCAGTTCTTGAACCATTGATTCAACAACGCTTCAACAGCACCATTCATGTCGGTAATCCAGCGAGACTTTATCTCCATCATGGAGCCGACACCGGTTCTGAACCATTTGAATTGCTCAGTTATCACGGAAAAGGCATTGACGACATGGTTCCTCGCATGGCTCATGTTACTTATGAGCGACCGGCTGAAGCCATGAAAGAAATGCTCAAGAAAAGACACTTGGCTCCAATGTGGGGAGAACGCAACGCTCTCAGTCCTGAAACCGAAGACCAAATGGTTATCAGAGATGCCCCAGATTTGTTCGTGACTGGTCATACTCATGCCCACCAAGTTGAGTGGTATCGTGGAACTCCTTTAGTCGTTTCTTCTACTTTCCAAAACGAAACCGACTTTATGAATATGTTGGGCTATCAAGCCAAGAAGTCTCGTCTCACGGTGTATAACCTTCAAAATCGAAGCACTCGCATAGTGAACTTCCAAAGCAAAGCAGATTGAGGCATGACCCCACGCATAGCCCCCTCTTTTCAACCGTAGGTTGAGGTAAGCCTCACAAGTTCATAACGGTCCTTGTGTCTATAACTAACATGGGTATTCGGCTTTGTTCTTGTGGCAACACCATTAAACGGATGCGCTATGACCCGAAATACTGTTCAGAATGGTGCGGGCATTATTTCCGAGACGGTGGTTCATCATGGAACCTCAAAGGTCAGAAAGTTTCTTTGACTTGTCTGTGGTGCAACTCGGATTTTGAATTGACTTACGGTAAGCGATTGGAGAAAGTTTTCTGCAATAATGAGTGTAGTCAGACCGCCCAGAGAAAACAAAATTGGTATAATTTCAATGTGTGCCGGATTCTTAAACGACATCCCGAAGGTCTGACGGCTGAGGAAATTGCTCGCTTGATGGATGAGTTCGATTTTCATCAGAACAGTCATCGGGTTTCTTCCCGAGTCCGACGCTTGGTTTCCTCGGGAGTTCTTATCAGAGAAAAACAAGGAGTTTCTCCCACAACTTATCGGTTAGCCAACCCCGAAGGTTTCGGTCAGGAGTGGTTGTCTCATGTATGATTGGCGCACAATTCTTAGACCCGTCTGGGGTTTCGTGGCTTTGCAGCCTGTCATTCTGGTTTGGTTCTATCTCTTTTCCGACGATTGGATGTCGGATTACACCGCCCTTGGTTGGCCTCTGCAAATCGTTAGCACGGTTTGGTTGATTCCGGGTTATGCGGTTTATGAACGCTGGTGGGACCGTTTGCCTCCGGCAAATGAACAGGGCAATCTTTAAGTAGCAGAACAACTCAGAAATATCCATGTCTGGATTCTCTATTGGAGATGTCTTCGGTAAAACTTTCTTGTCGGCTGAAACTATCATCGGCGGTCGTTCCACCAAAAAGGTGTTCAACGCCACTATGACGAATCTATCGGTTGATGGAACTTCAGTTCCTAACACCGGTTTCAAGCAAATTATTTCGGGCGAACAAGTTAATGGCAAAGCCGCTGGTCCGAATGGTTGGGCTTATCGGAAAATTGGAGCCGTTCACGGCAAGTCTAACAAAGTCTCGGGAGGCAAACTAAGTTCTTCTAATGCCAATGAGTTCTTCAAGTGGAGCAACGGCACCACCACCGGCGACGACAAAATGATTCTTTATCCAGACGATGCTTTCAATTTCCACCCCGCCAAGGGAACCACCGCCAAGTTCAAGTTCCGTTATGTAACCAACAAAACAAGCAGCGGTAGCAAGCAAAGTTCTCCTTATGATTATGTCGTGAACATCAAGAAAGAATCGGTTAGTATTCCTACGGCTGCTAACAGCAGTTCCTATCCAACCATTACCGGTTATACTAAACAAAACGCTTCTTCGTCGGCTTCTGGATATGCTGATTTCACAATGGAGTTTGACGGCGACCAAGACAACGACTACTGGTCAATTGATATGAGTAGCCGGTCTGGTTCTATTGGACAAAGCAACTTTGAAACTGATGGCAAGCGTTTCCTCCGTGTTGGCAGCAAGAGTCCAGAATCACAAGACATTGACCGTGTAGAAATTACGCTTCTAAGTATCGTTAAGAATCCAGTCAGCGGTTGTAAAGACCCAGATGCTTCTAACTATAATTCCAACGCCACTATCGATGATGGTTCTTGTTCTTTCACGATTGCGAGCATCAATGATTTCAAAATAAACAAGAGTTCTATGACGGTCGGAGAATCCGCTAAAATCTCATGGGAACTCAGTTCTGGAAACTTTAGCGAAATCCAACTTCTGCAAGACGGAACCAACATTATGCCCGCCGGTCTCAAAACGGCTCAAAACTCTGATACTGAAGTTTCACCGGCAGTTGGAGACCACAAATACCAACTGAAAGTTTTGTGGAACAAACCCAATGTTACTCCTAAGACTTCCTCAGAAAAGAATCTCAATGTTCAATCGGCTGCCTCTTATGTTCAATGCACCGACCCTAACCGAAACAAGAACGCTAACGGCGAATGTGCTTCCTGTAAAAGTGGATATTACTTAGATTCGGCTACTGATTTGTGCAGCCAATGTAATGACCCACTCCGACAAAAGAAGTCTAACGGAGAATGTGGCGATTGTATTTCAGGCTACTCCGAGAAAAACGGACAATGTGCTAAAGAAGGATGCACCACCGACGGCGATTATAACTTTGACCCTGAAGCCGTCGTTCACAATGAATCTATGTGTGGCGGAACGCCCGCAACAGGAGGAAATGGTGGAACCGGTGGAACTGGTGGAACCGGAGACGGAACGGGTGGAACCGGTGGAACCGGTGGAACTGGTGGGACAGACGGAACCGGAGATGGTGAACTTATTGAGGTTCTGCCTGAAGACGACGGCGATGCTATTTCGTCTCAGGTTGAACCCGAAGAAGCCGACCTCAGCAAGTGGATTTTGCCCGGTATTGGTGTCTTAGCCGTTGGAGCCATTATTCTCATGCGCTAAGGAGGCTTGCTTCTTGGATGCTCAAGCCGCCATTTTGGAATGGATAAAACCTGCTTCAATAAAAGCCGGTGCAGATGGAGACCTCTGGCAAAGCGGCATGGCTCCCGAAACTTGGTTTCTTCGTCCTGACACCAATCAGGTTTTTGACGACAAGATTTTCAAGCCCGAGAGTTATGATTTCATCAATGTTGATGACCAATTTTACTTTAACAATCCCGGTGTGTATCTCATCGTTGATAACACCGTCAAAAAACCTACCGGTCCCAAAGAACTTATGCGTCTTGAAATCCATGATTACCCACCCCCCGAATCAACAGGTTATGTTTGGGTTATGCAACCGCATATTAACCCATTTCCAGAAACCGGAATTGTGGCTGACCAAGTGCAACTCTTGAAATTAGATACCGCAATGGCACAGAAAGACTTTGCTTACTCTATTGAACGCAACCCGACTCATTGGGACATTTACTTCCTTATGGAATATCTCGGAGGAACTTTCAAACCTTTGAACTGGACTTCGTTTCCAACCAGCCTACTTCCGGAACTCTGAACGAAGTCTTTAAGTATCAGAACCACCCATAGTTTGCTATGGGCTTTGTTGCTGAAGGACACAACTACCAAGACTACATGATTAGTCATCGCTGGGACACCGAAGAAGTTTCTTCGGCACCTGCGGCTGCACCCGCACCTACCACTCAATTCAATGCCGAATCTTCGGATTCTGGAATCGTCGGTCGCATCACCGGTATGTTCTCTGATATTCTATCAATGGCGAAGTCCCAACCTTTGTTGGCTGGAGTAGCCATTGTTGGTCTTGTTCTCGTTGTCCGAGGACTTACCGAACAATCTGAGTAATCAGTTTGAACTGATTGTTTATAAGGGTCTTAGAACTATTCGTTTTTAGGTGTCCTTATGGCAACTAACAGATTGAACAACCTCCGATGCTACCTTGCTGGTCCTATTGACCACGCTGACGACGACGGAATCGGATGGCGAGCCGACATGACTAAATACCTTTCTGATTTTGGAGTTGTGGTTCTTGACCCGTGCGACAAGCCCGTTCAAGACTCATACTTCAAAGAGATAGGCGACGAAAAAGAAAAAATGATGGACCTCAAAAACACCGGTCGTTATTTTGAACTCACGCAGCGTATGAAAGAAATTGTTCACATGGACCTCCGTATGGTGGATATTTCTGATTTCGTTATTGTTTATTTGGACCCTGATTCCCGACCCTTCGGCACTATTCACGAACTGTTGAACTCTCTCCATCAACGCAAACCAACCCTTGTTGTGGTTGAAGGTGGACGAGCCAATGCTTCTAATTGGCTATTCGGCATTATGAACTACGAGTTCATGTTTGACGATTTCGAGTCTCTCCAAGTTTGGCTTCGCCAGATTGACGACGGCACGATTGAAGGCGACCTCTCTCGTTGGGTCTTTATGGATGTTGAAGGTTCTAAAGGAAAAACCAGCACCAAGTCTAAGGGTTCAGCCCGTAAAACTCGCCGGTATGATTCTGATGTAGATGCGGTCGTGGACGAGTCCGAGAAAAGCCTTCCTTTGGATTGAAGTATCAATCCGCAATCTTTAAGTATCAGCACATCCCTTATAAGGGATGATGTCAGCGAAGGCAAAAACAAACAATGACCGCTTGATGCAAAAAACGGGACTTCTCATCGTGTATGCGTGGGTTCTTCTGGCGGTCGGGTTCTTTGTGCTAACGGCTTGGGACCCCACCTATCTGGACTCGTCAGAAGACTATGTTTCTATTCTGGCTATCATTGGCGGCCCTGCTCTCCTAATTGTGACTAAAATTATTGAAACATGGAATCAAGAAAAAGGTGCCGAACTGCAAGACTATGAAGCCCAAGCCAGCCACCTCCGAGACATGGATGCTATCCGAGTCCGACACGCTGCGGATATGGAACGCAACCCACACGCCATCGGTTCACCGGCTGTCGAAGACAGTCATGGTTCCATTTATTCACAAGTTTCGGATTTGAGAGCAGAAATCACGAATCTTCAACAACAAATTAAGAAAAACCGTAAATCAGATTAGAGTTGGAAACAATGACTGAAGAAACTGAAAACCACGACGATGAACTCGTCCGAAAAGCGAAACTTTTGGCGGAAGCCACGGGTCGGTCATTTGAGGATGTTTTAGAAGACCTCTTGGACGATGGTGAACTCAACAATTCTAACACGGCTAAAGCCGACCTTGTTACTCAACTCAAAGAAGCCGCTGAATTGATTACTACGGTTCAAAACATTAACAAACAAGTTACTGAAAACACGGTTCTCAACGGAGGAGAAAATAAAACCGAAGTCAAAGTGGAAACCACTTTGGAAGGCGACATTGTGGACCGAGCCATTGAATCGGCTCAACGCAAAGCCGACAACATCAAGAAACTGATTCTAACGCTAACTCCCGTATTCTTGTTGCTTACCGGAGGTTCAATGGAAGCCTTTGGTGTTATCAATATGTTCGGTTCGGATGACTCTGATGACGATTATGACCCCGATTACTATGTTGAATACGGCGGTTGCATGAATCCCGATGCCAAAAACTATGATGAGTGGGCTTCATGGGAAGATGGTTCCTGTGAGTTTGACGATTCTGGCGGTGGCGGTGGACCGCCCGATTGCGAACCTAATTGGTGGTGGCAAAACGAAGCCATTTTTGACCACGACCACGACGGACAAGGATTCAACAACGACCTTCGGGTGCAAGTGGACTTCCGAGATTTAAACCAATGCAACGAACACATGAACAATGGCTATTTTGAAATCATGGTCGGAGAAGAAGACCGAATCTTAGAATATAACTTTCACGATGAGTTCACGATTAACGAGCATTATCTCAACCTTCCGGCAGGAGATTACTATGTTACGGTTAAGTATTACACCTATGATGGTTCTATGTGGAGTGGTCCCGAAACATGGGTCACGATGGAAAGCGAACCGACTTGTGTTACGGATTTAATTCACAAAGAGGCTGAATTGTATTTGATTGGCGGCAACGAATTAGAAGTCGCCATGATTATTCAATCCAACAATGACTGTGAAAGCGAAGTGGATTTCATGTTTAGCCTATATCACAACGACACTTACCAAAGCACCGTTGAATACGGAGTTTTGCCTTTGTTCACCGTTTCGGGAACGGGCGAATACCGAATCACGATGGCTCATAGCGATTGGAAAAACCTCGGAGAAGGTCTCTGGAATCTTGAAACCCGATTTTACACCGAATCCGATGGCGAAGTTTGTTGCATAATGACAAACAAGGTTGAAGTCAAGTCGGATTCTGAGTAATCTTTAAGTAGTCGTGCAACAGACCAAAGGTCATGGGCTATTATTCACTTGACCCACTCGGCAAGGGATTCTTCCGTATTGACCCAGCGGCTACGCTGCCGCCCGAGGCTCTGGCTTTTTACAGCGAAAATCAAGTTTTCCACAGCACCGCTGCCGTAGGCCAAGTTTCGTCCGAAATTGCCGAGCGTGTTGCTAAAGAAATCGCTCAAGAAGTCTCCGAAACAGTTTCAAAGAACATCGGTGAAACTGTCTCTAAGAGTGTAGCCGAGAAAACGGCGAAAGAAGTTATGCAACAAGCCTATAAGAATGTTCAAGAGCGAGCCATCGCTAAAAACGGTAAGGAACTCTCCGGCGGAGCCTTGCTTCAAGCCCTTCGCAAAGAAGCCAAAGAACTCTCCACCGAAACTTTGGAAACTGCTGCTAAGAAAACAACTGCTGATGTAGCCACAACCGCCGGTCGGAAAGCCGGTAAGTCCATTCCCGAAGGAGTTGAAAAAGCCGCTTTCAAATACACAGCCTTGGGAACTGGTGCTGTTGTTATCTACAATTGGGGAGACACTTTAGCCGAAGGGTTCATTGATGTTCTCGGAGATACGGCTGCGGCGGCTTTTGGAGGCAACTGTGAGCGAAGCAATTTTGAAGAAAACTATCCCGACGATAGCCCCGAACAAATTGATGCTCGTTTAGAAGAATGTCAGGACAAGGCTGCTAAAAATGTAATGATGTTGGGAGCCGCTGGAATTGGAGTTGTCGGATTGCTTGGATTTGCAGTTTTGAGCCGATTGATTCCTAAGCGAAAGTCGCCGTCTGAGCCAACGGAGGATTCCGAATGAGTTCCCGACCCTGCTGTATCTGTGGCGAAACCAAAACTGGTATGACTTATTCAATCCGAGCCTTTTGTTTTCCTTGCCGAAACTTAGCCATTGAATCCTATTTATCTGGACCGATGAAGGAGGCGTAGCCTTATGGCGAAACAATCTGGCTGGACTTATTCAGGCTCGGCTAATTTTAGCCCCACAGCGGGAGCCGGTAGCAGCAGCGACCGCACCAATCTCAAAACAGAAGTCAAAATTATTTCTTCTGACCGAAAAGGACGACGCTCCAAAGCAGTTTCCTCTAACGGATTCGGCACCGTGGAGTATTCCGGCGTGGAACGCCAAGACACAATAGAATGGTCGGTCCAAACGCTGTGCGATAACGACCCCATTAGTGACCGAGTGAACATCGTTCTCACTTACTATGACCCTTTTTACATCGGTCAATTATCTGACCAAATCATTCAGAATCTCTCAGATGATGAACTCGGTAATATCCTTGCTGGCGATGAATCTATCATTCAACAAAAAGTGGAATCGTCTATGGACATCGCCCGAGCCATTAAACAGATTTATTCTACTACGGTTATCACCGATACTTCCGAAGGCAAAGCCTCGGGAACCATCAAAATTGCTCCCGATTATCCCTTCGCAGATTATGTCCTTAACTTTCACTACGGCTATTCTTCTCGCAGCGAGCGTTCTGATTCTGCTAAGTCTAAGGAGTTTTTGTTAGAAACTGGAATCATGGTAGCCGAAATTACTGCCGTCGTGGTCGCCACCGTTTTGTCGGGTGGAACCGCCGCTATCATTCTCGGCACCGCTGGTGCCGTGCTGGGAGCCGCTGACCTTGCTTATGCGGCTTCTAACTATCTCTCCTCGGGATTCGGAGCCATTGATGAAAACCGTCAAGGTTGTTTGTTCCCGATTTTGGGTTTCAACCACAGTTATGTTTTTACTCTTGACGAACCCGTAATCTTAACGGATTCTGAAACCGGTGAAACTACCGAAACTTCAGCCAAAACTCAAAACATTGTCTCTCAGATTAGTCCCGCTTCAGCCTCAGTTATCGCTCAAGCCAGCACTTCAGGTGTTCCAACCGGCGCAGCCCTGCAAGTCGTCGCCGTGGGCGGATTAGTCGTCGCTGCTTTGTTAATTGCTCTCAAAGGACGAGCCGGAGGTGAGGCTTGATGGCAGAACCTCTGACTTATCCGGGCACCGATGTAGCCATCAAAGTTCTTGGCACTAAAACTCGTTCTGCCGACCCCAAAACTCTTTGTGCTTCCGAACACTCTGTTGTTATTGGACTCACACCACCACGGCAGAAACCTCTGCCGTTTGAAACTTCTATCGTTGTAGCCTTTACTGCTCTTGATACCTCGGGTGCGGGATACATCGGTCAGATTTTAGACCCGATGGCTATTGCGGGAGGCATCAAGGTTTTCGTGACTGACCCTGAAAAGTATAATTCCACTATTGAAGCCGGTAAAGTGGGCGCAGCCCGAAAAATAGCAACCGGAACTACGGCTGAGAAAATTGAAGGTGGAGCATTTATCGCTATCGCTAATTCACCTCTCGCCAAAGGCTATCAAGCCGCC
>Ga0208428_1000730_pt1 | contig 14650 bp, 33 predicted proteins | sample DEB08_DNA_11_FD_184535 | JGI IMG/M metagenome (GOLD analysis project Ga0208428, IMG submission 184535) | Aqueous microbial communities from the Delaware River and Bay under freshwater to marine salinity gradient to study organic matter... | ecosystem: Environmental > Aquatic > Marine > Coastal ... | reverse complement strand
TGTATGTACTGCCACTAGTTACTTTTGTTTTAAATTTAACACCACTAACGAACTTGTTATTCACATCGTTATAGAATGCTTGTTTTGCTAATCTAGCTTGTCTGTTTGATTTTTTGTTTACTGGACGGCCTGTGTTGTTTGTTCTGCCATCGATTTTGATTTCTTTTTTTACCTCAATGTTTACTTTGTTCATGTTGTTTGTTTTTATCATTATTTACAGTGTAAATATACGAAAGGGAATTGGCTTTTCCAACCCCTCTCGCATAAGTCTTTATTTAACTGCAACTGCAGACTCAACAATTCGTCTGTAACCTGTAAACTTATAGTTTGGATTGTCAATTACAACACCATCTTTAATTACTAAAGCATGCTTTGCAACCATCACTATGAATGTACCTTTATTAAATTCAGCACAAAACGTTTTTACTGTATGGCTTACTTCTTTGTGTGTGTATGAATGGTTAACTACTTTACCTGACGCACTTCTAGTAAGTGGGTGAATTGAATACACTCTAGTTTCAGGGAAAAGAGAATCACTAAACATATCAAATTGAGCAAAACCTAATTCAGCTAACTTGGGAAACATACCTTTAACACCCTTACGTGGTTGACGCTCAAATACATTTGCAGCAAACTCATGTGCCATGTTGTATGTGATGTTGAATGCATTGGCGAATGCACGTACAGCACAATCGTTTTTCTCGTTGATAGCTAATGATGAACCTACTGTTACATCATATCCGTTTTTAAAGTTTTCTAGTTTCATATCGTTCTTTTTTTATTTACTCTGTAAATATACGAACAATATCTGGGGGCTCCTACCCTTCTCGCATAAGTCTTTAACAACCTTACTTTAGACTGTATGTTAGGCCATACAAACAAACATTCAGACAGCCAAGTTATTCATATGACTCATTCAAGTTAGTTGTGAACAATGTGAGAGTGGTGGTTGTTCATGAATGTTCGAGAGGCTCGACGAGAAAGTTTGGCTCTGCTATACATGCATATGTCACGATCGGCTATTTTATCTACTTAACACACTTACACTATTCATATACACTATGTAACATTGTATATCTTTATATCAAACTATACACATATTTACATATACTAATATACTATTCAACATACACACATTATGCTAGTACGCGATGCGAATTATCGTAGTATAACATGAAAACAATGTATTTAAACGCATAAAAAAAGCACCAAATCATCGCCCATGTTATACAGCATACATTAGTTATTCGCATGTGTTTTTAACAGCGTAAATATATAATTCAATGTACCATCTAACGTAAGGTATTCGCTTGGAAACAACTTATCATAATCACATAACACATTGTTTATATCACTAACACTGTTTGTATGTAGTACATCTTCAGTTAACGATTCTAATTGTGTTGTATACTCATTGTCATTGGTAAACATAATACCTTTACCATCTTCATACAATCGCTTTTGCATGTCTGTTATTAACACATCATGTATCGCTTGTTTGTTTTCACTATTCAAATTCATATTGATTCTTTTTTATGTTTAAACGTATATACGTAGGTTAGGGTTGTGTGGCCGCACGTAAGCTGCTTTCTAAACTCTCCTAAAATCAACTCTAAATTCATTGCCAAAAGCCATTTCGTAACCTTCAACTATCTCATTTGCTTCTTCTAAACTACTAGCAGTATCTATTACTTCTATGTTTTCAAAACATCTACCTGCATCATCTATACTACTATAAAAACTTACTATTTCAAACATAACTTATTATTTTTAGTTTATTATTTATTTTCGCCACCAAAAGCCCTTACGGGCGAATTGGTGGATAATAAAAACTCTAAACAATAAAAAACTAACTAACTCTTATGTATGGACCTGTATACTCAACTAATTTACCTAAATTTGGAAATACAACACTGTTACCGTGGTTGATCAGGTCACCTAATACTTTACTTTTACTAACTTGAACAGCTTTTAATCCGCTTATGAACAATTTGCCGTTTAATACTTTGCTGTTTGATGTGTTGACTCTTATTTTCTTTGACATATGATTTTTTTTATGTGTTACTTACTTATTTACCCTGTAAATATACGAAAAGTATCTTGCTTCTCCTAGTTTTTTTGCAATTGCTTTTGCTTTAATTCTTTAATTCTTTGTACAATGAAACATTTATTCAACCCATTATTTGGATCATCGTAGTAATTTTGTAACCTATCAATTCTTTCTTGAATTGTTTCAGGTCCTTTATCATATTTGCTCATATCTTATCTTATTTACTTTGTAAATATACGAAAGATTTTTTGCTCCTCCTAGTTATTTCTTAATTACTTTTACTTAATTTACGATCTAATTTATTAATCATGTTGTGCTCTTGATAATTAGTTTTGCCGTATTTATCTTGTACTAATGGACCTGCACCTCTATTCATTGAGCCTGTTCTATGCTTTATGGAATTGAAAACAAAATCAGTGTATGCTTCTGTTGACTTGTAGTATATTTTGTATGATTTGCCTTCTACTACAAATTTAAACACACCACCTTGTTGCTCTAATTTTTTACAGTGGGTTTTTTGTTTAGAATTAAAGTATTGTTTTTTAAGAAATGCTAGTTGTTTTTTATCTACTCTGTTCATATTGATTTTTTTATTATTTACTCTGTAAATATATGAAAGGGGATTGGCTATTCCAACCCCCTTCACATAAGTGTTTTTTAATCAATTGTACATAAAGGATTAGTGTATAAGATTTCCCAAACTAAAATCTCAAATTTAGAATCAAGTGTTGACTCATATTGTTTAGCCATTGCGTTAGCTGTTGCTAGATTGTTAGTTGTGTTTAGTACATTGAATTCAGTTAATTGATCTTGTTGATTTTTGTGCTTGCTTACGATTTGAAACATGTTAATTAATTTATTGGTTTTATGTAATTATTTACTCTGTAAATATACGAAAGCTATTTGGCTTCTCCTAGTAAGAATGCAATTACTTTTTAGAAAATAGTTGCCACTTTTCTTCGTTTTTGTGTGCTTCTATTTCAGTAGGATCTTCATCATAGTCATACATGTCTCTGTATTTGGCAAACAATTCAGAATCTTGTGTGTAGTGAGTGTATTCATGTACTAATGCTCGTAGTAGTTCTTCTTCATTAGTAATGTTAGGTAAGTAAAGATAAATTGTACCCATATGATACTCAGCTATAGAACTAGCACTATGTTCACCTTCTGCTTCAGGTTCACCACTATGCATAGCATAAGTGTTATTGTGGCTAGTATCTATCTTTGGATAATCTAACTTACCTTTACCAAAGTATGATTTGATTAAAGGGTAAGCATAATCTAGTATGTCTTGAATTTCATCTTGTTTCATGTCCATACATATTACCTTTCTAATATTACAAACGCACCAAAGTATTTATCGAATACTTCTAGCAAATGTTCGTAATCACCTTCCATCATTTCAGCTTGTATTTTACTAGCATCTAAATCTAATTGTCTAGCTAATCCTTTTACTCTACCTAGTAAGTAAAAAGCATTACCGTTTGACCTGTTAAATCAATAACATCAAACTCTTGTTCTATTTTCTTTCTTATCATATCTTATCTTATTTACTCTGTAAATATACAAAAGCTATTTGGCTTTTCCTAGTTATTTTTGATTTTTCTTTTAACAAATAAGTTGGTGAGCCTTTCTTTATTCCTTTACTGTACGGGCAACAGGGTGGATTTGCTCGGTCATTTGCAACTGACTTTTACCTATCATACCAACAAGTTTTTACTTATTTGCAACATATCTATCTCATAATTGTATCCGCTTGCTTACAAAGATCTTTGTATCAAGCTAAGATTGATATGTTAAAAATACTTTTTGCGAATTTTATCTTCTAGTTTAGGATCATCTATACTAAGTTCATCATCTTTTTTATACGAAGGTGTGATACTACCTCTTTCAAACATACGATATAGCATGTATGATATTACTATTACTGCTAACCAACTACTCATACGTTTACCTCCTCTAATGCTTCTTCTAGTTCTACAAAACTACCATTTTTGTAAACATACCACTCACCATAAGCATACAAGTAAGTATAATTACCAACTTCTTTTCCATATTCAGAATAGTCTTCTGTGTTAGCAAACTTATTGATTTTTGATTCTTCACCTCTATCTCTGTGGTAAAATCTACATTGTTCTTTTTCTGCAAATAACTTATAGTCATTAAAAGGTAATTTTTCACCTATGTTTTTATTTAATGAACTTATATCTCCGTGTGCTAGTAGTTCATCTACTTTACTTTCATCTCTGTAGTGTTCATTTAAGATTCTACCATTCCATTCTAAATAACCATCTGAATGACAGTACACAGCTTTAATAATTCCGTCCTTACCTAATTTTGCGATTGTTGATCTTGTAGCCATATTGATTTTTTAATTATTTACTCTGTAAATATACAAAAGCTATTTGGCTTCTCCTAGTTTTTCTTGCGAAGTTTCTTTATCTTTTTTAAACGCTTCTGCTATACCATTTGGAAACATTGCTTTGAATACATCGCGTCCTACTTGCTTGTATAGTTTGATTGTTTGTTCGTTTTGTTTTAAACGTGTTTTGTAATCTTCAAAAGATTCATTTTCGCTTCTAGCATTGCTAAAGTTTAACCCTTCAAATGCTTTGTAATTGTCTACTACTGCCATAACCTATTTTTGTTTTAATTCGGTTTCTATTTGTTCATCACTCATTGCTAGTATCTCTTCTAAATAACTACCTATCTGAAGACATACCTCTGCTTGTGATTGTGCTATTGCGTCTTCTAATTTACCATCACTATAGCTATCGTATCCAAAATCACTTTTTTCTATATTTTTAAGCCATATAGCTAGCGTTTTTAATTTCTGTTCCATATTAAACTAATTCAAATGCTAATTTACTTAATTTACTATTCACTTCAATGTTTTGCTTGAAGTTCTTAATTGGTCTTGCCTTACGTGGTTTATCTTTAGTACCTAAGTAAGTGTATTTTCCGTTTATTAAACTTTCCTGTACACGATTGAATACTTCGTACAAACCATTACCTGCATCTTCTTTTCTATCTACGTTTAGCAAATCATCTATGTTAACTACTTTATCAATGTTATCTTCATTGTATGATTTAGCTGTGAAACGAAGCAATGCCGCTTGCTTAGCAAATTCAATTTGTTGTTCTTCTGTTAACTGAACTTTCTTCATTGCTGTAATTCTAGTAAGCACTTCATCTACTGTTTCTTCAAATTCCTTAACTAATTTCTGTACTGCTTCAAATGAATAACCCTTGTGTACCAATCTAGCTGAACCATAATCTTCAGTCTTAATAACTAAACCATTACTACATACTAGTCTAAATATACCTGCTGATAACGTAAATGCATTACCACCATCATGACTATTAGTTAATAGTATTTGTGGATACTCTTTACTACCTTCAACTTTGTATTTTGGGTGCTCAAGTGTAATTAAGTGCTTTTGATATCCATTAGTTGATTTTTTTCTAGCTTTAACTTGAGTTGCATCTACAACTTCATAACCTAACTCGCGTAAGTCATTTATCACATTCATAGTAGGAACAAATGAATAGTGCTCTGATAAACCTAATTTGTTTATCTCTGCTTTAGTCATTTTATCTTTGAATGCTACAGGACATAATAATTTTATTTCATCATCATTTAACGCTTGATGATTTTTTACTTTTTCTTTTACTGTGTTAAAGAACGCTTGTTGCTCTCTTGCTTGTTGGTCTAAATTTTCTGACATATCTATTTATTTTTTTATATTATACGTGAATATACGAACTCTCTCTTGGGGCTCCTACCCTTACTTGCATTTTCTTTAATTTAAGCAAATGCTTTGTGTTTTTATATCTATTAATTCTTGCTGTGCAATTACTCTACCTAGTACTGCTTCTAGTAATGCAACGTCTCTTTCTATACCATCTACAAATTGTGGGTCAGCATATTCACCACAATCAGCTAATACAGCTTTTGTTGCATTGAGTTTATTTTCTAAATCTTGAATAAGTTCCTGTAGTACAGGTGTTGGTTTTAAATCTATGTTCATATTTACTTTTTTATATTATACGTGAATATACGCTTCCTTCTTTGCTTCTCCTAGTTATTTTGCATTTTTCTTTTTTGCAGATTTTACTTGGAGGAGCAAGATATTTTTCGTATATTCATAGTATGAATTGGGATAAGAAGTATTTAGAAATGGGTTCGAAAGGTAAAAAATATATAGTTACTAGAACACATAAAGAAGGAATTGAAACATTTAAGTGTAGCTGTCCTGCTACGTCATACAGACCGTATCTTGTAGCTTGTAAACACATAAAGCGCTTAAAAGAAAAGTTAAGACTTCCATAGAAAAACTAGGAAGAGCAAGGTAGCTTTCGTATATTTACAGAGTAAATAAGATAAATAATTTAAAACCAAATAAAATTATGTCAAAGAAAAAAATTAATGTAGAGATGAAGTTAGTTAAAATGGATAATGTTAAGTTCAATGATGACTTATTCATACCAATCAAATCAAAAACTATAGTTGATTCTCTATTAAGTACAGAGGGTGGTGTTTTCCCAGGAACAAACACAGTAGTAATTGGTGATCCGGGAGTTGGTAAATCAACAGTGTTATTAGATTTATTAGCTCAGTATCACAAAGATGGTAAAAAAGTATTGTTTATTTCAGGTGAAATGAATGAAATTGATATGTACGGTTATGTTAAAAGATATCCTTCGTTCGGTCAATTACCAATTATGTTTATGAATGATTATACTGATTGCCCAAAAGAAGCAGTTGAACAAGTATTAGATCAAGGTTATGATGTTGTACTAATGGATTCATGGGCTGAAGTTACAGCATTAGTTGCAGATCAGCAAAATTGGGCTCGTAAGAAAGTAGAGTCATGGTTGCTAGATTTGCTTGAAAAAAATAATAAAGCAAATAATCAAGCTAACAAGCACACAGCATTTATTTGTATTCAGCAAATGACAAAAGCAGGTGAGTTTGCAGGTAGTAACCGTATCAAACATATGACTACTTCAATGGCGGCTTTGCGATTTGATGGTAGAGGAAGAGATGCAGAGCGTTACATTGAATTCTCTAAAAATAGAAGAGGTAATGTTGGTGAAAAAGTATTTTTCAACTTATCAAGAGGTGGTAGAGTTGATTACAGTTTTGAATATATTTCTGAATAGTTTTTTGGTTTTAACTATTTATTTACGAAGAGAGAAGGCGCTAATTTTAGCGCCTTTTCTTATTCAAAGAAATCTTTCAGATTAATTTTATTTTCTGCCATAGCAGGCGTATCTACAGGTTTCAAATCACTAACAACTTTGGCTGTATCTTCAGTATCATGTACCCAACCCTTTTTTACTTGTTTGAATATGGTTTTCAGCATCTTAGTTCCTATACCTAATGCTCCTCCTTTCATAGTAAAACCGTGGTATTCAACGTTTTTAATAACTTCATCTACCATGTCATCATACATTGTATCTAATACTCTTTCTAGATCTTCTTTATCAAGACCATCATATCTTTCTAGCAATTCCTTTTTAGTCATAATTGTTGTTTAGTGATAAATATTCCAACCTAATTGTTCCCATGTATGTTTTCTATGACAGTTACAACAGAGTATTTCGCATTTTCTAATTTCGTTTTTGATTGCCTCTATAGAAGCATACCTATCGCACATACTAGATATACCTGATTTCAAGTAGTGGTCTTTTTTGTCTCTGTTTATGTGATTGAATTCTAATACTCTCCAATCTTTTTCACCACATTCTACACACTTACCAAATAAACGTTTATACTTTTGTACAAACGTTTTGTTACGTACTTTAAGTACTTTTTGATTGTATATAAGTGTTCGTGCTTTTACCTTCTTTTTATTTCGGGCATAACTTTCTCTTGCTAATCTAGCAGTACATTCTTTACAATTGATTTGCCTTTTGGGTTTACCATTTGACTTATAGAAATCTCCTTTTTTAATAGTAAATTCGTCAATAGGGAATTCTACGTTACAGGTAGTACATTGTTTGAATCCTGTGTCATTTAAGTGTTGCCACTTTCCGTTTTTGGGGGGTCTTGCCATGTTATTATATTTTTTGGTTCGGTGATACATATAACAGGAAAATAAAAACCGGCACAAGGCCGGTTTTAATCCTACTAGCTAACATGAAATGTTGAACCAAAAAATATTGCTAGTAGTTTACATCTAATTATTTACTAATGTATAGCTTTTGATTTCTAATATACATTTGACCTACTGGGATTTCAGTTAATTCTCTTCCTAGCATGTCATAAATCTTGTTGTCAGCAATCTGATTAACTATATACTCTTCAATGCCAACTGTCATACTAGTTGATCTAGCCCAAGCTTGTCCATTCCAGTATTGGTCAAAACAACACCATAAAGTATCGACGTTATTACCTATACTATCTAGAAGATTATCTGAAGCTACATATAATACACAAGTTGTAAGTGTATCGTAAGGCATTCCTGTTAACATATTGTAGTTGTAAATGACATGAGGACATGGTTGTCCAAAACAGTTGTCTTCAGCTAACACATTTCCATCACCATAAGTAACTACATAAACTGGTGCTGACCAAGTGGATGGAGTATTACCTCCAACACCAAATGCTATTTCTAATTGTATCTGTGAACCTACTGTGTATGACATAGTTGAATCACATGATGATTGTGCTTGTGTTATTTGAGTTAGCCCTAAAGAAATAGCTAACGTTAGTAAAAACTTTTTCATAATTTATTAAATTTGTTATTCTGATATATATACGAAATAAAAATTGGTAGACCAAATTTAGTAGGAAAGAATCTTATGCATTTAGCGCGCTCTTTTCTAATTCTTTTTCTAATACTCTTCTAGCCCATTTGTAACAAGCGTGAGGTGATTTGTATGTTCTAGTATATTCAGTTACCCAATTACCTGTTTTTTTTCCTCGTTTGTAAATACCACAAACCCATCCTGAACCGGAATTTGCTAATGGTGAAACTTGTACCCACCATCCTGCTTTTAATAAAAAGTCAATATCTTCTTTTTCCATTATATTATTAAAATCTATCATCATGAGGGTCTAATTCATCTATGATATGATTTTTCCACCATTGTTTAATTTTATTTTTTAATAGTGTAAGTAATTTCGTAATCATCTCCAAATGTTGTTGTTGTTATCCACATATTATTCTTCTATTAGTTCAGGCCAATCAGAATCTTCTAAAAATCGGAAGAGTCTTGGATTATCATGAGATAATTCAAACTCTACTTCATCCATAACTTCTTCTTGAAGATCTTCATCTTCTGATTTCCATTTTTTAATTTGTTCTTCTGTTAATGGTTCTGTTTCTTCCCATCTAATGTCAGTGTATATTACTCTTCTTCTTAACTTTGCCATTTTATTTTTGTTTTACTTTATTAACGTAATTGTCCCAAAATGATATCACTGTATATCCTAATACTAGTACTCCTACTGTCCATAATAGGTAAATTGGGTTATCTGTTATTGCTGTATAGATAGCAGGGATAACTAGTGCTACTAATGCTAAAGCCATTACAGGTAATCCTTCTCCTTTTTCAGCTACTTTGATTACTTTTTCTGTTCGTTCACTCCAAATCAATCTTGATAAAGCATCTTGCATGTCTTTTCCATATACAGGTTGTTGGTGTGTGGTACCATCTTTTTCGCCTATTGTTACCATGTATTTACAATAACCATCATGTGTAGTACTTCGTTTAAGTAACTTACAATCAATTGCTCTACGTTTGTCGTATTTTATTTGTTTAATTTTTCCCATCGTTGTACACAACTACATTTATTGTTTTTTTTAATCAAATAGGAAGTTAATGTCATACCAGCAGCTACACCACATGCTATGACAAAAGTCATTCCTAGTATTACTCCTATTGTTTGTAACATTATCCTTTTAGTAATTGTTTTCCGTTATAACCTTCATTCAATCCATTTCTAAAATATAAATCTAAAAATGCTTTTGGGTATAACATAACAGAACCACTGTATTTAGGGTTTGCTACTTCTCTCATTTCCGATTTAACTCCTACCTTTGCAGCAGCTTGTGCTACTTCTCTTCCTAATTCAGGACCTGCTGCGCGTCCTAAATAATCGAATAAACTCATCATGTTCATACTATTCATACTATTCATTGTTAATTATTTTCTACTTATTATGTCTTGTGCAAATTCAATTTGACCAACCACTCTTCCAATTATTGATGGTAGTTCTGTAAGGTGTTTTTGCATTTTCTTATCTTGACTTTTGCTTTTAATTTCTAGTTGTTTTTCTAGTTCAGCAATTTTTCTGTCTGTTTTAACTTGATAATTATTAAAATCGTCCATCAAAGCTTTCATACCTTGATGCGTATGGTTAAGTTCAGCTTCATGTAAGTCATTACTTATGTTTTGATTTTTTCTTAACCAAACAAATAATCCTATTGCTACTAATCCTAATACTATTCCTATAATTGCCATAACTGTTTATCTAATTTTCTATCTAAATTGTATGAAAGTGCTTTTGGGTAGCCAACTTTTCCGTATAATTCTTTAAAGTTTTCTACCATTCTAGAAGCACCTTCTAGTTGTTCTTTTGTTTTACAACTTTCTATTACTAAAACTGTTTTGTAATAACTATTTTCTAGCTGTGGGTTGGTTAGATACATAACTATTTTGGGGTGTATTAACATTAGGACCAAATACTACTCGTTCTTGTTGATTACGAGATTTAATTTCATCCATTTTTGTTCTAATGTTTTTAATTTTACATGTTTCAATACCTTCTGATTCTAGAGCTTCTAAGTACCCATTCAACCATAAATAAAATTCTGATGCTGTCATAACTTATTTTTTATAAAATTCTTTTACTTTGTTTTTTACTTTAACTAATAGAGCACAATCTTCATAACGCTCCTGTTCTACAAACGCTTCAATCATTAAGTCAATGTCCTTAATTTTATCTTCGTATGTTAATTCTTTTGTTGTAACGTAATCATCTACAAATGATTCGTTTTGTTTAAATAGTTTAAGTGATGTTTCGTTTGCTTGACTTAAAAACTTTTCAATATCGTCTTTATCTTTAATTTGGAAACTAAACATAAAATCTTGTATTTTATCTAGTAGATTTTCTCGTTCTTCTTCTTCATCTAGTTTTTTAATTATATTCCAACGTTCGTTTTCTGTGTTCATCACATCTATGTCTAAAAATAACCCACGCTCTAGATTTTGTTCTTTTAGTTTTTCTAGCATGATATCATTTATGAAAATCATAAATCTACCAAATGAATCATCTGAATTATGAATCGTTTCTGATTTAATTAAAACATCATTTCGTTTTAACCACCCATGTAAACGAAGGTGTTGTGAACCATCGTATGTTAAAAGGTGTACTTCAAATTCTCTATGTCGTTCATATCTTGCCATCAATTATAAATACAATTTAAAATTATAACTCATTAATATCAAATAAATCTTTGTCACTAGTTTCACCAACATACTTTTGAATTAACTGTTTAACAAATACTCTTTCACTATCATTACCATCATTTGGGAATAAAGGGTAAATCAATAATTGTGAAGCGTCTTCTAAACTAAAACCATCGTCTAACAACTCAGCTATTTCAATTGTATTTCTAGTAGATACCATTGTTGATAATCTAGGTGTGTCTGAGTTGATTTCTTTTCTAATGCTAGAAACTATGCTACACAAGTTATTTAATACTTTATCATCAATAGATGGAAATTTACCTTTAAGCAATGTAAATTCATTTTCTTCAGATAAAGGCTCCATTTCAATTAAAGCAAACCTGTCTAAAATAGCTCTATCAATAACTCTAGTTGCTGTGTATTCCATTCCTATATTTGCCGTTGCTATAAAAGAAACACCATCTGCTACTTTGATTGTTGGTGAATCGTCTTTTTCATCTAAACGTAAATAACGTTGTATAGGATCTAAGACAGTCATTAGAATGTTCCATGCTTCGGGATGCGCTCTACTCAATTCATCTAAAAGAATAACCGCATTTTCTTTTTGTATTGCACTAACAAAAGATGATTCACTGAAATATGTACCTGAATCTTTATTGTAGTGTGTATTTCCTATTAAAGTTGAACGTGGATCTTGCGTTGCACCTAAGTTAAAATACATAACTTCTCTACCTAATGCTTCAGCTGCTTTGAATGTAGCATCTGTTTTACCACAACCTGAAGGACCAGTCATCATTATATTTTTACCCTTTTCAATGTTACGTACTAGAAACTTCCATTTTAATTCATCAATGTAAAAATCTTTAGGTGGTGTACTACTATTGTATGATGATTTTTTACTCACTGTTATTGTTGTGTTTATATGTTCGTTTACTTCTTCCTTAGTGATAAACTTCCAACCTAATCTAGTACCTCTTTGATAGGCAGCCAAGTAAGTTTGAGTATTTATTGCTTTTTCTACTCGTTGTTTCATGTCAGGTCTTGACTTGAAATAATCTTTAGTTAGTGGTTTTAAGTTAAGCATATCTATACCTTTAACTTCACCACCCTCGTAATAACCGTCTATAATTTGTTCGTATTGCATATTATCTTCTTTTTCTACTTGATTTTTCTAATTGATCTAATAATTTAATAGCTACATCTTGAGTAATCTCATCTCTATAGTACATGTCGTATATTAATCTTCTCATAATTCAATTTGACTTCTATGTATAAAATTATTTGTTACCTCACCTATATATTCTATGTTTGTGTCTTTAGCATATACAGGCCCCTCATATTCATATTGATTAATCACGTGTTTCTTTGGATTAACATGATGTTCAGTTATTCTTCGAGGCCCACTGTAGCATCTAAAATCACTGCTAGTAACTCGGGTCCACTTATCCATGAAATACACTTCTAAACAAGCTGCATCATTGAATGGGATTTTCATCTTGATATACTTTTTATATCTATCTAAATGTGGATCGTAAGCCATATTTTTTGTTTAAATATTCTAATTGATTTCTAGTTTCAGGTCCTCTATCTCCTGCCTGTAATACATCTAGGTAATGATACAAATCCTCTGTTGTGCCTCCAAATTCTCCCATAATTTCTCTTAACTCATCTTTGGTAAAAAGAAATTCTCTACAAAAGGCATCTTCTAAAGATAATAAGTGCCTCATCTCTACCTCACTAGCATCTTCAATAAGTTTATTGTAACGTTTGCGGTAACGCTTTTCAATATCTATATAGCGTTCTGTTTCTTCTATATCACCCCAACCTTGATACTCAGCTCTATATTCATCATGCTCGTCTTTCATATAATGCATTTCGTATTCAGCCCATTCAAATTGTTCAGGATATTCAAAATCACCATTTCGAATTCTAGCTAACAAACCTGCTCTAACAGGTAAATACTTATGCGATTTGAATCTACGCCACCAATAAAATGGTGAGCGTTTACCGCGTTTTGGTTTTGGTGGTACTTTCATATAACTTTCTTTGTTTATTATCCCAATAGTATTCACAATCTTTACCTCTTTTGGGAGGCATCATATATGATTGTCTGTATTCACTTGCGGTTGCTGTGTATCTATAACATTTTTCTTTTATAGAACAATCAACACCCTCACATTTACTAATATCTGCCATTTTATTTTATATTATACGTTAATATACGAAAGATATCTTGCTTTTCCAAGTTTATTCTTGGAGAGATTCTAATTTTTTTACGTGCTCTGTTATATCAATTTTTCTATTTTTATAACCTGCTGTTTGTTGGTGATGTATAGGACATAATGATTCTAGATTTTCAGGTCTTGAATCACTAATATCTCTATTTTTATGTTCTAGTTCCATTACAACAGCTTTACCATCAAACATATAGGTGTTATGGAATATACAACTTGATCTTGAACAATAGAGCAAATCTAATTCGGGCCCAAATTCCTTTCTTAATTGCTTTCTAAATCTATAAAAGTATTTTTTAACAGATTTAGTGTGTTTGGGGTTTCCCCTTGAATCTGTTAGATTTTTAATTAAGTAATTGTCTCTAAATTCTTCGTATGTTATTTTTTTACCCATAATTAGCAATCTCTTTCATTTTCATATATGTGTTTTACTGTAGGGAATCTTAATGATATACCCCCCTTATCATTAGTAGTCTCACTGAAGTACTGTACAGTAATTGTTTTACCAATAATAGATTCATTCATATATTTAATTCTTTGGTCTTGACTAAAACCACTACCAACCTTTACTTTATAACCTTTATGTTCAATCCAAACTTGCGATAACATTGTTTCTTGAGCTTCTTTACCATTACGAACTACAGACATAGGACCAAAATCAGCATCTACAACTGTATATTCAGCATCGTGGAATGTTTTTACTTTAAGTAAATTATTGCTACGTTTACCTTCATAACCTACATCCTTACGTAACATAAATCCTTCGTAATTATTATCTTTAACCATTTGAGCCCACATATCAAAATGTCTTTCATCAGTAATGACTGCTTGATCTAGATAACGTAATGTTTCTTTAGTGTCATATCTGGGACCTAACCATGTTCTTAGTGTATGTAATCTTTCTGATAGTATTTCTGTTGATTTACCTTTATCAAATTCAGTT
>Ga0208428_1000725_pt1 | contig 14756 bp, 23 predicted proteins | sample DEB08_DNA_11_FD_184535 | JGI IMG/M metagenome (GOLD analysis project Ga0208428, IMG submission 184535) | Aqueous microbial communities from the Delaware River and Bay under freshwater to marine salinity gradient to study organic matter... | ecosystem: Environmental > Aquatic > Marine > Coastal ... | reverse complement strand
GACGGGGGTACTTACTAATGTCATTACCAGAATGGTTAATAGGTGGAGCTGGCACTGGCCTTCTGCAAACAGCCTTTAGTGATCTTGGGACTTTAGGCACAAGAGGAAGAGAGCTTGCAGATGAGCTTGCAGCAACTCAGCTAGAACAAGCACGGTTTCAGCCTTATACCGTAACAAGCGCAACAGGCGGTACGTTTACGGCAGGTGATGATGGGCAGTACACATTAGCTTTAGGCAGCCCTCAACAACAAATGCAACAAGCCTTAATGACTCAGGCGCAAAGTTATTTATCTCCGCTTCAAACTTTAGGGTTAACTCCTGCTCAGCAACTTACAGCAGCTGGAACAGACTTTTTAGCACAAGGATCTGGAATGATAGGTCAGCCAGCGTTTGGCGTAGATCCTACTCAGGCTGCATCAACACAAGCTGCCGCTCTTGGCCAGCAATTTATGGGTGCTTCAGCAGCACAGCCTGCCGACATTAACCTACTAAGAGGTCAGTTTGCAGGTCAGGTTCCTGAGCTAATAACTCAAAGACCGCCAGAAAGCATATCTGGCTTGGGTCAGCAAGCAATTAGTGCGGCTACTCAAGGTCTTGGGCTTGGAGAGGTTGGTGTTTTAGGCGGGCCAGTAACCGATGTAACTGGTACATTCTCAGACATACAGCTTCCAGACGTCCGTAGAGCCGCAGGACAGCTTGCAGAGCGCGGCCTAGGCTTGGGTATGGCTGGGCTTGAAACAACCGCTCCAGAGGACGTAGAAGCGCTCAGAGCGCAATACGGCGGTCTTGCAGGACAAGCTGCAACAGATCTTCTTCAGCCTACTGAAGCTAGAGAAGCCGATGTATTTGAGCGTATTCGTGCTACACAGCGACCTGAGGAAGAGCGCCAGCGGTTAGAGCTAGAGCAACGGCTAGCAGCTCAAGGGCGTTTAGGTGTGCGTACAGCCATGTATGGCGGCACTCCTGAGCAAATGGCTTTAGCAAAGGCGCAGGAAGAAGCCCAAGATCGAGCGTCTCTTGCGGCTATACAACAAGCCCAGTCGGAGCGTCAACAAGCTCTTGGGGAAGCTCAAACACTTGGCGGTATGTTTAGCGGTCAAGCGGGGCTATCAAGTCAGTTGCAATCTCAAGCGCAGCAAAGAGCGGCACAGCTGTCTCAACTAGGTTTAAGTGCAGAACAGATGCAAGCTCAATTAGAGGCAGAGGGCTTTGGTCGAGAAATGCAACTTGCTGGTGCTGGATTACAAGCACAGCAGGCTCAGTCAGCCTTGGAGTCTCAAGCCCAACAACGATCTACTCAACTAGCACAGTTGGGTTTGTCAGCAGAACAAATCCAGTCACAGCTTCAGTCAGAAGGTCTGGGTCGGGCAGCTACCGCGGCAGGCCAAACAGCGCAACTTGCTCAACTAGCAGGAGGATTGCAGGCCCAACAAGCAGGTCTTGGCATGGATTACGCAAGCCTAGGCGCTGGCCTAGCAGGACAGGCTCAGGGTCTAAGTGCGGCTCAACAGGCGCAAGCACTGCAGGCACTAGTTGGCGGGCAAGGTTTGTTGCAAGGATCTCAAGCATTAGAGGCCGGAAGGCAGCAACTAGGATTAGGCGCACTTGCTGGATCTTATATTCCTCAGCAACAATTGATTGCAGCATTGTCCCCAGGGCAAACTGCGGCAGCAGCACAACAGCAAGCACAGCTTTATGGCACTGGATTATTCGGAGAGGCCACAGCTTCTGGTTTGGATATCTTGCTTGCTTCGCAGCTTGGTCGAGCCAATCTTGCTGGAGGTCTGGGATCTGGCCTTGTCGGTGGATTGCTAGAAAGCATCCTAGATTAATTAAGGAGAATTGTAATGGCACGTTTTGGCAGAGACATTGTTAAACAGCTAACAGATCCCACAATGGCGCAAGGGATGTTTGAACTTGGCCGTCAGATTGGCGGGTTGCCCGGCGAAAGAAGGAAAAAACAAAAAGAAGAAAAGGAGCGCCAAGAAGCCTTAGCTCGATTTGATGAAATAAGCAGAATATCTGGTCAGGCGCAATCTTCGGCCATAGCTGGCACCCCGGCAGCCCTTGCTGAAAACATTAGGCTTTTAGAGGAGGCCAGAGACAAAGCTCCCACCCTAAAAGAAAAGCAAGCTATTGAATCAAGAATTATTCAACTTAGGAGCATGGTTTCTTCTGCTCAACAAAAAAGGCTGAAAGGTGATATTAGTGCGGTTTCTCAGATAGACAATGTGCTCGAAGGCATTGATGAGCGACAAGACATCCCTGAAGACAAAAAGTCTGAGTTAAAAAAGACTCTTGCGTTTCGTAAAAGCCAGCTCCTTGAAAATCCTGAGATTGAGCAAGGCTACCGCCAAGATCAGTTAAGCAAGTTTCAGTTTGAGGAGTCAGAGCGAGTATTGCGCGAAGAAAATTATATAAGAGAAAAGCAATTAGATTTTCAAACGGCGATTAGATCGGGAGATCAAGATCAGCTAGATGCCGTTCTTAAGAGTGTTCCTCCTGAGTTTCAAACAGTAGCCAATCAATATGTGACTGGAGCAGTAAGAAACAATCAAGTTCTTGATGCCTTTAAAGAAAAATCTATTGCCTTAAAAACAAAACCCATGACAGAGGCGCAGCTAGACTCGCTGATAGATGAATTGCCTGAGGGGTCTAGAGAGGCAATGGCTGTAGAGATTAAAGAGTATAAAGAGGCAATAAAAGGATGGAGCGAAGAAGCTCAATGGTCTGGCAGCACACAAGCTAGAAATCGAGCAAAGCAAGCAGAGTCCGCGATAACATCAAGAATTTCTAGTATCTCAAACTCAATATTAATGGCTGACATATCAGAGCGAAGGAGAGTCGAAGCTCAAGATAAAGCTGCAATTGCAAATCTAGAGTTGCAAATAGATGCTCGACCAAGTGATACCAAAATCACTAATAGAGCAAAAATGATTACTAAAAACAAAGACGGGAAACCAACCCTTGAGGATTATCAGGCTGCGGAGGCGCAGCTAAGAGCCGAAGCAAGAGATGACGCGCTTTCGGCTATAAGTAAAATTGATCCAAAAAAAGCAGAAGAGCTTGGCTATGGCGAGGAGAGCGCAGGGGCAATTAGCTTAAACGATGCAAAAGCTCTGTTGAGTGATGACCCTTCAGAAGCAAACAAAGCGTATTTCCTGCAAGTTTATGGGCCTGATGCTTTTGCTGAGTGGCAAAAAGAATCTAAAGGTGATTCCGGTCGCGGAGTACTAGATACTGCTTTCGGCGTTCCTGCGAGGGCTGTTGCTGGCGCTATAAGTGAGAATGTTTTTGGGCCGGCAATGGAAGCTCTTGATCTTGTGGCTACGCGCAAAAAAGTTGGAAAGACGTTTAGAGACTTTGGAGGTGATCTATCTAACATATCTACAGAAGAGCTTCTTTTAATTTCCCAAAACCCTAAAGGCTTTGAAAGCCGAATAAATAAAATTAATTCAGAGCTTGTCAAACGAATGAGTGGTGGCTAAATGTCTAACCCTTTTTTGAAGAGCGCCAGCAAAAATGCCAACCCTTTCCTTAGGGCGGGAAGGGGCCTTAGCTCCTTTTATGCAGAGCCTGAAGTTGAATATAGCGCTGTTCGATCTGGCGCTGTGGACTTTCTTGAGTCCGCCATAGGCGTAGGCGATGAGCTTGACGCTACCATCCGTGTTTTGTCAGGTGAAGCCGACAATTACAGTCAAGGCATACAGCAGTCTCGTGCAGAGCTAGATGCTTTTGAGAAAGCCAATCCCAACGCATCCGGGCTAATCACGGCAGTTGGTCTTGGTGCCGGCTTGTTTATACCTGGAGCCGGCTTGGTAAAGATAGCTCAGACAGGAAGCAAGTTAGATAGGGCTTTCAAGGTGGCTACCCTTGGTGCCGCAGAGGGCGCTGCCTACGGGTATCTAAGCGGGAGAGATGAGGGTCGGCTAGAAGGCGCTGCAATGGGCGCAGCCCTTGGCGGGGGGCTTGGCGCTGCTGCCTCAACCCTTACGCGAAACGCCGACGAAATAGCCGCTGCAGCAAAGCAGGCAAAGCGACAGCGCGTAGGAAAGGAGGGCGGGTTTATTGGCGGCGAAGAAGGATTTGCCAATGTAGGTCGCGCAGGGAAAGGCGGATCTGTTACCGATGCCAGCCTGCAAGAAAGAAAAAATACAACCATACTTGTCGGTGATGGCGTCAAAGACAATATGAGCAAGGCGTCTAGAACTATTGGAAACATACTACTTGGCACAAAAGAATGGACTGAAAAGAATGTAGGCGCAAGAGCTGCTCGACTAGTTGAAGACTCTGAGATTATGGTTCGCCACGAGCTAAGTGAGATCGATGCGATTTATGATGATGTCTTTTCTGGAGCGGCAAAAGTATTCGAGGATAACCCTCGCTTAAAAACAGCGCTTCTAAGAATTAATAACAAGTTTGGAGATAAGGCAACCTCTTGGGATGGCGCTATTCGCATGGCGCAGACACCCGATGAAAAGAAGGCGGTTGAGCTAATGAGGGATCAAGTAAAAGTCCTCAAGGATCTGGACTTCGTTAAGTTTCCAGAAGGGGACTACATGCCCACAATCGCTGTAAATAAAAACAAAGTTATGGGGTCTAACGATTACGCAAATCCAGTAGAGGCCCTAAAGCAGTACGCCAAGGATGTTGCTACGGCTAGGGCGGTTGCAAAGCGTTTTAATATTGATATAGACAACATCAACCTAAAAGAAGAAAAGCTGCAGTCTAGGAGTCGAGTGGACTCCGTGTTCAAGGCCATCGATAAGGCCGCCAAGAAAGAGCTAAAGGGCGCGGCAAACGAAAAGGCTATTCGCAGTAACCTGCAAGACGCGCTTAGATCCACACTAATTACCTCCAAGATGGGCGGCGATGCGGTGGGCGCTGTATCAAGAAGGGCAGTATCTACTGCGTTACTGGCTAACCCCATGAACGCTGTGTTAAACATAATTGAGGGCGTGACTGCTCCTGTTTTTCAGAATGGCATCAAGGCTTGGGCGCAGACAGTTCCGCGCGGGATTATTGAAACCTTTCCCACCATCTCAAAGATTACCGGCGTAAATCCAGAGAAGTGGGTTTCAAACAAAGATCTCGGCCTTGACAAAAACTTCTATGGGGAAGTCGCTAACACTATCGGCAGAGAAACCACAAAGACCGCTGAAGTGTTTAACTACATCAAGGCGCCAGAGCTTGCTGGCCGTGGCGTAGACGTTCTGGGTAAGGCTCTATACCGGGTGTCGGGCGTTGAAAAGGTTAACAGGATGGGCCAAGAGATGCTGTCTAACTCGGCGGTTCAGCGGGCTGTAAACCTTGCAAGGAAGGGCGACGAGAAATCTATTGAAAAGCTGAAGAAGCACGACGGGATGAAAGGGCTGTCTCAGTCTGAATTTGATAGCACAGTCAGCGCACTACAGAAGATGAAGCAGGGCGGATCGCTAAACAAGAATGAGCTTGGGTACGTGCTGAACTTTGCTGGTGCGGCCATGAATAAGTGGCAGCCTGTTAGCGCAAGTACAATGCCTCGCGCCTACAACGACAATCCAAACGCTCGAATGATGTATAGCATGCTGTCGTATATGAACCGACAGATGAACAACATCCGAACTGAAGTTGGCCTGAACCTAGCCACTGTTGCCGAAAAGGGTATCAACACCAAAGAAGGTGCCGATGCCGCAAAGACTGCGATGATTCAGACGGGAAAGTATGTGGCGCTCTTTGGCGTACTTGCCGGCGTCTGGGATGACGCTCGAAAAACTCTTGATCTTAGCAAGAACAAGGAAATAGAAGACGTCCTTACCCCCGAAGGCATCACATCTGCGACCATGAATCAGATTGCATCCAACATAAGTAGCGGCGCAGTCAATCTAAGGGCGAAGGAATTTGGAGGCCAAACAGTAAGCATTAGCCCCGCTCCGTTGACGGCTATCAGCAGGACAGGATCTGGCATGCTAACAGCGGGAGAAAGGCTAATCTCTGGAGAAGAGGATGTGATGGAGCCACTGCTGCGTACGGCGCAAACTTATGCTCCAGGGGTTGCTAACATAGATAGGATTCTTCGCATGACCACTGGCGAGCGACTCCTAACGGACGATTAATCCCAGCTTTTAAACTCTAACCAGCCAGCTACACCTGCCGCCCTGTCATTCTCCATACGGGCGGCTTCTTCCTTGTAATGCTTGGCTATTTCCTTTTGCTCTTTGTTCATGCGCTTGCCTAACGTAATGTCTTCGGCCTTCTCCCTTAATAACTCAAGGGCACCCTCGCCGTATTCGTCGATGTAGTGGCGGACAAAGTAGTCAGGATTGCTGCCGTATTTCTGGTGGCATCCGTAGCAGTGGGCAAAGGCGTTCATTCCGTCGTACCGTATGCCCTTCTTAGCGCGCGTAAAGTAGTGCGAGCAGTGCAGCCCTGTGCTGTTTGACTCGTACTGTGCGCCACAGCCTTGGCACTTAAAGTCGTTTCGCATACGTACGCATCGGCTAAACCAGTGGTCTGCTGCTGTTCTTTTTAGTCTCATTTGCTTTCTCTCAACTTGTCCAAGTCTCTAAGGTCAAACACATAGCTGACCTTAGCATTGCCTTTCGTATCGTCCTTCCTGTTTTTGTATTCGTGTTTTACAGCTTTCCCATTAGTAATTAGGGTTTTGGCCCTAGCCACAGTCATCATATAAATGCCAGACCACTCAACATCTAAGATGATTATGATGTTTGGATAAAGCTCGGCGTAGCGCTTTAGGTCTTTAAGGTTAATAGATATCGCATAATCTGACGGTATGCCAAACAATTGCTGAGACTTCCGCCAAGGCTCGCGGATGCTTTTTAAGTCCATGGGAACTATGCCAACTAAGTCATGCGTATAGATGTCTTCATGCTTGTTTGGGTTTACAGCCAAGCCCCAGCCAACCAGTTTGTTGGTAGCCACAAAATCTTTTTCTGCCAGCTCCCCTGCCTGACACCAAGATTTTTTGTCTTCATTGTCGATCACAGCTGATCCTTTAGTTGTTGAGGGAAGGGTACATATACGCCCTTATGCTCTGAGAGCCACCTAATTAGCACCTCAGCGGCTTCTGAGAGTTCCTTGGGTGTTACCTTAGCTGTGGAGCTTTTGTTGTGCATGGACTTAATGATGGGCTTGTAGAGGGTTTCTTTAACCAATACCTCCGTAAACGGTATCTCCAGTTTGTCACTGAAAGGATGTCGTACCCAGTATCCTGCGTCGTTTAACTCCTGCGCTATCTGCCGGAACCACAGGTGCATAGCGTTGTTTTGCCTGTCACTGCGCGTAGTATCCTTGATTGCATACAGTATCTTCTTGCCGTCATCAAACTGCGTAGTAACGAAAGCGATGAAGAAGTTCATCTTGTCTTTGGTGTCAACAAGCCAGCGGTGTGATGTGTCCATTCAGTTTCCCCAGTTTCCCCAGTTTCCCCAGTTTCCCCCTAATACCCTTATTTACCCCCCCCTATGTCTAAGCTACCCCGCCCCCTACAGAAGGGGATTAGAGGTATTCTGGGGATTCTGGGTATTCTGGGGATTCTATTCGGGTTTAGCGTATGGAAAGCTAAACACCGGCTTATCTTTGTCATGCCCATAATCAATCGCTTGTTTGCCTTCAGTATAAGTATGAACATCAAACTCAGGCATTCCTCTTTCTATGTGACGTTCAACTAAGTCACAAGCCAACTGAATAGCATCGCGTTGGTTTTTGGCACGCACCCTGACGTAAGTATCAACCTCTGTTGTGGTGCCAATATAGTAGACTCGATCAGGAACACTATTTAACTGCTCAAGCAATTCAGATGTAAGGTCTTTAAGGCTCCATATGCTTTTATTTATTAAGCTAAATTTTTGAAAAAAAGGGTGGTCTGGCTTGCTAATTTCCGTTTCTTCTAGATCAAGCTCCGCAGAATCAAGATCGCCAAACAACGTATCTAACACTTTTATTAATTCATTTATGTCACTCATGTTTTCTCCTTACATTGGTACCCAGCGGTAGAATTTCTTGCCGTGTTCGCCACGTCTCTCTAGCTTTAGATTGTTTCCTTTTAGTAAATCAATGCAGTTAAGAAGCTTCTTTCTGGTGCATCCATTGGGATTGATTTCGTCATCATGTAAAAGCTGAAGAAGGTCAGACTGGCTAAACATCTTGTTGTTTTTCATAACGCTACTTAGAAGCACGTACTCGTCTTCGTATTTGCTGATGGCTTTACCTATGTTGATCTGCGCTCGTTGCTTCTCTTTAAGCTCTGTGATGTCGTCGACTGTCATGAACTGCACAGAATCTACTGACTCTTCATACCCCACTGTCGCACTGGTCTGCTTATACTTAAACCCGCCCTCGAAGCTGATCTGGCTACGATCCTTCTCATTGATTACTAACAGCTCTTGGTAGAAGGCAAACTTGTCGTTGACAGGATCAAGGCCAAACATATTGTCTACGTCTGCCTTGAGGTCACCTACGCCCTCATAGATTAGCCGTCCGTCCATGCTTCGGTGCTTGTTGCAGTGACCCAGCAGGATGACTGTGCCGCCAGCAGCGGCGAACTCACGAAACACGTGGAGGACTTCTCGCATATCGCCCTTATTGAGGACGGGAGCAAACTTCTTGAGAGTGTCGCAGATAACGATCTTGCCGTCAGCTTCGCCCTCCTCGCGGATAGCATTCAGCAAATGGAGCGCGTCAGTCGTTGTGCGTAGCGAAGGATCTGGAGAGTTAGCCAGGGTAATCATGGTCATGCCGTGCTTGTGGCCCATCTTGGCTTTCTGGAGTACGCCCTTGGCTCCGTCATCTTCGTTAAAATAGATTACATCCGAGCCTTTTATCAGGTTATTCCGAATACTCTGGAATAGGTTGCCCAAAATCCACACCGTCTTACCAGCTCCTGAGGGCGCGTATACGAGCGTTACAGTGCCAGTAGTAATCATCCCCGGAATAACGTCTCTTTCTTTTGCTAAACGCATCTCAAGCTCTTCTATGCGGCCATTGACTGCAACGCCTCGCAAGCGAGAGAGGGATGATCCGTTTTGTTTCGTGTAATGTGGGTTTCCGGGAAAGGCTTCGTTGATTAGTTCTTCTTTGATTACAAACGTGGGTTTGCTACCTACTGCGTCACAGTAGTCTGCCCATTCGTCCTGCATTTTTATCCCCTTTTTGTTGTGGTGAAAGCTCTTAACTCTGAACGACTTCAGCCGATCTGTCAACAAAGTTATATAAAGGTTTGCAAAGTTTTAAAAAGTTTTGTAGACTGCAAGCTCAATCAAATGAAGGAGGCAGTATGAGTAATCTTCCAGATAACATTGGAACCCTACTAGACAAAGTTGGGGCTGACAAATCTAACGATGCTTGGGCAGTCAGGCCCGGCATCTGGGCTATCAAGCACAAAGCATTGGAGAAAGTAGCCGCTTACCTTGGCATTACGTTCGATGCCCCTAAGATCATCTGCGCTGAAATACTGGAGAAGGCTGTAGCTATCGAGGTTCACGGTCGGCTAGGTGACTTGACTGCATGGAGCATTGGCGAGGCAGCAACATACAACAACAAGAACGGCTATCCGTTTGCTATGGCTGAGAAGCGAGCAAAGGATCGAGTGATTCTTAAGTTGTGTGGATTGCATGGCGAGGCATACAGCGAGGAAGAAGCTGATGACTTTAGAAAGCGAGCTTAGTCTTTTGCAGTACAACCAAGCGGTGCGTGAGAACTTTGATTTTGTTTACCAAGTAAAGAGTGCGGTAGCAAATGAAGAGTGGGATATCCTTAGAGCAATCATTGAGGAAACCCCAAACGAAGTGAAAGAGGCGTTGAATCTTGCTCCATCCAAGGGCGGGATCTTTACTACCTTTGAAACTAAAGCAATGAAAATCAATCCAGAAGGAGTGACTAATGGACGATAAAGTTTTTGTAGATGGAATGCTGGCCAAGCCCGGCCCAGACGGTGAGGAGTTTAAGTGGGTGAAGGCAAAGCTATCTATCAAGCTCGATGAGTTTGGCGCTTGGGTTGCTGCTCAGAAGAAATCTGACCCAGATATTGAGTGGCTCAACATTGAGATTAAAGAGGGGCGATCAGGCAGGTGGTATGCAGAGCGAAATATGTGGAAGCCACCAGCCGATCAACCGGCGCGACAGCCAGCTCCTGCGCCAACTGAAGATATCCCTTGGTGAGAAAGGCGCTCCCACGCCTATTGCCCCGCGCGGTTTAGCGGGGCTTTTTTTAAACGGAGAACCGAATGAAAGATCAGACTGAATACTTGTACTACCGCGACCTGTTCCACATCTTTAAGGCGTACACATCGCCAAAGTTAATTAAGGTGCTGGATGCTCAAGGCATTAAGTATTTTACTGACGCTAAAGGCAAACCCTTTACAACAAGGGCTGCCATCGAGGGGGCTTTGAGCGAAGAAGCTAGGGAGACGGCTTAGGCTCTAGGTCTAACCGTTATCCTGCTGACCTCTCCGTCTTCAGTGTCGTATGTGATTACTTTAGCGCCTCGCTGGGACATAAGGCCCAGACGAGTGGCGTATGAATCCCTTGACGCTAACGTAGGGTGCTGTTCCATAACGGCCCCTGCGTCTTCTAGTATCCGCTCATGGTGATAATGTCCGCTATGGATGTATGCCATCGTCGACTTGCCCCACTCCTCTCTGAATCTAGGCTCGCTTGAAAACACTTTAGGCAGCCGATCCATCTTTACTTTATGCCCGTGGTGGAAGCACAGCAGTGTTTTGCCATGTCGATAAGCGTAGTAAGGGAAGTCATTGTCGATAACATCCAGCCTTGGCTCATTGGCGTACAGTTTCCTAATGAACTTACGCAACCAAATGGAGCCGGCAATATCATGATTACCTTCGGCACAAACGAAGACGACTTTCTCGTACTTCTGCAGCATCATCCGCACAGCCTCGTTCATAACCGTCATCGCTATGTCGACGATACGGCTGTACCTACTGTCATTATCGAGGATATGAGAGGAAGTCGGAGTGACTTGGAGCAGTCCGTCCCAGTGCAAGAAGTCACCGAGATTGCAGAGAAGCCCGATCTTTGATTTAGGCGTGCTGTCGATCATCTCTTTAATGCTTGACAGGAATAGATCGCGGGCCATGTCGGTATTGTAGTCTTCACTAGTCTCGTCGCCCCAGCAGTATGAGCCAAGGTGAAAATCAGTGACGACCAGAAGAGACAAAAGATTTTCTTCAACCTGCTTCGGCTGCTTGACTGGCTTCCATGGCTTGATGCCTTCACACGCTAACTCAATTCGACCAACTATTGCATCGAGCTGGGCTTGCTTGTCTGCCTCAGTCTTTACCCATTGAAGGGCAACGGCGCCATCCTTATAAAGCGTTGAAGATCCCTTCACTGCGTAGCCAGGCGGAACAGTGTGAACGTGATCGTGCTTCGGCGCAAAGCCAGCTTTAGCTGCTCTGCCCTCAACAGTCTGACAAGTGCTTCTTATGTTTGATCTATCAGACCCAACTTTTTTTGATATCTCACTCCAGCTAAGGCCGTCTACATACCTTAATCTGATTAACTTTTTTTGATGATCTGTTATGCAATACTCTTCTAACGGGTGTTCCATTATTCCCCCTAATGGAGCCCTATGGACGTATACCTCGCATCGTATTTGCTCTCGCAAGTACGGCAACGATTTGAGTTAGCTCCATTGGGTCTATTGGAATACTCACATGTGGCTCTTCTGTATTCGCCACCTTCACATAGTGCAAGTGAAGATAGGACAGCAGCGTAGCCAACACATCTTCCTCCGTTCGGATTGTTCGTGCCTCGCTTGGGCCTGTGGTCATAGTTACTCCTGTTCAGCCGCTGGGCCATTGGTTGATAGTTGGATAGGGTGTCATAGCGGGGGCGTATGTCAAGTGCCAACACTTTGCAAGTATCGTGCCACCGCAGGGTAGGTGCAGCGATTATTGCCCACCGGGGCGCTGCCGACCGGCTCAACAGGCGAGGAGTACAGGTGTCGCCTTGGACTGTTCGAGTTTAACAGTAAGGCTCAAACTCTTGCCAGTCCCGTTTTGCCTCTGGGTCATTCTTGCCTTCGAGTTCGTTGCAGTCTACGCATACCTGATCTTGGTCTAGATATCTTTGCTCCATCCACTGTTGGCAGACAAGGCATTGCCATAGATCAGTATCCATAGCTTAACTTCCATTCCTTGCAATCATCGTAGCCGTAGGTGTAATGAATAGAAGCGCTAAGATTTGAGTTGCCCATTATGGCATCCTCCCATCCTCGCCGGTAATCAGCCTTTACCATATCTACGTAATCGTTCATGTGCCAATCGCATACGCTAGTGTTAATTGTAGGAACAGCTTTTAGTGGCCCAGTTATTTTCCTTAGTTGTCGCAATGATTCCTCGAGGGAATCCATTGGTAGTTCTTTTAGGTCTTTCAATGTATCGACTCCTCTAGCGCCCAGCATACTTCCGATGCGTTGATAATCGGCCGGCCATGCCAGCTGCAACTTTCTTCAAACAATATGTCTGTTGGTTCATCAAATATTTGACCCCAAAACTCATGACTTTCGCCGGAGTTAACGACTATGTATTCGGCGTCGATGTCTTCAGGGTCAACGTACAGCTTGGCTATGCAATTAGCTCTATCAAAGTCGTCAATCTCTGCGCCTTCAAACTTGTCAGCGTCATCAGGGACGATAGCCTCCACCTTGATATAGATCTTGTTATTCATTGGTAAACACCTCATTGATTGTCTTGTATGAAGGTATGCCATTTATCTGCTTGTTGCCAAGGATCTCCGAAATAAAATCGTCCATGTCCTCGAACGTCGGGCGGATATCATTGGCCGCACAGTAATTAAAGTAAACCTTGAGCAGCGTCTCAGGGTAGTACTTGTCATTGTTCTTTTGCATTGCCCCTCTCCAGATCCCGCAGCTCATCGCTGAGATAGTTAGTCCACTGGCTTATCTCAAGCATTGCCATGCCGCAGTTATCAGATAGCCTGGGAATTTTATCTAGTTGATTGTGCGCTGCCTTCAGAAATTCAATGGCGTTGACGATGCGATCTCTGCCATCGAGGTACTCGACCACACGCTCAGTCGTAACGACGTAGGGAAACAGGCTCTTGGCCGTTACCCTAACTACCTGCGGGTAAATCTCGCTCGGGTCATACAGGTCAAGCAGGTTATCAATGAGGATCTTTACCTCCGAAGCGAGTAGCTCGGGGCAGATCTTGCTGACGTATTCGGTTGTTAAGTCCATGGGTATTACTCCTAAATCATGTTGATGAATTCGCGGTTGATCCGCGTTTGAATGTGGATATAGCCTTCAGGCCAAAACGAATAAGCCTCCTCCAGCGCCTTCGCTACGTTGCCCACCATGTCGCTAAATGGCCTCCCCATATCCAACCCTTCCTTGTTAAACCAAAAGGGTATGTGAAGTACTGGCTCGGGTTCGCCAAGGTACTCGTAATACACGATGATCTCGGCATCGTTGCCTAGCTCTCCGTCGTTTCCAAACATCTTGGAATGCTCATTATCCGGCTGTCTCATTAGAAAGTCCCTCTTTGTTGATTGAATGTGACGATTCAGACGACTCGCCCTCGTTATGCACTGCCAGGATTTTCCTGATGCCGCTGATATGGATGCCAAACTCCGTAGCCCACTGGCAGAAGCCGGCCACATCGTCGTTGTTGATTAGGTAGTACTCGATGTTATCAAGCACCTGCTCGCCGGCCTCGCCACGCTGCCACCATTCCATGTCGCTCATTTTCTTTGCTCCTATAGGTTTTTGAATTGATCCCATGCCATCCAGCTGATTACTGCGACCACTGGCGCATAGACTAAAAGCGCTAAAACGATAAATTCCAAAGGCATTACAGTTCGCCCTCCAAGTAACAAAGTAACCAGACCGACAGCACCGACACCACAGCGCATAGCCAGAACACCGGAAAGTTAAAACTTAACGCCGCCATGAGTCCGGCCAGTACTGTGAACACGATCAGGGTTACCAAAATCACATATAGTATTGTCGTTAGTTGCATGCCTCATGCCTCCCATGATTGTTTTACATCTTCTAGGCTTTCATCCCATAGCCAGATCTCTAGGCTGCCGCCGTTCATATCGCACAGTGAGTGATTACCGGCCCGCTCTGCTTCTTTATAGCTGAGGTATTCCGGCTCCGACGTGTGCATCTCGCCGCCGTCTCGATCAATGACAGTAAAGCCGAACAGTTCCGGCCTGCAATCTTCGGCCAGCCTCTCCGCATCGTCTAAGCAAATCGCGCACATGAAGCCCATGCGCTCCCCATCGTCTGCGGGAATCCGGTTCACGTACAAACCGGAGCCCCACGCCACGCTCGCATTACAGTAAATGCACTGCTCCCCTACGTTAATCATGCGGCTATCTCCTCTTCTAACTCTGCCAAAGCGTCTTTTATTCCGTTGTACATCAGATGAAAGGCAATGAGAGTCATGGCGCGGTCAACATTGTCGCAATGCTTCATGCCGCCCAGATCCTCGAAATCGCTTTCGGCTTGGCTGAATAGGTCGGAATGACAGCGGCGCATCATGTCGCACAGATCCCACGCTCGCGCGGTGTAGATCACCCACTCGTGACCGTCTGCAAACTGCCACGCCAGATCATCAACGTCTGAGCCGTATTCCTTGGACTCCGCCACGATGTCACGAGCGGCGCTTTCTGCTTCTTCAATAAATTCTGCGTAGTTCATAGTTAAGTCTCTCTCTGTTTGTTGATTGATGGGGGATTGCTCCCCCAATGATGAGCCGCGTTATGCGGC
>Ga0208428_1000722_pt1 | contig 14797 bp, 8 predicted proteins | sample DEB08_DNA_11_FD_184535 | JGI IMG/M metagenome (GOLD analysis project Ga0208428, IMG submission 184535) | Aqueous microbial communities from the Delaware River and Bay under freshwater to marine salinity gradient to study organic matter... | ecosystem: Environmental > Aquatic > Marine > Coastal ... | reverse complement strand
TGCCCGTGCAATCGTATATCTCATCTGAGATGGTAAAGTTGTCTGCAATGCAAGCATCGTTGAACGCACTCATAAGCCCAGGTAGGTCTTCGGAAAAATTGAGCGCACCGTCGCCCGTGGTGTCGAAGTAAGCGATAATCTCAGGGATGGTGCAGTTAGCGAACGCTGTCCACTTTGATCTAAACGCGCCCCAGCGAGGGCCATCTTCGTTAAACCCATCATTTACGTACCCATTGACTGCCGCCGTCAGAGCACCAGAAACGTCCTGTGCATTAACAATTCCATTTCCGTCATCATCCATGGCGCATGGGAACGCAGCTGGACAGCCGCCAGCAGGGTATTCACAGCTACCATCATCGTTAGTAGCTTGAGAGTTGTAGTTCGTTGCGGTTGGATCGGTACACCCAAAGACAATACACGATCCGTCGTCTTGCGTCGCTGTGGGGTCGTAGTTGTCAGCCGCTGGGTTCGTGCAACCGCTGATGATACAGCTTCCGTCATCCTCAGTGGCGGCTGGATTGTAGTTCGTGGCATTAGAGTTGGTGCACCCAGTGATAATCCCAGTGAAATTGCCATCGCAATCGTAGTCAGGATCAGGGAATGTGCAACTTCCGTCGTTCCAAGTAGCGTCAGGGTTGTAGTTGCAGGCTGTCTCGATAGTGCATCCTGCCACACCGCCGCAGTCCCTGTTTTTCTGCATTTTGTAAAGCCTGTCGGTGATGACAGAGAAAACTTCAGGACTAGCGTTGTACCAATTAGCGCCGTACGCCGTCTTAAACGGCGCTGGACCCAGCTTTGTCTCGGGGTGTCCAAGCCCATTTCCTTCGGGTTGAACGTTGGTGAAGTCCATAAAGTTTTGGTAGAGAGGATTGGTCCATAGCCCTATCACAGGAGTTGTTGTCTCTCCCTCAACAGGATCGTACTCAAAGCATTCAGGGAGAGAACACCATTGCCTAATAAGCGCAGGGGTGTTTCTGACGTTCCCGTAATTGGTTTCGTTGTACTTCGTCGTTGCAGTCAGCTCTTGAATATATGTGATGTCTCTACTTGCCTCTCCGTTGCTAGTGCTGAAGTTAGTGGCAACGTCTGAAGGGCATTGTATCGTAACGAAGCTCGTGTTGGTTTGAGTCCATCTCAAATCATTAGTGACTGACAACTTCTCTAGCGCGTTAGAGTTGGTTGACGCATACCACTCGTCGTTAGTCTCAGCTCCTGCAGGCCAAACGTTAGTGCCTGGGAGGATACGACCAAATCCGCTGCTTTCAGAGCCCGATTTATCGTCGGCGAAGTTATACGTAAGCGTCAGGTCTTTACACGTAAGTGTTTGGAGCTGAATACCACCTTGAGAGAAGCCTAGCGCATCTTGAGTCTGACTTAGAATAGATTCATCCAAGACAATTTCAGTCTCACCGCTCAGAAACGCACCGTCGATGTTTTCTGATGCAACCATTGGAGCTCCGACGGGTATAGGATCCCCTGCATCAGGTGCAGCACCAAAAATGATTTTTACGTTTTCCGATGGCAAGATACCAGAAGTCTCTATGAACAAAGTCTTTGTGAAGGTTCTATTGTTGTTGTTTGAGTTGTATGGCGGGTCGGTGGAAAAGTATACTGGGTTCTCCAGAACCTGCCCCACTGCAGGGAACCCGATCGTCTCTACAATGTTGTCGTAGTAAATGTAGAAAAACCCATCCCACTGCCCTGTTCCAATTGGCTGAGCGAAAGGAGCAGTATCAGCACTTTGTCCTGACTCGTAAACCTTCACGTATCGTGGTGGTGTATTCGTATCACTGCTGGGGATGCTTACAGATCCTGAGATCCCCACAAAGTCAGTTGTCTTTGAACATCCATCGTCATTTGAAGCCGCAATTGTCAACTGCGCTGCTTCACCAATGGTGTACTCTGCTGATGGAGTCCAACGGAGTATCAGCGTTTCGCTTTCACCAGGAGCAATGGTCTGTCCGATAACGTCTGGCGTTGGCGATGGCGAGGTAAAGAAGAATAGCGAGAAGTCGTTAGAGTACGTAACTCCGTTGAAAGCTACATCCGTAATGGTGGCCACCCCGTCACCAGTATTCGTTACGACAACACTAACGTTGTATTCCACGTTAGGGTTTCCATCCGCATCGACTTGATCTTCAGTCAAGCTATTGGATCCGAAGGAGAACGATGAAGGGTCGAACGAAAGGTTAATTTGATCACAACCCTCAACCACCTCTTCGTATTCGCAAGATCCGTCATCGACAGTTGCGAAAGGGTTGTAGTTCAAAGCGGTAGGGTCTGTACAACCGTAGATTGCCGTTTCTGTCGGACCACCGTCATCGCCCCCTACAACATCATCAGGCACGTCTTTAATCGTGATTAGATACTCCTTTGTGAGTGGGTCGTAACCACCTGGAATCCTGATGTCAGAGTAGCCAGACATGCTTGAGGTCTTAAGCGCATCTTCAAAAGCTCTTCTGAAGAAAGCTGCCATGTTCTTGTCAGAGATGGTTGTTACACCTCCTCCTGGCTGGTACTTGTAAATCTTGCCAAGCGTCTTATGGGCAAAGAACACAGCGTTCTCAGGAGTGACAGCGACCGACTCGGGGTTACCGTCGCATCCAGCTCTCAACCCAAAAGTTCTTGCTGTTCCGAGTACGTTCGTTGAGGCGACAACAGTGTTCGCCCCAGAGGTATCAGAGAACAAGGTCTTGCTGGCAGGAACCATACTGACTCTCTCGTTTTGGATCACAAGGATGTCACCAGATTCGTTCATCATGTAGTCAATACCGCCAAACTCCTCGTTCAGGTCCTTGTAGTTAGACAAGGCGTAGTTGAATGACGAGTACTTGATCTTTGTCGCTTCAGGGTTGTTGAAGTCTGAGTAAGTAATCGTAGCCTCTCTTCTGCTCTCTTTCGCTCCTGGAAGGTATGCGTTAGGCCTTCCGATGAAAGAACTGTCTCCGTCGATCAAATCAGAGGCGGTCATCGACTCTGCTGTTACAGGAAGGAAGTTTGGAACTGATGGGTTTGTGCCTGCTGGTGCTTCAGGGTCGGTGTCTCTGATTACATCTACAAGACCTGACGGCGTGACGTTTATGGCGTATACATCCTCGTTCCCTGTTTGCTTCTTCCTTATGTTCATGGCGATAGGCCTCCACCACGTATCACCCTTAGTGACAGTGAGTTCTGAAGGGTACAGCACACCGTTTTGAACGAAAGGAAGGTAGTCTGCTCCAGCAGGTGTGTAGGACTGATCAGGGATTTCGTAGTACACAGCAGTCTCTGACTTCTTTTTTGCAGGCGAGTAAATCTCTATCAGACAGTTATCACCCCAGAAGTGTTGGTCCTGGTTTACATCCTCGTAAGAAAATCCTCCTGCAAGAGGGTTGTTTCTAAGAACCAGGAACTGCCCTTGGAGCCAGTTTGGAGCTCTGTTCTCGGTTTCAGGCCACAGCGGGTTTTCAAATGGCCCAAAGTTCTTGACCTCAAGCACGTCGAAATCAATCTTGTTTGGGTACACCCTTTCATCGCCCTGAGCATACGAGATAACTCTCAACCTATCTCCACTCTTGTACTTGTAGAGATTGAGCTCCCCTTCTGGTCCTCGCGCACCAAAAGCACTAGTGTAGGAGATTGTTGACTCTTGCAGGTAGTTCAGAGAAACGTAGATAACAGAAGACCCTCCAGCATCAGCTCCTGCAGCAAGATATGCTCCTCCAGCCATGTGCTGAACAAAGGACTCAACTGTGCTGTTCGGGGCGTATACAAGCTTATAGTTTGTAGCCCAAGGGGGTGCAACAGTGTCTGAAAAGTCTAACTTAATCTCGACCTTTCCCTTGCCCTCGTTAGAACCTCTCTCAGTGTCTGAGTATCCTGGAACATATACCGTCGTTGCTGGGTTGACAAAGCCGTGCCTTCCTCTCTCGTCGTAATACACAATGCCGAAGTCGTGAAACGCATTGGTCTTGAATGTCCTGTCCTTAGGGTCTCCTGCGTCAATAATGCTATTGAAAGAGCTAGACTCGGCCTGAGTAGCTCCATTTCTTCTATTGTAGATCCTAATCTTAGTGAATCCTGCGTCGAACCTCGTGACAGTATTGTCTTGCCACGTATCTTGCACGTCGTAAAACTGGATATCTCTAAACGCAAGAAGCGGCCTGTATATTGCTGGGGCGTCTGGCGGTGTCCATGGGTCAGCAGGGTCGCCGTTTGTTTGCAAGCAAGTAGTTCCTACATCATCAGCCCCGAAATTGGTGAGGGTGATGTAAGGGTAAGGAATAATGCCAGGCATAAAGAAAGCATCTTGAGACCTAGCTGTCGTATACGAAGCTTGGACCAACGGTAAGAAACCATTTTGGTTAAGTGTAACACCGTTTTGGTTTCCAGTTTCGTTTAGGTTTTTCGCAGCAACTTTGGCAACACCGTACCCGCAGAACTCAGTGGAGTGGATGTTTCCGTTCCAGAACACACCTGTCATAGAAACGCCATGCTCGTTGTCATTGAACGTTCCAGCACCAACTTGCACAAATACACCGTCTTGAATCGTAGCGTTGTTGACGGTGTTGACAAGACGAGGTATCGTGCTGAAATAAGAGATAGATCCGAAGATGGAGTTGGCTCCCTCGTCAATCCTTCTCAACCCGCCTGGACCGCCAGCGCCATCTAAGAGGCTAAACTTAAATCGAGTATTGTTGTAGTAGTCTAGGTTATCTTGATTGGGCTTCGGCTGTCCGTCAAGACCTTGAATCCCCAACCCAACATACCCGTCATTGGCGCCGTTGCCTACATTTTGATTGATTGTAGCTCTTCCGCAAGCAAACCTAAAGTTGTCGCTAGGGTAAATGCTGTGCAGGCAAGCAAAGTTTTGGCGTGACGCCTCAGCCTTGTTTGGCCTATGACATATTTGCACGAATTCGTGAGGGCCATTAAATGTTGTAGTGGTTACCTCGATTCCGTTGACAGTACCCGTATTGGAGCCTGCATCTATATACTTGTTAAGGAACAAGTCCATCCCAGGTGTTTCGTTATCGACGTCTAGGTCGATTGTGCTACCTAGGTAATCAACTTGCGTTTGCACATTCAGAGCGCAATCTGGCCACGAAAGCTGCTTAACGTTTGTGCTAAGCTCTCTGATTTCAGGGTCTGCATACCTGAACAGAGTGAAGTTGATATCATCTGCCAAGTAAGCGTAATCTCCACCGTCAGCAACGTCTAGATACCTTTTCAAGCTGTCTCTGCCACCGTTTGGGCTTAGTGCTGGAGGTAGACTGCTTTGGTACTGGTCAAGGCTGAAAGACGGCTGACTTAGAAGGCTGTTGTTTAAGATAAACCAAGGGGAGTTGTCGTATACGGCGAAATCCCCGTTGTTGGTGAAAGGGATAGCTGACTGATACGGAAAACTCCCGTCTTGGAAGGTCATCGTAAGGCTTCTAGTATCTAGCCTTCTCATGCATGTAGACAACTCGATATCTGAGATGTCTTTCACAGCAAGTCTAACCTCAGCAGTTCCTCCTGATGACGGGGCGTCGGCTCTAGATACATTGTAGTCGCCTGTTTCGATGCTATCGTATAGCCATTCGCCTGTCCCCCAGTTCTGCTCAAACATAAAGTCAACCTCTGCTTTGTTCAACAGGGCGTATCCGATAGGAGCTCCATCTACTTGGTTGTACTCTGAGAAATCCCCTCCGCCTGCAGTGCCTCCAATCTCCGCGGTACCGAGGAGCTCAGACTTTCTCCCGATACCCATGACAAGCTTTCCAGTGGACTCTCTATCATAGAACCTATCAAAATTCTGATACCCCTGGTCAATAGACATGGTGGGGATGATGTCGGCAGAGACAAGCTCAAAATTCCCTAGGCCGATTGCTTCAAAATTCGTAACTCCAGATAAAGCTGCAGCCAGAGCGTTAGCAACGCGTTGAGGGCTGTTCTCTTGTTCAATGGTCTTTAGCGTAACCGAGAAGCTAAGCTGCCCGCCTGACCCAGCTGCTGGGATGATAAATGGGTTTGCAGCGCTAGTTCCTACAACAGCATCAAACGTCCTTCCGATATAGCTTTGTGAGCTTGTTTCCGCTGGCGGTCCATCTACAGTAGACCACCGAAGGCCCCTGATAACTCCCTCATTGTTTCCAAAGTAAGGGAAGTATTGCTGGCTGTCGTTTCCGTGGCCTGGAGCCCCTAAAAGAAACCCCTCCCCAGAAGCCTCTGGTGTTTGATACGTTTGATAGTGTGGGTCTAGGTTGTTCTGAGCAAACTGTTCAGTGTAAAAGAAGTTGTAGTTCCCTTCATCACCTCTAATTGCGTTTTGATGGTAAGAATTTCTTGCGTCGTAAAGGTGAAAGTTCTGTTGAGGAAGAACCTGAATTGTAAGGTTGATCAGAGTCTCTGGCTCAAGGTCTGGCACGCCAGAACAATCGATCTTATAGCTAGTGGCCTTGTTGAACTGGTGGCACGGCTGGCCGTTCGGAAGGAAGTTTGATCCAGGGATCTCCCTGATGATATCAGTGACCTCGATTGTTCCTGAAACAAAGTCATCAGGACGCTCAGCAAAGATCAATGTTGAGGTGCAAGAGACTGGCTGCTCATCAAATCCATCAACGTAGTTCCCATACATGAGTCGGTTATTGATAACCGCCTGTGCCTTTGCGATCTTAGGTAGCGCATCATACTGCTTGGCCACCTCGTTAGGATCGACTCCTGTAACAACCCTATCGTTGTAGAACCTGTAGATCAGTTCGTTTGCTGTATTGTTGGCTACATCGGCACCGTTATAGATTGTTGTTGTGTTGTCGTTGTAAGTGACTACAATGTTTTCATCCTTCTTGAACTCGTCAATAGCGAAGAAAAATCCATCGTTACCCTCTCTGGCAAGCAACCTGATCTTCTCGATCTCATCTCTGTTCTGAATGTTAGTATCAAAGTCGATCTCCAGAACATTATTCGCCGTGTAGTCAACCACCTCTTGAGCCCCTTGCTTGACAATAACTGGGGGAAACATGATGTCAGAGTATGGCGAGATAGCCGTCTCAACTCCGTCCTTATAGATCAGCTGATACGCAAACTGAAATCCTTTCGTGTTTACGAAGTTGCTGCTTGATCTACTAGAGTCGCCTGTAAACCTAGCCCCCAAGGTCTTGAGACCTAGCTTTGGGCAGGCAGTGATGAAGTCTGTTTCGTTAGGCCCCTCACCGAGTGGCGCGTCATCCAAGAGGCATCTGAAGACATTCAGCTTCTTTGGCTCACTTCTTCCATCAGTGAAGTACAAGATACAGTCCTTCTCGTATCTCTCATCGCCAGACACATCTGTCCTGTGGTTGATGTACACGACATCACCCTTGACGTATCCAAACTCATCGAAATTGAACTTCGTAGAGGTGAACACCTTTCTGACATACCCAGCAGTACCGTTAGGCAGGTTTCCGTATGGGTCGTAAACGTACACTCCGTGCTCGGCAGTGACAGAGCTGTAAAGGAACATGTAGATTACCTTCAGCCTCTCGTCTGTCACAGCGCCGATAACCTTTCCTACTCCCTGGCCCGTAGGCGTGAGGTACGGGATGGCTTCGTTTCCTCTTGCCGCCTTGATCACCCCCTCGTTACCTGTCTCTCCTTCTGAGCTGGTAATCAGTATGTTAAGGGCGTCAATCAGTCCTGTATTGGGTATAAGCCTTTCGTCAGCCGACTTATTCAGCTTCTTTGGTGTGATTTTATCCCTCATCAGTATTTAGGTGCCTGTCTGAAGTTCTTACGAATTACCTTGAGTGCCTCTTCTTTGGTGAAGTTTGACATTCTGGAATTCGCCTTTCTTCTTTCATTGTAATATTCCGCCTTAGCCCTAGCCTTTTCGTTTGCAGGCACGTTGCTCTTTCTTTCAATAATCTTGTAGTACATGTAGCTCCTCAGGGCCTCTTCCAGATACACATGAACCTCTGGGTCTCCAGCTCTTGCCTCGTCAGCGATGTACTCCAAGACAACCTCAGTGGCCCCAGTATTCATCTCTAGCTCGATCCTGTTTTGGTCGAGATTGATCCTGTACTCGCCTCTGGAGTAACCTCCACCAGCACCGTACAGTCTTCCTTCGCCTCCTTGGTATAAGTAGTTCTGAAACACGTAAAAGTCGAAGTCGTTGTCCTGAGCCTCTGATTCAGTTCCAGTCTTATCGTCAACCCTATCCTTGATTTTGTTTTCAGGGATGTTCAGCGGCGAAGCGTCAAACGTATCAGTTCTCGTTCCCTCAGGGTCGTCAGCTGCCGTCTCCAGCCTTCTAGAGTAGTTGATGTTTCTATTCTCATTCAAGACGTAGACAAGCCCGTCAGCACCCACCACACCAAGCTTAGACAAGTCCACGTAGTCATCTGGCAGGGTGACAGTTTGATTTGATTCAATGTCTCTTTTGATCGATTTGATCTTTTTGCTGAGATCGAATCCAAATTCACGAATGCCTCTCAAGGCGATATTTCTCAGAGCAATGTCTGATACAGAGCTCCCGTGGTCGTCGCCATCCAATGTGATGAGAAAGTCTCTAATGATCTGACTCAGCTTTACTTTGTTCATACTCATTATCTAGCGGCTTCTTCTTGTTTTCCGTAATCCAGCAAGTCCTGGTCTCTCAACCTCAAACCAATCAACTTAGCCATTTCATACACGATCTCTGGGAACATCTCCTCTGGGAGCATAAAGTCATAGGACGCGTCTGGATCAAAGACGTGTTGAGATGGGTCGTTTCCTGACTGTTTGTAGGCGTACGATGGGGAAAGGATTAAAGCCGTTCCTCGTACGTCGTAAGAGCCTGGAAGCCTGTAATAGACAATCTTAATGTTGTTGATTGTCGTCGGGAATACCTCGATGAGCTCGTGCACTAATGCCACTGGGAAATCCTCCGTTGGAGTTGACAAGTTGCTGTTTAGAAGCAAGTTCGCCTTCTCCATGTCGTAAACAATCTCGCACCTGTTGCCCAGTCTTCGAGCGCTAGACTCCCCAACTCTCCCATCTTGTAAAACAACATTCCCAGCTTCAATAGAGATGATCTTTGATAGGTCTTCTGGCTTCTTAAACAGATTGTTAGACTGCTGGAATGTATATGTCTTTACGTACATTGACAGGTCGTTCATCTTCAAGACCTTGCCGCCAAGGTACCTACCAACACCTTCAGACCTGTTTCTAGCTCGCCTTTCGTCAGAGAGCTCATCGAAGAGCTCATTGTAAACCTTCATCTGAGCCATGCCAGCGAAAGAGTTGAACGCCACAGGCGTAACAAAGCCTTTCTGTTCCTTGTTGGCTAGGTCTTTGAGGGCGCGGTATACTCGATAAACGCTAATCATGAAGCAAATATACGAAAAGAAAAACCACCCCTTTCGGAGTGGTTTCTCTCAGCTCTGCAGTGCTAATTATCCTAGCCTATCTAATTTTTCCTGAAGTGTGTCGAGTACCGAAGACCCTTTCTCAGTCAAGCAGAATCTCACTGCAATATCCATTGCGTCTTGACCGTGTGGGACGGAAACGATAAGTCCGTTTGAGTCGAACCAATACACGCCATCAGGCTTCATTCGAATCATCTGATACTCAGTAGCTTGCTTCAAGATAGATCTAGCTCTCACGCGAGGGTTGTCAAACGAATCAATAAAATCCTTTGGGTTCTTCTTGGCTACAGTGAGCAAGTTGTATCTGATCTCACTTGTAGGTTTGTTGATGTTGATTCCATAGAACAAGGCCACTGGGAGAAGCTCCTGGATATCCTTGTCTCTAACCATGGTTACAGCGTCGTTGAGCAAGAACTCTTTGTTCAGAGTGTCCTCAGCGTCTCGCTTGAGGTCAATCTTTCCGAACAACTTCCCTCCGTTCTCGGTGTTGCCTGGGTGCATCTCCATGAACTTACGCAAATTCGGCTGGTCCTTTCGAACGAAGAGTCTGCCTTCTCGGAAGATCACGGACTGCTTCAGCGCTTTGTCGCTTTGCTCATCGACGAAGATCGACGGCTCATTTGGGCAGAACCTGATTTCACGAACAGTATCCTTTTCCTCGTCGTAAATAGTAACCCCCTTCTGAGGAAGCATGTAGACGACTCCTGAAGGCTTTGTGGTCTTGAACTCAACGTTGGTGTTCTCAACAACCTTTCGCTTCAATGAAGCTTTTTTCTTGGCAGGAGCCTCCTTCACAACTGTTTCTGTTACAGCTGACTCAACAGCTTCTGCTTGTGGCTGGGCTTTAGGGCGCCCAGCAGGCCGCTTGGTTTGTGTAGACATGTTTGTATGAATTAAATTAAACGGTTGGCTTGTAAAGCTCATAGAGGTCTTGTGCAAGCTGCGAGCAGTTTGCTTCTCCGATATCTCTAGCGATGACACCGAACCTTCCTAGTGTAGCAGAAAAGCTGTCAGTGACTTTGCTTCCTGAGCTACCAAGTTGTTGGATGAAAAGGTTCCCATCTGTCCTTCCTGGTGTGTCTTCGTTAACCTTTCCGATAGGCTCGGTGGTTGATTTCGGCTCCTTCTTTTTGGCTTCTTGTGCGCTGTATAGGGTTGATTTTGATTTAACTTCTTTGATAACGGTTTTGAATGTAGAGTTCACTGTCAGCGCAGGGATGAACGCTACAATCTCACCTAAGTGGTTGTAAAGATACAAATTAAATTCTTTGTCTCTTCTAATGACAAAAACATAACAGAACTGCCTCTCGCCAACCTTGGTCTTTGACGACCTCTCTGGGAAGGAGTAGGGCTCTGTTCCGCTGGTTCGGTCTGAAGTCTTTGCTTTTGCAGGCTCTCCAGTAAGCCCGTAATGTCTGATAGAGAAGACGTCAGGAAAGAACTTTTCTGAAAAACCCGTAGTCTCTCCGCTATCGTCACCAAACAAAACACCAAACCCCTCTCCGCTAGATCCAGCGCCTGGATCGCCGATAACAAAGTACATTGTATAATCATCCTTGACTGTGAAGTCAGGCACGTCAAGAAACGAGTTTGTAGCAAACTGAACGCATGTCTGTGACAGCCCCGTCACGGCTGCCGTAGCGTCGGTTTGAGTAGTTACAGAGCCAGTCCCTGTGATAATGTTGTAAGTAGCACCACCAGTTCCAGCATTACGCCATGAGGCCGCCCCAACGGCCACAATATCTGTTCCGTCAATAGGGTACATGCTTTCGTGATTGTAATCAATCGTAGGCTTGTTCTCTCTACTGCCGAAGTTGACTCCAGCGATGATGTTTTGAAATCGGTTTCCTACGTCTCCTGTGCTCACCTTCTGAGACACTCTTTCTGTAGGTTGGGACTTTACTTTTGCCTTAATGTCTGCAACGCTTGCTACGACAGCCTCCTTAAACGACGATCTCTCGTCAACAGCGTCAAAGTACATGACATTTCTCCCATCTTCTGCAGACACAAATCCCATGATCTTTTGGATCAAATCCATCTCCTTTCCCACCTCACACGACAGCGTGACGTTTGTCTTTTCGATAGAGTCCCCAACGAAGAGTTCGTTTGACTCATACATTCCAGCGTTGTTGAACGTAATGTTGATCGAGCCTCTACCTGCTGTAATGAAAGAGATTTGATGTGCTGGAATCCCTAAGATGGGGATATCGACACCGTTCTCTGAGAACCTCTTCTCTGGTCCTACTGGTTCAGATCTTCTGAAGATGAAAAACTTCTTGCTTGTCATACTGTAGCTATTGTTACCGTAGCCCCATAAATAACCGTCGTATTTGACGCTGGGGATACTAGAATCACCAGGTCTTGAGTAGAGCTAGCGGTAATGTCGTTGATGTCAATGTTTGAATTAAAGGCTCCATTTGAAACTGTTACCGCCGTGGTGTCTCCTGTCTGGTAGTTGTAAGACTGAACTGCCACGGCGTTCAAAGTGGTGAGGCTGGCGTGAACCTGTACGTGAGTAGCCTTGTATCCATTAGGAATTTTAACAAACGCATACATGCTGTCAGTCGTGTCAAAGCACCTGATCCCAATCTCACCAGCGGTATCGTCTTCAACCTGAACAGGCCTACCTACGTTGTCATTGATTTGAAACTGATGAGGGAGCACCTTGATCGTCGTAGAGTCCCATGGGTCGGTGACAGGGGCTGGATTCTGAATTATGAGCGCATCTGATTGATCGTCAAAAACAGGGGCAATGGCAGGGTTGATGTTAATCGTCACGTCAGAGGGGCTGCTAAGCCTCTCTGCGTAATCCATAACCTTGATAAAAGCCTTCTCTCCAAAATTGATCTCGTCAGTCAGCGCAACCATGAAGGACTTCTGAAAAGCGTACTGCTCGTGAGCTACGGTGATGACGGTAGCGTCAACACCCTTGCTCCCCTTGAAGTAAAACTTAGCAAAGCCGCTTGTAGTGATCTCAATACCAGACAATCTAGACACTGGATAGGATGCAGAAGAGTCCATCTCTCCTTGAGTAGCGTCTGGGTTGAAGTAAAGATATTTCTTGCCAGGGTCGATCATGTAAAGCTACCGTCTAAGGTTGTCTCAATCGCTGTGATGTCTCCGTGGATGAAGTCTCCATTTGCTTCATCTGCGATTACGATGAACGCGCTTTCACCGAGAGAGATTTCTTCTGCAATGGCTGCCATGACCTCCCTTCCAGTGTCCGCGTTGATAGACAACACGATCTGAGTGTCTGCTCCTCGTGTCTCCACCATGCTGTCAAAGGACAGTGTGAGGTCTGTCCCGTCAGAGTTGATTTGCATGTCCGCCAATCTGTCTGCTGGGATTAGTGCCGCATCGTTTGGGTAGATGGTGGCATCGTACGTGTCGCTCTGGAAGAAGAGGAACTTAATCATGAACACAAATATACGACAAAGAAAAAGGGGCCGAAGCCCCTTTCTCGTCTCATACTATTTGATTACGCTGGGTTTGCGTTACCGTCTGCAACAATAGCCACCACATCATCCAAGTCTGGGTGGATGTAGTCAGACGTGTGATCGTCTGCAATAGTGATGATGTTGTTTGCGCCTTGGTTGATTGCCTCAACAATGGCTGTGATAACACCCTTTTCGTTTTCGTTGATAACGCTCAAATCGACATAGTCAACGCGATCAGCTGTATTTGAGGCTGGCTCAAAGTACAACTGGATTTCGTCGTCCACAGTGTCTGCAATCCCAACGAGTCTATCTACTGGTCTGTATTCGAGAGTATCCTCTCCATCTCTGTATCTAACAAATTTCATGATTTTAGTTTTTAAGGTTAGGCAGCAAGAGATCCAAGCGTGATAGCAGAAGCAGTGATATCAGAGTGAACACCTTCACCAGCAACGGCGTCATACACAACCACAAATGGGCTGGTCGAGCTGTTGATGGCATTGATGATCGCTTCACACACAGCAACCTCTGTTTCGTCAGCGATTGTCAAAGCAATAGAGTCAACGTCTCCCGCATCATTTGACCGTGGCTCGAAGATTAAAGTAACCGTCGTGTCACCAGTCTGCTTGATGGCAATGAGCTTGTCAACGCTGTTGCAGTAAGCGTCATTTACGCCGTCTTTGAAGTACAAAAATCTGTTCATAATGATTAGGTTTTAATAGTTTGACAATAGACTATTATCCCTTGATCATTACGTGCTGGTTTGCAGCGCGGGTGCAGAGTGCAACTTCAGATCTGTAGTGGAAGACAGCCTGGTCCTTACCAGTATCGCCGTTGTTGGTGTGACCCAAAACGCCGCCACCAGTTACCCAGTGCTCCATTTCACGAGAGTAGCCGTTAGCTTCCTTGTAGAACATAGCCAAAGCTGGAACGTTCACACCGCTGCGAGCATCCGTAACTTGAGTCAAAGGAACCATAGCGCCCTGGACGTAGTTAGAAGCACCCAAGAGGGTAGGATCATTCAAGAGCTTCCAGTCATGCTTGTGGAAGGTGTACCCGCCACGAGTGAACGACTTAAAGCCGAGCTTCACAGCCATGTCAGCGTCGTTGTTGAACGCACCGAACTGACCAGCCAAGCCTGCAGTCACACCAGTAGAGATACCGCTTGCGAGCATGTCATCGATAGCCAAATCTTGAGCTCTGTTCACGTACATAGCGTACTCAGATGGAGCACCCTGCTTATCGAGCTCGATGATCAAGTCGTCAAACTCAGCGAAGCTGTCCATTGGGTTAGACGCTGCGTTCTGAACAACTACACCTCTGTCTTCAATGGCAGAGAAGTAACCTTCAGAACCTGCTCTGTCCGTGAGAGGAGCGTCAGACAATCCAGAAGCAGCCTTCTTCTCACCGAAGAGGAGCATCATCTCTCTCTTGTCTTCGAAGCGCTTACGAGCCTCTTGCTCACCCTTCAAGTACCAGCGGTAGTTTCCACCACCCAAGTTCACCCAACCGATGTTGGTAGCTTGTGATCCGCTCACTTCGTAGCGATCTTTCACAATCATGAATGGGTTGGTGTACTTTCTGATACCCATGTCTTGGTAAGCGTGTGGCTGAGCTGTGCCCTGAGCGTACAAGTTACCAATCTTGAGGAGTGTTCCGTTAGAAGCAGTGATGTCAGCAGCGGCCACATCAGTTTGATCGAGCTTGTTGAGCTTAATCTGGCTGTAAGTAGCTGGCTCCGTGTCGAGCGTACCGCCTTCAATAACGATGAATCTCACTCCAGTGCTAGCGTCCATAACGACGTCGTTGACTTGGAGCTTGTCATTCAAGCCTGTGTCAGTGTCGTCGAGCTGAACGAAGTCAGCGCCAGAAGCATCGATGGTTGCCGCCGTGTAGCTGATTGTTTCGTGACGACGACCGATCTCCCACCAGTTAACCTCGTCAGACTGACCGCCTGAGTTGATTGCTCCAGTGAGTTTCAAAAAGCCTGTGATCCCCTGGTCGCCATAGGTTTCGACC
>Ga0208428_1000721_pt1 | contig 14810 bp, 8 predicted proteins | sample DEB08_DNA_11_FD_184535 | JGI IMG/M metagenome (GOLD analysis project Ga0208428, IMG submission 184535) | Aqueous microbial communities from the Delaware River and Bay under freshwater to marine salinity gradient to study organic matter... | ecosystem: Environmental > Aquatic > Marine > Coastal ... | reverse complement strand
ACAACACAGGAACTACATCAGGTGTGAGAACTTGTTTTGCGATACAGAAAGACGCAGTAGGTTTAGCGTTAGCACAAGACATGACTGCTAGAATCGACTACGTTCCACACAAAGCATCGCACCTAGTATTAGGTACAATGTCTGGTGGTTCAACAGTTATCGACGCAGAGGGTGTTGTAACTGTAAACGTAACAGAGTAATAAATATTATAGGATTTTTTCCTATAATCTTTTAACGTTAAGGCAGGCCCTTTCGGGGGCCTGTCTTTTTTTTTGTGTATAAATAACACTACAACCAAAAGGGATTCCACTTTATGACGGAAACAAACATTTCAATATCAAACAAGGCACTGACCAAATGTGGTGCCGGCACAATAGCAAGTTTCACTGAAGGATCACACGAAGCCAATGTGTGTTCTACCATGTACGAGACCACCAAACAGGGTCTGTTGTACTACACGTTCTGGAACTTTGCCATAATCAAACAGGCCATGAACAGGCTCAACGAGACACCCACTGACAAGAATTTCACTTACGTACATTCATTACCAGGTGACATCATCAGGATCAAATCGGTGTTCAATGATCAAGGTCTGTACTTGGATGAATATGCAGTGGAAGGACAGAAGATCTACAGCAATCACCAAACTCTGTTCTTGGAATACGTGCAGGACATGGATGAGGACAATTTTCCGGTGTTCTTCGTGGAAGCACTGGTTGCCAAAGTGGCCTATGAAATCAACGAGGCCATCACTGGTATAGGCACCCTAAATGACAGGTTGCTGAATGACTTCAACATCAAATTGAGAGCGGCAAGGATAGCAGATGGACAAGAAAATCCACCAACCAACGTGATGCCAGCGGGCAGACTGATCGAGGCTCACTTGGGCAATGTTTCAAGTTCAAATTCACGTTATCTACGTCATGAAAGTTAATGGCCACAAGGAAATTCACACAAAACAACTTTACACAGGGTCAGGTTGGACCATTCCTAGCAGGTAGGGGAGAAACACCCATCTACAAGGCAGGTTTAGAGACCTGTGAAAATTTTTTATGTTTACCACAAGGTGGTCTAACCAAACGTAAAGGTTTCAAATTTATTTCAGCACATCCAGATGATGCCACCACACCGGATGGTTCAACAACTTTGAACACCATAGGGTTCCATCCAAAATCAAGGATGTTGCCTTTCAAATTTTCAGATGGACAGGAATACGTGGCCTTGATAGAACCGCAGGACACCACAATATCCAGCAACGCTAGGATACACATATTTTACAACGACGTCAGGATCGTCAAACTCACAAACGGCACGGACGGCAACGTGATACCCATAGACACCGACAACATAGACGAGATCAGGTTCACACAGAGTTTTGACTACATGATCATGGTGCATGCGGACATGCGACCCATAGAATTAGTGAGGGGTGCTACCAACACGGACTGGACCTGCACTTATCTAGATTTTGATCACTTGCCGCAGACCAACTTCAATTTTGGTACCACGCTGACACCGGCCAGTGATTCGGGCAACAACGTGAACTTCACGCTGTCGGGTGGCTCATACGCATGGATTGATGCCGCGTGGCCAGATGGACACGTGGGCATGCACATAGACATTAATGGAGGAATGGCAGAGATCAAATCAATTAGCAGTTCAACGGTGGCAGTGTGTGACATCACATACGATCTTGTGGACAACGAGGCCGCTCAAGGACACGAATGGCAGATAGATGCTTTCAGCAATTTGTCAAGCACACTGGGTGGAGGATGGCCCAGATCAGTGTCATTCCATCAAAACAGATTGATATTTGGTGGTAGCAGGGACAAACCACAGACCATATTTGGATCACAGACCGGAGATTTTTTCAATTTTGACAATTACAGCAGAGTGGTTTCCAGTACTGGAAATGTCACTGGAGAGATCACTGACGTATCTGGTTTGCAATTTACCATAGCATCAGACGAATTGAACATCATAAGACATTTGGTATCACAACAATCTCTTTTCATATTCACATCAGATGGTGAGTTTGACATGAGTGGTGAGCCCGTGACTCCCAGCAATATATTAATCCGACAACAAACACGTTATGGTATAGGTGCAGATCGTACACGACCAGTGGTGGTTGACAATGAGGTATTGTTCCCACAAAGGGGTGGCAAAGTGGTCAGGGCATTCGTATACAACTTCAACACAGATGCTTATTCGGCCAAGAACTACAACTTGGTACATCATGACATGCTGTCCGGTTGCAACAATCTTGCTTTCGTAAAAAATTATGATGACACCAACAACAACTTTGTGTTTGCGTTGAACGATGATGGCACCATGGCAGTGCTGGGTGTCAACACAGAATACACCGTTGTGGGTTGGACAAAATGGACCACGAATGGATTTTTTAAAGATCTTTGTGTGGTAGATGACAGTTTATATGCACTGACACAAAGATACAGCAGTGATGGATCAACACTGAACACCAAATTATTTTTAGAAAAACTGACCGAGGACGATGTTTGGCTGGACAGTTATCATTCAACCAGTGCCACGGGACAGAGTTTCACAGGTGCACAGGGATTGGAAGGCAAAACAGTACAGGTCATAGCAGATGGCCAAGTACACCCTGACGTCACAGTCACGGCCGCGGGCAATTTCACATTGACTAGGACCAGTTCAAACACGGCCATAGGACATGCCTACACGTCAACTGCCAAGACATTGCCTGTACAGGTAGCATCGGCAAACCTGACCACGTTGGGAGAGCGTGTAAGGAAAGTTCAATGCGAATTACAATTCAACAATAGCAAATATCTCAAAGTGGACAACTTCATAATACCATTCAAAGAAATTGGCAACAATCTTTTGAACGTACCAGTACAAGCATACACAGGAATGAAACGTGTGCGTTTATCGGGTTGGAGCAGGACACCGCAGGTCACAATGATCAATGACACTGGACTTCCGGTAACTCTGTTGTCCTTGACCACGGAGGTGAAATTTGGTCTCGGCAAAATCCAAGAAGCAGGATAATTTTTTAACACATCCATTGAACAAAAAACATTTTGAGTATGTGATCAATCACATGCGTTGGTGGGATGAAATGGAGATAATGTTACAGGGTTACACTAAAAAAAAGATGTTGGAAATGTTTGACAACTTGCATGGAGTCAGTGCCACATACAAAAATATTCCTTTGTTGTGTGCGGGCTATCAAACTTTTCCCAACATTTATTGGTATTGGTTTTTGGCCACTCCCATGGTAACTGAACATTTTGTTGATATAACTCGACAGGCACGAAATATGATAGAAAAAAACGAACAACAAACACCCAAAGCCAGACACATTGTACAGGTATGGAACAAGCATCAGCATAGCGTAAAATGGCTAAATATTTTAAATTTTAAACCGTTTTCCAGTTTTCAAGTGGGAAATGAACAAATTTTATTAGTCGAGAGGAAACGAAACTAACCATGTGTGCACCAGCAAAAGATATAGCCAAAACAGCATTGATAGGAGCGGCAGTTTATGCCACTGGTGGAGCCGCATTGAGTTCAGTGTTGGCCACTTCAGGTGGTTCAATGGCCGCGGCCGCAACAACAACCGCTACAACAACATCTACACTACAAACATTATACAACGCGGCTAGGATTGGATTACCGATAATCAGTGCCGCTGGTAACATATATCAAGGTTACTTACAATCACAGATATTAAAACAGAAAGCCAACTTCGTCAACTACGAAATTGCCACAGAAGCAGAAGCATTTGCCTTGAGGAAATGGAAGAAAAAAAGAGAGATGAGACAAGCATTGGACAAACAAAGAGCATTGTACGGATTGACCGGGGCCACTATCGAAGGATCACCAACTGATGTATTGGAAGGTACTGCGGCTGATTTCGCGGAAAACATTTATGTGGATGCTTTCAACACTAGTCAAAAAATTATTGGTAAAAAACAACAACAACAAATATTGGAACAAGAATCACAATATGCCGTATTGGGTGGTTTTGTAAATGCCGCAACAGTATTGGGCACAAGAGGATTCATGGATCGTGGACCAAAAACAACAACTACTAATACAGGCAGAGACAGCCTGTTGACAAAATTAGGTGGTATTAGAACAGCAACAGAAGGATCATCATAATGGCCAAAGCAATTAATATTCCAAAATATTCAGGTGGTAATTTAACAGCACAATCTACCTACAGGGCTCCAACACCAGGCACGGGTGCCACAAAAATTGTTTCCGGTTTGACCAAGATAGCCACGGAATTGGACACACAAATGGCCAGTGAAGCCGCATTTGCAAAAGGTGTGGAACAACAACAGAAAGCACTGGAACAAGGTGAAAATTATGTGGGACCAACCAACGCATTCAGTGTGACAGCACAGGCTTACCAGAAAGGTGCCAACACAGCATTCATCACATCAAAAAGCCTAGAGTTGGAAGATGAACTCACAAAGTTAGGGGAGAAATACAGCCTAGATCCGGATAAATTTACACAGGCATCAGAAGAATACAAAAGCAACTGGATGAAGACACTGCCAAGCAATCTTCAACCACAATTGAGTTTGGGATTTGACAAGGCAAGAAACAATTTATTGTTACAAGTATCAGCAAATCAAAGACAGGATCAATTTGAACAAAATTTAGATGTGGTAAAAAAAGGTGCTGATGATTCAGTGAGAAAATTAGCATTAAGTTTACAAAATCAAGGATACACAGATTCATTGATGGAATATTTTGGAGACATAGAAGCCAAGTACGAAGCCATCAAAACTCAATTCAATTTGAGCACAGCAGACATGCGTAAGATCAAAGCGGGGCATAGATCCGACATAGTGAACGCATTTGTGTTGGCCGATTTCAACAAAGTCAAAAATGATCCGGAAGCCACAGCCCAACTCAAGAAACAGATTGTGGAAGGCACATATACCATGGACGGCAATCCATTGGGTGGTGAGGACGAAGGCTATGATTTTTCTGAAGTGATACCGGGTGGGGACAGGATGTCATTGACAGAGATAGAAGTGTATTCAAACACCATAGACACATTGATTGAAAAACAACGTAAGGGATTGGTAGAGGTACGAGAGCAATTGAAATTTACCACTGAACAGTCAGCGGACAGGATATCAAAAGCAGAAGTTGGATTTGGATTTGAGGATGGTCAATTGAAAGTTAACATACCACCATTTCCTTTTGAAGAATATGTGTCCGCGGGTTACACAGATCAAGAAATAAGAGCGGCACAAATAGATTATCAACAAAAAATATCAATTGGTACTGCAAGAGCAACTGCTATTACCACACCTATAGCACAGATAGATTTCTTAAAGAGCAAGATCAACGAAAAAATCAAAACACTGGATTCCAGCAATTATGCAGAAGCCAAACAAATAGAAACATTGGAATTACAATTAGAAGCCATAGACGAAGAGAAAAAAGCAAAAATCGAAGCATTCAAACCTGAAAACAATGTCACTGATTATTTCATCAACAGGCTGGGTTACAACATAGATTTGAGCACGTCAGAAGGCACAAATCAAATGCAAAAAATTGTTTCAGAAAACACAGGTGTTCCACCAGGAGGTTTGAGAGTGAGCAGGATACAGGCAAACGTAGAATTGGAGGCCATACAACAAAGTATCCAACAGGATTACAGCGCATTCCAAAACACTGCAATCAATATGAGAAGCAGGCAAGGCAAAGCGGCCAGCAGTTATATCAATGAAGCATTGAGAGGACAAAAAGACACAAATGGTTATGCCATATTGACCGCTGTTGAAATGGCCACAAGCAGTGAGAATACCAGAGATTCCAAAATATTATTTGATGCTATCAAGAATGCGGATCAATACAAATCCGCGGCAACATCTAGAGCAGATATTTCTCAAACAGATGTCAATGATGCGATCAAGGCAGTGATAGATCAAAATCTTCTCGATGGTATAGATCAAACCACGGGTTTTGGTAAATCAACCATTGATGTGGTCAAAAAGATCATGTATCAAAGTTTGGGCACAGGAGCCACTGTTGATGAAGCCAAAAGAAAAGCAGAAAGTTTCATAGAAGCAAATTATGTAAAAATTAATCATGATGTTGGTGATGGTATCACATGGATGAGCAAGAACATGGCAGGTGGTACTTACATGGATGCGAGAAATAACAGTTTTTCAAGACAGACGGAAATAACAAAATTGATCAATGACGTCAAACAGAATCCGCACAGATACGGTATCACACTGGCAGATGGTCAAACATATGATGAATTGGATGATATGATAGACAACATGAAAGTGGTACAGGAAAATGGACAATTGATATTTAAATCTGATGACAGGGTGGTCACAACTGCTATCAACCAAAAACTACCAAGCAGTGAGCGTGATAATTTTTATGCAACATTCTTTATTACACCAGACAAGGACATGGTGATCAGCGAGGACAAGGAATTCACATGGAACTACGAACACAAAAATGCAAATTGGTACAAACAATGGCAGAACACCAATGATGGTAAAACCACACGTATGGTTAACACAAGATTGGGTCCAAAAGAATTTGAGTTTGATGACACGCTTGATGATTGGGGACAAAAATTTGCCGAGGAAACACAAAAACAATTGTTTGACAAAATTGTGTTGGGTGATGCAGTTCCTGGTTATGACATGCAACAGGTGTATGAAGATTCAATGAGTCGTAATTTATTTCCACAGAACACAATGGAAAAACAGATAGCGGATGGTATCAGTCTCGCATTGACCAATCAAAACAATATCGACGATGCTATGTTGTTATGGTTGGGTGCAAAATCATCATACCTATCCAGATTGAAAAACAAGGAAACCAGAGATTACGTGAAAAAATACTGGAAACAAAATTTTGATTCGATACAGAATTTAACAACCAACAATGACATGCCTGTACAGATGAGTGTGTTACAAGCATTGACGACCATAGTGAGAGAAGCACCACAATTTACACCAGCGATATCGGGTGAAGGTGGATTTGAAGGAGGAGCATAATGGTTCTCACAGCACCGAGACCAATTAGAGCAGATACCCCAGGTGAAGCGATACCTACACCCAAAGGATTCTTTGACAATTTCACACTGGGTGTAAAATCAGGTTGGCAAGAAACTACACTCAATCTTTTAAGGGATCAATCAATATTACAGAACGCACAATATCAAAAAAATGCGGGCATACCACAAACAGAATGGAATGAAGCAAATCCTTTGTATGTGGAAGGTCTGGAATGGTTCGAAGGATTGAATTATGAAATGGTCAGGAGGGCTCACGAAACATTGGAGTTGTCCAAACAGATGCAGACCGCAAAAGACAACAGCACAGGATTTGACTATGCTGGACAATTTGTGGGTATGCTGGGATCAGCATTCTTGGATCCGATCAATTACATACCATTGCCGATCGCTAGATTTGGAAAATCATTATTGACCAAAGCAACCATGGTGGGTGGAGTGAATGCTGGTATAGAAGCCAGTTTGTTTCCAGTGATGAAGGATGCTTACAGGACCAGAGGTAGAGAATTTGGTTTTGAGGAAGCGGCAGTGAATGCCATGTTTGCCTTTGGTGCGGGTGCCACTTTGTATGGTGGATTTGCTGGATTGGCAAAAGGTATGAGGGCAATGAATCTTGGACCTGCTCCCAAAACAATAGCAGACAATCTGATCACACAGAGACGTAATCAACATCCAGAATATGACATCGAACAAACGATCGGTGATCTATTGAATAAAAATATTGTCACACTACGTAACAATGGATTTGACAACATACGTGATTTCAAATTCAATGCCAAAAGCATAGAAAATTTTTATGTGGACACATCAGGAAAGATATTCAGGAACCTAGATGACGGTGCCAACATAACAACAACCAAAGATTTTATTGAAGTGGTCACTGACACAACAGGCACTATCATATTGCGTGGGCCTAGCAAAGCATTGACAAAAATATTACCAACGATCAGTCGTAACAGTAGCAGTGATGTGAAGTTTAGGATTGAGGATACTGATGCACAGAGGACGTTGGAAGCCAACAGGGAGCAGATCAATGAATTTGCCAACCAAGAGGCCAAAGCATTGAACAAGACCACAATCACTAGTTCTGAAAAAGTGTTTAATAAATTGTTCAACATAGACAACACAAAAAGTTTGACCACACTGGATGATCTTGATGATCTGTTTGTGATCAAGGGCACTGAATACGAGATAGAACCAGATGCCGTGAGAGGTATAAATTTCGATGAAAACATCGGACGTATCATAAGAAATCAAAACGGAAAAAGAACAGTGATAACAGATCAAACTGAAAGAAAAGCAGTGATCGAATCGTTGAGGAAACAATTGACAGACGAGGGATTGAATCCAGGAACAGACACTGTCAGAACCAATCAAATAGAATCATATGAAACAAAAGTTGATAATAATTTACAACCAAACCGAGAAGCAGACACACAACAAACAATGAGGGTGGTCAGCAGGATCGATGAAACCAATGAAGTGGATGCCGGCAGGACACCAGAAGAGTTGGAAAGTGTAAAGACAGCAACAGCGACTAGATCAGAGGCAATAGAAACATTTACACAAACATACACCGCAGATCAATTGAGAACTTACGGATTGGAAATTAGGAATAACGATCTAGTTGATGTGGGAGATATAGATGAAATATATACCCGAGCCATAACCGAAGGTGGTTATGGAAGGTCTCGTGAAGAAATATTGGCCGCTAAAGCAAGACTTAAAATTTTATTTGACAGACTAAAAAACAAGGAAACAATTGAGACAGCAACCAAAGATTATAACATTTGTAGGAGAACATAATGTCAGCAGATAATTGTTGGAAAATATTTCAGAACAAACTAAACCAGTTGCCAGATGTAATAGACGACAACTACCGTGCCAGACTGGAGTCAGACTTCAATAGGTTACAACAGGATCTTGCTAGACAAAATCGTCAGATGGAAGATATCAATCCTGATAGTGGTAAAACGTATCTTGATGAATTTCTAGAAACTATCAATACAGAACCAAATAAAAAATTATTAGATGATATAAAATCAGAATTGGTTGGATTTAAAAATATAGATGAATTTCAACGTCAATTAAAAGACACATATGATAATTTAATGGTTATCTATAAGGGTGATAAAAAATTTGGTAACAAAAAAAGATTATATGAAGAAGCATTTATATCACAGATTTACAACACCAATTTCACATACAACACCAATCCGTTGGAACTGTTGATACGGAATCAATCGCAAGTACTTGCGGCAAATTTTCAAAGACAGGCTTTGGACATATTGGGTGAAACCAATGACAGGGCATTGTTTGACGGATGGTTTGGAGACAAGACCAATCAAAAAAATTTCATGCGAGAATACAATAATATCATTAACAATCCTTCTGCAAAAGTATTGAATAATGTAAGTGGTGATAAAATTGCTAGAGATCTTGCAAAAGCGTTTGTGGACAACGTTGTGATATCTGCTGAAGTAAAAATGAAAAAATTCACCAAAAAGGTAGAAGCATTAACCAGAAACAGGATCAAGGTTAGATTTAGAAAAGAAAAATTACCTAAAAATGCCGATGAATTTGTGGAAGATCTAGCACCTAGATTGGATGAAAAAATACACGGAGACATAGATTTAAGAAAACAATTGGCACGAGATATCTACAACCAAATACAGGAGGGAGCAAATTGGAGAGAGATTGATAATCTTGTAAAAAATTATAATAAGACAGATCAAACTCGTGGTAAACCATTGACATACAAATCAGGTGATGACATGTTTGAGATGTCACAGAAATATTCACCGGATCAAAATCCCTTGACCATGATGTTGAATACCATCACCGAAAATGGCAGATTGTTGGCATTGACAGAAAAATTTGGTGCAAACTATCAAGATATAATAAAAAAAATACAAACAAATGCAGGTCGTGAAATTCCAGGTAGAAAAACAGACGGTTTTAAAAGTGCAATAAATTTTTTACAAGAATCAATACAACCAGAGATCAAAGAACAATTTGGTACCACAGCAAGAGTATTGACCAGTTTAAGATCAGTACAGGCCGGAGCAAGATTGGGTAGTGCCGTCATAACCAGTTTGATGGATCTTCCTGTGGTAGCATGGGCAGGCAGGAACATATTCAAATTGCCCGCAGGAGAACTTATCAGTGCCATATTTCGAGTGCCTGTTTATAGAAGTTTGAACAAGACCAACGTTAGGAATTACCAATTAATGACACATGATTTTGCACAGGCATGGATGGCCAACAGTGGTGAAAGATTTGGCTTGATCGACATGGGAGGTCCCATGAGTAAATTTGAAAGAGGAACTGCCAATTGGACACAGTTTATATTCAAAGTTTCAGGTTTGAACTGGTGGACTGAAAGTTTACAGAAATCAGTGGGCACTGTGTATCAAAAATATCTTGGTAGAATGATCAAAGAAGGCACAGCATGGGATACCCTTGACATACAATTTAGGGGACAAATGGAAAAATTTGGTGTGGGCAAAACACAATGGGAAAAATTATTAAAAACCCAAAACATCATTGACAGTGATGGTGGATTAAATCTGTATGCTATAAAAGACGATCTATCAACAGCCAAAGGTTTGCAAAGTAAGATGATCAGTGTGATCAGAGATGCTGTGGATACCATGGTGATCAAACCGTCAGAATTTGACAAAGCCGCGGGCAGATTTTTCAAAGCAGATGACGGTTCAATGGCCAGCCAATTTGTTAAATTAGTAACACAATTTAAAACACACCCGATCACGTACACAAGGAAAGTGCTGTGGAGAAGAATTGCAAGGAAACAGGCAGTGAGGGACAACAACGGTCAGTTGATTGACGCACTGGACAAAATTAATAACATATGGCCACTGGTAACATTGGCAGGTAGCATGTTGACCATGGGTGTGGTTGTGGCACAGTTGAAAGAAGTCACAGCAGGTAAATCACCATTGACAGATCCAGGTGAATTGTTATACAGATCAATACAGCAATCAGGTGTGGCTGGTTTGATAAGTGATTTTTATATGACAGTGGCAGAACCCATGATTAAACAATTATCTTCAGACAAAAAAGTACGAACCAAAACCAGCAGTGAAATTGCGAGAGAGTATTTGGGACCTGTTTTAGGAGATGCCGCAAAAATTCTTTCAAATATAAGCGGAGTTAAAGCAGGTGCTGTGAGATTTGCCAAGGACATGGATGACGGTGAATTCATAAAAAAAGAAATGACCAAATTTACAAAACACATGTTGGGATATTTCGGATTGCAATCATTGTGGCAGACCAAGGCTCTTTATCGTGCGTTGATCACGGAATATATGACTGAAATTTTGGATTACAAGACCTATGTGCGACAACAGAAACAACTCAAGAGAGATGCCAGAGAGCAAAGATATGGAGGACAAGTTAACATTATTGATCTATTCAAATAAATAATAAGGAAAACAAACTATGACTACATCAACCACAACACCCAGATTAAATTACATAGCCGATGGTTCAACGACCGCATTCACATTCAATTTTGAGATAGCGGACAGTTCCAGCATCGCAGTATATGTTGGTAGCACATTAAAAACACTGACCGTTGATTACACGGTGGCCTTTGATTCAGGCACTTCAGGAACAGGGACCGTCAATTTCGTGGTTGCACCCTCATCGGGCAACGTCACGTTGATCAGGGACACCAACCTTGCAAGAAGCATAGATTTCCAAGAAGGTGGTGCATTTTTGGCCGCGACAGTGAACGCGGAATTTGACAAATTGACACAGGCTGTCATAGACAGCACGGACAAGATTGAAAAGAGAGCCATACGATTAGCAGAACCCACAACAGAAACACCAACACTGACCATACCAGATGCGGCCACGAGAGCAATCAAAGTATTGGCATTTGATGGATCGGGAGATCTACAAGTCACAGATTCAATCACGGCAACAGTCACTGGCAATGTCACAGGAGACTTAACAGGAAACGTAACAGGAAACGTAACAGGCAATGTAACAGGTAATGTAACTGGTGACTTAACTGGTGATGTAACAGGTAACGTAACTGGTGATTTAACTGGTGATGTAACAGGTAATGTAACTGGTAACGTAACAGGCAATTTAACTGGAAACGTAACAGGTAATGTAACTGGAGATCTAACAGGCAACGTAACAGGTAACGTAACTGGCAATTTAACTGGTAACATGACATCATCGGGTGCTAGTACTTTTGGCTCATTGATCTCAACAGAAGGTGTCAGCAGTGTAATCAGAATAAATGGCACTGACAACAGTGAACTAAACTTGCAATCTAGTTATATTAATATTGAAGGTAATGCAGGCACACAGATTGATCTAAATCACAACGGTAATATACCAACTATCGATTTTACATCAGCACTGGCTGTTACAGGCTCAATCACACACGGTCCCATAGCAACTGGATTTATAAGCAATTTAAACACTGGATTTTTATTCAATAAAGATGTTGTTTTAGGTAATTGGAATTCGGTTACTTCCGCAATTGAAAACAAAAACGATCTAACTTTAAATGCATTACACACAGATGGCATCACAATAGATGACAACGACATCATTACCACAAGAAGCAATGACAATTTAAATTTGACCACGGCAGGCACGGGCAAAATCAATCTCAATGGTTTGCTGTTTCCATCAGCGGATGGCACGGCCAATCAAGTGTTAAAAACCGATGGTGCTGGCAATCTTTCATTCACTGACGTTACAACAGACCCCATAACATTCGTTGGTGATGATTCTACAGGCACATCTGTTAACCTTAATGAAACATTTAAATTTGCAGGGGCAGGTGGAGTTACCACAGCAGTATCAGGAGATACGTTAACAATCACTGGTCCAACAGGCACACTGTCTAACGTGGTAGAAGACACAACACCTGAATTGGGTGGTAATTTAGATGTCAATGGCAATTCAATTGTATCAACCAGTGCTGGCAATATCACAATCACTCCAGACACAACAGGTTCGATCGTGCTGGATGGTGTCAATTGGCCACAAGCGGATGGCACAACAGGGCAACTTTTGACCACAAATGGATCAGGACAGTTGAGTTGGGTTTCACCTTCCGGTGTCGGCATAGACAACGTGGTGGACGATCTAACACCTCAATTGGGTGGAGATCTAGATGTGAATGGTCAAACAATCACATCAGTGTCAAATGGAAATATCGTGTTAGATCCAAACGGCACAGGATCAGTTCGGTTGGATGGTTTGGTAATCACTGATTACACAATAAGACCTTTCCTCACTGGACAAGATATTCATATCAATAAAAATCTTTCAGGTGCTGATATAAGTTTACAATTGACCAACACGGAATTAAAGGTCAATGACACATCGGGATCGGGTTCAGTCAACATCCGATCAAGCAACGCAACCGGTGAGAGAGGAATGTTTGGATCATCGGGAGCATTATATGTCAAAAACGATTCAACCAATCAGAACATACACATTTTACCAAACGGTACAGGCAAGATCCAGTTGGACAACAATTATTGGCCCAACGCAGACGGTTCCGCTGGTGAGTTCTTAAAAACCGACGGGGCAGGCAATCTGTCGTTCAGTGCTGATACTGTGATCTCGGACACTTCACCCCAGTTGGGTGGAAACCTTGATCTCAATTCAAATGACATCACGGGCACGGGTTCAATTTCAATCACGGGTGATATCTCAACAGATGCCATCAGTTTGTCGGACAACACCATAAAGACCACGAGAAGCAATGACAATCTACACATAGAGACCGCGGGCACGGGAAGGATATTCATCGGAGATTCGTTGGCAGGTGATCCGGGTGCATGGAGCACAGCGGGAAGCAACTCGGGCAGTCAATTCCACTACAGGAATGCCGCATACGATCCAACCAGTTCAGATTATCCCAACTCAAGAACAGCATCATACACACTGTCGGGTGGTAGTTCAAGCAATTTCTCTAGGATCAGGATGATGGATGCCATCGACGTGGAGATGGATGGACAAAATTTAACATCAACTTCGAATGGTACGGGTATACAGATCGGACACTTGATATCAGTGAAGAACTCAACGGCCTCGACAGCACAGGTCAACAAGATACAGGCCAACACAGGGGGAGCATTCTTCCTGGGCTCGGGAGGACAGGGCACGTTGGATGTGGAGGACATGATAGGCTACAGATCCATCCACCAATTGAGTGCCGCAACGGGAGACACCATAGACATCGACAGCGCATATGGTTTCTATGCCACTCCAACGCTTTACGCGGGCAACAATGCCACAACCACATTCACAAACGAGTATTTCTTCTACGGTAGCACAGGCACACTACGGGCAACCAACACATACGGTTTCTACATGGAAGACGACGCAATAGCCAACAGGATAGGTGGTATCAACTTCCAGTCAGACCAGATACAGGCCGCTGACACTAATGACGATCTCAAAATAGCAGAAAACGGAACGGGTGAAGTGGATCTTGTGGTAACATCACAAAGCACCATAGGTGCCAATGGTGGTGCCAGTGCGCTGACTGCCAACCCAGTGGGCTACATACAGGTCAAGGTCAACGGCACACAGTACATCATGCCGTACTACAACAGATAATCAGGAATCGGTCCAAACTTCACGCATACAGGTCAAGCAACGATGCCTCATCCTCCTACGGCTGGGCACATAGATATGCACACGTGGTTGGGCACATTGATCCCGCACAGTGATGCGCTGTCCTGCGGGTTGATCACAC
>Ga0208428_1000715_pt1 | contig 14873 bp, 15 predicted proteins | sample DEB08_DNA_11_FD_184535 | JGI IMG/M metagenome (GOLD analysis project Ga0208428, IMG submission 184535) | Aqueous microbial communities from the Delaware River and Bay under freshwater to marine salinity gradient to study organic matter... | ecosystem: Environmental > Aquatic > Marine > Coastal ... | reverse complement strand
AGTATGCAATAAAGCTACACGAAATGCTCAAAGGTGTCAGCGAGCAAGAAGGTTTAGAAGGTTGGGTACAGGCTAAGATTACAAAAGCTGCTGAAGGTTTAGGCAATGTTTATCACAATCTAGATTACAAGATGAATTTTGAAAAAAAGAACGAGCCTAGTGACATGGAAGTAGAAATGCCGTTTGAAAGTGCGTACAAAGGCAGCCTTGCAAGACATTTAACCAAAAATCTACAAGAAAAATCTAAAAAAGTTAACGATAAAGAAGTAGACGAAGCAGACGGTGATCCTTGCTGGAAAAACTACAAAATGGTAGGAACGAAAAAGAAGAACGGCAAGCAAGTTCCTAATTGCGTTCCTAAATGAGTGCATTATTAGCAAACCTACCTAACACAAAAGTCTATGTCCGCAAAGAATATCTTATGGATCATAAAAGCGGACATGGAGAATTTGTAGAAGGTCACTGGGTGACCGTAAAAAGTATGCCCGGTAGAGCTTTCTACTTTGAAACTTATCTCCCCGAATATGCAGCACTATATGACAAACTTCCTATCAGTGCCTTTGTAAGCGAACCTAAAAAACCAGATCCAGATTTACCATTACAAGACTTACAGTTTTGGAATGCGATGGATTATGGTGTAACTGCTATATATAAACAATTTATAGGTAGTATGGATTTTGAAATACTTACCCGTAGCCATAAAGTCATGCACGGAACGTATCTATTCACATTAGACAATTATCACGAAAGTGCAGACGAAATAGATTACAGCACTAGTGAAATACCAGAAGAACACAAAAGTTTTAACATACTTGAATTAGATAATGGACAGTACGCAGCCTATCCGAACAATAGGATGCGTGTATATGATAATAGCTTAACCCCAAAGCAACCTAAAAATCCTGATTTCAAAGTAAGCACACAATTTTACCAAGTTGAAAATGGTTACTCATATAGGCTTGGCGACACAGATGAGTACTATTGGAAATCAGAATAATATTGACAAACTAAATTTAAACCACTATAATTATATTTTAAGGAGAATTATGAGCGATAGAGTCTATGGTATTGACGAAAAAGCAAAGTTAGAAAGATTAGTTAATGAAGGATGTACAGTGTTACAAGAAATTCAGGATTTAAACGAAGGATTAAAAGACACTGTTAAAGCAGTAGCAGAAGAGCTTAATGTTAAACCAAGTTTAATCAATCGTGCAATCAAAATTGCACATAAAGCAGATTGGCATCGTGTAGCTGATGAATTTGAAGATTTAGAAACATTAATTGCTACAGTTGGCAAGGATCATTAATGTGGCAAAAAATAAAAGATTTTTGGATTAGGAGTTATACTAGCGACAGGATTGCATTTTACTTTGAAACTATAGCTAGTATATGTGTATTTACTAGCATGACCTGGATATCTGTTACAGCACAGCATCCTCCTATGCATTTAATCTATCCTGTTAGTTTTACAGGAGCAGTATTTAGTATTATTGCATTTGTTAGACGAGGTGTAGGTTGGCCATTAGTAATGACTATTTATTTTGCATGTTTACATATTTTTGGGTTCGGTCGTGCAATGGGATGGTATTAGAATGGCTGATCATTTAAAAATATACTGGACTCCTTATAATAAAGGTATAGACAGTTTTACAGATGTAAATGACGATTTAAGCTTTTTAAGATTTCATCCTCCTGAACCATTAGCAAAACATATTGATTTACAATCATTCTTTGGTCATGCAAGTCGTTGTCCTGCTATCACAGATGAAGTTAAAAGCACTTATGTGATTAAATCTCCATTAGATTTTGGCGTAGATCTTGACTATGAAAAAACTGTCATAAGATTTAAACAAGAAAACTATGGAGAAGAATTTTGTAAAAAGATGATTGGAGCACCAACTACAGACAAAGTTCATCAACTGAAATATCCAAGTTATATATTTTTCTGTCCTGAATCTTTGGTAATGACTTCTATGCCTGCATATTATCATAGGAATAGCTTTACACAAAATGTAATGGTATTTTCAGCATCTTATAATATTAGTAATTGGGTAAGAATCATTAAACCAGCTTTTAAATTTCAAACATCTAAATTTGAGATTGAACGTGATGACATTTTAATGTATATTAAATTTAATACAAATCGTCCAATTAAATTAATACCTTTTGACAGTGATAATGACGAAATAAGAAAAATAATGGAAGCTTGTGTAAATTTTAAAATGTACAAAGAAAAATGGTATGTTCCGGATAAATTAGAACAATGCTATGAAGCATTTAACAATTATAATCTAAAAAGAAAAATGTTAAAATTAGTGGAAAATTTATCTTATCAATAAATAAACTTTTACGCATTAAGCATGTAGACGGTACGTTAGCCACAAAATAACGAGAAAGATATAATGAGTTACATAGACGCAATTTTTGATAGGAATGAAGACATTATTCGTGTTGTAGAAAGACATGACGGTAAGAGAAGATTTGTCGAACATCCTATAAAATATACTTTTTATTACAAAGATCCTAAGGGAAAACATCTAAGTATCTACGGTGATCCCCTCTCAAAAATTATCTGTAAAAACACAAAAGATTTTCGTAAAGAAATAGCAATCAATAGAGACAAAACTTTATTTGAAAGTGATGTAAACCCTATTTTCCAATGCCTAAGTGAAAATTATCTTAATCAGGACGCTCCTAAGTTAAATATTGCGTTTTTTGATATTGAAACAGATTTTGATCCTGATAGAGGATTTGCTGATCCGGCAGATCCTTTTATGCCAATTACAGCAATTACTGTAAATTTACAATGGTTAGATGTTCTTATTACACTAGCCCTTCCTCCTAAAACACTTTCATTAGAACAAGCAAAGCATGAAGTTTCAGAATGGGGAGAAGAAGTTTTATTGTTTACTGATGAAGGAAAAATGCTTGAAACATTCCTTGATCTTATAGAAGATGCTGACGTATTAAGTGGTTGGAACTCAGAAGGTTATGATATTCCGTATACAGTTAATCGTGTAAGCAGGATACTAAGCAAGGATGATACTAGACGCTTTTGCTTGTGGAAGCAATTGCCTAAGAAAAGAGAATATGAAAAGTTTGGCAAAAAAGCTGAAACGTTTGATCTTGTTGGCCGTGTGCATTTAGACAGTCTTGAACTATATAGAAAGTACACATATGAAGAACGACATAGCTATAGACTAGATGCAATTGGCGAAATGGAAGTAGGTGAGCGTAAAACTGTTTACGAAGGTACACTTGACCAGTTATACAACAACGATTTTAAAACATTTATTGAATACAACAGACAAGACGTTGCACTGCTAGATAAATTAGATCGTAAACTAAAATTTATTGATCTAAGCAACGAACTTGCCCATGCAAATACTGTATTGCTACAAACCACAATGGGTGCTGTAGCAGTTACAGAACAAGCGATTATTAACGAAGCACACGAAAGAGGCATGCGTGTACCTAATCGCCCTAAGAGAGATGACGAAAATACAGCGGCTGCAGGTGCTTATGTTGCATTTCCAAAAAAAGGTGTGCATAAATGGATCGGAAGTATGGACTTAAACAGTCTATATCCTAGCGTAATTCGTGCGTTAAACATGGCTCCTGAAACAATTGTAGGACAACTTCGTCCTGAAATGACAGATAATATTATCAACGAAGCTATAAGCTTGGAAAAGAAATCATTTGCGGGTGCGTGGGAAGGTCGCTTTGGTACAGAAGAATATCAAGCAGTGCTCGATCAACGTAAAGATGTTGTACTAACTTTAGATTTTGAGGATGGAAGATCTGAAACACTAAGCGGTGCCGAAATTTACAAGCTAGTATTTGATAGCGGAATGCCTTGGATGTTAAGTGCTAATGGTACAATATTCACAACTGAATTTGAAGGAGTTATTCCAGGACTATTAAAACGCTGGTATGCAGAGCGTAAAGAATTACAAGCAATGAAAAAGAAAGCTATCGAAGCAGGTAATCCGCTAGAAATTGCTTTTTGGGACAAACGGCAACTTGTAAAAAAAATTAATCTAAATTCATTATACGGTGCAATTTTAAATCCAGGATGTAGGTTTTTTGATAAGCGTATAGGACAATCAACTACGCTAACTGGAAGGCAGATTGTAAAACATATGAGTGCAGAAGTTAATAAAGTTATTACAGGTGAATACAATCACGTTGGCAAGGCTGTGATATACGGCGACACAGATTCAGTTTACTTTAGTGCATATCCTGTTTTAAAAACAGAAATAGACAATGGAAGCATTCCTTGGTCAAAAGAAGCAGTAATTACATTATATGATCAAGTAGCGGAGGAAGCTAATACTACCTTTAAAGACTTTATGTTAACTGCATTCCATTGTCCAGCTAGCAGATCTATAGTAATTGCAGCAGGTAGAGAAATTATCGCCGAATCGGGATTATATATTACGAAAAAAAGATATGCTGCTTTAGTATATGACTTAGAAGGTGACCGTAAAGATATAGACGGTAAGCCAGGTAAAGTAAAAGCAATGGGTTTAGATTTGCGTAGATCCGATACTCCAGTGTTTATGCAAGAATTCCTAAGCGAAGTTCTAATGATGGTTCTGCAAGAAAAGTCCGAAAAAGAAATTATACAAAGAATCACTGACTTTAGAAAAGAATTTAAAGATAGACCAGGTTGGGAAAAAGGATCTCCTAAACGAGCTAACAAAATCGGACATTTTCAAAGACTCGTAGAAAAAGGAAAAGCAAATTTACCTGGACATGTAAGAGCAAGCTTAAACTGGAATACGCTACGGAAATTAAATAATGATCGTTATGCAATGGAAATTGTAGATGGTATGAAAGTAATTGTTTGCAAATTAAGGCCAAATCCAATGAATTATACAAGTGTAGCATATCCTACCGACGAACTAAGATTACCACAATGGTTTAAAGATTTACCCTTTGATGATGCAAGTATGGAAGAAGTTATAATAGACAATAAATTAGACAATTTAATAGGTGTTCTAAATTATGATTTAGCAGAAACTAAACAAGAAAATACCTTTAATAATTTTTTTGAATGGGAATAAATGATGACTGAAGAAGAAACTCCAGAAAAATTAAAAGAAATAGCCTCTAACTGGGAAGAATCTTATAATGGACATGCAGTAGAACTTAAAAAGAAAAGACTATTAGATAGTATTAACTCTCCAGAATTTATAGCAGCACAAAAAGCATACAAAGAAGCTACTGAACAATACGAAGCTGACAATAACGAATGGTGGGACAAGCTGTCTGAAGAAGAAAGAGAAAAAGCTTTTTATGCTGTATGTAAACGTATACACAAAGGTGACTATGAGAAAAACGGAAGCTATAGATACGTCCTATATCAAGTATTTGGATTTGATATGAGCATGTATGGTGTTGGCATGGATTGTGGTTATATGGATTTACATAATGCAATATTCGGTGGTATTGAACTTAACAAAATGTCTCAAGCTAAAGAAATTACTATTAAACAAGACGGAGTAGAACACAAAGCGATCTTAGAAGAACATCAAAACATATCTATAAAACTAAAAGACGATGACAACAAGATTGAAATAATTATTAACAACCTGCCTAAAACATTTGACGATGCAGCATAAATACTCTATATCTTTTTTTAGTTAAATACTAATAATAAGAAATGGAGAAAAAATGCATATTAGCAGATTAATACTAAAAGAAATTTTAGATTATACATACGATCCGACATTATATACATTCTTAAAACTTTACCATGTAAAAACTACAGTTTTAGAATTTATTCCTGATCAATATGGTAAAATAATAAAAATTATTCCAGATACAAATCAATTAGAAACAACTCCTCAACTCACTCCATGGTTAGCAGAAGGAATTAAGGTAAGATTTGCAGAAACACCCGACGGTTCTACCCTAGCACTCGAACAAGCCGAAATTAATCCTAATTGTTATTATTATGTAACCAACATAAAAGAAGTAAACAATTGTCTGCGATTCAACATTTGTAAATCAAACCTTCCTGGTGATATAATTAATCTTCCATTTGCTCATTTTGATTTTACAATAATACATGATAGAAGTTATATTAAAGTTTTAGACCAAAGCTGGTTAGATCATGGTATGCGTGTTGTATTTGAAAATAATCCTAATAACGAATCTGCTGTACAATCCAGTCCGCTGAACTTAGAAACAAAATATTTTATAAAAGATATACTTCCAGACAACTTAATTAGAATAAGCTCTAATCAATTTTTCCTTAATATGGTAAACGATCATTTTTCTAATTTTATACATTTCAATACAGCATTAAATACAAATTTTGATATGTATAATGATCATACATTTATAGAAGGCGTATCTGAAGATGAAGTCATAATGTTAGAAGCTCAAATAGATGAAAAGATTGTAGAATTTAAAAAAGAATTTGGCATGAATGAATTATGGAAGCCCTTCCATATACTAGATAACTTCCAAGAATATCCAAATGATACAAGCATTGTTGTAATAAATGAAATAGAATCAAATGAATATGTATCAGTCAATTTAAATTTTTATAATAGCGATGGAACATTCCGTGACGAATACAAATTTAATACTGCATCTGAATTTCCTAATTTACATCCTATGGTATATCACACAGGAACACTATGGAATTTTAGTTTTGATGTAACCGAACAGCAGTCCTCTCGCTTTAATTTTATGTCACGCACATATCCAGAATACATTTCTTATGAGTTATATACTACTAATACCAATCCATTGGTACCTGCTTCAAACTTGATATTTGAATTTGGAGAACCTGAATATAGATTTGGTGTGTATGTTGTGGAACAAAACATTACTGGCACATATATACCAAAAATAATAGACGAATATATCACAGCCTTAGATGTAATTGCTGAATATAATGGTATAATTTATAGACAAATTCCTTTTAATAATTATTACATTGGTCCATTCCTTGCAGAAGAAAATCATATCATAGAAGTACAATTAGACTTAGAATGCAGCTTTGAAATTGGCGATACTATTAAATTTTCAAATCATCCTGACTCTGCTGACGCATGTTTCCAAGCTGGTTTAGATCCTACTAAGAATTATTTTATTAAAGAAATACTAAGCGATACTGAATTTACATTTAGCGAAACGCCAGGAGGTCAAAGGAAAACTATACCTTTTTGTAATTTCCAATTTTTCTTAACTATTGAAAGGAATATATACCAAATGGTTGAGTTTCTTCCTTTTATTCCACAAGAATCTAACAACAGAGAGCTTAGGAAATATTTAAAACCTAACTTACCTATTCAATTTAGAAATCCTGAAGACTCTACTAATGCATTATTACAGGCAGAACTCGACGAAGATACAATCTACTATGTAAAAGAAATAGAAAATTTGATTGAAGGAGAAATACCTTTACAAGTGATGGGTATAAATTTTGAAAATGTGATATCAGTAAATGATAAAAATGGATGGTTATACGAAGATATGCAAATCATGTTTAAAAATATGCCAGATTCGGTAACAGCTTTAGAAGAAGCCGAATTATACGAAGATAGGATATATTATATAAAAGATGTATTTGTAAACGGTTATATAACAATCTCAGAGACTTTTAGAGGACCTGTCAAAGAACTACCATACAGTAATTTTTATTTTACCATTATTATAAATGTAGCAAGAACAGAATTTACAATAACAGAAACTATAGACGGTCCGGTTAGACCCGTACCTTACAGCAATTTCCAATTTGAAATTTATCATAAGGTAAATGAAATAGAAATTAACGATACAAGGTGGTTTAGAAAAAATATGCCTGTGAAATTTTCTGCATATCAAGATGAAACTGCAATTGTAACTGCAGGTCTAAATATAGATGATACTTTTTATATTAAAGATATTTTAAGCAAGAATCGTATGAAAATTACAACTGTACCAGACGGACCAGAAGTTGAATTCACTGATGTTTTTACAAAATTTTTTATAAAACATAATACTGGTAATGGATATGTTTTTTCAAGCTATATTGGAGAACCTAAAATAGCACAACAAGAAAATGTACCTGCATATGTTCTTTTTAACGAGCAACCCGAATTGTATGATAGGATTACCTTACACTCAACTGATTTATCTGTAATACCTAATGCAAGCCCATACGAACATATTTTTAATGATGTAAATATACCATTTCCAGCAGAGCCTTCGTTTTGGACACAATACTTTAACGACGAAGACTATTACAAATGGAGTATTTTACCTCCATCGCCAATTTGGTCAGCTGATTATACAATAAACTTTATCGGTACTTCACAAACTATAATTGTTCCTCCTACTGATCCTGACGATTTACTTAAACCGGATTACGAACAAAGAGAGTACACAATTGGAACATTTGTTGTAAGTGGCGAAGACAGGAATGGAGTATTTACAGAAGAAGAATATAGAAATCTTGTTTTCCATATAGGAGATAAAGTTCAGTTTAATATAGACCAAACAACACTAGATACAAATCCTATATGGATACAAACATTTGTAAATAAATATGGCAAATACAAAGCACATGGATCAACAGGGAATGGTACACTTACAATACAATGGACTATCACAAAAAATATAACTCATTATTATCACTCGATAACCGATTTAACAAAACAAGGTACAATTTCGATTTTACCGCCTGCATCTTCTGATACCAGTCCATTAAATCCTACATATCAAGATCAAGATTTACGACGAGCATTTGACATAAAAAGACCTCTACCTTTAACTGATTTAAACAATAAATTTGTTTACACATTTGAAGTAGATCAAACAACAATTGATAGAATAAAAGTAAATTTAGACTTGACATCCACTAATAATGAAGCTAAAATATTTGATACAGATCGAGAGGGATATTTAACTCCTGTTGCATATTTAGACAAGCGTTGGATATATCCAACTCATCAAGTATTAAGAATTTTACAATTACAAGGCGATAAAGTTATACGTATATCCGATGAAGGCCACATGATGATTACTGTTAGAAGCCCAAATGGTATATACAACTATATATTCAACGGAACCCTAAAACAATAAAGGCACAATGAAAGATATTTTACAAGACATTATTTCTCATACCCATTCTCTTGGCTTTTTGCCAACAATCAAAGTTGCTACTGATACTACAACTACTAGTATGGCTGCTTTGGCAGAAGACAAAAGTGTTATTTTCAATGCAGAAACACATAGTAGAATTTCCGAGTTTGAAGGTATATTCGGATTATCTAATTTAAGTGTACTTAGTTTACATCTTAAAAATCCTGAATATCAAACTGATGCAACAATAGAAGTTGTTAAAAAAACTAAAAACGGAGAGGATTATCCTGCACATATACATTTTGAAAATGTTTTAGGCGATTTTCAAAATGATTTTAGATTTGTCAATAAAGATATTATTGAACAGCAAGTTAAAAATGTAAAATTCAAAGGAGCTGCATGGGATGTAGAGTTTGAACCACCGGTTGCTAGTATAACAAGAATGAAACTGATGGCTACTTCTCACGCAGATGAAACAAATTTTACTTTTCAAACAGAAGGAAACAATTTAATTGTATTAATCGGCGACGATAATAATCATGCTGGTAAATTTGTTTTCAAACATAATGTTACAGGCACTCTGACAACTCCTAGGGTATACCCGCTACATCAAATACAAAGTATCCTAAGTCTATCAGGAAATCAAACAATAAGCATTTCTAATCAAGGAATTATGAAAATTTCTGTTGATAGCGGGCTAGCAAGATATGACTATATCTTGCCTGCACAGAGCAAATAATAATGATAAAAGACTTAACAAAAGAACAAAATGATTATTCAGTATTCTTGCCTAGTATCAGTGGATTCTATGCAACATTTATAGGAAAACAGAGATTTGGAGACTATGTCGATCCTAACCGAATTCCAAAAGGAATTGGTTCCATGGAAGGTTTAAACTTCTTAAATCCTAAACAAGCATCTTTTAACTACAAATGGGCGTTATATTCAGCAGGACACGCAGATTTAGATACAACAAAGTTTGTAGAAAAAGAAGACATGGTGCGGAATAGAGATAGAGAATCTTCTTGGCTGTTAGGAGATAGCGGAGGATTTCAAGTTGCAAAAGGCCTTTGGAAAGGAGATTGGACTAGTTCAACCTGTCCACTAGCAACCAAAAAAAGAGAACTAGTTGTAAAATGGATGGAAGCATATATGGATTATGGTATGATGCTAGATATTCCTACATGGACATATCAAGACAAAGATGCTGCAGATGCTACTAATATAAGATCATACAACGATGCAGTAAAAGCAACACACATTAATGCAGAATACTACTTAAAAAACAGACAAGGAAATTTTAAAGTTTTAAATGTTTTACAAGGTAGTAATCATACAAATGCAGAAGATTGGTATCAAGAATTTAAAGATTATTGTGATCCAAAAAAATATCCAGACAATCATTTCAATGGCTGGGCAATGGGCGGACAGAATATGTGCGATGTACATTTAATTTTAGAAAGACTTGTACATATGATACATGACAAACTGCTTGAGCCAGGCTTACATGATGTTATGCATTTCTTAGGAACAAGTAAACTAGAATGGGCTATATTGCTCACCGACATACAACGTGCAATTAGGAAATACCATAATCCAAATTTCATGATGACATATGATTGTGCAAGTCCATTTTTGGCAACTGCAAACGGTCAAATCTATTACAATATCCGTATTGATCACAATGATAAATGGAGTTACATGATGGCTCCCGGTATAGATGATAAAAAATATGCAACCGATACTAGGAAATTAAGCGATGTGTTTTTAACAGAATCTCATTTTAATGATCCTAAACGTGGTAAAATTCCTTTTCCTGCTTTTGAAGACTCACCTATAACTGATGCTTGTAGAATAAATGATATATGCATATACAAACCTGGAGATTTAAACAAAATAGGAAAGGAAGGTAAAACAAGCTGGGATAGTTTTAGCTATGCACTGCAAATGGCACATAATGTTTGGATGCATATAACTAGCACACAAAGGAGTAATAAATTATATGACGAAGGATTATATCCTAACATGATGGTTTATGAAACTCCTACAAGAAGAGATGTTTTCCGAGATATAGTAGACGAAATATTTTCTCATAAGGATAGACAGAAAAGTTTAGCAACGATAAACAAATATGGTACTAAAACACAAGCTAATAGTTTGTGGACACATATTATTGGAACAAGACTAAAAGTTGGTAAAAAAACAATTAATGCGGAAGCTAAGTATGATGAATTTTTTGAATAAAGGATATTATGAGTTTTAGAAAACTTTTCTATATGGGTTTAGAACCTTACGAAGGAAGATATACACTGCAACTAACTGATTGGTCACGTCGAGCATTTGCTAGGAATAATATAGACTGGGTAAATGTTCCAGGAACAACTATTGACAACACTAAAAGCATACAAGTAGGGCAAGTACTCGATGCACATGGTAGATCATATTTTGCTATGTCGCAAATGATGAATCTTGTACAAATGATGCGAAACGGAGAAGTTACCGGAGAGGATGTAATATTTTTTGAAGATATGTTCCAACCAGGTATCGAAAGCCTTCCGTATATTATGAATCAAATTCCAGCTAAACAACGTCCTAAGGTATGGGTAAGATGCTTGGCACAAGCAGTAGATCCTGACGATTTTGTTCACGTATGGAATATGAGCAAATGGATGAGTTTGTATGAAGAAATGGTGAATGAATTTGTTACTGGTGTACTTGCAAGTAATGAGGAAATGGTAGCACATATGAAAATTGCTAATTGGCGTGCTCCAATCTATAACGTCAGCGGACTTGCATTTGATAAAGAAGAAGTTAGATCAAGGGTCGAATCAATTAAAGATTTTAATAAAAGAACATATAGAGTTGCTTTTGCTGCTAGATTTGATCAAGAAAAGCAACCAGACTTTTTTATGGATTTAATTGAAAAATATTTTAAAACTCATAATCATAAAGACGTAGAATTTGCTATCCTACAAGGAGGTCCTTTAAGGAGCAATAATGAAAAGTATATTGTCCGTGCAAGAGAAATGGAAAGCAAAGGTAAATTAAAAATTTATGAAAACTTAAAGAAAAATGAATACTACGAATTATTAAATGATAGTAGGTTATTATTTAACTGTGCTTTACAAGATTGGACAAGCAATACTGTAAGTGAAGCAGATGCACTAGGTGCTAACGTACTATTTCCTGCATACAGGAGTTTTCCTGAAATTTTTGCACATGATCATACAAGATTATATGTGCCATGGAGCTTAGAAGATGCTTTACAAAAACTAAAAAAACTGTTAGAATATAAACATGTTAACGTTGGTAATATTTCAGATTGGACTCACCGTACTTTAGATAGGTATATTGAAATTATGCAAGGAAAAGGTGAAAAGTGGGCAAGGAATGATACAAGATATAGAGATTATATATCAGCAAGCAATTATAACAATACATTTACAGGCTAATTATGGAAAGAGACTACAGTAACAAAAAACTAGATCGTGACGATGTAAGATTTTTTTATGGTAGAGAAGTAGAAAAAACTCCTGCATACTCTATGAATACACTATTTGTGGTAGGTATCCAACCAATTTTAGATATTACAAACGCTTGTGGAAAATTAAAAACAGAACACATTTTCTTTGGTGCTAATCATTCTTTTAATCCGCAAACACCGGAAGAATGGGACCAATGGGAGCAGATGATAGAACACTTTCTAAAAGAAGGACATCTGTGCAGTTTAGACATTCCTTTTGAAGCAATTGAACAATTTAACGAAGGTGGATTATGCGAATTTAATAACTTTATTCCACAACTTAGAATACCTATACCATATGTAAAACTTTGGAACTACAATACAATGCTCAAAATTGATGATACTTCATTTAATGTTTCAAACCCTGGTGTATGGTGTCATAGATTGCATGACTTAATGGCAAGTGACAAATTTACAAAATGGAAAGATTATACCGAAGATACAATACTAAAATAAATAAAGGTAATATGAGCAAAAGAAGCATTTGGGTAACTTTTAAAAAAGAAGGCATTCATAAATATCCTGCAGCATTAACAGATCCTAATCTTGCTACAGGAGATGAATATGATGTAAGCTTTTTAGGTCATCCACATAGACACATTTTTCATTTTAAAGTTCAAATTGAAGTATTCCATGATGATCGAGAAATTGAATTTATACAATTTAAGCGTTGGTGTGAAAATCTGTATAACACAGGAACAGTACAGTTAGACTATAAAAGTTGTGAAATGATTGCAGATGAATTGTATGAACATATTCATGCAAAATATCCAGGTCGATTTGTTGTAATTGATGTTGCAGAAGACGGCGAAAATGGCTGTCAAATAATTTATAACGATTATGAAGAGAAATAAAAAATGGCAATTAAAGATCCACTTATCCGAAAAATTTTTGATGATTTAGACGCATTTCGTGACTATTGTAGATTCGAGGGTAAACCCTTCCATGAATCTAGCCTATACAGAAAGGGCGATCGTGTGTGGGAAAGTTACTTAATTTGGCAAAAAAGAAAAGAAAAAAACGGGTGAATAAAGTAAATCCTATCTATGATAGTAAACCTGTGACAATCACAATACCTTTAGACGATCAAGAATCACAGGTTTTAACCTATGATACAATGGCAAATAATACTTCCTTAGTTGACCCAGATAGCTTTACTTATAGCACTACTATCTGGGATAACACTGTTACATTTAATGAACTTATTAATACAGGTGAAGTTGAAAAAATGGCTAAAGAATATCCTGCATTAGATAAAGCCTATCGAAATTTCCGACAAATATACGACTTAGTAAAAGCTGATTACAAATCTAAAAATAAAAAGGCATAATGAAAAAGAAATATTATTCGTGGAATGATATTGAAACAATGTGCATACAAATTGTAAATCAACTGTATGCAGACAATTGGCGTCCTGATTATATAGTAGGCCTTACCCGTGGAGGTAATGTACCTGCTACAATAATCAGCAATATGACAAACATTCCTGCTGATACACTACAAGTAAACTTCCGAGACAATGGATTATACACAGAAAGCAATTGTTGGATGGCAGAAGATGCATATGGATATGGTGTTATACCTACCGAAGGTTATTTTGACAGCGTATCAGGTAGCATTGCAGAAAAACGTAAAAACATCTTAATTGTTGACGATATTAATGACTCAGGAAAAACATTTGACTGGATTGTTACAGATTGGCAAAGTAATTGTGTGCCAGGAGATGTTGCTTGGAAAGAAATTTGGGGTAATAGTGTGAGATTTGCTGTGCTTACCGAAAACTTATCTAGTAACTTTGAACTTGTAAACTACTATTGTGATACTGTAAACAAAGCAGAAGAGGATGTATGGTTAGTTTATCCTTGGGAAGATGTAGGGAAATATGGTAGATGAACTTATGGTACAGCAGCAAGTTGCTAACAAATGGCAGCACATGGTAGGTGTTATCTGTTTAAATCTTACCAATCGCAAGCAGGTAAAACGTGTACTACCTGATTTTTTTTCTAAATGGAGCACTCCTGAACAATTTTTACAAGCAGACTTCGATACAGTAAAAGAACTTGTAAGTCCACTAGGTATGGGAGAAGTTCGTACAAAACGTCTATTCCGTATGAGTCAAGACTTCCTAATATGGGATCAAAACAACGCTAAAGACCTTCACGGTATTGGTAAGTACGGAAGCGACAGTTACGAAATTTTTTATAAAAATAATATTCCAGACAATGTACAAGATAAAGAACTATTAAGATACATTAAAGAAGATGTT
>Ga0208428_1000714_pt1 | contig 14882 bp, 19 predicted proteins | sample DEB08_DNA_11_FD_184535 | JGI IMG/M metagenome (GOLD analysis project Ga0208428, IMG submission 184535) | Aqueous microbial communities from the Delaware River and Bay under freshwater to marine salinity gradient to study organic matter... | ecosystem: Environmental > Aquatic > Marine > Coastal ... | reverse complement strand
TTTACCCGCGAGGCGACCGAGGAACGAGGGAGCCGAGCACCACTAAACCTGTGCCGACGAAGGAGGCTCCGTTTAAACTATATTTATCGAGCGACTAGCGAGATTCATTTTAAACTGACAGCGTCCCGCGACTAGCGGGACACATTATGATAGTAGTTGAGGCAGAGAGCCGAAGCCCTCTGCCTCTTACCTTCTACCTTATTGAAACAGTGAGTCGTAGTCGTGTTCGGATAAGAACTGTCGGAAGTCATTGTCCCGATGCTCTTTCCATTGTTTCCACTCATCGCGGAACTGTTGAGCGTCGTCGCCCTGTAACCAGAACGACCAACCTGCTTCATACTCTGTGACGGACAGACCAAAGCCGCTGTCCATTAATGTGAATCCACCTATTGTCATTAGAACACCTCTCCTGTTTCTTCACCCCATTGTGATCGAGGGGCGAGCATCTGCCCACCCCCGTTGTATTCTGTACCGCAGCTAAAGCATTCATTTGCCCAACTGCTGTCGCAATAAACTTCTGTACCGCAGCCGCAATCGACAACGGTGATGGTGCGTGGGCCGTCAGCCCACTGCTCTGTTACTTGTCTGGTTGGTCTTACAGTCATTTGATTAGTTCCCATTTGCTGTCTGTCCAAGATGTGAGGCCATACTCGTCCTCGAAATTGCGCAGTGTCATGAAGCTGATGACTTCGCTGTCACCAATCTCTGTCACCTTTTCGGCATGATGCACGAGCCACTGTTCGTGATTGCGTTGGCTGACACCCCAACGACCCCAACCGAATGTTGAGAGCATACCGTTGATGCGTTCGCGTGTTGTGGTTGTAGGCCAACCTGCGAGTGTGAAGTAGATGTCAGCATTGTCGCGCCATGCGATGCGGTTGTTGTGTAGCCAGACGGTCTGACCATCTGTGTGTGTCCGTGCTGCTTTAGCTGGTAGACCACGATAGAACGCGTTCATTATCTTGGATGTCTCTCTTCTCATCTTCTATATCCTGTCTGAATTGTTGAATTGCTTCTTGTTTAGTGTATCCGATGTATCGGCGGGTCATGAGAGACCCACCGACGATTTCGGACAGCACAATCATTCCACTGTGCGGTACGATCTCAACTAACATTAGATCTCGATCCGGATCGTGTTAGTGCGAAGTACGTTGAGAACTCTGTCCTCGAACTTCTCGTGGTTGTTATCGAGCCACTCTTTCAGTTCGCCGTCCTCGGCTTGATACTGAAGTTGAACGTCGATCATACCGTCGATCTCGTGTGAGTAATCGGTGATGTCGAAATGGTAGTCGCCCAAGTCGAAGTTATACCGCATCCACTCTGCGATCTGGTTAGCGAGGTAGTCGTCGGTCATCCCGAAGCTGTCGTCAGAACCGATGTCATCACGGAACTGTGCGAGTTTCTGGTCGATCTTGGGTTCGATTAGAGTCCATACAAGATCTGCTAGTTTGGTTTCGAAATCATTAGTCATCTTTATTTTCCTTCTGTTCTGATTGACTTGTTGAAACAGCCAGGTTCCAACCCATGGCTGCGGCTGTGATAAGATGTGGGCGGTCGGACTTAGCGTGTCCGTCCACCCAATCCATCAACTCGTCCCAGTTGCTAGGCGTGTGAAACAAGTTGAAATATTCCATTAAGCTGCTTCTCCTTTCGTTTGTTCGTCACGAGCGCGAACGATGTCCCCGCCTGTTTCTGTTGGCAACGAGTATTTCTGGTGATACTCAAGATCCGCTGCTAGAGCGTCCAGCTGCTGCTTGTATGCTTCGGACAGGTCGTTATACAGATCAACTTCGCACGACCATGAGGTGATGTTCGTGTTGTTCTTGAGCGCACCCTCAAGTACCCGTAGGATCAACTTGACCTCGCGCAGGTTAAGAGTAACATCACCAGTTGTGTTGTTGATTGTCATGTAGTTGTATTTAGCCATAACAGGCTCCTTTCGTAATGATTAAAAAGAAGACGACTAACTACGGAATGGCTAGCCGCCTGAAAATTGCACAACGCTTCAAAATCGGTAAATGCAAGTGTTCCCGCAGCAACGTTACGTCCACTTGTTTGACGTTACGTTGTGAGGACAATACTTGAATTTTCCTATTTTGAACCGCGTCCGATACGGAAAGCGGCAGGCCCTATTCCGTAGTAAGTAAAAAATGGAGAAGCCCCCATATCATGCTGGACCTGATGGCCCCAAGGTCATCAGGTTGGGCAGGATATCCATCGGGCTTCGAGGCTATTTAAGGTTTGCCCATGTACAACGTGCAACGGTACTTCGGTAAGAAGCAAACCGCCCGCATCCGCTGCCGACGCCCGCAGTGGTCTATGAATCGTCTTCAGCGATTCATGACCCGAGGACGTTCGACAGGCAGCTAATGGATGCGTAACCGCGTCTGCGTAACGAGTGATTACCATCCACAGGGCGCATCCGCGATCATCATGACCTTGCAACTGGCGGTGGTTAGATCGCGGACAGCCCGTCCTCCAAGCCGAGCCGAGCAGGGATTCGAGCCACTGCACGGATCTCTGCCGCCTCGGCTGATTCCCGACGGACCTATCCTTCTGTCCACGAGAGTGCGATAGCCGAGGAACGAGGGAACGATACTCACCCGAAGGGCCAAGACCTGAAGGGGCTTGGTTCATGAGTAGCGCGGCCATCGCCCAGAAAATCGAAGGGGTCGATCCTAAAATATTCTGGCAGATTACTGCGTGTATACAGATGGATATACCAGAGCCACGTACCTAGCTGACCTGCATACTACTCTATAAAACTATACAGGGGTTACTCTGGCGAAAACCTGGTGACATTAACCTATCGCAACAGGGGCACCCCCCTATATTTGCGCCACGGTTGTTCTGTGTGCACCCTATAATGTTGGTTTTGTAAATTCATTCGTGTATAATTTCATTAGGGTTGTTGTCCCAGCGCAAGGAGTCCACAAGTGCCACGCAACTACAAGAAAGAATACGAGAACTACCACTCGTCGCCCAAGCAAAAGAAGAACCGAGCAGCGAGGAACGCGGCCCGAGCTAAGTTGCTCAAGTCTGGCAAGGTCAAGAAGGGTGACGGGAATGACGTTACTCATCGGAACGGGAATCCGAGGGATAACAGCGAGAAAAATCTTGGTGTGCTAAAAGCTAGTAAGAACCGGAGTTACCGGAGGACCAAGAAAGCAAGGAAAGCGCAGGTACATTAGGAGTCCCTTGGGGTCTAAAAAATCGCGGGTGTATTTTCATTTGGGAATATAGTACAGTGGTCCAAGAACCTTGGAGCATGTTGCATGAGTCAATTTAGGGAAGATCTAGCTCGTAGTGAGAGTGGTGGTCGTTATGGAGTTGTGAATCCTGAGGGGTACACTGGGAAGTATCAGTTTGGTCCTGCTAGGTTGACGGATTACATGCGAGCTACTGGTACGCTGTTTACGATGGATCAGTTTCGGAATAGTCCTGAGTTACAGGAGCGAGTACAGCGTTGGCATGAGGGTGACATATTGGATTATGTTAGTGCTAATGAGTTGGATCGTTTTATTGGTCAGGTAGTTGGTGGTGTTAAGATTACGCCTCAGTCTATGTTGGGCATGGCGCATTTGGGTGGTAAGGCTGGGATGCGACAGTTTTTGGAGACTGGTGGTGAGTATAATCCTGAGGATTCGAATGGTACGAGTTTGCGGGATTATGGTCAGAAGTTCAGTGGTCAGGATCAGAGTTCCACGGCTACTGGTACTCGGCCCTCGGTCCTTGTTCCTCAGGCGGAGGACAAGGCTGGTTTAGCTGCGATTACGAAGGGTATAGAGGCGTTGGCTGCGGAGAGTGAGCCGATGGTTACGCGTCATAAGGGTAAGGGGGTTCGTCGTGGTGTTGACAGTCGGATGAGTCCGTTGAGTAGTTTGGGCATCCCTGGTGCGGGAAAGTATGTTAATTATGGTGTGCCGATGGGTGGCATTGGCAGCTTGAAAGGATAACGGTATGGGTTGGTTAGCGGATACGTGGGCTGAAATTACGTCTGGAGGTAAGGCGGAAACTGAGACGTACAATGGTAGTTCTTCTAAAAGCAACGACAAGCCTGCTCCTGCGGTTAGTAGCAGTAGTGACGACAAGCCTGCCCCGAAGGAAGCGGTTAGCGGAGATTCGATTGGTACGCTGAAGCAGGACGCTGATGGGGATTGGTACGAGGTTGTACAGATTGAGGGGACGAATGCTACGGGACGGAACTACAGTGTAGATCCTTCTGGGAATGACAAGGGTCCTATTATTGACAACTCGAAGAGTGACAACGTTGTTATCAAGAGTAGTGACGGGACGGTTACGTCTGTAGCTACGAACAAGACGGACTTCAGCGATGCGGACAACTTTGGTTTGGCGTTTGCGGAGGCTCGTGATACGTTGGGTCCAGGTCAGACGTTCACTTATGACGGCGAGACGTTTTCGACTGCGGTAGTTGGCGAGGATCCTGTGTTGGATGCGGCGATAGCGTCCTCTACATCGAAGCCCAAGCCTAAACCTGTGTATTATTATGACGCGTTTGGGAACCAGTATACGAGTCAGAAAGAAGCGTCGGACGCGGACCTTGGATATGAGGTAGCGGCGGCGCAGGCTAATGTGGACCCTGAAGAGTTGTTGATGTCACAGACGGTTGTTGACAAGACATCGCCTGCTTATTTGGACATTGTGGATGACGAGTATAAGTTTGATCCTGACGATTTCACGACTACGGATTTGACGAAACCAGAGTCTCAACTTGAGGTTCGTAAGTTAGACAACGGCACTGAGTATTATGTGGATTCGACAGGGAACTTTGCTGGGTTGGTTCCAGATAGTCCTGTTCAAGAGGTTACTGGGCCGTCTGGTTTTACGAGTTTAGATGCGACGGCGCAAGAAGCGTTGGGTCCGTTTGCGCCGTCTATTACACCAGAGCCGATAACAGCGGAACCAGAGCTAGAGATTCGGTCATTAGGTCCGAAGTACAACAACGTAGAGTATTATGTTGATGCGAATGGGGATTTTGCTGGGTTGGTCGATACATCTGCGAAGGACGCGGACCTTGGTGTGGGCAGTCTCAACGCTAGTGTCAGAACAGAGGATCTAGCGGATGAAACTAAACTCTTTGCATTGCCTACCACGGAGGGTGGTTCTCTTACGTTGTCGCCTGCTGTGAATGATAATGTCGTGCAAAAAATTTCAGATACGATGTCTGAAGTTTATAACGCGACAGGTTCTTTAGACACAGCAGAAAAAATTGCAGCAAACGAATTTTTAGGAGTTGATCTTGTTGATTCCACACCTACAGGACCAGGGACTGAAGAGGGTTACGACTTTAACATTCCGATAAGTCCTCCCTTTGATGGCACTACAAAAGAGGAAAGTTTCCGCGACAAGGTTATCAGAGAATCGATGGCGTCGGGCAACTTTGTTGCGAACCCTGATGGTACGTTTACGAATACTTCGACTAACACTGTGTTGGAGATTGGGCCGTCTGGCTCAATTAAAAAGGTTGGGGATATTATAAACGGGAAGGTTTACCCTGTTAGTCCAATGTCGGATTACACCCCTGTAGGTACAAATGTTCCAGAACAGAAGACTGGTGAGATAGGCGAGGAGTATGATCCACGGACCATTTTGCCTGTGTCTGAGCAGGTAGCTATTGCGGAGGGCACGGCTCAAGATCCGGTGGATGTGACTTCAAGTGGTCTAGGGGAGTTGGTAAAGATTGGCGCGGTAGATTACACCCCTGCGCTTATTGCAAGTGGCGTCGAGCAACAAGTAAGCGCAGGTCTTAACACTGCACAAGATTTAGGTTTGATTGGAGAGACAGTAGCAAACCCTGATTATAAACTGCAAAAAGCTGGACTAGATTTGAACGCTTTAGATAGGCTAGCATCTGAAGATTATATATTTAGAACTGGGGATTATGAGTCAGGTCAAATTGATGCTCCAATTCGTTTAACAGTTCCTATGGCTGAAACCTCTTTAGAATCTGTTCTTAACTCTTATGCTCAAGGTCAGTATGAGGAGATGGCAGAGAAAATAACTAAACTGCCTGAAAACATAAAAGAGGACTTGAGAGCCGAGGTTGTGAAAGTCCCTGACATGTTTGGTTATGGGGAGGGTCAGGTCGATCCAGCGTTTGCGGAGGCTTTAGGGGCGGATCCAAATGCCTTGGCTTATGGTCAAACTAGCGTGAATACGGATGCTTTGTTGGCTCAAACAGCACTAAACGCCCCTGGTGCGTTTTCAACAATTGCGGCAAGTTTAGTAAATCCAAAACTAGGTTTTGCTTTAGGTTCCAGTATGGCAGGCGGCGAAGCGCAGACACAGGCTAATAATGAGATAGATGCGGCTTTTGAGAGCAGAGCGATTGAAGGTCGTCCTGAGTACCAAGAGTATTTAAAAGCTATAAATCTTAACCCAGAAACAGCAAAGTTATCGCAACAAGAAAAAGATGCAACAATAGCTAATAACTTGAAGAACGATGTGTCTCAAGGCTTGCTACCTGTAAACTTTTTAAGTGGTACAGTTTCCGCCGTTACACCATCGTTGCTGAAAGGAGGGGTAAAGGGGGTCCTTACTTCGGCAGGTTTAGAGGGCGTAGAAGAAGGTGCACTAGAAACCGCAGGATTAGAAGCGGCGTTGCAAGGCAACACAGGTTTGACAACAGATCCGACTTTAAGTCAGGTTGCAAGTGAGGGACTGGTCGGCAGTACAATAGGTTTCTTGGGCGGTGGTACAGGTGCTATTGTACAAAATCTTCCAGGTCTTGATGTAACTAAAAGCGCAACCTACAATCAACCCGCTACGACTACAGTTCCTTCGTCCTATGACCAAGAAGCGTTTGGGGATGCGACATCAATTGAAGTTTTGGCGGCTCAAGATGCTGTTAATGACTTGGTTTCTCGGTACGGTCCTACAGTAAAAGCAGACACAGATACTGGAATGGGTATACCACGTTCAGAGTTAGAGAAACTTTCTGAGGAAACTGGTTTAGGATTTATGGAGTTAGCTTCGATGATAGAAAATTCTACGACTCCTATAACTTTGAATCAAGATTTAAGAGTAGACAAAACTCCAAGTCCGGTTACGGTAGATACTCCCGTTGATCTAAGCGGTATTCCTTCGAACTTGACCCTAACCGATGCGAAGAGCGTCCCGCCAAACATCGATCTAAGCGGTATTCCTTCGAACATTACGTTCCAGCCTACGGCGGCGGATCAAGCGGTTACATCTAAGATGGACTCGGATGCGGCGGCTCCAGCACAACAGGCGGCGGCAGCAGCGGCTCAAATCGCAATTCGTAAGCCTAGTGCTTCTGCTTCCATGGATGAGCTTAATAAGGCAGCCGACGACATTCAATCGAGATTCAATCTCACTTTTGATGAAGCCAATGACCTTGTAGATAACGCTTATAAAGCCTTATTAAACAAACAAAGGACGGCATTAGCGGCTGCGGGTTCAGAGGCGGCTGCGGCGGCTATTACGAACAAGATGGATTCGGATGTAGCAGCGGAAGTCGAGGTTGATGAAACAACGGAAACTCCAGTGTTTACTTCAGTCAGAACGGATGAAACAACGGAAACTCCAGTGTTTACGTCGGTACGGAGTGAGCCAGAACCAGAGCCAGAACCAGAGCCAGAGCCAGAACCAGAGCCAGAAGTGGTTGTCGAGGTTGAGCCAGAGCCTGAACCAGAACCAGAAGTGGTTGTCGAGGTTGAGCCAGAACCAGAACCAGAGCCAGAACCAGAGCCTGAACCAGAACCAGAGCCAGAGCCAGAGCCAGAGCCAGAGCCAGAACCAGAGCCAGAACCAGAGCCAGAGCCAGAGCCAGAGCCAGAACCAGAAGTAGAGGTCGAAGTTGACCCCTATGACGAGCCAGAGCCAGAGCCAGAGCCAGAACCAGAACCAGAGCCAGAGCCAGAAGTTGTGGTTGAGGTCGAAGAGCCAGGGTTCGTGGCCCCAGAGCCTGTTATAAATGAAAATGGCGAAGAGGTTTACGAGTGTCCTGATGGATATACGTTGGTGGAACGCGCTGGTGGTCCGGTATGTCAGAAAACGTTTGTTGAAGAAAAGAAACGAGCGGGTATTGGCACACAGGCGTATACGTCTCTGGCGGATCGTGGGCGTACAGGCCCTGGTCAGAAGACTAAAAAATTTACATCAACTCGTAGATTCGCTGCATCTAGACGCTAATGAACCTACAAGCCTTACCAGAGGAAGCCTTAAAAGAGATCTTGGCCTTAACCGAGGCCAAGAAACGCTTGGACACACGGGAAAAGGCGCAAGAATATTTCATGCCCTTTGCTCACCATGTGTATGAGAACTTTATTGAGGGTAGGCACCATCGAATTATAGCTGAAAAGTTGGAAAGGGTCGCAAATGGCGACCTAAAGCGACTAATTATCAACATGCCGCCGCGTCATTCTAAGTCTGAGTTTGCGTCATATTTGATGCCAGCGTGGTTTTTGGGCCGCAATCCGAAGCTCAAGATTATTCAGGCTACGCACAACACGGAGTTGGCGGTGCGTTTTGGTCGGAAGGTTCGTGATCTTATAGACGATCCACAATATAAAGACATCTTTCCTGATACCAATCTAAAAGAAGACAACAAGGGCGCGGGTAAGTGGCAAACTGACAAGGGCGGCGAGTACTTTGCGGCTGGTGTTGGTGCTGCGGTGACTGGTCGTGGTGCGGATTTGTTCGTAATTGACGACCCTCACTCGGAACAAGACGCTTTGAGCGAGACTGCATTCGACCATGCGTACGAATGGTACACTTCTGGCCCCCGTCAGCGTCTCCAACCTGGTGGTGCGATCATAATTGTTATGACTCGGTGGGGTAAAAAGGACCTAACAGGGCGATTATTAGCTGCACAGGGCAGTGATATCATGGCGGATCAGTGGGAAGTGGTAGAATTTCCTGCAATTCTGCCGTCAGACAAGCCATTGTGGCCTGAGTTCTGGGAAAAAGACGCGTTATTGTCGATTAAAGCGTCGTTGCCTGTACAAAAATGGAATGCGCAGTGGCAACAAACGCCGACAAGCTCGGATTCTGCGATAATTAAACGAGAATGGTGGAAATCTTGGGAAAAGGAGGAGATTCCGCCAGTCAAATACATCATTCAGTCCTACGATACGGCGTTTTCCAAGAAGGAGTCGGCTGACTACAGCGCGATTACGACATGGGGGATATTTGAACCTAGTGACGGGGACAGTGACAACATCATTTTGTTGGATGCCCGACGCGGGAGATGGAACTTTCCAGAGCTAAAGGAGGTAGCCTATGAAGAACACGAATACTGGGAGCCAGACATGGTTGTGGTCGAAGCAAAAGCGACGGGTACACCACTCATTGACGAGTTGCGGCTTCGCGGTATTCCGGCACTTGGCTTCGCGCCTGGGAAGGGTAAGGATAAGGTAACCAGAATGCACATGGTTGCGCCATTATTCGAAGCTGGTGTAGTATGGGCACCAAGTGACAAGAAATTTGCTGACGAAGTGATCGAAGAAGTGGTTTCATTTCCTAATGGCGATCATGATGACTTTTGTGATAGTATGACGTTAGCACTGATGCGTTTTCGGCAGGGAGGGTTTATTTCTCTGCAAGGTGAAAACGAAGAACACGACGAGTATCGTCGTAAGCGGGAGTATTACTGATGGCGTTGCCACCGATTGTAGATTCTGGGATTAGCCCTGAAGACATGATGCCGACAGAGGCGTCCGTTGAGGTCCCTGTTGATGACCAAATAGAGATGTTTCCCAACGGAGCCGAGGTTATTCCTGATGGAGACGGTGGTGCGATCATAGAAGCCCTTGGCGAGATGATGTCCGAGGGACCAGAGGAAGATATTCCACATAATGCCAACTTAGCGGAGTATTTAGATGATGGTTATCTTGGGGAAATTTCGTCAGATCTTCGAGCGTCTTATGAAGAAGATTTGGAATCTCGTTCAGAGTGGGAAGAAACATATACAAAAGGTTTGGACCAGCTTGGTGTCCGGTATGAAGAACGTAGCCAACCGTTTGAAGGAGCTTCTGGGGTCACTCACCCGCTGATTGCGGAAAGCGTTACACAGTTCCAAGCTCAAGCGTACAAAGAGCTGTTGCCGTCAGGTGGTCCAGTTAAGACGCAAATTGTTGGTCTACAGGACCAAGAGCGTGAGGATCAGGCCACACGCGTTAAGGATTTCATGAACTACCAGATCATGGAGGTGATGGAAGAGTTTGATCCGGACATGGATCAGTTGTTGTTCTACTTACCGCTGTCAGGTTCTACGTTTAAGAAAGTTTACTTTGACGAAGCCAAGCAACGTGCTGTCGCTAAGTTCATTCCAGCACAGGATTTGGTTGTACCGTATGCGGCGTCTGATCTGCAAACAGCGTCACGGGTTACTCATGTACTGCGCATGGATGCGAACGAGGTTCGTAAGATGCAGATCGCGGGGTTCTACCGTGATGTAGAGTTAGGTAAGTACGATGAGGACGAAAATGAAGTACGTCAAAAGGTAGATGAACTACAGGGTACGTCTCGCACGTACACTGACGAAATATATACGATCCTTGAGATGCATGTAGACTTGGACCTAGAAGGGTTTGAGGACATGGCACCGGATGGGGAGCCGACTGGGATCGCTATTCCGTACATCGTAACGATTGACGAGGGATCGGGAGAGGTCCTTGCTATTCGCCGGAACTTCGCAGAAGGCGCAGGACTAGCGAAGAAGACACAGTATTTCGTGCATTACAAGTTTATGCCAGGTCTAGGCTTCTACGGTTTTGGCCTGATCCACATGATTGGTGGCCTTGGTCGTGCGGCAACGAGCATCCTCCGGCAGTTGATCGATGCAGGAACTCTTGCCAATCTCCCAGCAGGATTCAAGGCTAGGGGCGTGAGGGTTCGTAATGACGACGAGCCGTTACAACCGGGCGAGTGGCGGGACATTGATGCACCTGGCGGGAACATACGGGACTCGATCATCCCGCTGCCATATAAAGAACCTTCTGGTACGCTAGCACAGCTTCTAGCAGCCCTTGTAGAGGGCGGTAGACGCTTTGTTTCTCTTGCTGACCAGCAAACTGGCGATGCAAACGGACAGGCCCCTGTGGGGACGACTGTGGCTCTCCTAGAGCGTGGCATGAAAGTTATGTCCGCTATTCACAAACGGCTTCACTACTCCCAGAAGCAGGAGTTCCGTGTATTGGCGCGGATCTTCCGTGATAACTTGCCTGCTGAGTACCCATATGAGGTAGAGGGCGGCAATCGCACGATTATGGCACAGGATTTTGACGAACGCGTCGATGTCATTCCTGTCAGTGATCCGAACATATTCTCGATGGCGCAACGTGTTACGTTGGCCCAAACTCAGTTGCAGCTTGCGCAAAGTAATCCCCAGATGCACAACCTGCACTCGGCTTATCGTCGGATGTATCAAGCTCTAGAAGTTCAAAACATTGACGAGATTCTCCCTCCTCCCCCTCAACCAAAGCCGTTGGACCCTGCCATCGAGAATGCTCGTGCATTGATGGGGGAGATTTTAAATACATTCCCCGATCAAGACCACGATGCGCACCTTCGCATGCACTTGACGTTTATGAAGACACCTTTGGTTATGACATCACCACAGGTTATGGGTACGTTCTACGCCCACGTTATGGAGCATGTGTCACAGAAAGCGCGTCAGATGGTTATGAACGAAATCCAACAGATCATTTCCCAAGCACAGCTAGCCGCACAGGGTGGAGCAATCGACCCACAAGCAGCGCAAATGCAGATCGCAGAAGTGCAGAAGAACATGCAGGACCCTGGTCAGATGGAACAGTTGGTGTCTATGCAGATGGAAAAGATCATGGCGGAAATCCTTCCGCAGTTGATGCCGACAGGCAACGACCCAATGAACGATCCTTTGGTACAAATTCGCATGCAGGAACTGGCACTGAAGCAGCAAGACTTGCAGCGTAAGACGGAAGAAGATCAGAATCAAATGGTCATGGAAATGCGCAAGATGCAGCAACGTGCAGCTACAGACTCGGCTCGTATTGAGAGTCAAGAAGACATTGCGGAGAACCGTAATGATGTGAATCGCGAACGGATTGACGTACAGCGTCAGGCCATGGAGCGTAGAAATGCCTCTTAAATCTGGAAGCTCACAGAAAGTAATTAGTGACAACATCCGTACTGAGATGGATGCAGGCAAGCCACGCAAGCAGGCGGTGGCTATAGCGTTAAGTAAAGCGGGTAAAAGTAAGTACGCTAACGGCGGTTTTGTTAATCGCCGCTTTAGTCCTATTGCCCGTCCTCAGAGATTCTCTGGAGAATTTTAAATGAGGGCGTGTCATGGCTATTCTGGAAACCATTGCGGCAGCTAACGCAGCCTATTCTGTAATTCGCACATGCATCCAGAATGGTCGTGAAGGGGCCGATCTCATGGCGTCTGTGGGAAAGTTTCTTACAGCGGAGGAAGACCTCAAAGATGCAGTTCAGAAAAAGAAAAACAGTCCACTCACTGCTATAACGGGCGGTGCTGAAGGGGATTGGGAAGAGTTTCAGCAACTCGAAAAGATTAAAGAACAACGTAAAGAATTAGAGTCTTATATCCGTTTGTATGGAAGACCTGGCCAATGGGATAGGTGGATCCAGTGGCAAGCTGAAGCCCGTAAGCAGCGGCAAGAAGCGAAGAAAGCTGCAATGAAGAAACGTGAAGAGCAAATAGAGTCTATGCAAGTAGCCGCAGGAATCCTCTTAGCTGTTACAGCGTGTGTTCTTGGAGTTTACTATCTAGGTGTTTATTTGGAGCGGTGGTAGAGCTTGTTGAGATCAGACAAGGAGTCTGGTGTGTATACAAAAACGGAAAAGTTGTTATAATCACGACGCACAAGCGTATAGCGGAGCATTACTATGGCACACACAATTCTGGATGATTGGAAAATCTTACCGCGTCTTATGATGTTGGCTGTTACCATCCTGACGTATCAAGCAGTACATTGGTTTATGTCATTGCCGGATCCTTCTGTTGCACAATCTGGACTCGTATCTGTCTGTATGGGAGCACTCACGGGATGTTTCGGTATTTGGATGGGCAAGGAGTCTAAGACTTCGGTCACGCAAACTGCGTCTAGTTCCAAGGTGGAGTACGATGTGGACAAGTGAGGAGTTAGTCACGCACCTTATAGTGAAGTTGCTTGAGTTAGTGCTTGGCGTAGAGATGACATTATATGGGAGTGTAATGGTATGATTCAGGCATTAATAGGACCGATTACGGAGCTAGCCGGAGGTTGGCTTAAAGGGAAAGCAAACGCACAAGCAGCGGCTGCAAACTTAAAACTTGTTGAAGCTGAAGCTAAAGCGACGATCATGAAGTCGGCTGCTACGTCAGAGGCTGACTGGGAACGTCTGATGGCGCAGGGTTCGCAGAACTCGTGGAAAGATGAATGGCTTACCATTTTGTTCTCGGTGCCGCTTATTCTCTGTTTTTTACCGTTTGAGTGGGCGGAGAGGGCTGTGCAGAATGGCTTTGCGGCATTGGAGTCTATGCCCGACTGGTATCAATACACGCTTGGTGTTATTGTAGCAGCAAGTTTCGGTGTACGTTCTGCAACTAAATTCTTTGGAAGGAAGTAAGATGGCTTACAAACTAGGAAAGCGTAGCTTGGCAAAACTAGAGGGCGTAGATGAGCGCATGGTTGCGGTTGTAAAACATGCTATCACGGTGTCAAAGCAGGACTTCTCTGTGATTTGTGGACTTAGAACTATTGAAGAGCAACGCGCATTGGTTGCTAAAGGTGCCAGTCAAACTATGAAGTCGAAACACCTGGACGGTATCGCCGTAGACCTAATGGCCTATGTGGACGGAGGCCGTTGGGAGTTGAATTTGTACGACGAGATCGCAGACGCAATGGCGGAAGGTGCCCGTGCAGTTGACGTTCCAATTCGTTGGGGTGCGGCTTGGACTGTACCAAATATTGCGCAATGGGATGGCGACATGGAATCTGCTATGAATGATTACATAGATACTCGTCGCTCACAAAATAGGCGTCCGTTTATCGACGCTCCACACTTTGAACTTATGGTATAGGAGGCCGACATGGCAGGTTGCGGTTCTAAAAAAGGATACAAAGAGGGGGGAAAGGTTTTTTCTGGGATCTCAAAAGACACAGAAAAGGCTATAGAGGACGCGCTTTCTGAAGCCATGTCTGACCCTAAGAAAAACCCGACATCAAAGTACAACACGCTGAAAGGTCGTAACAATACCATGAAACGAAAACCTCGCAGCGAAATTGCTCGATTTAGTTATGGTGGCGAGGTTCGCCAGGGTGATGTTCGTGACAACTCTAAAAGAGGACAGTGTTACTAATGGTTGGTATTATGATATCTATTATCCCTGACGGGATGGCGGTGGACCAGATGGAAGAGACTGAAGAAGGGCACACATGTCCTCTTCCGACTCAGGACCCAGAGTTAAACGAAGAGAACCTTGCGATGGCGGTAGAAGAATATAACTACCGTGAGCCAAACACAGGTGTGTCGTTTCGCTCTGACCAAGTGTGCGGCAGTTGCGCTATGTTTAACCAAACAGAGGAAATACTGGAGTGCATTGGTGACGAGTCCGGTAACACAGGCTATTGCCAGAGCTTGAAATTTTGCTGTATGAAAGAAAACACATGTGACGAGTGGGCAGAAGGTGGTCCAATTACGTCTGTTCTACAAGAGGAATACAAGGACAACCTATAATGGATGTTGTCGATTTGGCAAAATACCTGTATAAGAAAATGGAGGAGCGTGAGAAAGATATTTCTACCGCCCTCGCTCACGGTTCAGTGAAGGATTGGGAGCAGTACAAAATGTCTGTGGGAGAGATACGGGGTCTCTCTTTCGCGCGTGAAGAAATCAAGGCCCTGCTGGAG
>Ga0208428_1000713_pt1 | contig 14892 bp, 10 predicted proteins | sample DEB08_DNA_11_FD_184535 | JGI IMG/M metagenome (GOLD analysis project Ga0208428, IMG submission 184535) | Aqueous microbial communities from the Delaware River and Bay under freshwater to marine salinity gradient to study organic matter... | ecosystem: Environmental > Aquatic > Marine > Coastal ... | reverse complement strand
GGTTACGGTGACGGTTCCGGTTACGGTTCCGGTTCAGGAACAATCACCACAAGAACCAGGAGACGATAAAATGACTTATATGTATCCAGTAGGTTCCGGTTACGGTGACGGTGACGGTTTCGGTGACGGTTACCGTGACGGTTCCGGTTACGGTTACGGTTACGGTGACGGTTCCTGTTACGGTTACGGTTACGGTGACGGTTCCGGTTACGGTTACGGTTCCGGTTACGGTAACGGTTCCGGTTACGGTAACGGTTACGGTTACAGTGACGGTGACGGTTCCGGTGACGGTTACGGTGACGGTGACGGTTCCGGTTACGGTTATGGTACAATCACCACAAGAACCAGGAGACGATAAAATGACTTATATGTATCCAGTAGGTAACGGTTCCGGTTCCGGTTCCGGTTACGGTTACGGTGAAGGTTTCGGTGACGGTTACGGTTACGGTTACAGTGACGGTTTCGGTGACGGTTCCGGTAACGGTTATGGTCACGGTTACGGTTACGTTTACGGTGACGGTTCCGGTTACGGTTATGGTCACGGTTACGGTTCTGGTTCCGGTTACGGTTCCGGTTACGGTTACGGTAACGGTTACAGTGACGGTGACGGTTCCGGTTACGGTTATGGTACAATCACCACAAGAACCAGGAGACGATAAAATGACTTATATGTATCCAGTAGGTTCCGGTTACGGTGACGGTTTCGGTTTCGGTTTCGGTTACGGTTTCGGTACCGGTACCGGTTCCGGTTTCGGTTACGGTTACGGTTGCGGTAACGGTTCCGGTTTCGGTGACGGTTCCGGTCATGGTTATGGTTACGGTTACTGTTCCGGTGGAGGTTACGGTTATGGTTCAGGAACAATCACCATAGCAACCAGGAGACGATAAGATGACTTATATGTATCCATCCACTTCCACAACTGTCACAGCACTCCTTGACAGGGGTACTTTTTTATTGTATAATACTCTCATTGATTCAAATCTCTGACAATGTACGAAGCCACCGTCCAGTTCAAATTCGACGCTACCTACACGCCCACCTATGATAGTGGGTTTGGTTCTACTGTTGATAGTGATTCCATCCCCGAAGAGCATTACCTGATCACTGCTCCTGCTGGTGATCTCAATGCCAATCAATACTTCAAATTATTTGAGAAGTTCATGCTCTGTGTGGGCATGTCTCCCAAGAGCATTTATACTGGTGCTATGTCATTAGTCTTCAATGACTGGATAAGTGAAGAAGAGCAGCGTAAGATCTGTAAAGAGTATGAACTCACCATGGATGAAGACCTTGACAAGAAGTTTGAGGAATGGAAGATTCGTGATGCTGAGGTTGAGCGTCTGATGAATAGTAAAAAAGGTACTATGGGTACAGTTGAAGATAGTGCTAATGGAGTAGTATGATGACTGAATACGAACAAAAACTTTACGATGTAATTGCAGATTGGTGGGACGATGTGTTTGTAAATAACAAAGATAAGAATGCAACTATTATTGATCTTGTCAAATCTATCAGTGAGATAGATGACTGGGATAAACCAATGCCCGAAGGTGTTGACCCTTATAATCTAACTGGAAGAGATCCAACACAATCTGTATGGAAGAATGGTAAACGTCCTTCCCCAGATTATTACGAAATTATTAACGGGAAAATGAATGACTGACCACTTCCACAACCGTCACAGCACTCCTTGACTGGGGTGGTTTTTTATTGTATACTATAAAAATTAAAACCCTTTTTTTTTATGGAAATAATTACCGAAGGAAAGGTGAAGACGGTATATCAAGGTGATGACAGTAGCCGTGTCATCATTGAGTATCATGATAAGGTGACTGCTGGTAATGGAAAAAAGGAAGATTACCCTTTAGGAAAAGGATCTCTCTGTTGTAGTATCTCATCTCTCATCTTTGAGAAACTTGCTGAAGCAGGTATTCCGACTCACTATGATTGTATGGTTGGCGCAAACAAAATGATTTGTACTAAGGTAGAAATTGTTCCACTGGAAGTGATTTGTAGGAATCGTGCTGCCGGATCTATTGTAAGAGAAACAACTCTTAAAGAAGGACAACCACTCCCACAACCAATTGTTGAGTTCTTTCTGAAGGATGATACGAAGCATGATCCTTTACTGACACCAGATCGTGTGCGTCTGATGGGATATGATCCTGAACCTTTTATTGATATGACACTAAGAATTAATGATCATCTTCGTCAGATGTTTTATATTATGGGTGTTGATTTGATTGACTTTAAGATTGAGTATGGATACACTGCTCATGGTGAGTTGCTACTTGCCGATGAGATTAGTCCTGATAGTATGAGACTATGGAAGATTGGTAGTGATGAAAGATTTGATAAAGATCTATTCAGAAACGATGAAGGTGACATTATTCCTGCCTATCGTCAGATCCTTGACCGACTACAACCTTTAGCAATCCAATGAAACATCAAATCCCTGATGAGATTAGAAAGAACTGCTTTGATTGTTTCAAGAGTTTGAATGCTGCTGAGAGAGCAGTTGTTATGTTTGGTGAGGATGAGTATCGTAAATCATTAGACCTTGATAATGATGATGCTGAGTGTTGGAAGATACCAAGTGGAGAGTCAACAACCTTTGTTGGTTGGAATCCTATGTGTATTCCAACAATGGATTACATAGTATGGAAACTAAAAAACCGTGAAGGTATTATCAAAGGAGAAATTTATTAATGGACTACAAAACTTCTGGTGTTGACATTATCAAGGGTAGATCTTTTGTAGAGTATATCAAAGCACTGGCACCTAATATTGGTGGGTTCAGTGGAATGATGGAAATTCCATCAGGATATGAGAAACCTGTATTAGTATCTGGTGCCGATGGTGTCGGAACTAAAATTAATATCTGTAGGATTGCTGATGATTACACCACTATTGGTCAGGATCTCGTTGCTATGTGCGTCAATGACGTTATATGTTCTGGTGCTAAACCATTATATTTTCTAGATTATATCTCTACTAAAAAAATTGATGATAATGTCACTGACATTGTGAATGGAATTGCTACTGGTTGTGCAATGGCAGGAATGGAATTGTTAGGTGGAGAAACTGCCGAACATTACAGGGCAACTGATTATGACCTTGCTGGTTTTTGTACTGGTGTTGTAGAGAAAAATGATATTGTTGATGGTGGTAATATTCGAGCAGGTGATGTAGTCATTGGTATTGAGAGTAATGGTCTTCATAGTAATGGATACACACTCATCAATGATATGTTGTGGAGACATAAGATCTTCTATAAGGACATGCCTGAGTTGCTGAGACCTACCACCATCTATGCCCGTTTAATTCAGCACCTGTTGGACGAAGTTCCTATCTTAGGAATGGCACACATCACTGGAGGAGGATTGCCTGAGAATCTCCCACGATGCCTTCCAATGGGTCTTACAGTTGATGTTGACTATAATGCTTGGGAGAGACCAGAACTCTTCAACAAGATACAGGAGGCAGGAGACATTGCTGAGGAAGAGATGAGAAATGTATTTAACTGTGGTATTGGATTCTGTTTAGTGGTGCCACGAGAAGTATCAACCTTGACTCAAAGCTTGATTGCTGACACACCTTATGGTATGAGATCATGGGTCATTGGAACTATTAAATCTAAATGAGTGAATATTATGGAAGTTAATCAACAGTATTATAAGTATTGGAAGGACATTTGGAGTTCTCAATCTGAAGAAGTATTAGATGCGACTGCACTTATTCGTGTTGTGGAATGCACGAATGGATGTATACAACATGCATTTAGGGATGGTGATGAGAGAGCATTGTCTGTCGAACAGAGTCGAGAGTGTATGAAACTTTCGATGGGAACAATTAAAAATAAAGTATTGCCATTGCCTGATGGAAGAACGAAGGTGATACTTCCAGAAGAATGTCATGAGATTATGAATACTGCAAGGGATTTATATGTTCGTGGATTTAAGCAAGGAGATGAAGAAGCACTCGAAGAATTCTTTGCACTGTCTAAGGCACACTTCCAAGTATTAGGTCGTGAACTTATTGATGAGAAGTTTAGATTTTTAGCAGAGCACTTTGAGGATTTATTCACTTCTTATTGGATTATGATGGGAAGAATGTATATCTATGATATGGGTGAGTTTATCTAAATAATGATAAGACGCAATCTTTTATGCCTCTCTATAATACCTTTCAATCTTATGTCTTCAACCTCCAAACAACAAGTTCTGCAGAAGCAAAAAGGTTATGGAGGTCGAAAATAAAGGAAGAGTGGGATTATGAGTGTGCGTATTGTGGATCACAAGATAAACTTACGATAGACCATATTGTTCCAAAGGCAAAGGGTGGTTCAGATTTTACAAAAAATCTTTTATGTGCCTGCCATGATTGTAATCAAGATAAAGCATATTCTCCTATGGAAGATTGGTATCTTTCGCAGGAGTTTTTTAATGTTGATCGATATGAGAAAATAAAGAAGTGGATGGAACCAGAAGAAGTATTGGATCTTTATAGGTATGGTTCAAGAAAGAATATTGTATTATAAATAAATGAAAGGGAACAGTATATACTGACCTGAAACGGTAAATACCGATAAAGAATAGATGTCCACTCCGATTAGGATTAAAAGGTCTGCTGTACCTAATAAAAAACCAACGAATGAGCAGTTACAGTTAGGTGAATTAGCTGTAAACTTTTATGATGGTAATATATTCTTCAAACAAGAACAAGGAAATGTAGGTGTCGGTTCCAGAGTTGTACAAATTTCTGCTGGTAGTGTATCTATAGTTGGAAGAACAATATATGTTTCAAATAATGGTGATGATCTTAACAGTGGATTGAACGAACAGAATTCAAAAGCAACGATTAAATCTGCGGCAGCAGTTGCTTTACCTGGTGATACCATTAAGGTTTTTCCCGGAACTTATGTAGAAGATAATCCAATTAATTTAGCAGATAATGTATCTGTAGAGGGAACAGAACTTCGTCGTTGTCTTGTAACACCAGGCAATGTTGGACAAGATTTATTCTATGTAAGTGATGGATCTCATATTACAGATTTGAGTTTTATAGGTAGTCCATCAACAGACGGATCTGCAATTATAGCATTTCGTGAGTTACTTGGAACTGAAGTAGATAGATTTTTTGATGGTGCAAGATTAATTCGTCAGAATTTAGATTTTATTGCACATGAAACTGTAGGATTTTTAACAAGTGGTTATAGTGGAGTTGCCGGGAATAATAGAGAACAAGATGCATCAAGATTGATTGATTTGAATGTTGATTTTATTGCATCAGAAACAATTGGATTTTTAACATCCACTGCTTATAAAAATCCAGCATTTCAAGTAGTTGATGGTAATGGAATTTTAACAACTCCTTCAAACTGTGAAGATGATATTAAAGATATTCTTGGAGCAATTTCATTTGATTTAAAGGCAGGAAGTAATAGAAAATCAATTGGTGCAGGTTTATCATATTATAATAGTGGTGTTTTAGATCATATTGATACACTTGATCCAAATGGATACAGTGTCAGAACTGCAACTATTGATGCAATTGGACATGTAGTTGGAATTGTTACTTATGTTATAAACAACGAAACATATCCAAAAGTATATACATCTCTCACACAAGATACAAGTAGTTATTCCCCAATTCTGGTTGCTGGTGGTTGCACCGATACTTTTCAAACTATAGAAACACTAGCAGGAATTGTAACTAGTATTGTTGATGATTTTGACAATGCTGCAGGAATTACGACTATCTATGGAATAGATTATGATACCAAATCAGATTGTATTGATGATATTAAAGACATTTATAGGGCAGTATGTCACGATATAACCAGAGGTGGAAACTCAAAGTGTGTTGAAGCAGGAGAAAAATATTATACTGATGATAATACTTTAATTGACGCAATTTTAAAGAATCCGGAAGAAGTCACACAAACTATCGTTGCACTTGAGCATTCGAAAGAAGTTGCAAGAGCAGTTATTAACAATGCTGTATGGGGTGCTACTTATGTTGGATTAGCAACTAATATTACCGGAGCAGTTTATGATAATACTGTTGGTATTATCACATTAACTTCTGCTTCTCACGGTCTGTCTAAAAATGATCCAGTAAAATTAAAAGGTCTTGAATTTAGTTGTCCTGGTGGTTCTGGTATTACAACAACAATATTCCCAGATGGAACATATGGAACAATTTTCCCTGTTCATAATGTTGTTGGAGTCAATACTTTTGAAGTTTTTGTAGGAATTTCTACAATTGTTCATACCTATTCAAGTGGAGGGACAGTTCAAAAATATCAAACCTTCCAAAATCAATATACACAAGTTAGAGATTTATCCATTCAGGAAGATCCAATCACTGGATATAATAATGTAATTCCTTCTTGTGCAAATGTTAATTCGGCAATCTTCACTTGTGTTGGAATTGTTACTAATATTTTAAAAAATACTCCGAGTATTGTTGGATCACAATTTAAAAAAACATATCCAGGAAATTCTGGATCTGGAATTTCAAGCACAATCAGCGTTACAAATGCTTCTTATGATAAAGAAAGTGGAATTGTAAGATTAACAGTTCCAAATTTTAATGGTAAAAAGGGTGATTTAATTGAACTTCTTGATCTTACATTCTCTTGTGATTCTGGTGCTGGTATTGGAACAACAGAACAAAAGTTTCCATCTGGAAGATATGGATATGATTTCTATATTGATAGAGTGAATGCAGACGGAACATATGATGTTGCGGTTGGAATTTCAACATTAGAGCATACTTATGTTTCTGGTGGTTTTATTGTTAATAGATTTATTGATATCACAAATGTAAATTATAATGAAACCACAGGAGTTACGACTGTTACTGCTCCTGGTGCCATTGTAAGAGAAGGTGACTTTGTAACTCTGAGAGATATTGAATTTAGTTGTTCTGGTGGAAGTGGAATTACAACAACACTATTCCCCGATGGAACAAATGGGTATAATTTTAAGGTAACTGATGTTGTTGGATCTGGAACTACATTTGTAGTTAATGTTGGTATGAGCACAATTTCTCATACTTATGTGAGTGGTGGAACAGTCAAACCACCATTCTCCAGAGGAACTGGTGTTATTACAAAAGGTCCATATATAAGAAACTGTACTAATTTTGTTCCAAATAGTATTGGTGCAAAAATTGATGGATTTAATGCTGATGAAGGAGATAAGATAAACACTATTGGTGTTCAAGGTTCTTTTAATGTTGACTCTTACACTCAATTTAATCAAGGTGGTATTGGTGTATCAGTAACTAACGGTGCGTATTGTCAGTTAGTTTCAATCTTCACCATTTGTGATGATATTGCGATTTATACTGGTAATGGAGGACAATGCGATTTGACAAACTCCAACTCTTCTTTTGGAACTAGAGGATTAGTTGCAGAAGGTATTGGTGATCAAACAACTAAGTGTATTGATAGGTATACTGGTGAAGTAAGTGTTACTGGTGCAGAAGCACAGAATATCGTTACTGTTTCTGGAGTAGGAAATAAACGTCCTTATCAAGGTCAGGCACTTTATTTTGATAAAAAGTATTTTTTTGTAAGTGATATTAAAGTTACAAACGGAGGATCTGGATATGTAAGTCCGCCTGTAGTAACAGTTGATGAACCAACGGGTCCTGGACTTGCGATTCCTGTTCAGGCTATTGCATCAGTTGAAGATGGTTCTGTAACTGAAATTTTAGTGTTTGGTGTAGGATCACAGTTTGAAGAGATTCCTAATGTCACAATTTCTCCACCTCCAAGTGGTGTCCAGGCAACAGCAGAAGCAGAGATTGAGGCAATTTATTATGGTGTACTTGAAGCAACAGAACCTGTCGGTGGAATTTCAACAATTAGTTTGATTCAAAATCTAAATAATGAAGTTGGTATTGGATCTACTGTATACTTCGCAAGACAGAGTTTTCAAATTGTTAGTTCTCATTCTTTCCAATATATTGGTTCTGGAAATACAATTTCAGATGCATATCCTTCGAGAGGTGGTGTAACAATTCCAGAAAATGAAGTTATAAAACTTGATGGTGGTGAAATTACATATACAAGTACTGACCAGGCTGGTAATTTTAGAATTGGTGATGGTATTGAAATTAATCAGGCAACAGGAAAAATAAGTGGAAACATTTATATTCAGAGTTTATTTACACAAGTTACACCATTCATTCTTGCTTTAGGAGATTAATCATGGCAGTCGCAGCAGCATCCGTTAATGTATTCAGAACAATAACGGAAACCGTAGGAACAAGTACAGTAGGAATTTATACAACTCCAGTCGCATACACTGGAGTTGTATTATTAGCACAGGCTACAAATACAGGAGATTTTACAGAAACAATTAGTTTTGGTTATCGCAGAAATGGAGTTGATACTCCTATCACTGAGGGATTATCAATTCCTTCTAATGATACTGCAAACCTTCTTACAGGAAAATTAGTTGTAGAAACTAATAATTCATTGACATTGGTTGGGAGTAGTGCAACCAATCTTAAATTTATATGTAGTATTCTAGAAACATCAAATCTATAATAAAAATATCTTAAACTAGTAAAATGGTATCTCAAATTCGTTTTCTTTCTGGTAGACAGAATCAGCAAAAAATAGGTATAGAAGGAAGTACCGAAAACCAAAAGGTATTAGAGGTTGTTGGTAGAGTCGGTATTGGTACTACAATTTTTGATGCTGATTATAATTTAGATGTAAGAGGTGATGTAAGTATTGAAGGTCCTTTAATTGTAGATGATCTTAATGTATCTGGTGTCTCAACCTTTGCTTCTAATGTTGACTTTAACGGTGACATTGATGTTGATGGTCACACTGAACTTGATGATCTTAATGTTTCTATTGCAGCAACAATTGCAAATTTAACTCTTGCGAATGTTGGAGTTGCTATTACTGCAATTCTTGATGAAGATGATTTAGTATCAGATCGTGATGACGCTCTTGCTACACAACAGTCTATTAAGGCTTATGTCGATGATCAAACTAGGGAACAAGATTTAGATTTTGCTGGTGATAGTGGATCTGGTTCTATTGGACTTAGTAGTGAAACATTTACGATTGCCGGAACTGCAAACGAAATAGAAACGGTAGGTTCTGGACAAACTCTTACGATTGGACTTCCAAATAATCCAACACTTCCTGGAACAACAGTTACTATTGCCAATGATTTGCAAGTTAATCGTGATCTAAATGTTGATGGACAAACTGATTTAGATGATCTTAATGTATCTGGTGTCTCAACCTTTGCTTCTAATGTTGACTTTAACGGTGACATTGATGTTGATGGACAAACTGATTTAGATTCTTTAAATGTTTCTATTGCAGCAACAATTGCAAATTTAACTCTTGCGAATGTTGGAGTTGCTATTACTGCAATTCTTGATGAAGATGATTTAGTATCAGATCGTGATGACGCTCTTGCTACACAACAGTCTATTAAGGCTTATGTCGATGATCAAACTAGGGAACAAGATTTAGATTTTGCTGGTGATAGTGGATCTGGTTCTATTGGACTTAGTAGTGAAACATTTACGATTGCCGGAACTGCAAACGAAATAGAAACGGTAGGTTCTGGACAAACTCTTACGATTGGACTTCCAAATAATCCAACACTTCCTGGAACAACAGTTACTATTGCCAATGATTTGCAAGTTAATCGTGATCTAAATGTTGATGGAAACATAACTGTTGGTGGTACTTCTGCTACATTATTTACTGAAACATTAAAGGTATCGGATTCTGATATTGTTCTTGGATTTAGAACTGATGCTGTTGGAAATGATGTTTCAAATGATACCACAGCAAATCATGGTGGTATTGCTGTTGCATCGACAGAAGGATCTCCTTTAATTAATCTTATCGGTGTTGGTGAAACTCTTCCTACCACATATAAAAAGATTATGTGGTTTCAGTCCGGTTCTTTTACTGGACTTGCTACTGATGCCTGGTTAACAAACTATGCATTTGGTGTTGGAACAACATCATTGTCGGCAGGAACTAAATTTGCCGTTGGTAATATTGAGACCAACTTTGATGATATTACGTCTGTAAGAAATATTAATGCTTCAGGAATTATAACAGCAGCATCATTTGTTGGTGATGGTTCCAATATAACTGGTCTTAATGCTGGTGATGTAGGTGCTTTGGCTGGAATTTCTATAAGAGAAGAAGGTTCTGTAGTTGGTTCTGCAGGTAGTGTTGGGGATATTAATTTTGTCAGTTCTAATTTAACGGTAACTTCATCTGGTGTTGGTGCTACTATTACACTAACTGATGATCCTACTTTCGATGGAGTAACAGTAACGGGTGTTGTAACAGCAGCATCATTTGTTGGTGATGGTTCCAATATAATTGGTATTAATTCATTTGCAAAAGAACTTAGACAAGACGCAGACGGAAATATATTTGCCGGTGATTCCACGACTGGTGGTGGGTATGATCCTTCAACAGGATCTGCCTGCTTTAACATCTTTATGGGATGTAATGCTGGTAATAGTATTACTGATGGAGATTATAATAACTTCTTAGGTAATGCTGCAGGATACTGCAACACCACTGGAAGTTATAATAACTTCTTAGGTAATAATGCAGGAAAACTCAACACCACTGGATGTTTTAATAACTTCTTAGGTATTAGTGCAGGAAAATGCAACACCACTGGAACTAATAATAACTTCTTAGGTAATAGTGCAGGACTCAACAACACCACTGGAGGTTTTAATAACTTCTTAGGTCGTGAAGCAGGATGTAGTAACACCACTGGATTTGATAATAACTTCTTTGGTCTTAGTGCAGGAAAATGCAACACCACTGGAAATAATAATAACTTCTTTGGTCGTCAGGCAGGAAACAACAACACCACTGGAAGTCAGAATAACTTCTTAGGTCGTTATGCAGGACTCAACAACACCACTGGAGGTAATAATAACTTCTTTGGTCTTAATGCAGGAAGATTCAACACCACTGGAATTGATAATAACTTCTTTGGTTTTTATGCAGGAAAATGCAACACCACTGGATGTTTTAATACCTTCATTGGTCGTGAAGCAGGATGTAGTAACACCACTGGAACTTCTAATAACTTCTTTGGTTTTTATGCAGGAAAATGCAACACCACTGGATGTTTTAATACCTTCATTGGTCGTGAAGCAGGATGTAGTAACACCACTGGATCTTGTAATAACTTCTTAGGTAATGGTGCAGGATTCTCCAACACCACCGGAAGTGGTAATAACTTCATTGGTCGTGAAGCAGGAAGATCCAACACCACTGGAAATAATAATAACTTCTTTGGTAATAGTGCAGGAAGATCCAACACCACTGGTTCTTGTAATGTCTTCTTAGGAACTTATGCAGGATTCGCCAACACCACTGGAAGTCATAATAACTTCTTAGGTCAGAATGTAGGAAGAAACAACACCACTGGATCTTCTAATAACTTCCTTGGTTTTCAGGCAGGATTCAACAACACCACTGGAGGTTTTAATAACTTCTTTGGTAATTGTGTAGGAAGATCCAACACCACTGGAACTTCTAATAACTTCTTAGGTGCTAGTGCAGGAAGAAGCAACACCACTGGAGGTAATAATAACTTCTTAGGTAATGGTGCAGGATTCTCCAACACCACCGGAAATGATAATAACTTCTTTGGTTCTAGTGCAGGAAGAAACAACACCACTGGAACTTATAATAACTTCATTGGTAAAGATGCAGGATACTGCAACACCACTGGAAGTCAGAATAACTTCTTTGGTGCTAATGCAGGAAGATGCAACACCACTGGAGGTAATAATAACTTCTTAGGTAATAGTGCAGGAAGATACAACACCACTGGAGGTAGTAATAACTTCTTTGGGTTTAATGTAGGATTCGACAACACCACTGGAGGTTATAATAACTTCTTGGGTCGTGAAGCAGGAAGACTCAACACCACTGGAGGTTGTAATAACTTCTTAGGTTATAGTGCAGGATTCTCCAACACCACTGGAGGTAATAATAACTTCCTTGGTGTTAATGCAGGACAATTCAACACCACTGGATCTCATAATAACTTCTTAGGTCCTGGTGCAGGAAGATGCAACACCACTGGACAAAATAATAACATCCTTGGACGTGAAGCAGGATGTTTCAACACCACTGGATCTTGTAATAACTTCATTGGTTGTGGTGCAGGAAAATGCAACACCACTGGAAGTCAGAATAACTTCTTTGGGTTTAGTGCAGGATTCGCCAACACCACTGGATCTTGTAACAATATGATCGGTGTTGGTGCCGGTAAATGCGCAACGGTCACTGGACAACATAATAACTTCTTAGGAACTTATGCCGGTAAGTGTGCTTCTGGTTCTGGTACTCATAATAACTTCATTGGTTTCTGTGCAGGATACTACAATACCACTGGAACTTTTAATAACTTCTTTGGTGCTTATGCAGGAAAATGCAACACCACTGGAGGTAGTAATAACTTCTTTGGTAATAGTGCAGGAAGATGCAACACCACTGGAGGTAATAATAACTTCCTTGGTTCTTGTGCAGGATTCAACAACACCACTGGAGGTTGTAATAACTTCATTGGTCTTAGTGCAGGATTATCCAACACCACTGGAAGTAGTAATAACTTCTTTGGTTTATGTGCAGGATTCAACAACACTACTGGAAGTCAGAATAACTTCTTTGGTAATGGTGCAGGAAGAAACAACACCACTGGAAGTCAAAATAACTTCTTTGGTAATAGTGCAGGATTCTTAAACACCACTGGAAGTTCTAATAACTTCTTAGGTAATAGTGCAGGAAGAAACAACACCACTGGAGGTTTTAATAACTTCATTGGTCTTAGTGCAGGATTCTGCAACACCACTGGAGGTGATAATAACTTCTTAGGTAATGGTGCAGGATTATCCAACACCACTGGATGCTGTAACAATATGATCGGTCTTGGTGCCGGTCAATGTGCAACGGTCACTGGAAAACATAATAACTTCTTAGGAACTTATGCCGGTAAGTGTGCTTCTGGTTCTGGTGCTCATAATAACTTCTTTGGTTGTGGTGCAGGATTCAACAACACCACTGGAGGTTGTAATAACTTCTTAGGTTTTTGTGCAGGATTCTGCAACACCACTGGAGGTTGTAATAACTTCTTTGGTCTTAGTGCAGGAAGAAACAACACCACTGGAAGTAGTAATAACTTCCTTGGTGTTAATGCAGGACTCTGCAACACCACTGGAGCTTATAATAACTTCTTTGGTATTAGTGCAGGAAGATACAACACCACTGGAGGCAATAATAACTTCTTTGGTCCTAGTGCAGGATTATCTAACACCACTGGATGCTGTAACAATATGATCGGTCTTGGTGCCGGTCAATGTGCAACGGTCACTGGAAAACATAATAACTTCTTAGGAACTTATGCCGGTAAGTGTGCTTCTGGTTCTGGTGCTCATAATAACTTCTTTGGTTGTGGTGCAGGATTCAACAACACCACTGGAGGTTGTAATAACTTCTTAGGTTTTTGTGCAGGATTCTGCAACACCACTGGAGGTTGTAATAACTTCTTTGGTCTTAGTGCAGGAAGAAACAACACCACTGGAAGTAGTAATAACTTCCTTGGTGTTAATGCAGGACTCTGCAACACCACTGGAGCTTATAATAACTTCTTTGGTATTAGTGCAGGAAGATACAACACCACTGGAGGCAATAATAACTTCTTTGGTCCTAGTGCAGGATTATCTAACACCACTGGATGCTGTAACAATATGATCGGTCTTGGTGCCGGTCAATGTGCAACGGTCACTGGAAAACATAATAACTTCTTAGGAACTTATGCCGGTAAGTGTGCTTCTGGTTCTGGTTGTTCTAATATCTTCATTGGTTTATGTGCAGGATACTTCAACACCACTGGATCTGGTAATAACTTCTTTGGTGATAATGCAGGACTCAACAACACCACTGGATCTTGTAACAATATGATCGGTGTTGGTGCCGGTCGTTGTGCAACGGTCACTGGAGAACATAATAACTTCTTAGGAACTTATGCCGGTAAGTGTGCTTCTGGTTCTGGTGCTTATAATAACTTCTTTGGTTGTGGTGCAGGATTCAACAACACCACTGGAAATTTTAATAACTTTTTTGGTAATCGTGCAGGAATAGCAAACACCACTGGAGATAGTAATAACTTCCTTGGTCGTTATGCAGGATACTGCAACACCACTGGAAGTTGTAATAACATCTTAGGTCGTGAAGCAGGAAGATTCAACACCATTGGAAGTACTAATAACTTCTTTGGTATTAATGCAGGATACGCTAACACCACTGGATCTAATAATAACTTCTTTGGTACTAATGCAGGATTATCCAACACCACTGGATGCTGTAACAATATGATCGGTCTTGGTGCCGGTCGTTGTGCAACGGTCACTGGACTTCATAATACCTTCTTAGGAACTTATGCCGGTAAGTGTGCTTCTGGTGCTGGTAATTATAATAACTTCTTAGGTTTCTGTGCAGGAGGAAACAACACCACTGGAAATAATAATAACTTCTTAGGTCAGAATGCAGGAAAATGCAACACCACTGGAAGTACAAATAATTTCTTAGGTTTTTCTGCAGGAAGAGCCAACACCACTGGAGGTGGTAATAACTTCTTTGGTGCTAGTGCAGGATTCTCCAACACCACTGGATCTTATAATAACTTCTTAGGTTGTTTTGCAGGATGCAAAAACACTAGTGGAAGTCATAATAACTTCCTTGGTCGTTATGCAGGATTCTACAACACCACTGGAAGTCAAAATAACTTCTTTGGTTGTCGTGCAGGATACAAAAACACCACTGGAAGTTATAATAACTTCATAGGATA
>Ga0208428_1000704_pt1 | contig 14978 bp, 15 predicted proteins | sample DEB08_DNA_11_FD_184535 | JGI IMG/M metagenome (GOLD analysis project Ga0208428, IMG submission 184535) | Aqueous microbial communities from the Delaware River and Bay under freshwater to marine salinity gradient to study organic matter... | ecosystem: Environmental > Aquatic > Marine > Coastal ... | reverse complement strand
GTATGATACAATGGACATGGATTCAGAAGTTAATGCTGCATTGGATATTTTGGCAGAATTCTGCACTGGCAAGGACAAGGAAAACGCAACCCCATTCCACTGTTTCTTTAGAAATTCACCAACCAGCGTTGAAACCAAACTGTTAAAGGAAGCACTACAAAAGTGGAGCAAGACTCAACAGTTTGAAAATAGAATTTTTAGAATTGTAAGGAATACATTTAAGTATGGCGATTGTTTTTTCATCCGTGATCCAGAAACTAAGAAATTGCTTTACGTGGATCAAGCAAAAGTCTCCAAAATTATTGTTAACGAATCCGAAGGAAAGATTCCCGAGCAGTATGTTGTAAAGGATATTAATTTTAACTTTAAGAATTTAATCGCAACTACACCACATGGAACAACGAACACATCACCTAGTGGCACATCCTCATTTACAAGTGGTGGTGGCTTTGGTAGAGGAATGGTCGGTGCAGTTGGTAACACACCAGGAACACGTTTTCAAAATGCACAGAATGAAGTTACTGTAAACGCTGAACACGTGATGCACATTTCATTATCAGAAGGACTGGATAACAATTATCCATTTGGTAATTCATTACTTGAAAGTGTATTCAAAGTTTATAAACAAAAAGAATTACTTGAAGATGCGATCATTATCTATCGTATCCAGCGTGCTCCTGAACGCAGAATTTTTTATGTTGATGTAGGTAACATGCCTGCACACATGGCAATGAGTTTCGTTGAAAAGGTTAAGAATGAAATTCAACAGAGACGTATTCCAAGTTCAACAGGTGGCGGAACAAGTGTTATTGATGCTTCATACAATCCGCTTTCAACTAACGAAGATTACTTCTTCCCACAAACAGCGGAAGGTAGAGGTTCTAAGGTTGAAACATTACCAGGTGGAACTAACCTTGGTGAGATCACAGATTTAAAATATTTTACCAACAAGTTATTCCGTGCTTTGAGAATTCCGGCGTCTTATTTGCCAACATCAATTGATGAACAGCCTAACACAGTAGCAGATGGTAAAGTTGGAACGGCATATATTCAGGAATTGAGATTTAACAAATACTGCGAAAGACTACAGAGTAATATCGTAGAATCATTTGATCATGAATTTAAATTATGGTTAGACTCAAATGGTTACAACATTGATCCTAGCCTATTTGAATTAAAATTTAATCCTCCTCAAAACTTTGCCGCATACAGACAGGCTGAACTTGATACAACAAGAGCAAACATCTTTGGAACACTGCAACAGGTTCCACACCTATCAAAACGCTTTGCACTGAAACGTTATCTTGGTTTGACAGAAGAGGAAATCAAAGAAAATGAAAGACTATGGCGCGAAGAAAATGGTCAAAATCTAGTAGGAACTAGCCAAGACGCAGCAGGTGAACTAAGAACAGCAGGAATTACTCCTGGTAGCATTGAAGCAGATGCTGCTACGCAGGATGCAGAAGCATCCCCAGAAGCAGCGGCAGCGGCGGAACAACCAGAAGGAGATACTGGTGCAGAAACTCCTGCACAGTAATAAATAGTATTATGCTTCTTAGAGAATTTTTGTATTTTAATGACGATATAAATGATTTTGCTGTTGATCGAAGATATGATAACAGCAATGACTCCTCTGTTGTTGAATTAGATGATACTAGAAAAATTAAACTAACTTTGAGACAGATCAATCAACTGCGCCTTCAAGCAGAAGCTCACGAAGCAGAAAGACAATCTGAACTGGGTTTCATTAGTCAAATGTATGGTACACCAGTTGAGCAAGAAGAATAAAACCCCCCATAAAGACATTGCATTTGTTTTAGGAAATGGCAAGACTAGACTAAGACTAAATTGCGAGAAAGTCCTTGAACTAGGAACGGTCTACGGATGCAATGCACAATACAGAGAATTTGACCCACACTATCTAATAGCGGTTGATGTTAAGATGGTCAATGAACTGATAGAATCCGGATACGCCAAAAAAGGAACCGTATGGACCAATCCAAACAAGGGCATTAAGGATCGCAAGCAAGTTAATCTTTTAAGCCCTCACAAGGGATGGAGTAGCGGTCCAACTGCATTGTGGTTTGCTGCCCAAAACGGACACAAGAACATATACATACATGGATTTGATTATCAAGGGCTGCACGGAAAATTCAATAATGTTTATGCAGATACTTATAATTACAAGAAAAGCACGGATTCTGCAACATTCTTTGGTAACTGGCTAAGCCAAACAGAAAAAGTAATTAAAGAATATCCACACACACAGTTTTATAGGGTAATCAGTGACAATGCATACATACCCGACAAACTAGGACCACAATATGGCAATCTGAAGCATATTTCATACGAAAATTTTGGTAAAACCTTCGGAGAACTATATATCAACACAAAATGATTCAAAATATGCCCATTTAAACAGTTTTTTATAAGTAAAATGTAAATACATTACGAAACAGCCTTACCAATTGAAAAGGAGAATACAATGGCAGACAAATCTACACTAGAACAAATGCTTGAGCATTTGGTTAATGATGACACTGCGAAAGCAGAAGAGCTATTCCACGAGTATGTGGTAGCAAAATCAAGAGAAATTTACGAAGATCTTATCGAAGAAGAAGTCAAAGACGAAGAAGTTGACGAAGCATCTAAAGACGAAGAAGCAGAAGACAAAGAAGTTGATGAAGCATCTAAGGACGAAGATAAGGAAGAAGATAAAGTTGACGAAGCGACTGATGAAGACGAAGTAAAAGAAGATTCAAAAGACGAAGAAGTTGACGAAGAATTTGAAGAAGTTGCTGTAGAAGCAGACGATGAAGATGAAGGCGACATGGACGCTATGGGCGGAGACGCTACAGACGACCTAGAAGCAGACATCACAGGTGATGACGAAGAAGGCGAAAAAGAGCCAGAAGAGTTATTCCAGGATCTAGATTCAATCGTTGATGAACTACAGGCTAAATTCGACGAAATCAAAGGCGGCGAAGAAGGTGAAGGCGATGACATGGACGCAGAAAAAGAAGAAGAAACTTTTGCTCCAGAAGCATCTGCTGACCCAGAAGGCGACGCTGAACTAGCAACAATGAGAGAGTATGTTGAAAAAGTAGCAGGTGGACACGGTGCTGAAACAAAAGGCGGCGCGGAATCTGCGGACAACAAAAAGTCAGTTGTTGATAACATGAAGAATGACATGGGTGGAACTACTGCTAACATCGCAAAAAGCGGTGAGGACAGCGGCAAAAATGACGGTGGACTAGCAGACATTACACCTAAAGAAGAGAATGCAGGCAACGTTAATACGCCAGGTTCAAAGAATGCTACAAAGATGTCCAATGAAAAAGGACACGGCGCTGAGAAAAAAGGTGCTGCTGAACAGGCTGATAACAAGCAATCACTTTTCCGTGGTCGTAGATAATAGAGGAGACTAAGGTTGAAAACTAACCTACAAGAACATCTGAGCTTCGATCAGGCTAAAATCGTCATTGAGCGTGATGAAGGCGAAGGTAAGTCATTACACTTGAGTGGCATCTGCATTCAGGGTGACATTCGTAATGCTAACCAACGTGTTTATTCTTCTAAGGAAATTGATAGGGCTGTCAAGACGCTCAACGAACAGATTTCTGGGGGGTATTCAGTGCTAGGTGAAGTTGATCATCCTCAAGATTTGCGTATCAACCTCGACCGTGTATCACACATGATTACAAAAATGTGGATGGACGGTCCTAACGGCTACGGAAAACTTAAGATGCTTCCAACTCCAATGGGTCAATTAGTAACGACCATGTTGGAGTCGGGAGTGAAACTAGGAGTTTCTAGTCGTGGATCAGGCGAAGTAGATCCAAGTGGTAACGTTCAAGGGTTTGAAATTATCACTGTGGATGTGGTAGCACAACCAAGTGCACCGGGCGCCTATCCAACACCAGTTTATGAACACCTTATGAACAATACAGGTGGTTACGAGGCATTTAAAGTAGCACAAGAAGTCCAAGGCGACGCACAGGCACAACGATACATAGCAGAGAGTCTGAAGAAAATTATTCAGGGTCTTAAATCTTAAGGAGAATCACAATGCTAGACTTTGTAAAACAATTGTTTGAAAATAACGTGATTTCCGAGGAAACTAAGTCGGAGATTGAATCCGCTTGGGAAACTGCTGTTCAAGAAAACCGCGACACAATCTCTACACAATTACGTGAAGAATTTGCAACGAAATATGAGCACGATAAGACCGCAATGGTTGAAGCAGTAGAAAAGATGCTTTCAGACAGAATTACTGCTGAACTATCTGAGTTTGCTGAAGACCGCCAGGGACTTATTGAGGCTAGAGCCAAGTATGCTAAGAAAATGAAGAAAGATTCCGCAGCAATGGAATCGTTCATTCTTAACAACCTTAAAAAGGAACTAGGTGAACTGCGCGAAGATCGTAAGAATGTAGCAGGCAATGTTGCCAAACTAGAATCTTTTATTGTGAATTCATTGGCGAAAGAAATCGCAGAATTCCATGCTGATAAGAAAGACTTAGCAGAAACAAAAGTTAAACTTGTTAGAGATAGCAAGGCTAAATTTGAAACTGTTAAGAAAGACTTTATTGCGAAAGCATCAGCAGCAATTCAGGAAACAGTCTCTAAGGGATTGCGTTCTGAAATGACCCAACTAAAAGAGGATATTGAGGCAGCTCGCAAGAATGATTTTGGTCGCAGAATTTTTGAAAGTTTTGCAAGCGAATATGCAACTAGCCATCTAAATGAAAAATCTGAAACGGCTAAACTTCTTAAAGTTGTAAAACAGAAAGAAGAAGCAGTTAAGGAAGCAGAAGCCAAAGCGGCTGAAGCAGAGAAACTAGTTGAAAGCAAAGATGCTGAAATTGCCCAAATGAATGACTCAGCGCAGAGAAAGGAAGTAATGTCAGAGTTAATGGCACCACTTTCTAAGGACAAGCGCGAAGTTATGGGTGAACTTTTAGAATCAGTGCAGACCAATAAATTACACGCAGCCTTTGACAAGTATATTACAGCCGTAATGGAAGGTAATACACCTAAAAAGGAAAAGGTAGCGTTGACGGAAGGCAAAGAAGTTACAGGCGATAAAAATACACAGGCACAAACAATCGGCGGAACAGAGCAAAAAACCGCTGAGATATTTGACATCCGCAGGCTTGCGGGACTAAAAGTTTAAGGAGAACAAACAATGTCACAACTATTAGAGTCACGCTGGTCAGAAACCAAAGAGGCATTATTAGAAGGCCTAAATGGTAATAAGCGTTCTGTTATGGCAACGACTCTGGAAAATACCCGTAAGTATTTGTCAGAGAGTGCTACAGCAGGTGCAACTTCTGCCGGCAACGTCGCAACACTAAATCGCGTCATTTTACCAGTAATCAGACGTGTGATGCCAACAGTTATCGCTAATGAGCTAGTTGGTGTTCAACCAATGACTGGACCAGTAGGGCAAATTCACACGCTACGTGTTAGATATGCTGATTCGTTTAACTCGACATCAGGTACTGATACAACAGCAGGTGAAGAAGCACTATCACCATTCAAGATCGCTGAAGGATATTCAGGTGCTGCTGCAACTGATAAAGCCGCTGCTACAGCCGCTTTAGAAGGACAAGCAGGTAACAGACTATCAATTCAAATCTTGAAACAAACTGTTGAAGCGAAAACTCGTAAATTGAGTGCTCGTTGGACGTTTGAAGCAGCACAAGATGCTCAAGCGCAACAGGGTATCGATATCGAAGCAGAAGTAATGGCTGCCCTAGCGCAGGAAATTACTGCTGAGATCGATCAAGAGGTGATTGGATCACTTAACACATTGGCTGGTACAGCCGCATTAACATACGACCAAGGTGCAGTATCTGGTACTGCTACTTTCGTTGGTGACGAACACGCAGCACTTGCTGTTCAAATCAACAGAGTTAGCAACTTGATTGCACAGCGTACAAGAAGAGGCGCAGGTAACTGGGCTGTTGTTTCACCAACAGTACTAACACTGTTACAATCTGCAACTACTTCTGCGTTTGCTCGTACTACTGAAGGTACTTTTGAAGCACCAACAAACACTAAGTTCGTTGGTACACTAAACAGTGCAATGAAAGTATACGTTAACGGTTATGCTACATCAGACGATGTGCTTATTGGTTACAAAGGTTCAAGTGAATCAGACGCAGCAGCGTTCTACTGCCCATACATTCCATTAATGTCAAGCGGTGTGGTTCTTGATCCAGCAACATTTGAACCAGTAGTTTCGTTCATGACAAGATATGGTTATGTAGAGTTAACAAACACTGCATCATCTCTTGGTAATGCAGCGGACTACCTAGGTAAAGTTGCTGTAACATCAGCGAACCTACGTTTTGCGTAAGCATTAACACTTTACAGTGTATTAAAAGGGCGGCATTTATGTCGCCCTTTTTTTATGGCTTGACAATCTGTCAAAAAGAGTGTTAAATACTAGTATGGAGGACATTACTAGTCACGAAGATTTTAATAAACTAAGGGATCAACTGGACAAATGGAAAAAGCGTTTTCCCATGTTCAGTCATGACGTAAGAAGAATCCAATCCGCTATAGAAGTCCATATGAAAAATTATATGGAGTTCCTAATCAAATACAAACAAACCAAAAACGATATACACATAGCCAACGCCCAGGCAGAAATAGACAAGATTAATGCATTAATGAACACCATTAGCAAGGTAGAACTAATGGCTTTATTGAGCAAAGGATAAATACATGTGTCAGATAGTGTGCCACCGAGGTGGTGGACTTATGGGGAACCAACCCCGTAGCGGCTAGAACCCGCATCGGACTTCTAACATAGGAGAAAACAAATGGGAAGACCACTAAGAAAAGATGTAAACGGTGTAGACGCAATCGGTATACCTACCGGTGCTGCTACGGGTATCACTTGTGAGTTCTACAGAGGCTCACTACAATCAGATGGAATCATCATCAAGCAAAGAGGATCAGACAGTTATACTGTAACTAGAGTTGGAGAAGCAGCAACTACTTCAACATACAGAATCTGTACTCTACAATCAACTCAGCCAAATGCTGAAGGTGAAATGAGAATCCAAGGTTCAACAACAGGTAATCTAGATGCGGATCTAGTAGCAATTGCTAAAATTACGAAGCGTGTTGCAACTGACTTTTCTGGAAACAAGTATAACTGGTATCTAGAAAACGATTCATCTGCAGACTACATTGTTTTAACACCGATTACTGCATAAGGTAAAAGATAATGTCTGAGTTTCTACAAACCAACGGCGATTATAACATAAAGACACGTGAAGGCGGCATCATTAATCTTGATGTTGGTCCTCCAACTGCCGGCGGACAGGTAGTTGTATCTGCAAACCTCATAGTTGAGGGTGATACACTAACGGTAGAAGCGGAAAACTTAAACGTTAAGGACAATATCATACAGTTAAACTTTGGCGAAACCGGCGCAGGTGTTTCTCTAAGATATTCTGGTGTACAGATTGATAGAGGAACTCTTGACGCCGCTTCGTTTTTCTGGGATGAGAATGATGATTCATTTAATCTTGCAACGGGTGATCCGACAGCAGCGTTTAATTATAATACCACGCTGAGGTTAAAAAAGATTACAACCGATACTGCAAGTCCTGACTTGGAGTTAATAGGTTATGGCGACGGAGTAATCACAGTCGTTGGAACAAATAATTATGAACAACAGGTTACGGATGACGATGACATTCCAAACAAGAAATATGTTGACGACAGGGTAAGAGATAATCCAACGTTCCAAATTGTTGATGATAACTCAAGAGTTATTGTTACAGACAAGGACATACCAGGATCAATATCATATCTAGTTTCCAATACAGGATACAGCACCTTTGGTGAAAGTGCAGTTTCGGTACTAATTGACGGAACACTTAACACACAATTTTTTGCCAACAGGGCACTGATACAGGGATTGGAATTTAATCAAAATGAACCAAGCAATCCTGCAATTACTGTTAACAACACCAATGATAACATATACCTACAGACTAACGGAACTGGTAAAGTAAGAACAAACTACGGACTACAGTTGGAGCAAATTGCTGTTGATCCTGCATTTGTTTCAGGGTCAACAATACAATATGCCAAGACTCCGGGTATAGGAGATACTGGGCTGTATTACAGAAATACCAATAACGATACCGATGAATTGATAAGTAAAAATAAAGCATTGCTGTTTAGCATGATATTTTAGGAAGAACAAATGATTAATAGCCAACAACTAACAACAACAAGCGTCACAAAGGTTTTTACTGCTTCAACAACTGGTGCTGCAATTGGTGGTGGTGTTACGGCACAGGATCGTGCAGTAACTAACATTATTTTATGTAACACGGGTGCAGTCACACCAACGGATGAATCAATTAACAGAACCGAAGTTGATGTATACCTAGTAAAGAGCGGTAATACTCCTGTAGTAGGAAACCAAATAGTAGCAAATTTAACTGTGCCAGCAGGCGAAACTGTATTTTTCAGCGATGAAAAGATTATACTTGATGGTGGAGACGAAGTTCACATAAAGGCAGATGACGCAAACTTGATTAGTGTCACAGTAAGTTCATTGCCTGTATAAGGATGGTTTAGATGAGATTTTTAAAATCACAGTACACATCAAAATACAGTCCAAACGATAATACCGTTAGGGTAAATCCGTACGGCAGGGCAGTAATGGATTTTAATGGTGCAGTGATGATCCCCAAGGGAACAACAGCACAGCGTCCACAACTTACTGGAGTAAGGCATCCGATAGACGGTAATGGATATCTAAGATACAACACGGACAATGATGCAGTAACAGGACAACCAATTGGAATAGAAGCATACGTTGGCGGAAACTGGGAAGTGGTAAGAGCTCCAGCATCTGCAGCGGTATCCATTGAAACACTTGGTCCTGGAAATGCAGCCGATACAGTTTTTGGCCCATTAGCAAAAGTTCCAGCCAGTGCAAACAATATTATCGTGTTGGTAGAAAATGTCATGCAGATTCCAACGACGAACTTTACTCTGAATCAAAATCCTAGTTCAACGGGAACCGGAGAAGAAGTTGATTCTGGAAATTTTGTAATTGGTGTTGAATACATTATTACTGCAACAGGTTCAACAGACTTTGTTGGAGAACATGGCGCGGCAGATAACAATCCGGGTACAATATTTACAGCAGCGAGTGCAGGCACAGCAGATCCAACAGGACTTGCAAGACCAACGGGATGGTATCTAACATTCACATCTTCAGTACCACTTGATAAAAATGTAACAGTATTCTTTGGATTTGCTAACTAGGAGTAGTAGATGGCTCAATTGGGGCGAATTACAGGACCATTACTTAAACAGAATCTTCATAGAGATAATGTTGATCTAAAATTTTCTAATACCACATTTGATTCAACACCCGTTCTATTTCTAGATGTTGTAAATGGTAGAGTTGGAATAAAGAATGACACTCCTCAGTTTGATTTAGATGTCAGTACTGAAATAAAAAGCACAAATGTACAAGTAGACGCTGTTGCAAAAATTGATAACGTTCTAATAAGTGCACCTGCAACATTTTCAACCACGCTAGGACCTCTTAACATCATGCCACAGACCGCTGGCAGTTACATGGTCTTCCAAAGAATGCGTTCGGACGATTTAGAATTTAATGACAACACAATTAGCGGCCTAAACACAAATCAAACGATAGAACTCAAACCCAGTGGAACGGGAACCGTGGAAGTTTTTAGTTCGACAAATATATATGGAAATCTTGGAGTTACGGGTAACATCACACTTGATGGAGATTTAACAAAGTTAGGCAATTTAATTGTGGGTGATGAACTGTATGATCCTGACACTGGTTTAGGAGATACCGTAGAGATTATTCCTGATTTTTCTCAAAGCATCATTCCTGGCGACGACGGAATATGGGAACTTGGAAGGGATCAATTGGATTCTAGTCCAAGAAGATGGAATCAGGCTTTCATAACTGATAATCTCGTAAACACGGATACTCCATTACCGTTGGAAGTAAGAGTAAGTGATCAACAGAAATTGGATGGTGTTAATAATGAGATTTTTGCTCTTCAGAGCAATGATGACATGATACTTGCACCGGATAGCGGGATCAATATAATAGAATGGACACAGTGGAACAACATAAGTGCCACGAGTACTGCTGCTGACATAAGTGGATTTACACTTACAATTGGCGGAACTATAACAGGCACCTTTGTTCCGGGAATGTTACTAAGCGGAGTTGGCATAATACCCGGAACCATAATTACGGGAACATCAACAGGCAGCGATAGTGCCGGAACTTACACTGTTAATTTTAACTACGATGGATCGGGTTCAAGACCCCCACCAACAGGAACTATTACCATAACTGGCGCAACGGATGCAATAACTAATCTAACTGATCCGGGAACTGGTGGTCCTAGAATCATTCCAGAAACTCCACTAACTTTTGCTAACACTGGAATAGGATACCTAAGATTTACGGACACCAACGGATTTCTGGTTCCAACTGGAAGCGATGCAGAAAGACCATCACGCCCAGAATTGGGAGATACTAGATGGAACGATCAACAGAATTTTCTTGAAGTATTTGCTGGAACTATAGAATCAGTCACCGGCATTGCTAATGTAAGCGGATTAGCCAATCAATCTGTATCAGAACTAACGGGTACCACTAACGGGTATGGACAAAATGCTGAATTTACCATTTCCATAAATGGCGGTGCATTAAACACCATAACAATTACGGAAGTAGGACAGGGATATAGTGCCGGAGATATCATAACAATCCTCGGAAACAAATTTGTGGGAGGATCCACTCCTGCTAACGATGTCGTACTTACTGTAGGCTCTCAAACCGACGACGGATATCAGTTATCAACGGGTGGTGGTGCTGAAATTGACGTTCCTTTTATGGAAGATTTAGGGGATGTTTACAGCCTAATGCTTGGGTAATTCTAGGTTTTGGCTAAATAATAATGTTAACGTAGACCAACGTTAATCTTTTACTGTGGTCAACTCGCAATGTAAGGTAGTTGGAGGGACAGGATCCCCGTGTAAGGAGAGCAAATGGCAATAGGTCGTATAAGTGGGCCGCTCTTAAAAGCAAATCTAGTGCGTAACGGCGTGGATTTGACTTTTAGAAATGGAGCAAGTGACCCGGATATTTTGTACATTGATGTAAACAATTCTCGAATTGGCATCAATAACTCAGCGCCATCAACTGATTTACACGTAACAGGTACAACAAGATCCACAAGAATTGAAGTAGACAACGAACTTGATGTTGGTAATTTAAACATTACCGGCAACACGATTTCCAGTGACCTAGACACAATTAGTTTTGCTCCTTCAGGAGCAGATCCTGTCATATATCATTCAAAATTACAGGTAGATGATTTAGAAATAGAAGGTAATACAATATCTACCATTAATTCAAACGCAACTCTTGAACTTCGTCCTAACGGCACGGGCACGCTTGAAGTTTTTGCATCCACGAACATTGATGGAAATCTATATGTAAGTGGTAACATAAATGCTGACGGTAATGTAACCATTGGTGGAAACATTACCATTGGTGATGCACTAACTGACAACATTCAAATTAATGCTGCCATCAAGAGTGATTTGATTCCGGAACAGGACAATACATATGATCTAGGTAGTGCTTCATTCAAATGGAAAAATCTATTTGTTAACAACCTAAGAACGGATCTTTTGACTGTTAATACGCTGGATGTTGGAAATTTAATATTTAGAGACAATGAAATTACCACAACACCAGGAGAAGATTTATACATAGACGGCAATGGAACTGGCGGTGTAAGACTTGGTAATTTCAGAATTACTGATAACGTTATTACAAATGTACAAAACAATGCCATTACACAAATTGCACAAACGGGAGATGGCTATTTTAAGATTGCAGGCACAAACGGATTTGTACCTCCAAGAGGAAACAGTGCAGAAAGACCCAGTGCATACGCAGTAATAGGTATGACTAGATTTAACACGGATACTAATGCATTAGAAGTATGGTCAGGCTCAACTTGGGCATCACCAGCGGGGGCTTCGGGTGCTGTATCAGAAATTTTAGCAAATGACATTGCAGCATCATTTGCACTAATGTTAGGATAAAGGTATGCCAACAGTATTTAAAAATGAAGTAGTAACAGGAATTGGAACAGAACCCGTTGATATTTTACAGATTATTGCGGGTGTAAGAGCAACAATTGTTGGACTGAATCTAGCAAACACATCGGATTTTGATATGGCAGTCGTAAATGTTTATGTGATAGATGAAAGTTCAACGGTGGCAAATTATGCTAGACAAATTCCTATACCGCCAGGTTCTAGTGCAAAGGTTATTACAAACGGTGAAAGATTAATTCTTCCCGAAACAGCAGGATTAAGACTAGAATGTGATACGGATAATTGCATTGACGCCTCAATAAGTTACGTGGAGATTACATAATGAGCACATATTATTTTGGACAGGATGCACAGAATTCACTAGGAAACAGTCCTCGTTATCTATACATGATTAGAAGAAATGATGACGGTGAAGTATTTCTAGAAAGAATAGACAATCTAATTAGCAAGGACACAATACATCTTAACTTGCCCGGTAGACCTTCAGAAACTTTTGAGGATTTTGAACCGGGTATTGATTACTTTGAAGGAGTAAATGCTGATCACGAAGTGGAAGACGATAACCTAGTGTGGACCCAGTACAGATGGGATCAAAGAAGCATGCTTTACTATGTAGATGATAATGGTATGCTTACGCAACGTATTAATCAAAATTATGAGTATCCTAAAGGTAATTCTAGTTCGGAAAAACCGTGGACATAGGAAAATAAAAAATGGCAGAATTTAAGATAAGCAGACTTAGATATACTTGGAGAGCAACTTGGTCCACTTCTACGACATACAATAAGGATGATGTTGTACGATACGGTGGACAGACTTGGGTGTGTATTAGACAGCACACTTCAACTGCATTCCAAACCAATCAAGAGTTTCTAGCCAATCCAGGAGATTCAGAATTTAGTCCGGCATGGAGAAAAATGACGGACGGTGTATCGTGGGTAGGCACATGGCAGAACGGCACACTTTACAATCCAGGAGACATAACACTCTATGGAGGTGTTCTATATCTTGCTGTTACATCTCATACAGCAGGATCAACATTCCAAGAAAATGCATCTAAGTGGGCAGAATACGCAGATGCTTATTCATGGAAAAATACCTGGGCGCCAGCAACTAGATATGGTGTGGGAGACATAGTTAGATACAACGGTAATACCTATAGATGCATAGTAGAACACACCAGTGGTTCCAATGACCAAGGTACAGAAATTGGTAATAATGATAGTAATCAGGATAGTACTCTAGAAAATTGGGAAATCGTCCACGAAGGAATTGAATACGTAGGAAGATGGACAGCAGACACAAGATACAGACCAAATGATCTAGTAAAATACGGTGGAAGCATACTAAGATGTATCACTGGACACGTGGCAGCAGAACACATTTCAGATGCCAATTTTGTTACAGAATTTCCAGGATTTAAATTTTACAACGATTGGTTAGATGGTGTTGATTATGCTATCGGTGATGTTGTTAGACACGGCGGATATGTTTTTGTATCAAATAGAAATCATGTGGGAATTAATCCTTCAAGGGCAATCCTACCACAAACTAGTGCTGATACTTCATGGAGTGTGATTCATAAGGCAAACAGGCTGAGAGGCGATTGGGTAGATGGCGGAACATATCTCACCGGAGATTTAGTTAGACGTGGTGGAAACCTTTATGTTGCTCTAGTAGATACTGATGTGGCAATGGATGATAGTTCGTTGGCATTCTTGGATGATTCAAACTGGGAACTAATAGTGCCAGGAATAGGCTGGAAGAGCAGTTGGGCCACAGACCAATTGTATGGTGTTGGTGACATAGTACTTTACAACGGTACTGCCTATAAGTGTAATCTAGCACATACTTCAAGCATTTTTAATTTTCCAGGTGATAACGGTGAAGGATTTGAGTATTGGGATTTATTGTCGGAAGCAGGAAACAATGTTGCACTCAGTACGGTAGGAGATATTCTTACTTTCGGATTCCAAAGAGCAAATGTTGGTGATACTAGTACTATTGGTACAACGGCCCTAGCAATAGGATCTGATAATTATTTGCTTGCGGTTGATAATACTAGCAATGTAAATTACAAAGAATTTGGCATAGTAAATAAATTTGTATGGGTTGACAAGAACAACGGTGTAGACGACAGAACACCAAACAGAGGATTAAATGAACAGAGACCATTCAAGACACTGAGATACGCACTTGATAGAATATTAGATTTTGATGACTATACAAATGTTACCTGTTTCGTAAGCGCAGGAAACTACGAGGAAGTGTTACCATTAAGGGTTCCTGCTCTAGTATGCGTTCTAGGAACCGAACTAAGAACCACAACCATAACGGCATCAAAACCAGTTACAGCACTAGCAAATGATTTGACAAACCACAAAATTGCAATTTCAAGATTGCAGAGTATATTTTTCTCAATCTTTAATCAGGAAGAATTTAACAAGTCTGCTTCAAACACGGTGGATCAGGTTATTACACCAGAAGGATTGCGTGGCGAGGTAGTGAGCGAAGTAGTATTTGATCCCGTAATTGGAGAAAATGTAACGGTTACCACAGAGCTGTCTCCGGTCATAGCATCAAACGCAACTACTGAAGCAATTTCCAAACTTGATGATGTGCAACAGTATCTGGATTACAACATTGGAGGAGTTGGCGATGCTGTAGAAACAAGTTCAACCAACGAGACTCTTAATCATAGTTCGGGCGAAAACTGGGCATGGTTCAATGCACGACAGATTCTTGAATCAAACAGAGATTTTTTAATTGCTGAAATTGTCGCATACATGAATGACAATGCCATAG
>Ga0208428_1000702_pt1 | contig 14984 bp, 9 predicted proteins | sample DEB08_DNA_11_FD_184535 | JGI IMG/M metagenome (GOLD analysis project Ga0208428, IMG submission 184535) | Aqueous microbial communities from the Delaware River and Bay under freshwater to marine salinity gradient to study organic matter... | ecosystem: Environmental > Aquatic > Marine > Coastal ... | reverse complement strand
GTTAGCCCTAGACCTACGTTTTGTTTAATACAACGCCCTACGCCAATAGTTTCATAGCCTAGATGGTCTTTGTAGACATAATATTTAACGCCTTCATGACGCTTTAAAGTATCAATAAGTCTTTGCAATGTTAGTAACCTCTTCTGCCTTTGCTCTCTTTGGGTGTGTAGTACAACACCTCTTTATTTCTAATCATTTTCATAATTTCTTTTTCAGCATCTTCGCGTGAGCCAGCATCAATCTTGAAACCTTTGTTGTTATTGGCAACATCCATAGGACCGCCCTTAACATCTAGCTCTACAAATTCACGGGCATTTGCAGCAAACTTAGCGGCTGATGGATACTTAGATTGTTTTGCCAGCCATCCAAGGGCTAAGTGTCGAGCAGCATCACCACGACCATCTAGCTCTTCATTCTCTGGGAACTTTTTGCTAAGGCTCTTAGCCCATTTAATGTCGTCTTCAGAGATGCCTAAGGCTTCTGATACAAAACCACCTTCTTTGAATAACATGCGCTTTTCGGGGTCTTCTTCGTCTACAAAAGCCGACCCAGCTTGAATGTTATAGGGCTGACCTGTCATCTTGTCGATACGTTCGTCAGGCTCAGCAGGTGCATTAGGTACTGTGACTTCACCGCCTTTAGCATACCCGAGACGTTCTTTTTCTTCGTCTTCGGTTGGTAAGTTTTCAACGCCTTCCATAGAAGTATCTAAAAGTTTAACTGTATCTCTGTTAAATATTAAATCTATTTCGTCTGGATCAGGATTCATTAAAGGCGTTAGTAACATTTTTGATTGAGCTTCAATAATTCTGCTGGTATAATCAACGTGTTTGTCTACATCCATGTTCATTTTTTCAAAAACGCCTGAAAGTTTATTATCTGTTAATTGATCATCTTCTTTAAACGTACCAATCATTATCATTTCAGCTTGGTCTTTACCTAAATTATCAATTAAAATAGCTCCAGCTGTGTCACCCAATAAAGTATCAGCCGCTAAATAATCCATGTATAGTTCTTGTTGAAGGTTGTATAGTGCTTCTTGGCGTGATACATACCTTTCAACCATATCAGTAGATAACTGCCCAAACGAAGGCGATGTTAAAAGCATGTTATTTTTTTTCCTTTTATATCCTTTTACTTTGTACCTAAAAGAATCTCGTGCATCAAACTCAGTAAGCTTAAAACCAGTAAGAGAACCAGCAGCTTCGATAAAAGGATCTTTAATTTTACCAGTTACAGGATGTTGCTTACCACCTACAGCGTCTGCAAAGTTTTTTAAAGAAGTATAAGTACCGGGTTCAAAAGATTCGAATAAGTGATACATTGAAGCTACAGCCCTATCAGGCCAAGACATCCCTTCTACAAATAATTCTTTTCCTTCTTTAGTATATCCACTTCCTCTAGCAGCTTGTTGAATATCTAACATAGCTTCAGTTACCATAGACTCACCAAAGTAAGGCGCTAAAATATTTGTAATGCCTTGATATATAGCATCGCCTAATCTTTCATCTAATTGCTCACCTTTAAGCTTGCCCTCTTTTATTTGACGCGCTATTTCTGCAAAAGGTTCTTTCACAGCGCTGTAACTATCTATATACTGAGTATCATTTACATATAACTTATCATCTATCCGAACAACATTCTTGGGCGCTTTAGACCAAGGAGTTGCCGCTAATCTTTCAATTGCTTTTTGCTCTTCTGAATCAAATCCTGCAAGCTGATAAGTTGCCGTTGCTCCTAAAGTAAATCCAAAGGCCCCTGTGCTTATTCCTGCAAGACGTTGTAATCCCCTTCTTCTTATAACATCATTTCCAGATCCAATTTCTTTTGCAGACTGTTTTAACATGTTTGCAGAAGTACGCATAATTTCTGCAGGAAACGAAACAAAATTACCTACAGGAAGATATCGAAGTTGTTTAATTGTAGGAGGAACAAGATCATAGTTTGGAAGCATATTACGAGCAAGCCAAGCACTTTCTTCCTCTAAAACGTCTATAGACTCATTAGGATAGGCCCTTTTAAAAGTAGCTAACTCAGACTCAAACATGTTAATTTTATAAAAATCATCAACAGCCATATATGTGCTAGTCAATGCATCATCAACAGCTTCAGTTACTCCTACTAGCTTTTTAGGCACACCATAACCAACAGCTTTTTGACCTAGACGAGTAATAAAAGTATCTGCGTCTGCTTCTGCGCCTATTTTCAATAGCTCACGAGTTTCATTAGCTCTTACGCTAGTATTTATAATTCCAAGACGAAGATACTTTTCATACATAGCATCAAGCTCTGCATCCCCGCCCCTATTAATTCTGTTCCACAACACTTGTCTTGTTGTATTACCATTAGCAAAGGGATTTATTCCGTTAAACGCACCAAACTGTGCGCCTCCCGTTATGTTTCTAGCGTGTGTAGTAATGCTATATACGGTTTTTTGTTTTTGAGACATGCCTTTTAGATTAGCAAAGCCCGTAAAAAAAGAATTATCTAAAGCTGACAGTCGAGCTACTTTGTTTTGTATAGCAGTAACTTGTTCTTTTGTAGTAAACTTGCCGTCTAGAAAAGAGTTAGTTCCGCTAATAACAACATCTGCGCCTACATTGCTTTTAGACTCATCGAAAATATACTTACCCTTGCCCAGCTGATAAAGCTCGTTGTAAAATCTATTATTTTCTGTAAGCCTTGAAAGTTTTGAAACTGTCAAAATAATATTTTCACTAGGATTTTTTATTTCTCCCATCAAGTTTCTAATTGCTTGAGGAATTTCTTCTCGTTTTTGTAAAATACTTTTGTTTAATCTACTAACTTTGTCGTAGTAACTTTCAAACTTTTTATTATCATCTATATTGCTTATGCTTTTTAAAACTTCTTGAACTTTGTTAGATGCAAATTCTTCTATTTCTTCTAGCTCAGTTTTTCCTTGATTCCTTGCTTGCTGCCTAAAATATTCTGTCGCTTCTTTTACTGCAGCAGATGAGGGGCGATACCCAGCATCTTCATACATGCGATATGATCTACGAATATACATCCCCATGTTATCGACAATAGTTTCTTTAAAGTCTGGGGAAACTAGATTTGAGTTAACAACTTTTCCTGATAAGTCATCAATAAGACTACGAGCATTTAAAACTTCTTCAGCAATTTCTTCAGTAACTTTGTACTTATCCATTACAAAGTTAATTCGAGATTCTTGAGAAACTTGAGGATGAAAGTCTAAATCTTCAGACAAAGCCCGCTGAACATTTTCAGTTGCCACTTTAGTTTCAATATTGCTATTTAAATTATCTAAAGATTTTTTAAGTCTGTTAGAAATATGCTCTGCTTGAGCAACAATCTGTCGTTGTGCATAGGCTGCATCGTTAAAAGCATTGAAAGCTTTTGGTGTCCAGTATCCACGAGATGTGAAAGTTCGTTGCATAAAACGGCGCAGAGGACCGCTGTGAAACGTATAGGGCATTTCTGGTTTAAATTTATTTTGTAAAAATACTTGTGCAGCATCCTCATCAATTTTTATGTATTCAGTAACTTTTGCAGGATCATAATTATCAGCAGCTTTGCCACGATTAATTTTTAAGCCGTCTACAATTGCTTTAACTTGTTCTTTTTCAGTAAGCCGATGTATGGGTTTTTTAAAAGCTTCTACAGCTTTAGGTACAGCACCTTCTATAAGTCTTAAAAGGACCATTCCACCTCCGCCAAGCACAGCATTTTCTGCAAGCAGTTTTACTCTTTCCTCCAACACAGTATCATCTTCATCAATAGACATAAATTCAATTAAAGATTTTGCTGTTCCATCAGCAGTATCTTTACTGCTTTCTTCTAAAACGTTAAAAAATGTTTCTTCTTTATCTCCAGTATAAAACAGCTGACTTAATAAAGTACCTTCAACAGCAGCACGAACTAAGTTTGGGGTTTGCGCCGCATATTTACTTCCTTGGATAATACCGCCGCCAACAATATATGGTACTATTTCAGTTCCCGTACCAACAATTCCCCTTTCTTTTACTTTGTTTTCTTTGGTTACTATGTCTTCAGGTGTCCCAGCGATTGGAAAAACATCAGTCACCAATTCAGTAAAAGCTTTTCTAGTTTGACCTATAAACTGTTGTTGGTTTTCAAAACCTTCTGGTGTTCCTAAAACATCTGTTAAAATTTTAGGCACAAAAGAGCCGTATTGCGTTAAACCCCTAACAATATCTGTAACGACATTAGGGTCTTCTTCAACCACATCTTTTATAATAGCCTCTGTTTGAGGTGTAACAGGCTTTTCAGAAACAAAAAGCTCTGGTTCTTCAGGCGCAACTGTTTCTGGCTTTGGGACTGTAAAATCAGTAACGCCATTATTTTTAACTTTTAAATAATTTTGAATTGCTTCTTCATCAGAAACATTATCAGGAACGCCAATAAGACTCTGACCGTCAGGTGTTAGCACAATTCTAGACATATTTTATATTCTCATTAAATTTTATTACTATTGATTTAAAGCAGAGTCTATTCGTGAATAATCAATAAAGCCATATTCATCATCTTCTGGAAATTCTGTTTTATCAAGAACTGTACTAGCAGTGTTTTCTAAATTATTCATTATATTTAGCAGGGCTGTGTTTTGTTGTTCTTCGGTCATGTTTTGCATTTGATCTTTTATAATTTTAGTTGTCATTAAATTAGTCATGCCTGCTTCAAATATAGTAGACACAATTCTTCCTCTATCTTCATTACGGAGAATCCCTTTTCCTTTAGTTAGTAGAGTATTAAAAATTTGCCCAACTCTGAGGTATTCTTCATAATCTGCAGGCATGTGTGGATTAGATATATTTGCTTTTTCTGTTAGTCTTAAAAATTCTGTTAATCCACCTTCTGAAAATTCTTTACGTGCAATTTGAGCCGGATTAAATTTAGTTAAATCTGCTAGTAATTTTTTTTCTAAAGTTTCTTCAAGGCTGTCACTGACTATAGGTAATGGATTTCCTTTTTCATCTTTATCTAAATACTGTATGGTTTCATCGCTAGACTGAGTAGGATCTAATAGATTTTCTGTTTTTACTCGTTTTATACGATAAAAATTATCTCCTTGTTGTATAAAATCGTCTTTGCTGCTAGTTTTTGTAGTTTTGTTTTCATTAAAAGCTTCTTCAGGAAAAACGCCTTCAGTAAACTCATACGCCCTTACCATATCTCCAAAAGTTTGGAAAGACGCCATAAATGTATTTAGTTTTTCAGTGTCTTCCATTTCATCAGTAATGGCTTCAAAAGCTTCTTCTTTAAATTCTTCTTTTGATTTGCCACCAAACATACTCGCAACTTTTCGTGTTATGTATGATCCTATATTAGTAGGATTAGCTTTTTTTGCATTTAATTTAAGCATAGCTTCGAAAGAATCATTATCAGCAACTTCGTCAGCTAACACTATAGCTTCATTATAATCAGCTGCCCATTCTTCTGCTAATCGCTGTTTTTCTTTACGAATTACAGCATCATATGCTCTTGAATCTTCCATATACACGTTAGATAAATTTTCTTTTGCTTGGGCATCAAGGCCGCCTAAATTAGTCATTGCATAGCCTACTACATCTCCAGCAGCGTAATCATCTCCGCCTGCTGTAATTGCATTGCGATATGAATTTAATTGACCAACATAGTTTGTAGATTTATTTCGAGCTAAGTTATCTACTAACTTTTCTTCTTGTTTTAAAAAATCTTTAGTTTTATTAGCCAACATTTCATTGCCTATTTTAGCAGCAATGCCTACACCAAGGCCCAACAGCGCTTGGCGGTCTGCTCGCCTTCTAGCCCGCCGTTCTTCATCTTGTCGTCTTTTGCGGATATCCCCTAAAAGAGATTCACCAAACTGTTCAATAGACATTATACTTGTTCCTCTTCAACGGGTGGTGGAGCCATTAAACTTTGTGAAGCAGGCTCTTGTTCTGGTTCTTGTGGAGGCTGCTCCATCAAACTAGGCGTCGGAAGATTTTCAATAGTTTCTACCATTTCTTCTGTAATAGCACTTGAAGGCGTCTTACCAAGCGCAGCAAGCTTTTTGATGCGTGATAATTTTTCTGCATTTAATTCAACACCAAACACACGCTCATCAGCTTCATCTTCTTCTTCGCCTTGATAGATCTTTGGGTCAATTCCTGCACGTTCAGCCAAAGCCAATAGCATATAAGCCACAGGCTCTACAAGCATCAGCATCAAATCAGGGTTCCATTTACCTTCTTTAAATCCTGCAAACAAAAGAGTCTGTACAATATCCATAACAGGAACGTCATCGGCTAACAAACCTATAACTTCCCTATAGGTTTGCTCGTCGATAAGACCGCTAAAGATTTCTTCAGAGGCTTCGTGAATTGAAGTATACTCTGGGGCTTGCTCATAAGGCGCAGGATTAGAAGGGTCTGTTGTCAGGCTTTGACCCGGAACAGGTCTTCCACCCGTTAAAACCATTTGATTGTATTCTTCGTTCATGTGTTATTGTTCCTTATGCGAAACCATACTTACGCATTGTGTTCATGTAAGTTGCTGCATTATACATGTTAGCGTTGAGACCAAAGGGCTGTAAGGCCATAGATTCTTGATTATTAGCTACATACTGCACTGGGTCCATCATTGGTTGTGAGCCTACCATTGGAGCCTCTTGGATTGTTGGCACAACAGTAGCGTAAGACACTTGGTTGTATACTGGATCTGGATCAAGTCCAACAGCCCTTCTAGCAAATTGAGAAGGCATGTCTGTAATTGTTGATCCTAATTTGTCCATAGCTTTTTCAGGAGCTTCTTGAATCATTTCAGTAGCTGAAGTTTTAAGACGGTCATATGTTTTTCCAAAAAAACCACGTTTAGTAGTGTCAGTAAAATCTGGCTGTGCAATATCTAAAAATTCTGCGTCTGTCATAAGCTTTCGATTAACTACCGCAGAAGGGTCTCCAACTGCAGGAGGAGTTACATCGACTTTAGGAGATAACAAAGACTCTGTTTTTATTTCTGATGCTACTGACATATCAGGCGTAGCTAAGTCTGGATCAGCAAACTGTGGTGTAGGAGGTGTAATGGCTGAAACTTTATCAGGAGTTACGTTCATAGCCTCAAGGCGATTTGTTTCGTAAGCACCTGTTGGATCTATACCGCCTCCAGAGAATGACCCCATAAATTTATCTACACTGGCTCCAAACGTATCTCCAATAGATGTGAGATTAGCTTTACCAATATTATTACCCAGTTTTTCTAAATAGTCTGATCCAAGAGTCTGGCCTGCTTTTATCAAGGCTTGATCTACACCAAGTGCATTAGCACCTGCTTTAAGTGTTTCACCTACAACATTCTTAACGCCTTCAGTGATTGTGGTAAAAGGCTTAGAAATATTTGAAGCTAGTTTCGTTGCGTTAGCAAGAAAATTACCAGCGCCGTTAACAATAGAAGAGCCTATTCCTCCATAAGCTTGCAAGCCTCCTACTAAGCTTCCCCAAGCCCCACTTAACATTGTCCCTATTCCCGGCAACAAAAGTGATAAGCCAATTTGCCCAAGAATGCCAATCTTGTCCATAAATTTACCGACAGACTTAAAAGCACTTTTAATTCCTTTACCAATTTTTTTAAAAACTTTCTTTACACCTTTAAAAGCTTTAGAGAAAAATCCCATTTGTTAACCTCCAAGATTTAATAATCGTTCAACAATACTAACAATTGTTCCTGTCGTTGTCGAGTTCTTTTCGCCACTTGCTGCAGATTCATTTCCAATAGCCGTAGCATACAGCTGAGTCCTACGAGTCTGATCGTTTTCGTATGCCTGTCGCGTGTACGCTGCATTATCACGAACTTCCTGCCAAAGGAACTGAAGCTCTGACATTTCAAGATTAAAAGCATTCATAACATTCTGCTGATTAGCGGCATTACGAGCCGCAGTATTGATCGTGTTTGTTTGACGACGCCATGCAATATCTGCTTGCTCAATAGCCTGCCGGTTAGCAACATTAAACTGCTCACGTTGTTGATCCATAGTCTCATTAAACTTTGAAATATCTGTTTGCATTTGAGCGTTAGCTAAAGAGACCTGTGTGGCATTTTGAGCATTTTGAGCCGATATACGATTCTGTTCAGAGATGTTGAACTGGCTCATAGCATTTGACTGAGCAGCGTTAAACTGTTCTGTTTGAGATGCTAGGCTTGCCATGAACTGATTGGCTTGTTGTTCGTTGGCAGCATTGAACTGACGAGACGCATTCTCAGCTGCTTGATTCGACAACATAGTTTGCTGGGCTTGTTGTTGATTCATAACAGCCATTTGTTGCTCGTTGCTAAGATTAGCCATATCCATTTGAAGGAACGCTTGAGCATTTTGAGCCGCCAAACGTGTTTGAGCATCAAGGTTTGCCATATCCATTGAAGCCATAGCTGTTGCGTTTTGCATTATAGACTGTTGTCGAGAATCAAAATCCTTCATGGTCATTGACTGCATAAACTGACTATTAGCTATTGCAGCCTGCTGATTAGCATCAAACTGAGCCATATCAAGGTTTGCATCAATCTGTGCATTAAACATTGAAGCTTGTTGTTGATTGTTGAGATTTGCAAGACCCATTTGCTGTGCAAGCTGTGCATTAACCTGAGCCGCTTGCATTTTCTTTTCATACTGCTGAAGCTCTGCAACATTCTGTGCTGACATAGACTCTGAATCTGCACGATTCTTAGAATCAAGATTAGCAAGAGAAATCTTTTCTTCCATGCTAAGGTTTGCAAGATCTGCTTGTTGTGCTAACTGCTCATTCTGAGACATGACCTGAACATAGTTGTTCAACTCTTGCATACGGAATCTGTTTTCTTCAGTAAAGTTTGCAGCATCCGCTGAAGCTCTTTCTTGAAGATTCGCAAGTTCCATCTGCTGTTCGTTAGCGAGGTTTGCCATATCCATCTGCTGAGCTAACTGAGCATTAGTTGTTCTAAACTCAGTAAGTGTTTGCAAGTTTGCAAGACGAGTTTGCTGTTCAGAAGACATGTTTGCACGAGAAGTAGCGTTACGCTCTGTAAGCTCTGACAACTCTACTTTAAGTCGAGCATCAAGATTAGCAGCTTCCATTTGTTGAGTAAGATCTGCTTGACGTACATTGCGATCAATGGTAGCGTTAAAACTTGCTAAACGACTTTGCTGTTCAGCACTAAGGTTTTCAGAGCCTGCACGATTCAAAGCCTCAAGATTCGCAAGCTCTGTCTGCTGACGTTGACTAAACGACTGCGTTATAACCTGCTGACGCATTTGAGCATCTTGTGTTTCTGTCTGAACTCGGGCATTCAGATTTGCAAGTTCAGCCTGTTGAGCAGCGTTAAGATTGTCGGCAGACGCTTGATTCTGAGCAGTTAAGTTTGCTAGAGTAATCTTTTCATCTGAACTTAAGTTTGCAATATCGGCCTGTTGACGAAGCTGAGTATTTTCCGACAACACCTGTGCTGCTGTTTGAAGCTCTGTCAGTCTAAAGCGATTTGCTTCAGTAAAGTTAGCCGCATCAGCAGAAGCTCTTTCAGCAAGGTTTGCAAGCTCTATTTGTTGCTCATTAGACATGTTAGCCATGTCCATTTGTTGAGCAAGCTGTGCATCAGTCTTCTTAAAGTCTACAAGTGTTTGGAGATTTTGAAGTCTAGTCTGCTGCTCTGCCGTCATGTTTGCACGGGCAGTAGCGTTCTTTTCAGATAACTCAGACAACTCAACCTGAAGAGAAGTATTCAGATTAGCTTTAGTCATGTCTTGCTTGAGTTCAGCCTGACGTGTAGCTCGTTGAACTTTTGCATTTAGCTCTGTAAGTTCAAACTGATTTTGTGCTGTAAAGTTTGCTTGGTCTGCTTCAGCCTTTCGCTGTAGGTTAGCCAAACGCATTTGTTGATCATTACTAAGATTAGCAAGATCCATTTGCTGTGCTAACGTAGCATTTGTTTTGCGGAAGTCTACAAGAGTTTGAAGATTAGTCAGTCTTTCTTTCTGTTCAGCAGACATAGAATCTCTAGCTGCAAGATTTTGATTGTTTAGATTAGACATCTCAACTTGAAGCGAAGCACTCAAGTTTGCTTTTTCCATGTCTTGTTTCAAATCAGCTTGCCGCATAGTACGATTAACTTTAGCCTGATAAGACGCAAGACGAGTCTGCTGCTCTGCGCTAAGGTTTTGAGTGGCGGAAGCATTAATTGCCTGAAGGTTAGCAAGCTCCATTTGTTGAGCAGAAGACAAGTTTTGTATAGCAGCCTGTTGTCGTTGCTGTGAAACCTGTTGTGCTCTTTGCTGTGCAAACTGAGCTTCAGTTAAACGTGCTTGTTCGCGCTGTTGGGCAGTTGCCATCTCAGCCTGTTGTTGAAACTCAGATTGTTTAATGTTGACTTGCTGTGCCATTTGTGCTGTCTGAGACGCAGCTGTCTGACGATTAGCAAGGTTTGCAAGACGTTGTTGAGCAATCTGCTGAGACTGTTGAAGATTTGCTTGTTGTTGATTACCTAAGTTTTGTGATGCACGTTGCTGAAGGGCTTGAGCGTTGCTCTGAGCCATTGGAAGCGCACTCTGAATAATTGCATTAAATAACGCATCTCGTCCTACAGTAGATGTACTAAGACCTCTTGAAGCCATCTGTGCATTGATAGCATCTACAGCAGGCCTTGCCCACATTGGAACTTCGCCGTCTTCCATGCCAGCAAGAAGACCTTCCATTTGTGTAGACACAAGTGCTTCTTCTGGTAGTGCTGCAACAGCCGCTGTAACTTCTTGAGGTGCATTATCTAACTGTGCTTCAACAGTTGCAGGATCTTCCATAACAACAGCTGTTACTTCTTCGGGAAGCCCCACAGCAACTCGTGCCATGTCTGCTGCAGCCATCTTACGAGCCTTGCCAGTAACCGCTTGCATTTGTGCAGCCTGTGCAGTAGGAATACCACCAATTTGAGATGCATCGCCCTTTGGCGCTTCTCCAAGAATAGCTTCACGGCCTTCAAGGTCTACAGCAGGCGCTTCACCTAGCTCATTTGCAATTCTTTGTGCGGCTTCACCTACTGGTGCAGTTCGTTGAGCAGCTACTTGAAACTCTGGAATATCATCAATGTTTGCTGCTTCTTCGACAGGAATTTGACCTGCAGCAACGTATGCAGCTTGAGCCGCAATAGACTCTGGCGCAACACCTAACTGTGCGGCTACGCCTGTAGCAGCTTCAGCAGATTGTGCTGTTCGTCTTTGAGCTAAACTAAAGTCTCCAAGCTGTGAAAGATCTGTTTGAGATGCAGCTATTTCTTCTAGCTTTTCTGCAGTAATGGCTTGTCGCTCTTGTGTTACTGCTTCAGCCACATCGCCCATCTGCGCTGCATCAGGAGCCATAACTTCTTCAGCTTGTGCCGCAGTTCTTTGAGCCGCTGTTAGCTCTGGAACATCAGCGATTGTTGCTGCTTCGCCCTGAGGTGTAACATCAACGCCTTCAAATGTTGCTTGTGCTGCTTCAGCCTGTGGAGCCTCTTCAAGACGTGAGCGATACTCAGCAGTAGCTGCTTCACCTTGTTGTGCGATACGCTTTTGAATTACATCTTTATATTCTGGAAGATCTTGAAGATCTACGCCACGGCCTTGAGCTATTTGGCCCAATCGCTCTACTTCAGCTTTTGAGACTGTAGCGCCTTCGCGTGTAACAACTGCTGGGCCTTCGATATCTTCTACTTCAATAGTAGTTCCACTTGTAGCAGCTTCCGCATAATCACGAGCCTCAGGCCTTTGTGCTGCCATTGCTCTTGCAGCTTGTTCTGCAGCCGCATCTCTTTCAGCCGCTACAGCTGGTTGAGTAATCGTGCCTTCGTCAACTTGTGCAATAGCGCCTTCGCTTACTTGTCCTTGTGCAGCTTCTCCGGGCGCAATGCCTTCAGCTATAGCAGCTTCCATTTGTGCTGCTTGAACTTGTTGAGGCGCAGCAGCCTGTGCAGCAGTTGCATCTGCTTGCGCTCGTGCTGTAGTTGCAGCGGCTGTAGTAGCTCTTGCATCACCTGTATCAGCCATCTCATAGACCATAGAATCTGGACCATAAGGCACATCTTCAGGAGTCATCTGCGGAAGATCTGGACGATCAGGAAGGTTAAGTTGTAAGTCTGTTGGTGCTTGTGATAAACCTGAACCTGTGCCTCCAAAACCAGTGTTGTTACCACCAACATAAGTATCAGGAAAACCATCGCCATTTGTGTCTGTGTTTGGAATTTCAATATTTTGAAAAGCCTCTGGATTAGCGTCGTTCCACTCAGCCATAGCTGCTCTATATGCTGGATCATTTACACCTTGACGAAAATCTTCAGGATTAGGAATGCCTGTAAAATCAGGCTGGCCTGTTGTAGTAGTTTGTGTTTGTTGTGGAGCTTTAGCCTGCCCATCATCATCACTGGGAGGAAGTTGAGCGCCATCATCACCAGTAGGAAGCCTTGCAGTTGTAGTAGGCTGAAACACTCGACCAGTTTCTGTTAAATTTGGAACAGTTCCTGTAAACTCTGGTAATGCCCCTGTTGTATTATCTGGACGTGTTGATACTCCAGTAGATGTTGGTGCAGGGCGAGGGGTTCCTTCTGAAGGGTCTCGTTTTACAGGAGCCTGTTTCACAGGTGTTTGTTTCACAGGAGCTTGTTTTACAGGAGCCTGTACTGCAGTTGCTCGTTTTACTGGCGCTTGTTTTACAGGTGTTTGTTTTACAGGAGTACGACGAACAACCTCTGTACGCTCATCAAGGTTAGACCCATCTTGAGCAAACATGCGACCACCTTTCTGCATCGGCGCTCTAGCTCTTTTAGACGCAGCAGCCTTTTTAAACTTTTTAGAATTTCGTGTCTGTCTTTTCTTCGACATTTTTTACTTCTCCCTTATAGGTCTTTTACTTAGACCCTGACTTACTAGCGCCAAAGTAAAAGCTAACTACAGAAGACACGATGCCTCCAAGGTAGCCTAATACAAGATTTACAATACCGTCGTCATTCGCATCTGGCGGTTGTATTGTCACTAAAAGAATGTATCCACCAAAAAGCGCAACAGAAACAAGTGCAATAGCTCGTGCAGTCCAATCTTCTTTAAATGAATCTCTAGCGTGTTGCGTATCTTTTGTTTCTAAAGCAAACACGTCTACTTCTAGTTCCTTCATGCGAACTTCGAAGTCTAGTTCTGCTTTTTTAATTTCTGCCAGTTGTTCTGGCGTAGCTTGTGCAAGAGCCTTTTCAATTTTTTGTGGCGTAGGATCACATCCCAACACATCTGCTAACATGCTTGCTGCTGCACCACCAACAGGGCCACCAAGGGCTGTTCCAATCGTAGGGGCTATTTCGCCCAATATCCCTTTAATTGCATCAAACTTCATCGAAAATACTCCGCAAAAACAATACTTGCTATAATAAATGGATAAATAGACATGACCATTCTTTCTAGCTTATCAAAGCGCTTTACACCAGAATCTAACTGTCGTTGAATCATTTCATAACGAACAGCACATTCTTTTTCATGGCCTTCGATACGTGCTAAGAGTTCTTCAGTCTTTGACATTTTTTTATCCTAGTGGGTTCGCTAAAGAATCTAGGCCTAGCCATAGATCATCTATTTCTTTTTGTATACGCTTTAGACGCTCATTTGTGTCTTTTAGCGACTCAACTCTGTTTTCTACTTTAAGTACAGATTCTGAATTACTTTTTTCTACAGCAGCTACACGGTCTCGTAAGTCTAGTAAGTCCTGCTGTGCTTTCATGATGGCTTCAAGGTTTGTACCTAATTCAGCCAACTTTCCTTGTAAACTTGCTACGTCATTGTCTTCAAGGCTTTGTTGCATGTTAGATATAATTACTTCATAGCCCTGTAAGGCTGTAGATTGACTCTCACGCAAATCTTCGAACCTAGCCTTTAAAGTTTTAACAGTAACTCCAGCGTCCTGTACAGCGGCTTCTTGGGCTTCTAAGCGACTGAAGAACTCACTGGTTGCCCAGATTCCTCCAGCAATAGTTGATGCAAAAGAAACAACTACTGCAACGTAAACACCCTTAAACGACTGACCGCCTATGTTAAGTTCTAAGTCATCAAGCGCCATTGATACAGGCCTCATAATCCACAGCGAACCAGCAACCGCCTTCAGGGGAAGTTCTGAAGAAGTCTGTTTGTTCGCCTTCAACGATAATAGCTTCAACAGTTACAAAGTATCCGCCAAGCGCTAAACCTTGTATTGTCTCACCACCATCAAACGAAACCCACACTGCCTGTGTAGCAACATCAAAAAACGATGTAGCGGCTTCTTGATATGTGACACGAATGTCATAGGCCATATCATCTGCTGCGGCTACTAAGTCTTCGTCGTTGGCTACAGCAAAATAAGCTGCTGCAACTTGTGCGGCTGATTCTACATTTTCTAAAGACTCGTTGTAGAAGTCTACTTCTGCGTCTGCTAGAACAACATCGTTGGCTTCTATGTACTCTTGAAGGGCCATAGCACCACGCTCATCACCAGCATTCTGAGCATCTTCAGCCATTTGATTTACAACAACTACTTCTATTACGGCTTGACTAGCTTCAACAAAAGTATCAACTGCTGTGTTTACTTCGTTCATAGCTTGGTCGGCTTGGTTGTCAAAGTATTCTTGAGCGCCGGGATTGTACGTATAGACTGCGTTCTGTACTGCGGCTAAAGCTTGATTGTACGCATCAGATTGGTCGTAACTAATCTTACCGCCTTCTGTTGCACCTGTAGGAGCTATTTTTCCTTGAGGCGCAAAAGACTGCATACCACCAACAGCTTGAATACCATACTTAAAACTATCTCGAATAGACTGAGATGCGTTTACTAGGTTATCAATTTCGTTACTGTACGCTGGTGCGGAAACGATCAGAGACGCTAATAGTGCTTTCAACCTCAGTTGATTCATTCGTACCTACTCCTAGTAAGCTATCGTAAAGATTTTTGTTGTCTAAGTAATCAGTAATATGTAACTCAGGGTTTTGTTTTATTTCGAGTAATGCGTTTCTG
>Ga0208428_1000699_pt1 | contig 15025 bp, 15 predicted proteins | sample DEB08_DNA_11_FD_184535 | JGI IMG/M metagenome (GOLD analysis project Ga0208428, IMG submission 184535) | Aqueous microbial communities from the Delaware River and Bay under freshwater to marine salinity gradient to study organic matter... | ecosystem: Environmental > Aquatic > Marine > Coastal ... | reverse complement strand
GTCATTTTCAAATCATTGCCGCACAAATTGCGAACCAATGTGCAAAAGTCGCCAATGTCGACCTCTCGGTAATCACAAGGTACCGGTTTTTTTGTAATCAAAAAACCGTTGAATGTATTGAAAACATGTGACGGACATTTCGTATACTTGCCATACGGAAAAAAATCGGTGCATTCGTATTTGCGCCGGGTTGTGTCACAAATCCATCTTTCAAATATGTCAGTTTCAAATTGGTCGCCGTTGCCCTTGTAGTCAATAATTGGAAACTGCTTGCATTCAATTTGAAACTCGCCAATACGCAATTGCCGGTATTCGACCATTCCATCTGAGTTCAGGACTGACTTCCAAAAGCAAAATGGGTACATGGTTTGAAAGTAAGTCTCTTCAAATTTTTCCTTCACATCGGCGTATTCTTGAAAGCCCTTTGACTCTGGCAACTCGACTCCTGTGTCGGTGCTTTTGCACACGAATTGAACATACCCGTTAAAGGTCTCGTCCATGGAGTCGTTTAATTTTTTCAATCCTTGTTTCATTTGTGCGTCGTCGTTGTTGAATACAGATTTTTGTATGTACCATCCGTCAAACATGGGTACATCCGAGCCATATCCATTTTTGAAAAACTCCATGGCTTCGCCAAGAATTTGGTTTTCCATTTTGCACAGCATTCGAGACATTGCACTGGACATAGGATTGTTGCCTTTGTCCAATTTCAAGTCCATTTTTGCACACAGCTCCTTTTTAATGGTCTGTTGTTCATATGCAAAGGCTGTCAGGTAAGGATTTTTGCGTTTTTCCTTGATTTCGTCCGTGTTCATCACAATAAGCATGTCCAATTTGGTAACCTCGTGCGATTTCAAACAGTCATCCCTCTTTGCTACATATTGGTCAAGTAAAGGACAAACAATGTCGTGTTCCTTGCAGACCCATGCCAACAGGCGCGGATGGCAGTTTACCATGTCCAAGTCGTAATAAATGGTACCGCACAAATAGTTGCGCAATTTGCTCTGCATCGTTTGTAGGCCGATGCCGCCTTGCACATACCGCCGTCCCATTTTGTTGTGTTTGCTGTAAGCATAGGTGCGTTTGACAGCACCATTTTTGGATAGCGCGGATCGAATGTAGGCCCTGCATTGAGAATAGTATGTGTCCCATTGCAGATCGTCGTCCTTTGTAAAGAAGGTCTTTTTAAAGTCTTTCTGCGACATGGCTAAAACATTCATGCACCGTTGTTTATCCAGCCGCTCCGTGAATTGCATTTTGATATCTTCAGTGCTCATTTTAATGTTGATAAACTTCGCAATTCTCTATGTAATTGGGTTGTGACCCCTAACCACTTAGAGGAATACATATAGGAATATAATATCATGAATTCCTCAGAAAATGTTGATAAAAATCTGAAGCTTATCGAACAATTTGAGACAGAATTGGAGAATGTCACCGATTCGACAAAAAAAGAATACTGTCAAAAATTGCGGCAAATGGCGCCCCATTTAAATTTTTTGGAAGAATCAGACGAACCGGTAATAGAATTTTTAAACTCGATTGAAAACCCAAACACCCGGTCCAATAAGGCGTTTGCACTGCTGCGTTTGCGCCGGCACTTTAATGTTTGCTCGGACAAGTTGGAAGAATACCGCGATGCGCAAAAGAAAATTATTCGCAGTCACCGCAAAGAGAAAGCAAAAAGTAACAATGAATGCCTTATGTGTTATGACGATTTATTAAAAGAATTGGACGTTTTGCAGGGGCGAAAGTACATTATGAATTATTTGTACTGTCGCCATGGACTGCGCAACAAGGACATCAACCTGCGCCATTTTCGTACGACCCGTGCCGGACAGGAGAGTAATGAAAACGCCATCGTGTATAACCCAAAGGCAAAGAAGCCCAAAGCAATGCTCTACATCAATGAGTACAAGACCCAAAAAAACTACGGACCAAAGGTCATTACAGTCCAGGACCCGCGCTTTCAAGCAGAGCTGAACAATTTGAATTTGAAAAATGGTGCTTATTTATTTGCATTACGGGATGGGACCAAGCCCACGGACAACTACATGAACACGCGAGCTAGGAAGGACAGCATCAAACAGTATGGCGAAGGTCGCATCGCCAAAATATTGGTCAAGCACTTGATTGAGAACAAGCAATTTCATGCAATTGAAAATCTGTCAAAGCAACGCGGCACTGCATTGGGCACCTTGTACACACATTACAACATCATGGACAACCTAGACGTCGATGCCGTCCTCGAGTGAGTCCAATGGCACCCACATTTGATTCTTGACCATGTAGATGCGTTGAATGATGGGGCAGTCGTGCTCGTCCAAGTAGATGACATCGGTGATGCGTTTAAAAAATGGATTGCCCAGCCCAATCAATGCAGGTAAGTACCACCTTTTGTTGTGAGGACTGCCTGTCTGGTAGGTGTAGCGAATGTGGTTTGCGCAACACGCAGTGCCATTGCAATAGTACTTCACCGTTTGCCACCCCATAAATATGTTGCAAATCCCGCAGAAACCTTTGCCCAGATGTCCAAAAGGGTAGAGGTGCATTTGCGCGACGAACGAGAGTCTGGCGTTGTGTCGATCGAATGGAAAGTACAAGTTTCTGTCATCGTGGATGCCGCAGACCATTGCGAGAGCGTCTTGAACCTGCTGCTTGGAGATGGACTGCTGAATATGCGGCGGCGGGGGCTCGATGACACAGTCAAGTCGTTCACACTCATATGTGGAGCACTCGTTGTCGAAGAGGTCCATGTCGAAGTCGCTCTCGGTTCCACCAGGGCTGAGTGCGAGAGAGTTCTCGGACGCTTGCGAGGGCGAGGATTTTGCAGGCGAGAACATGGTGAGGGAGGGTAAAAATCAATAATGGTGTGTGGGGCGAGCTTGACTGGTTTAAAATCGAGTGGACGGGATAAATCGCAAGCAAGATCCATTTTTATGATATTTGAAGTAATGTGATTTTAAGCCAATCAGATCATCACATTTTAATAAGATGTGATGATTGGTCCAAACCGGTCTACTCCGACTCAGTCTTGCCTTGTCCACCACTTTCTTGCCCAACGCCCCCACCCACCCTTACCCCTCACCCACCAACACTCACACAACCATTGTTCACACAACTGCCTCAACTGTCCCCCAACGATGTCTGTCTTCAACACCCCCGAGTCCGTCAGCTCTCTCAATGTCCCACCTCTTGCAAAGAACCGGGTTCTCATGATGCAGGATGTCGACGAGCCGCACAAAATCATCTTGTACACCAACAAGAAGCACATCGAGGTCAACATGGACGACAATACCCTGCGAGTCCTCGAGGCGATCGCCAGCCCAGAGGTTGAGAAGGTCGCCACCCCTGCCGAGGTCGTGGCTCCAAAGGACATCATTCCAGAGGAGCTTGCCGATGAGAGCCAGGACCTGCTGGACCCTGCAACGCAAGTGGAAAACACCAACGATGATACGAACAACGATGAAGCCGAGCCTGAGAAAGTCGAGGTCGAGAGTGGAACAAGCTCCAGTGAAAGTGATTCCGACGACGAAGCTGAAACATTGAAAAAGAAATTTCAAACCATCATGAACAAGCGCAACGTGTTTTTGGAAAAAGCTGAACGCGAGGTCGTCGAGCAGATGAACAGGCATGTGGAACAAAAACGCGAAGCCCATCAGGAAGCTCTGCAAAAGAAACTGGAAGATGCTCGCGAAGCAGAGTTTGGTCCATGCAACCTGGCTGTTGTCGATGTCGATATTGCGTCCTCAAGCGTGCTGGATATCCACACTTCTGATGAGGAAACGAAATCAGAGTCCGCCCTTGACACATCGGTGTTGGACAAGCTGGCACCAAAACCCAAGGAGGAGAAAGACCCCGACATCGATTTGTTCGCCTCCTCTGCTGCTCCTGTCAAAAAGCGCAACGGTGGGGTGAAAAAGTCCGTCAAGGCTATGCATATTGGCAACAGTGACGAGCCCTTTTTCAAAAAACCAAAGCTGGTGGGCATTTACACATCTCAAGCAGCAGCTGGGGCAGCTTTGAAGGTCACCCCTTCCGAGGTGTCACGCATTACAAAAGGACGCCGGACCTATGCTACTTCAAATGGCAAGCGATACTGGTTCACATGCGATATGACTGAGGAGTTCGACCTTCACAAGGTTATGCAGGCTGCTCCGGCAAGCAAAAAACCCCATGAGGTCAAAGATGCGGTCAAAACGCCTGACAAAACAGACAAGCGAAAGAGGATTGAGGACAGTCCAGTCGTCTCCGAGATCTCCGACAACACCTCTCCATCAACTGAAAGCAACAGCACTTCGGCTTACAGCGATACTTTATCAAAGCGTCAAAAAAACGACCCGAAAAATGATATTGGACAGGACTTGACTCCAAGACCGCTGTCGTCTCGCCCCGTCATCAAAACAGACGCATACAAGCCCTACGAGGTGTCCGAAGAGGAAAAAGCCAAGAAAAGAGCTGCCCGTCAAAAAAGAGAGCTGGAAGCAGACATCTTCTATACACCAGGCGTCATCCTGAGCGAAAGTGGCATGGGCATGACCTGCATGGGTCACAAGAAAAAGAGTGAAACGTCCGTGCCGGTCAACGGTGAGTGCAAACACACAAATTGTCTTGCTTGCATTCTCACCTTTGCTCAAAAAAACGGTCAGACTCCAAAATGTTTGCAGTGTCGCACGGAATGGTTGACGTGGACCATTGACCAATCACATTGCTCGAAGTAGACCAAGACCCAAATTGTGCATGCATGACAAGTACCGGTGTAGAATTTATACATTAAAATTTTAACTCTAAGAATGATTGATGCACAACCAAATTTCTACCTAGGCTTAAACATGGACCTGTTGTTGGACGCAATTGAACAATCGGAATACATAGACGATGTTTTTTACGAGTCAGACTACATGTTCGATTGGTCATCGAGTCCTGGACTGGACGATGGAGACGAGTACATGAAATTGCTGCAGGAGTCCTGGACTTGTGCATTCGAAAACAGCGACCACGACTGGGAAATGGTTGTCAAGCCCAAGCAAAGTGTATACAAATTGAAAAATCAAGTTCGGCAATTTCGAAACAGCTATGATTACGGCAAACGTTTGCACCCCGAGACAGGTAAGTGCAGCTGCGAAATCATACTGTTGTCACTGTTGTGTTATAAGTACGATTGGACAACAGAAAATGAGTTTGTCGCCAATATGTGTGCATACTTAAGAGCCCAGTACCAAATGTGGCGGAACAAAAAGGATAGTACGGCGCGCACTACCATGTTGGACAAATTCGGTCGTTACGACCGAGTACTCAAAAAAAACTTAGGCGAAAATTTAATCGACTAAGTATATATATGGCAGTATACGAAACAGAGTACATTAATGGCTTGGACAACAATGAAATACAGGTTGTAGATGATTACAAAATGGATATACCTAAGAATTTGCCGCAAGGGTTTTTTAGTCTTTTAAGTGTAGGCGCTTCGGGCAGTGGTAAAACCAATGCAACCTTGAATCTAATTAACAAGCTCAAACCGTATTACAACATCTTTATTTTGATTTCCCCGACCGGGTGTTACGATGAAGAGCGCCAGCAACGCGCTGAAAAGAAATATGACAGGCTTAAAATTGATTTTGACGAGGAGCATAGCTGTTACCACCATGGCTTGATTGGCGAGATTGTCAACCGCCAACGAGAGCGCCTTATATCGTACGAAGAATGGAAACGTTACACCCAAGTCTACAACGAAGCCATTCAGTGGATGAGGCGCAGCAAAGGCATGCACAAAATGGAAGACCAAATATACGGCTTTCCAAAATTGGACTATTTGTTAAGGTATGACTTTTGCGATCCCAACGACGAAGCTTACTTTCCTGTTCAAATTGTGCCAACCTCCATGTTGATTATAGACGACATGGCAAGCACCCCTATTTACACGACCAGCATTGGGGAATTGACCAATTTGCAAATGAAAAATAGGCATTTGAAAATGTCGGTCCTGAACTTGGTACAGGCTTACAAATTGTGCCCTCGAAGCATTCGACTGAACAGTCGTGTCATGATGTTGTTTCCTTGCAAGTCAGAAAAAATGATCAAGGAGTTTGCGGAAACCATGAACTCGCATTATTCCCCAGAGGAATTTATGAAATTGTTTGAGTACGCAACAAAGGACAAACCTTACGATTTCTTATATATAGACGCCGCCGAACCTAAAGGATTTCGTAAAAATTTTAACAAACGAATCGATGTACACCGTGGCGATATAATGGGACAAGAAGAAATGGTGGACGAAGAAATAGACTAAAACAAATAAAATCTTTAATAACATTATAATGGGACCGAAAAGTGGAAACTACTTCAAGGACAAGGCTGAGGCGATTGCTTACTACAAGAAACATGAACCTGATTTGGAAGACAAGCCCGAATGGTTGATTGATTGTTTAATCGATTTTTCGCAACAATTTCCCAATTACAAGGAATACCTGGAGGTCGAAGCCAAGTTGCAAGCTGGAAAAGAGTTGACGGAGAAGCAGAAAAAAAAGTACGGGCATTTGAAATGGGAGCAAGAATATAAGAATTACAAAAATGGGGATATTATCGAAGATGCCTTTACTGTACACGAAAAAGGCGATTACGAGGACATGACAGACCCAAAGGTGTTGGAAAAATACAACAAGTATGGGTTGCAATTTGGCGAGCAACTTGAACCAGACGACAAGGTGACAATTAGACGCGGCGACTATGAAGCTACAGCTGACATCAAAACCATAGAGAAAGAAGGAATTACAAGAGAAAACGTGACCATTCGAAAATTAACAGAAGATGAAAAGAAAGCAATTTATTAATAAAAACTTAAACTTTAAAAAATCTACATTTAGTATATAATGGAGTGGAACAACGGTACAATTTTTCGCGTTTATGTAAACATTGGTGACAAAGCCCCCGCAAGTATAGATGCAGCTGTAGGTGTCGGCTCGGATGTAGACATCAAAGTAGATCTTGCACAGCAAGAATTGACGGGTAATTGCTTTATTGGCATTGAAAATTTTGTGTTGAAGCCGCGTGTTTCAAACGCAAACGAAACAACTCAGGATGAATTACAAGATTACTGGGCAAAAACAACTTATTTGCAAATGGAAAGTTACCAACTTGCACCATACATCGACTTTTCTAGTCAAACCAACACTGCTGCCGGGTCAGAACAAGACAATCAGAACTTGTCACGAAGTACACAAATGTTTGCGCGTGTCCCATTGATTGCCGCGCCCACATTAGGAAATTCGCAATTAACTACGGAAGCAACCTTTGCATTAGATCGTGTGCTAAACAAGGATTCAATATTGTACGAAATGCGCAACAATCCATTTGCACTAAGCAACGGTCGTCTGAAATTTCGATTATTGGACCAAGACGGGATACCGATTCCTGGAAGTGATTTGAATTACATTTTGAAACTTTCTTTTACCTTAGTCATTTATAAACCAGACGAAAACTACAATTAAAAATATGTCCTTGTAACTTATAAAGATGGTGTATGAGACAACCCGAAGCATCCTTTTTTACCTAAACACCCGAGCCAGAAGTGCTGGATCAATTGGGTCGCCACAATTTACTTTCCCCAATAATTTAGTAAATCTACAGCCACAAAATGGCGAACTAATACGACTTACAATGCAAGAAGCTAGCATTGAATACACATTTTATCAAACTGAAACGTTTAACAATAAATTTTATGTAGAGGAAAGAGCTGAAGTCAATGGTGTCATCGAATCGGACGACAGGATTATAGAATTTGAAATTGGTAATTATAATTTAGCCACCTTTATTGTAGAGCTGACTCAGAAGCTAAATCTTAATTCACAATATTACATTTATCAAGTGACATTTGTTCCGCAAGTGAACGGGTTAAGGTACATCGTAACTCCCAAGTCAGGTGTAACGATCCCTCCTACTCCGCCTGCAGTCATATTTAATTTTAACCGCGAGGATGTATTTGAAAAATCAGACGTAGATATTGTTGAAAGCGCTAACGAAATAATGGGCTTTTTAGATGACACCATTATCGAATTAGGTGTACAACCCAACGACACGTTGGAATGCCAGTCAAACGTACCCATTTCGGTATCTGGTGGTGTTCAAAATTTGTATGTCACCATCGCCAATTCGTGCGACAATTTGGGTAATACACGAATTGCAAACGATTTTACGACAAGCAACATTTTGGGCAAAATTCCCGTATCAGGTCCTCCATTTTCAGTTTTGTATTTTTACGACATTAATTCAAACTTTGCTACAATTATTCAAAATAAATATTTAGACAACTTAAGTTTACAATTAGTCAACGAAAGATTTACACTTATAGAACCGCGCAAAAATTGGAGCCTTACATGTAGGATTGAAGTTATAAGAATGCGGGCTGAAAACTATACGCAGAGTCTATTGGAAGAATTAGTAGACATTACGAAGTTAAAGATGGCGCGCAAGGAAAAAAACACAAAAATTAACGAAGAAAAAAATCAAATCTTAGATTATACTGAACAATGGCTAAACCCAACGCTAAGAAATTTGGACAACGACTCGGAACAGGATTCCAAAGAGTCAAAAAAATCATCGGCAAAACAGGAAAAATCGCAAGAAAGTTCCTCAACACGGCAAACGCCGCCTCAGGAGGAAAGTTAAAAGCTAACCCACGCTTTTTGGCGGCATACGAAGCATCTAGGGCAGGTGCAAAGGCAGGAGATTTTAATGTAGGTGCTGCGGTACAGGCGCGGGCACAACCGTACATGCAACAATACCAACCATACTTGCCTCGGTAAAAAACAAAATAGAAAAATATAGACATGGAATAATATTCTTTTGTAATAACATACAACATGGCTAATACACAACCAAACAACTCGCCATTCATACCAACACTTAATTTTGCACCAGCTGTGGAAGGAATATCCACATCTCCTTTCACGGACCAGAGAGCTGTCGCAACGGGTGGCGGTACGCCGGGGACAGGAGACGGAAATGTGTCATACAATGAAGCAGGATCTAGTGTCCTTTCATTTAAATTAGCACCAGGAGGTGCAGATATTGTTATTGATACAATTACACAACCAGATACATTAACAATTTCATCAGTTAATGATGCAACTATCTTATCTGAAGAAGGAGACGTTACTGTCATATCTGATACAGCAGACGTTGGTGTTCTTGCCAATCAAGATGTAGTAGTCAGTGGAGATGGAATTAGTGCCGTGTCTACCAATAATTCTTCATATTCGAGCAATAACGGCAACGTGACAATAGACTCCATTCTTGGTACAACTACTGTGCGGGGTGGTACTAATGCAACAATAGAGTCCGCTGCCGGTAGCATAAACGTCAGTGCTCCTACCGGACCGGTAACTATTCAATCAGGTAATGATGCATTGCTTGAATCTACTACAGCAGACGTTGGTGTAGTCGCCGCTGAAGATGTAATAATAGATGGAAGTACAATTAATGCTGCGTCTACCAATAATTCTTTATATTCAAGCAGTAGCGGCAACGTGACAGTCGATTCAGTTCTTGGGACAACTACTGTGCGTGGTGGTACCAATGCAACACTAGAGTCCTCTGCCGGTAGCATAAACGTCGCTGCTCCTAACGGATCGGTAAATATAGATGGTGACATTATCGATTTAGCTGCTCAAAATGATGTGGAATTGACAAGTAATCTTGGAGATATGGCGTTCAATATTAAACCAGGACAGCCAAATAATTTAACCGCAAATATTCAAATGCTAGGGTCAAACTTAATAGGCGAATCCGAAATAAGTTTGAATGCGGGCGAAGTAGATATATGTGCTTATACGACGCAAAGCAACGGTGTATCCTTACAAACTAGAGACATCACTACTGGTAACACCATAGCAGAATTTGCCCTCAACAGCGCCGTAACCAATAGCGTTCCCGATGCCGTGGTGGGACGGAATGTGCAATACTTTCAATTTGCGACAAGGGACCCCAATTTTCACGATGGGCAAAATTTACCAAATCCGTTGCAACCGACATATAGGTTTAGTACAAATACGGGCGCTTGGAGATTTATTGACAGACCGAATGTTAACGGCCCCGGAATTCAAGGTCCATTGCAATGGAATGGGAATGGGGATGGGTCTCAAACAACTCCTTACGAGCTGTCATTTGCCAACGCGCCTACAAACTCGCTAGCACTTACCTACGACGAACCCACCAGCACGTTGACCTTGTCGGACCCGGTGGACGGCGACATTAGTTCAACAGTTGTGGTGCCAGGACGAACAATACTGAAAACTGATCTTACCGTGAATGGAACTAACGAGTTGTCATGTATCGGTTTGTCAAATACAATCTTTCCACCACCCGCAGCTGGTACTTTGGTAGGCAACAATCCCCCAAGGGTCGAAATTCCTGCTAGCGGCGAGGTTCCATGGTTTCCAGGTGCTAGTTTCAGGGCGACGATTGCAGGTACAGTTGGCACATTTATTGCCAATGACACTTTAACTTTAAGAGTTTACTCTAATCGTGGACAGGGTTCCACTCAACGAATATTAAATACGTCTACCATAACCTTACAAGCTGCAAGCGACGTCGGTTGGAAATGGGAAGTTATTTTTACTTGCCGTGATGTTACTACGACAACCCCAGCCATTGGTTTGATGGCGTCGAACAGCAAATTTGATTACACGCTCAATGGATCACCTGAAGGATCCATCGTCAGTAATACAAATTCTGCTTTTTTTGCTTCGAGTGATCAATATCTTGATTTTACTTTGCAGTTCAACAACACGGGTAATGCAATAACAACTAACTTGTGTATGATTGAAAGAATATATTAAATTTAAATATCTCGCATACATGTATAACAAAATGTCTGGATTGTCGATTTACACGAATACTTTTGTGCCCAAACCTTACGTAATGGCAACTGATGTCAAAGCTGGTAATGCCGGAAACGGCGACCGAATAAATAATCCTACCATTCCGCCTCAGTACCCTGGCACTTTCCCACGGGTAAATTTAAATCCGCAGTTTCAAATTGGGGCATATAATAACGCCGAAGAATCTTACCATCATCCTCGCTTTAACGAATATTGGAAGCTGCAAAGAAATACTAACAACCCTATCGGCGATTATGTCACAAACGGTACTGAAGGCTACAACTATGCACTAGGTCCTGGCAATCCACGACTTGCCACTGTTGGTAATGCTGAAACCGGCAGCAATACGGACTTTCCAATTGGAGCTGGCAAACGCCCTATGCCCTTTGCTCCATACAACCCGGCGGTGTTGGGAGTGCAAGGTGGTTACAGCCAGTCTTATCCTTACAACAAAAATCAAACTAATTTAGAAGGTGGAGTTAGGCGCGTTTGGTCTCTACCATTTAATGTAAACGAAGGTGAACCTGTAGACATTGTGCCTGGTGAACAAGAAGCTAGTGATGCAGACATCGATTCTTACATTCAGGAATTGTTGGGAGAAATGGGCGACAATGTACCGGAGGCTAACCCCAACAATGCACTTGTTGCCGAGGGAAATTACGGTATTAATCCAGCAGTTAAGACCGAAATTAAAGAAGAACAGTTGTAAATGTTCGTATAAAAGATTTAAAATAAATAATGTACTTATTAAGTATAAAATGTCTTCTTCCGACGCAACGATGAGTAGTCCAATTTTTGTGCCCGACGCCCTTAAGTTCTATGTCAACCGACTGAGCTTTAGTAAAAATAGAGTTCGTCTGCAGACGCTGTCCAGTGTTGCTGCTGGACCGAGCTCTCAGATTATTGTCCGGCTTCCATCCAATACTATGGTTAACTTGGCATCACTTACCATGACTGGTTCGGTTCGCGCAACAGTAACCTCCGCAGGAACTGATGAGGCGGTTGCGTTACCGACTAACTTTGATTTTTCATTTATTGAAACACTTTCTCTAATTGCCAATGGAGGTATTATTACCCAGCCATTTACAAATTACAAATTGTTAGGAAATATGCTTAATGATATTTACGGTTCGCAAGACAAAATTCTTTCTCGTTCAGGTCTGCAGGGTTCCTTACCATCTCCTTTGATAGCGGCTGCTACCACAGCTCCTCCACAATCTAGTCAGTATGTTCCATTTGCCATTAATAATTGGATCAGTGCCACCCAGACTATGGCCCCTTCATACATTTCAACAAATTTGTTGGGAGACCTGGAGCTACGCCTTACGATGGCAGACACTAGTATACTGGCAACTGGTAATAAAGGTACTGGTGAAAATATCACTGGACTTCAAGCTAAAGCCACATGGGATATGAAGGATCTTAATTTTTACATTGAAACCGCCAGTGTTCAATCCAATATGTTGGAACAAGCTATTGCTGCAAAACTTGCAGCCGGCGAACCTATTAATGTGCCGTTTGAAAATGTGTTTAGCTTTAGCCAAACCAATACCAGTGCATCGTTTAATCAGCGATTTTCTGTGTCTAGTCAGAGTGTAAACAAAATTCTTGCAACGGTCCAACGTGACAGTGACTTTAAACCTACGGCTAACAGAAAACTTGTTAACGGTATACCGTCTGCCTTTTTGCGCCACAGCAACGGTGCCCAGGTTGCACAATTTAGTGTCAATAACCAATACAGTCCCAATTACCAAATTGATTCGGAGCTTAATGATGCGTATAATCCTATTACTCCAGTTACCGATGCAAATCGTAGGGATATGCGTATTTCAAATGCTTTGGTAGAAACTAGGGCGGCTATGGATATTCCAGATTACGATTATGATCAAGCTGATATGCTTTGTCAGCCAACCCAAATGCCATTTCAATTTTTGGGTGGAGGAATGTATAAAACTTCTGGTACTTCTACGAGCTTGGCAGAAGCGAAATACATCCAACCACCTTCTAAACAAATTATTACTCCTGGAACAACAACTAATGGACAAACTGCAATTGGTGTAAAAAGTTCGGCTACTTACTGGTTTCCTTATGAAGACCAACAGCCTATTCGTCACTTCCTGGACAACAAATTTATGTTGGCAACTAGTTTTGATTTGGATGTTTGCGATAAAGATCGTCTGGTCTCTGGTATCAATACGCTGGGATCCAATGCTCAAATGTTCCTTAATGTTGTAGGAGATGGCGGAGGCAATAGTCAATCTACTGTATATGTCTTGTGTACATCCATGGTGCAGATTTACCAGGGTGCTACTCTTAAAATTATTCAGTAAATTTGTTAAACATGACATATGTGCTTATATATAAATATACCTCGCAGCGAAGGGGTGGATGAGCCATAATGACATAATGACAAATATTTTGCATTTTAAACTTTGTTTCTGAAAATGGATTTTTTAAAAATATATAATTAAAAAATGAAAAGTACATATGAAATATTTTTCATTTTTTTGTAATTTTGTCATTTTGATTTAAACCAATGCATTATTAACTTGTTATTAACTAGGACACCATTCACCATCATTCAAGATATTATCAAGCTATGAGGTGCTACCATTGTGAACGCGAGCTAAATTGGCAACATCAAAGAGACATTATGGAATTTGACAAAGAAAGTAACACACATTGTACAGTGGTTGTAACATATTTACATTGCAAGCATTGCCCTTGTGATGTGGAGGTAAGGTTTAAAATGCCTCCCGAGCATATTACCTATGATACGGATGACGAGAATCCATTTACTAAAGAAATTCCAGAGGATGATTATAATGCTGCTATTTGTCATGAGGACTTTGAATAAATTGAACTTTTTTATTTATGTTTAGTGTAAACATATAATGCCTGTTCCAGGTGGCGCAAGACCACGACCCGCAGCAAGACCACGACCCGCAGCAAGACCACGACCAGCAGCACGACCCGCAGCAGGTGGCGCAAGACCACGACCAAGACCACGACCCACAGCAGGTGGCGCAAAACCAAAACCAAAATGGAAATTTAAACCTCGACCTCGACGTCGCAGAAAAGGGTCGCAACCCGGAAGAGTTATCAGTTCTACAACAAAAAAATGCGGCATTCTTGGCTGTCGTGTTGTGTCGTCTAGATCTGGTAACGGTAAAACAAAGAAAGGATTAAAAAGTCGCCGACGGTAGACTACAAGTGTGGCGCAACATACACTACATATAGTTGACATGCTAACAAGAATAAGACGAATGCACAAAAGATATAGCATATACAATCAAAAACTATACACAAACATTCCATGTTTAATAATTAATTACATTTTAATTATATATATGTACATTATATGTCTTCTGGAGGTAGAACTTTGAGAAGTTGTAGAGCAAATTTACCCACAATCGCATGTAGTAATGCCGGTAGAAATTTACGAAGGGCTGGTGGTGGTGCAGCGCCAAACAATCGCAATACGCGCTATAGAAAGCAAGCACGCCGCAGACAAGGGGCGGCACGAACTGTAACACGTGCTATACGGCGGGCAGGAACACGCCGTCAAGCAACAGCCGTAGGTACACAGCGAGGTAGACCTGCAACAAATACACGAGGAAATGCTGGAGGAGCAACACGCAGAAGTACACGATCCACTCGCGGTCGCGCAGCTGAGCGATTAATTGCACAATAATTGAAGAATAATTCCAAATTTTTTTTATAATTTAAAAGCATAGATGGTCCGATCAATTCGTATAGGTGCACGTTTGCGCGACGCTGTCAGAAGAAGCAATGCAAAAATCAAAAAAAGGGCTGCTGGTAAAAAGATCAAAAAATTTGCAGGAAATGTTGGTGTAAAGACTTTGAGAAGTACACGAAATACAATTTCCAAAACAAGGAAGAGTGCAATGAAGTCAGGTAAAACAATCCGACACAGAAGTCGGAGCAAAGGAAAAGGAAAAAAATAATTAACTATTTAAAATGTTGCTTTTAAATAGTATGCCACCTAAAGATCTTATCGGTGTAAAAACCCTTGCAGACTATAAAAAAAAGCAAAAAAAAAAGAAACTGGTAAAACCTAGACCGGTATCAAAGCCAAAGCCTCCTGTCAAGCCTGTCGGGCTTAAGGAAATTAAAGCTAAAATGAA
>Ga0208428_1000697_pt1 | contig 15029 bp, 13 predicted proteins | sample DEB08_DNA_11_FD_184535 | JGI IMG/M metagenome (GOLD analysis project Ga0208428, IMG submission 184535) | Aqueous microbial communities from the Delaware River and Bay under freshwater to marine salinity gradient to study organic matter... | ecosystem: Environmental > Aquatic > Marine > Coastal ... | reverse complement strand
GCTTCAATGTTTTCAGACATAATAAAATATTATAAGATTATACACTATACATTACTTGGGTTCAAAAGAACCTAAGTCAAAATCACCACTAAGTATATCATTTCCTGCAGATTCAAATGCTTTTGGTGGTAAATTGTTTTTTCTTTGATTAATTAGCTCACTCTGCTGCGATGCTTGTATTTTTGTTCGTTCGTCTTTACGATCTTCTTTTTCTTTAATAGCAGACTTGGTGGTTTCAACTTCCAATCCTTTTAGTTGCATGTTCATTTGAAATTCAAGCTGCATCAAATCTTTCTTAAGCTGCGCTTCGTTTGCTAGCCTTTGCATTTCAAGCTGCGACTCTAACTGTTTGAGCTCTGCTTTTTGTGCTGTTAAAGCTTGCTGCTTTTGAACCTCTGCTTGCGCAGCAACTTGTTGCGCCTGAGCGTTAGCTTGTGATTGTGCTTGAATATTTTGCTGTTGCATTTGTTGATCGCGCTCAAGCTTTTTCTTTCTACGTATTTTTAGCATTTGATTTGCTAACTGTACGTTTTTAATTTCCCGTAAATCAATAGCGTCTTCTAGTTCAATAAGACCAGCGCTTAATGCTGCTTGTATATTATTTTCAAGCTTTTGAGCTTCTTCTTCGTCTGGCATCAAATCAATAAATATACCAAAGTCATGCAAATGTAACTCGCTAAGCTCCGCTAGTGTTGCTACATTGTGAATACCAATTGATTGTATAAATGCTTCTTTAGCTGGTGAGTATTCAATTACATCAGCAACGCGCAGCGATATTTTTTCAGCTGTTTCCGCAGTTAAGAATAGACCACTTTGCAATATATGCCTCGTGGCGGTATTGCTATTTGCAGCCGCTAACTTTTGTACACCTACCAATGCTTTTGGATCTGGCGACGTCCCGTCTCTTGCTTCATTTAAGCCTGTAGCATCCCGCATCATTTGTAAATAATAGTTATATGTACTTACAAGCGAAGCTATTTTATTGCTGCCACTATTTGAATTAATCTCTTGAATAGGTACTTTACCTGGATTCATATCGCCGTCAGACGTAAATGATCTACCAATTACAGAACCAGTTTGGAAAAACATATTTAATGCTTCCTGCGGATTATAATTTGTGCCATTACCTAAATCTATTTCAGCGAGTCCATCAGCGTCTAAATAAACACCATCTGGTACCATACGCGACATTACTTGTTGTAGCTTTAAGTGAGTTAGCTGTATCATGTCAGCAAACGTAGTAATGCGACTAACCAATGATTCAATACGGCCATTATACATTCTTGGCGCAACTATAGAATAATTCATTCTAACTTTTGCAGCATCACTTTTCGGACGCAACATATTTTCACATAGCTGCCATTTTAATAATACATTAGCACCTGGTATGTATGCACCTTCATAAAGTACTTCAATATTTCTAGCTAATCTTTCAAACCTGGCTCTAGGGTCAACTGGCGGGTTAAAGTTTTCGTCTTTTACTATAATCTTTTCCGCGCCTGTAGCTGTATTCTTTAATTTATAAATTTCATTATGAAATGTTTTATAATTAAAATACAATACATCTACTGTGTTAATATCGCTTTTATTTGAATCAGGGTTAAACTTATTATAAGCTTTATAGTTTGAGTACCCTTTTGAATTAAGCTTTTCTAATTCTTCGTTTGTTAAATCAGGAAATTGCTTTTTTAATTCGTTTAATGGTATTGTTTTTATTTCCCCTATGTAATACACGTCATCAAAATAAGGTGACTCCGTATATGAATAAACTAAATTCGTAGGATCAACATATTCTATTTTAATACCTTCGGAATTTGTATATGTTGTTTTCACAGCAGCTATACCTAATACTGCTAGATCGTAATAAAAACGCTTTTTAGTGAGCTCGTATCTATTTTTTTCAAAAGTAACTGTAATTGCTTGTTCTTCTGCAATTTCTATAGCCTCTTTGTAGCTGAGCTGCATGTGAAGATCTAATTCTTCTTGATTGGCCGGTAAATCGGTTAATCCGCTTTCCTGTGTATTTATACCAAACTCTTGCTGTATATAAGCGTCGAGCTCTTTTGCTTGCATATCACGAAGTATGCTTTCCATATATTGCGTACGCTTTTCAACGCCAAATGGATCTTGTGAATATGCTTTTACATCATAAGTTCTATTGGCCATACCATTAACAACTATATCTACAAATTTAGGTATAATTGGAACTGGTTTCCAGTCTAAATTAAGATAAGACAGATCACCATTAATTGATAATTCATCTTTATATTTTTGCACGGACTGCTCACCGCGCGCATACAATCTTAACTTATGATAAGAATTCTGATTGATATAAAAACGATTGCCTGATGAATCTCTTTTAAACCATTCATGCTCAATTGCTTTAGCCACGCTTAACCCAAACTCTGAGCCAGCCTTTTCAATATCGCTAAGCGCTTGACTTGGAAAATGACTTTTTGAAACGGATTCAGCCATAATTTTTTATTAGTTTTGATTTTATGCCTTCGTTTTTATATTTAGCTATATTAAAACTTAAGCTTATTTTTTGTTTTTCTTGATTAGGAGCATACATGTGCCTATTACAGGCCATAATAGCAAGCCCCGAACTTATCGCAGCATCAAACTTAGTTCTTTTAGCTAAATCATATTTTGCCCAGTCGTTTAGTGTAGCGTTAAAATACATTTGGCCATATGAGCCATCTTGCTGTAAACCTACATACTTTTGTATATAAGACTCTATTGCCGCTGCATGAGCCTGTTTGATATCTTCACTTGAGTTCGGCATTCCGCCAATTTCTTTTTCAGCAGCAGATAATTTATTAAATACCTTGTCAGGTCTGTTTATTGAAAACTTTCTATAACCTCTGCGCTTTAAATAATACAATAATCTAGGTTTATTATTTTCTGCAAGTATTGGCATGCCGTAAAAGTGCAGTGCCATTAGCACGTCTTCAAAAAACATTTCAGCTGTTTGTGGCCGTGCAACATATTCAAGAAAAAACATATTAGAAGGAGCTTCGTCCATATTAAATTTAGTTAAGCCGTGTAAAGCGCCTTTTGATCCTTTACCATCCGTTGTGCCTGATATATCATATGAGTCACAGCCAAATGCACCAATATGTTCATTGGCAGGGTAAAGCACCCCTCTTTTCTCTATTACGCGGTTTTGAAGATTTGTAGGTGGAACCCAGCTAACTTTAAACCTCCCGTTTTGATTTGGATTAAATACTACTTTACTATCTTTGATGCCATCTGCCCAGCTAAAGCTTCCTTGCGTTACACCCGCAGACGAATATACGTCATCGTTGTAATCTATCTGTTCGTATATTTTTGCAAGATTAAATATGCTATTTTGTGTTTCATCTCTAAAAGCGTGTTCCTCTGTACGCGGAAACTGCCGATAGAGCTCATTTAAAGCATCCTGGTCGCCTTTTAAGCCATCAACTTCATTGTTCCAATGATCTATAACTCCGACCTCAATAAGGTCTCCATACGGGCCTTCAATTGGTTTTTGCGGCGTATCAAAGACAGGGTTTCCAAAAGAATCAATGAATCCTTCGTAGTTCCATTCCATAGGTATGAACAAAGAATATAGTCCTGAGCGAGTCTGTCCATTGGCATTTCGTTTAGTGACGTCTGAGTCATAGTATAATTTTTTAAAATTTTCACCGCCTTTATCAAGTGCGTTTGAGGTAGACCCCATCATACACTTACCTATAATCCTGCTACCTAATCTTAGCGTTGTCTTTGTGACGCGCCAGTTGTTGAGGATGTTGTCCGGCCGTTCCCATTTACCCGATTCGTCGTGTACGAGGAGTTTGAGTTTCTCGCCGTCGTACGAGTTGTCGCCTGTGTTCTTCCAGTCGATTGTTGTGTCGAGACCTTGTAGCTCTTCCCTCGTCTGCCCTGACTGTATAGACTTTCTAGTGAGTTTTGACGCAGGTACCCTGTACGCAAGCTCGGTCTTTGGTCTATCCATACCGTCTTGGATTGGTTTGAAAAAGAATGGGTAGTTGACAGAAATTGGTACCACTTTGTCTGTAAACATTTTTTTTGCATCCCCACCAGATTTGGACAATATTCCAAACCGTGAGTCTGATGATATTGTAGCCATGTTAACGGTTTCTGACGATGCCATGAAACTAAAACCAGAGCGTCGGTTTTTGAGATAGCACATACCATAACATCGTTGATCAGCTTTGCATGCTTCCCAGAAGATGAAGAATAATCTATTAGCTTCTCTAAACTCGGGGGCGCCAACGTCAATCTTACTCCACTGCAAGTACATGTAATGAGTACCAGTAATATAAGTAGGGCGGTCTTTACTATAAAACCAATGCCCCTCATCGCGCCTTTTAAATTCTTCATCTATATATGGTTCCCATTGATCTTTAAATTCTTCAGGGTAATTTTTCCAATCAAAAATTGTTTTTATTCTATTTAATTCTTTAGGGTGCTCGTGCCTGACCCATTTGTTTTTGCCTTTGGTAATTTTAGAAGGCATAGGGGGCAGAGCAATTTTTAAATTTTGTATGCTATACACATCGCCAATTTGCCCTGTCTTGCTAATAACTACAATATCATTTTCTTTATCATAGCCATATTTCCATCTACGCGCTTTGTTATGTCGTTTGAGCGTGTTTATTTTAATCGGTTCAATGACCTCAAATAAAGTTTGCTCGTACATTACCTTGATCTTTTTTCTGCAAAACCGCTAAAAGCCTCTTTTTTTTCTTCTTTAGGTTTGTTTAACAGTATTGATTTTTCTTCTTCTATCCTATTTAAAATTTCAAAGGCATCAAATATCGCAAGCTTTTTAGTTGCTGCCGCATTTTTAAGCCTATCTGCAGAAACATCATCTTCTGTGTTTGTTATAATTTTTTCTTCTGCAACATGAATAAGCTCATCAACTGCCTTGTAGCCAGCTCGGATTATATTCTGTTTCGTCTCCTTGATATTCATATTTAATAGAAATTGAATTGGTTAGCACCCTATACATTCTTTCGCCGTCAACAACAAATTCATATTCGCTATCAGGCTTAAAACCTACAAGATCATTTTTTTTAATACCGTTTTTTTGAAGATCTTTATCAACAAATTTAATAACACCTATTAAAGGCCTCTCAGGGTTTGTGTCAAATTTATCTATTGATTCAATGGGTTTTACAAAACAATACCCCTTTGGCGCTTGCCACTGCTTATTTCTTTTATATAAGAATATTTGTTCAGCGTCTACAAGGTATTTATCTTCTTCTAAAAACGCACGACCGTTTCTTTCTTTGCCGCGAACATCATACCATCTCCTAAAAACATTATGATGTAATATAACTTCATCGCCTTTTTTAATATCTGTTTTTACTTCAACAGGTGTTTCAAGAACAACGCCGTTTCTGCTTACATATCTATGATCAGATATTTCGGTATTTAATATTAATTCCTTATCGCCTATAGATTTTTTATTATTGTACCTATCTTCTTTCGGGGCTATAATAAAATTAAATATACTTCGCATTAATATTCTAGGTTGTATTCTACTGCTACTGCCATGTTTTTATTAAAATCTTTCCAGGGCAGCACGTCGTTATTTTTTTTAATATATATACTATATTTTTCATCAGCTTCAACTATATCACAAATAGTATGCCCTCCATAGACCTCTTGACCCACGGAGTAATGCATAGCTTCATTTTTATAGTCTCTACCGATACTAATCTTTCTTATCAGATTCATTTTCTTCGGTTATTTCTGTATAACTGCCATCTTCAAGATTTATAGTAACTTGACCATATTCTTCTTCAAGTTCATCTTGCAGTTTTTTTAATCCGTCTTGCAACCCTGCGGATTCATGCAATAACCCGTGTTTCTGAAGCTCAATACTTCCTAATTGCGATTGGATTTTATTTAATTCTTTAACTACTCCTTGTAGCTTTTCAAGCTCTTCTTTTTTAATTTTTGACATAATAATTTAATTTAATTGTGGTTAATGGTTATTCTGATGATTCAGATTCTTCTGAAGCTAACCAGGAAACATCATCCCCTGTTACTTCTACATTTGTTGGTGTAATTTTTTTACTTATTTCATTTTGAATAACTTCGTTCATATGCTCCGTAGGGTGATTAGCTTGCGCCCAAACAATAACATTCGCTTCGGTGAGATCTCCTATAGCTGTAAAGTTTTCGGAATCAGGCGCACTAATAGGGCACGCTCCATTAAATACAGCGGACTCACCTGAATCAGCATCTGTTCCTTTATATTCAAAATTAATATTCGTGATTACATTTGACAATCCGTCTAACGTGGGTGCTTGTTTTAAAGCCGTAATCTTCCACTCATAACTAATATTCATAATTTATAATTTATTAATTTAACTATATGTTAAATAATCACTTGTTTTATTGATTTTCTAAAGATTGTACTCTTGTTTCTAAATCTTCTATTTTTGCAATTGCTTCTTTTAGTGCGGCTGTTAGTAACGGCACAATTTTTGATTGATCAATGGATTGGTGTATTGGATTGTTATTTTCATCAACAGCATCTTTTTCACCCGTAACAGCCTCAGGCACAATACTTGATACCTCATGAGCAAAAAACCCATCTAAAGTTTGATCTGCAAACCCTATAAAATTAAATCTTTTTGGCTGTAATTGTTTTACTCTTTGTATACCGTTAGTTAAAAGAACTTCGTTTTCTTTTAATCTATAGTCTGAAGATGTATTATACTGCGTTGAATACGCGTTCATACTAATAGAGCCTTTTTGAGTAGTGTTCCATTGAAAAGAAACAACGGTTTCAGGAGTGTATGACAGGGTTGAGTTAAGTTTACGATATGTCATATTTGTAAACCCGCTGCCACTACTATATGAAGTTTTATCTGGCACGAGCATAACTTGCCCTGAGTTTATACTATGCCCAAACATAGCTAATTGATACAACTTACTGCCACTTGCGGGATTTACATAATAAGAAGTGTTATTTAAGTCGTAAAATATCTGCGCTCTTATACCGCCGGATTGAGAGATCTTAACGTAGTTTCCGGTTCTAGGGCCCGCCATTATTAAAGTTCCAGCGAGACTATTGTCATGCCCCCACATTCCCCATTCCCCATTACCAATAGCTGATAGACCTGTCCAAGTATTACCACCAGTTGTTGTTACAGATGTGCTACCACCTCTATAACCGATAGACATACCATAATCGTCCATATCAGTTGTGCTGGTATTGTGTTCTGAGAAAAATAATCTACCAGAACCTTCACCACTACTATCTGTATTTCCTTCAAAACTTAGCCATCTTCCAGACGTATTAGAACCGTTTCCGGGTATTCCGAAAGTTTGGTTGCCCATTACGGCAAGATCGCCCCCAGAAAGAATTCCTTCTTCCGCAGCAAATCCAAAAGTATCAAGATTTTCCAATTGGTTACCATGAAGTGCATACCCCGATATGGTATTTTGTATAACAGGTGTAACTACAGAATGCGTGCCATAATCATCTATATCGCCTTGCTCGTATATGTTGACTTCATAATTAGATGATGTTGTTACATAAACTTGCAGTTTTTTAGTTCCGTAAGTATTATTAGAAGTTTCGTAAAGTACCCTAGCACCTGTTATTCTATTAGAATGGCCTCCACAATTTAATACCGTGAAATTAGAGTCACTATAACTCCGCATCCATTCTATTCTTATATAAGCGTGATCACCGCTGTCTGCATCGGTAACAACAATTTCGCCTGCATTTCTTCCGCTTACGTTTTGTGCTACTGTCATCCAGCCAGGCCCAACAGTTGCTGTTGTTTTGTGTATTCTTCTAAAAAAATTGCTTGCATGGTACCCATCAACATAATCAGCATCTAATCCTGAGCCTGAACCATCATTGCCAGCGTTCCATACTGTATTGCTGTTTATTTTTACAGCACTATTGCCTGCGGTACCTGGTAAAAAGTTTATACTACTAATAAGGCCTGTGCCCCCTTGACCAATTTGAATTTGATCACTAGTTTTACCTATTAATCTACGAAGATAACTACCATCTTTTGTTAATATAAAATCTTCCTCGTCTATAACCAAAGGAGCAGTTTCTGTGTCTGTTCCTGCGTTAAAGGACCCTCCTTGTAAATACAAGCCAATGCCTGAATCAAAAGCATCATCTCTGAGATAATTAGTTGGTATGGTAGGCTTATTAGTTAGATTATTGTAATTAAGATAATGCGAACCATGCTGCCCGTCTAGTAAATCAGCATCTAAAGTTGAACCTGAGCCGTCGTTACCCGATGTCCATACAGCAGACCCACCCACGTTTAATGCATTTAAATTACTAGTACTAGCTGGATCTACGTAATAATTAGTATCATTTGAATCGTAAAATATTGGGGAGTTTACAGAGGTGTCAAATGTAGCAACACCACCTGCGCTAATACTTGCACTATTTGTAATGCCTGCTTTTCTGAATATCCAACCTCTAGATGAGTCGTTATTCATAGTAAAGTATGTAGCCCAGTCACCTGTTACACCTCCATGAGTTCCAGAGCCAGAAGTACCAGTAAACATAAGACCATACGTAGGTTCACCCCCTACGGCCCCATTGTATAAAGAAATACCGTCTTTTGTGCTACTACTCGAGTTCCTAATACCTATATGAAAAGCTTGTAATGCATCATTCGCTGTTACTGTATTTACAATACTGGTACTAGCTGGGTTTACGTAATATGATGTATTATCTGAGTCGTAGAATATTGGGGCTCTTGATGATCCTGGCGACTGCGTAAAACTTTCGTATACATAAAACTCAGCATTACCATTAGTATACAATATTAAAGGATTTGAGCCTGTTTGTGTTCTTACCGCCCAAGCGCCATCATTATCAAGCAATCCAAATCCAGCTCCTTCTGCATAAATATAACCTTTTGTATCACCACCACCATTAACAATTTTTATACCTCCTGTAGTCGCATCGCCATATTTATAGTTTAAATAACTGTCGTCACTATTATCGTAAAATCTTACATTATCATTAAAATGAAGCTGATTAACATAATTAATTTCTTTATTATGCATATGTAGGTGCCCATGAAAATCTAAACCATACCCAGAAGAATTTGCCCCTGTACTGCCTACTACCAAAGTACTTAAGTTGCTTCTACTAGCTGGATCTACATAATATACAGTACTTGTGTTTCCATAATATCTATCAGCTGTAACATTACCATTTACGTCAAGTTTTTGAGATGGAGTAGCTGTTCCTATGCCAAAATTACCATCTTTAAACCTTGCTACTTCGCCGCCATTTTCTCTAAATCTAATTCCATCTTGCGCATTTAAAGACAGCCCATCAGGACTTGCCCCACTGTTAGACATATCCCAAACAGTGATAGAAGGTTGGTCAATTGTTAAAAATCCTTCTCTAAAAAATATACCATTGTCCTCACCTACACTATAAGCGTCAACTAATAAATTGCCTTCCACGTGAAGCTTTGTGTCAGGCGAAGTCGTGCCAATTCCGACGTTGCCGCTTGAGCCGATGACTAACCTTTGATTTGTATCTACATTCGTTGTGCCAATCACGAAATTAGCAGATGCAGAATCATATCCGACTGTGTACTTAGCATTACCATCTTCATAAAATTTCAATTCAGCATCAAATCCTGATGCGCCATCTAAAATCATTCTCGCATCTGTTGTTGACGATTTTATATGTAAAAGGTCTAAAGGACTCGACGTTCCAATTCCAACGTTGCCGTTTAAATCTAAAGCAAATGCGTCTGCATTGGTTGACGGTCCCATTAAAAAAGTACCACCTGCATTTTTAAACATTCTATGCGAGATGGAATTTGAACTGGTTAAAGCAATTCCATCGTTTGAAGTGTCGCCATCTTGTCGCACTATTAATGTACCACCTGATGTTGCTACCCCAGTTCCACCGTTTACCTCTAATTTGCCCGCTGGTGAAGTCGTTCCAATACCGACGTTGCCGGAAGAATTAATATATAGAGCAGAGCTGCCCTGCGCTTTGAAATTAAATATTGAAGCCCGATGCTCAACCGAACTATCAGAATTAGCAAACCTTATAGATCCTTTGTTGTCATCAGTTGTATCTCCAAATAATATATTACAATTTGCACTAGAGCCACCTGTAAGTGCTAACCTAGAGCCCGTAGAATCAAACACTGTAAGCTGCCGGGTTGGGCTATCCGTTCCAATTCCAACCCGCTGGTTAGTATTGTCTATATATAAAGGAAGCGGAACGTCATTAGATCTGCCTGCTCCAAATATTTTAATAAGACCATTTGAAGCGTGGGATTTAATGACCACCGCTATTTTTTGTATAAGCTGACCTGCTGTAGCCGGTTTTGAATTTGTAAATGCGCCTAAGTTCCCAACATATAGCTCATCACCAATGCTAAAGCTTGATGTGTCTATACCAGAAACCGCGCCCATCATTACAGCTGATCCCTCAGCTTCATTGGCTATGGTTTCATTTAATATACCAATAGCCGGCATTTTAGTTGAATCGTCATAATCCGCAGCAATTACTTCAATTACATTTCCGTTCGGGGGATTAGCAGATGGAGACGCGTGTACAACGGTGCCTTTAGATAAAGAACCTCCTGATACGTTTTTAACAGTTACCTCTATTCTTTCAGCTGTTTCTGATGTTCCCCCTGCGGCTTCCCAGGCGATCCCTGTGCCTGTGGAAGTTAATACCTGCCCGTCTGTACCCTGAGTGCCGTCAATTGTTAAATTGCTTAAATCAACGGCGCCAGCTACGTCTATACCTTTAAGAAATGGTATTGCCATATTTTATTTAATTATTTATTATTGTTCTCCTTGTGCGGAAAGTATTAATACAGTTACGTCACCTGCGTCTGGAGCGGTCGCAAAATCGATAGTAACTGTATTTGTGTTTGTTCGCACTACATCAGCATAAACTGTTTCATATGTGCTTGAGTCATATAATTGAACAATTACATCTTGAGTACCTAAAAAGTGATTAACAGCTATAGACGTAGATCCTCCAATTGTTGTTTTAAATGATGTTGGTATTTTATATTGTTTTTTAACAGGTGTTGGGGACTCATGATTATAAGCCTGGAATTCCCAATCATCTGTATCTTCCATCCAAACAAGCTGAACATCATTCCCACTACCTGCTCTTTGAACTTCAATACCTGAAGAAGGGTTAGGATTGGCCTGTGTCCCACCATCGACTACCTTATTAAGCTCAATAATTGGATCTGCAAATGTTGTTACAGTGCTTTCTACAGTTGTAGTGGTTCCTTTAACTTCAAGATCACCTGTTACTATAAGACCTCCGGATGTGGTTATTGTAACATCTGTTGCATCACCAATAGTAAGACTTTCTGTTATTTGAGGTAGCCTAGCTGTTAAGTTAGCAACGTTTACGTCGACATCTGCAGTAGATATAGTTGTAGATCCACCTAATGGTATAGCGGTTCCATTAATCGTAATGCTGCTATTTGCAAGTTCTGCATTTGCAACACCACCATCTTTTATTGTTACAGCACCAGAACTTACAGCGAAGTTATCTGAGCTAAATGATGCGATACCTTTGTTAGTTGCGCTTGCGTCTTCGCCGTCTATAGTTAAAGTTCCCGCTGCATCATTGTATGTTACATCAATACCTTCGCCAGCTGTGACTACCCCTGCAACAAAATCTTCAACTTCCTCCTGTGATAGCTGAGTGTCGGTGTCAGTATCAGACCATGGTACGTTAACTACAAGGTTATCACTACTATCAACCTGTACTTTATATGTTCTACCGCTTGCTGTTGTAGAGGTTTGAGCAGCTTCTGAGTTCGCGCCGTCTACATTTGCGTTAATATCATTACCATCTAGTGATAAACCAGTACCCGCTCCTCTAAGAGTTGGGGTTAAACTAGAAAGATCGACTGTTAAGTTATCCTGAATACGTGTTAACGTTAAAGTGTTACCGCTTAAGGATGCGTTTGTAATTGGATCTATTGTAACCCAACCACCAGTTCTGTAGTATTTCGCCAGATCGAGGTCTGCAGCTGTGTCAAAATAAATTTGACCATCGTTAGTCGAAGGAGCGGTGCTCGTATTATGCAATCTAGCTTCTTGAAGCTGATTATCATTAAGGTCTATGTGATGTAAGAATTGAATGGCCATAATATTAATTCATATACGCCTTACCTGTTCCTGGTAAAGCAAAAGTTATTGTTAAATTATTTTTTGATGTATAGTTTACGTTACCATACCCTTTTTGCCCTGTGTCTAAAGTAACAGAAACTGAAGGGTACTTATTTAAGTTATGTTGTACTGCCCAAGTTGCGGAAGCACTAGATTGAGTATGCACATAATGCTTATCACCTTCACCTAGTAAAGCAATGCCGTAATATTTATCTATTATAAATGAACCATTGCCAGAAACAAACTCTAAAGTAAAATTATAAAAATTATTATCGCTAGAATCTTGCGCTACTTCTGTAACTTTATATATACCGTAGCTATTTTTATCGTCAGATTGAAATATTATTATTGTTCTATTTCTATATTCTAATATGAAATTTTGTATATTATGCTCAGCACCGTCAATTTTACTAAATTGCAAAGTTGGCGCGCTCGCAAAAGATGTGCTATTAGTAGCACCCGTAAATTTTTTTTCACCAGACGTCGAGCTTAGTTGATACATAGCCTGAGTGTGAACTACTACTAAACCGTTATCGCCTAAAAACTTGCCAATACCTCCTAAAGTATAATTCTTGGTTATCGAACCAGAAGCGTCGGATCCAATAACCTTATCATCCTTAGTTACAATAAGGTCTTTAGAATAGGTACTAATTCTAGCCATGTGCTATTGTTTTTTTGATTTTTCCCATGTTCTACCCACAAAGTAGGCTCCATACACCGTAATAAGTAATGACTGAAAAATAGGTATATATTCTTCAGCCACCTGGAAGCCGCCTATATTGCCATCAAAAAATGACAACGCGGTAAAAATAAATGTTAAGTAAATTAGAACCAAGGGTCTGATGTTTTTAGAAAGAAAAGAATCTGATTGCATATCCAGCTTCCAGCGCTCTGTAATTTGGCCTTGCGCATCTTGATCTGCTTTTTCTAAAAGCTCTTGCAATTTTTGTTTAGCTTCTAATCTTTCTTCGTCGGTGGTGGTTAAACTATCTATTACGCCACCTACATCTTTTATAAGACCCCCAGTGATTAAACTGAGTAATTTTTTCATTATAAGTTTACTTTATAAGCGTCAGCTATACCAGCTTTTTTATTTTCTCTTTTTTTAATTCTATCGTAACGCTTTCTTAATCTTTGCGCTTTTTTAACATTGCCACTTGCGAGTGCAATTTCGCCTTTTTCTCTAATTTTAGAAGATTTGGTTTTAGGAGTACTAGCAGCAGCTTTGGTTTTGGAGTACTAGCAGCAGCTTTTGGTTTTGGAGTAGGGATTGATGTGCTTGCAGTTGGCTTAGGCGTTGCAATTGAAATAGACTGTGGTTTTGGAAGAGCAATAGATTTTGTTGCTGGCTTAACTGTTTTAGTTTGCTTTTTAGGAGCAGGGGTTTGGGTTTTAGGCTTTATTGTCACGCTTGGCGCTTTTGGAACTGAAGGGGTTGGTGTTACAACTGGAGCAGGTGTAATTCTACCTTGTCTTACCAATTCAGCTTTGCGCTGCTGCCCTCTAACGCTTCCTTTACTTTTGTCAAAACCATAAGAACGGGTTGATGATGAACTAGAAGAGGCTGCTTTTGCCAAAGCTTTTTGTCTAGAAAGATTAGCAGCTGCTCTCCTACCCGCTGGGCCAGCATCAATTATACTTTGATCCTTAGCTTTAAATGTTGTATCGCTATCCTCGCTGTGTATGCCCATCTGCATGACGTACTTATTCTTTTTTGATTTTAATCCTCCACCGGATGCATTTCCTTCTGGCATAACTTTTATTTTTTATATGTTGATTTTTTACCTTTAAATTTCATTTGCATACGCATTGGTTGCGGCATAGCTATCGTAAGGGTTTCTCTTTGCCCAGGTGTCATAACTTTATCAACAGTAGTTTGCTGACTTCCTGCTCCGCCTTGTGCAGCTTGAGTTGAAAAAACATTACCTCTTTGCAGCCCAATATCTGCAACGTTTTGGAATCCTTCGCTTTTAGCCGTTAATCTGTCGTATTTTGCTTTTTCTTTCTTGCTTAAGCCTTCATAACTCCCACCTTTTCTTTCTAAAAACTTGTCGGCTCTATTTTCAAATCTGTCAGATTTTCTTTGATATTTGCCGGTAAGCCTAACGTTTGTACCTGCTCTTCGCATATTTCGTCTTTCGCCAATATTTGACAAAGGCTTTACATCTTTAGTTAAAGCCTCCTGCTCTACTTTTTGAGTTTTAACAGTTTGATCAGGGGTCGCGGGTGTGCCATCGCTACCGCTTGTTCCATAAAAAGGGTCAGCTTTTGCTCTTTTAGCATAATCTTCAAAGCTTTCGTCTTCTGTTCGGTAGCCTAAACCTAAAGCGTCATCATATGCTTGGCGAAGCGATTTTTTAGGAGTGCCAGCTGTACCCGGTGTTCCAGGAATTGTTTCTGTAGTTGTAGAAACTGTTTCTGTACCTAAAGTTCCACCTGGAAGCTGCACCTTGTAACTTTCTACATCAACAACGCCATCTTCATTTTCAGTCTGTAATAGTGGGGACATACGAATAGTATATGCCTGCTTCATAGGAAACGAATGAGTACTGTCTATGCCAGACTTATCTTTACCCATTTGCATTCTAAAAACATTATTAGCTACATCAGACGGCATTCCACCTTTTATTGCTTTTTGCTTAGCTACTTCTTTTTCTTGTTTATTTGCCATATCTTTACTTTTTATATTTGCGGGGGAACAACGCATTCATAGCCTCGCGGCGCCCCTCACAACCGCATGGTATATTTAATCCTTTTGACATAAAATCTACAGCTTTCTTAATACCAGTAGCTGTGGTAAACTTGTGAATGTCGTCACCTAGTCCTCTTGATTTCATAATATTATCTGTGCCTACTGCAAC
>Ga0208428_1000695_pt1 | contig 15072 bp, 9 predicted proteins | sample DEB08_DNA_11_FD_184535 | JGI IMG/M metagenome (GOLD analysis project Ga0208428, IMG submission 184535) | Aqueous microbial communities from the Delaware River and Bay under freshwater to marine salinity gradient to study organic matter... | ecosystem: Environmental > Aquatic > Marine > Coastal ... | reverse complement strand
TATTTTCACTTTTATATAATTTATATATCAGTTCTATTTATCATATTCTACTTCTATTTCTATGTAAGCAAACGCATTACTGAAATTATCTATAATTTCAGTACCATAATCTTCTTTATAATTTGTCTTTACTGAATTCCTAATTCTATTTTCACTTTTATATAATTTATATATCAGTTCTATTTATCATATTCTACTTCTATTTCTATGTAAGCAAACGCATTACTGAAATTATCTATAATTTCAGTACCGAAAATATGACTATATTTCATCTTTACTTGATTCCTAATTATCTTTACACTTTTATATAATCTTTATTTCACTTCTATTTATCATATTCTACTTCTATTTCTATGTAAGCAAAACGCACACTGAAATTATTTATAATTTCAGTACCAAAATCTTCTTTATAATTTGTCTTTACTGAATTCCTAATTATATTTTCACTTTTATATAATATATTTATTTAATTACCATGTATGGTCTTTATATTTATCAATTCGTATCATGAAAAACGCCCCATCAAAGACGAGTGGAACTGTTTTATGAGTGAGTCTTCTTTTATTTAATTTATATTTCAGTTTTTTGTGTTTTTCAACTAGTTTGTAGTTGATTTCAGTGTGCTGTCAACTTTCAATTTAATATCATATATTTCGGGAAGTCCGCTCTTTGATAAATCAAGAATACGAAAAAATTGAAGATATAGAAAAAGAAGAGATAAACAGGAATAGAGCTGTTAAGATGTCGACAATTGCTGTTGTCCACCTTTTACCTAGAGATATTTGTTACTCATCTATAAGAGAGTATGAAAAAAGCGAAGTTCCAGAAGCGATTTGGGATGAGCTGATAAAATGGTCATTAAATAGAACATATGCATGTCATATTGATAATGTATCGAAAGAATTGAGAATGTTTATCATAAACAACGGTTATCATACCAAACAAATACACAAACCGTGTGATCATATTGTAATGTTCTGTATTGAAACTTGAAGAAAGCTAATAAAATAACAAAACTATAAAAATATTTAGAAGATTTCTTGTAAATACGGTTTTATAATTTCTGATTTCTGTGCGATTTTTGTTTATTTCAGTTTTTCTTCGCTCATATCCTACTTTTTCTTTTATTTTTCTTTTATTTTACTAATATTTTGTCATTTTATATTTTGTACCATTTGTACCATTTGTACCATTGATTTTGGCAAACTTTTTATATTTTTGTATTCAAATATTTTAAAACTTTCCTCAAATTGTTGGTACAAATGGTACAAATGGTACACTTTTTTATTTTTTGTTTTATTAATTATTTTTACTTTCATTCATTGTAATATTACTTTTTTATTGTTAATTTATATTTTGTCCCAAATGTCCCAAATGTCCCCTCGTTTTTGACAAAGTTTTTATATTTTTGTATTCAAATATTTTTAAACTTTCCTCAAATCTTTGGGACATTTGGGACATTTGGGACATTTTTTTATTTATTGTTTTTATTTTTTATTTATTGTTTTTATTTTTTATTTATCTTTTAGTTATTGTAATATTACTTTTTTATTGTATTTTTATATTTTGTTCCATTTGTTCCATTTGTTCCAATGATTTTGACAAACTTTTTATATTTTTGTATTCAAATATTTTAAAACTTTCGTTCGAACACATATAATCCGACAACCATATTCAATATCGCATCGCCTAAAAATTCCAATCTTTCGTTACTTTCCTCTTGTAACGGCAGACAATCAGGTGGACAATTCACATTTCCGTTAAGAAAATTCTCATTCTTTCTCCTACAATATGATTTGTGAACAAACGCTCGTCTATATATGTTAATATTGTTAACATCATCGTATATACTCAAAAACTTAACAATATCCTCGCTTCATATAAACTATCATATAACTTTCAATAAGTTAATATTGTTGTCATTTTGAAAGTAATTTAAAGATAATTTGTTAATAGTAATATGTAGTAAGTAGTTCATACTACCAATTAGTTCTTATCTAAAGAACTAATTTAACAAAGTATTAAACTTTGGAACTTATTAAGTTCGATAACCAAGAACTTTATTTTTACGAATCAACGATTCGTAGGGTAGGCGTTCCATTACCCTTAATGAAAACAAGTTAAATTAATTACTAGTTAGTTTTACATAGTTTTTTGGAACGGACATATGCGAATCTCTTCGTAGGATCGGAGAGGAAATATTCGTCCAAAAGTATTAGATAGACATTATCTTTTGTACCCCATAAACAATACCAATAACGACAAGTACAAATACAACTACACAAGCGCCTATAAACAACATTTTTTATATTCACGATTTCATAGAACTCATTCAATTTTTTTTTTCTTTTTAACATATACACCATTCTCCTTCCTGTAATTCATCATGGTTTTTTGATGAATGTTTTTCATAGTGGATTTGACGAACTTTCTAACTTTTTTATCTATCTCCGTTCCAAAAACACTATGTAAAACTAACTAGTAGTTAATTTAACTTGTTTTCATTAAGGGTAATGGAACGCCTACCCTCATTATATAATTTATTCACATATTTGTTCCATTTTAAATCTTCAAGGGTGTAAACACGGTTATCTTATTTCACATTAATTTTTTTTTCATAGTGACACGAAAACACACACAAAAAAGATGTCTTACCATATCTTCCTACATTATTACACACAATTGTGTTATTATTTTCTTCTCTTTGTAGTTCTGGTGGAGGCTACGCACCAATTGGAATATTACCCCTATATCCATTTTCACTTCCTGTGTTCTCTTCTTGTTTAAGTTTAGGACTATATGCAATTTTCAGTTCGTGTCTTATGTTATCAACGTCATGATTGAGAAATGTAGCTAAAGTATTAAAAGAGAACTTTATTTCTTTGAAATTACAAGTGTCAAATTTCTTTTAGTAATTTATCCGTTTTAGGATTTTCGATCTCTCTTATATGTCTGTGTCTTAACAGTTTCTTTTTTAAGTTCTTTTCGAATATTGTCTACATCACGATTTAACAACGATGATAAAGCATTCAACTTTGTATATTTAGAGAAATCAACTAGTCGAATGTTATCTGTGCGTGATACCGGAGTGCTTGATACCGGAGTGTCTATTAGATAATGACGTAAGTTATATTTAATGTAATTTATGACAGCAGCTGTGAACCCGTATTTGAATGCGATACCGTTACCGTTGTTACTTTGATCGAAAGTGTCGGTGTGTCTGTATACGTGAGATAGTGTAATACCAAGGAACACTAATGCTCTGCTTTCGTAATCTTTATCTGATATTGTAGTATAAGTATCCACTTTTTGTAACACATTAGAAGGTTCTGGTGGTACATTACTATTATCAATTGGCTTTCGAGTACCGAGACTACAACCATCACGTATACCAAATGATCCTATCGTAAACGCAACATCTTTTCTGTAAGGACGTACGTGTGTGTTCCAATGAGATATGTATGGTTTACTGAACACTCTAAAACCGTTGAGTTTGTTGTTTTTATCTGCAATCATCAATCGTATAAGTGCATCGTCTTGACAGGTACCACTTGTGTCATTATCTTTCATAAAGGTAAAAAAACCTAATAGATAAGGTTCCTGATGAAACACCTCAACACCATCAAATATGTTATCTTCTATAACTGATTCAATTCTACTTTCTATTATCTCCAAATCAAAAAGTGAAGGATAGGTTTTGATATCAAATTCGAGTTCTTCAAGTCTTGAAACCATATCCTCTGGAATACACGAAGACAAAGACAACATACTGATCAGGTAGGCTCCTATACCAAGTGAAGTGGTACCTCCTTCAAACACAAACCGTTTAAAGTGATCGAAATAACTCGATAACAAATCATATCGATCAGTTTTCTTCATTCCTTCGAAAATGTTATAACTACGATACCTCTTTGCGTAATCGGTTAGTCGTTGTCTGTATGAATTGTATAATTTTTTTATAAACTCTTGTGCATATGGTGATATTTTATTTTTTTCGGGTTGTTCTTCAGGTTGTGTTTTTAATAAATTGAAATAGTTCTTCATATCATCATCTGTAAAACCAATAAGATCAATCTTTTTAGAATACGGGTAATCGAATTTTTTATTTTGTTCATTAAGATAATCTCTCAAGACTTGATGGATTCTCGTGAATGAAGCACGTATACCTCCTCTCAAATTGAGTGTTCCATTTTTCAGTTTTTCATCAATTAAAGTTTTTATATCTTCATTGAAAGAAGAAGAATTATCAAATGCATTAAAGAAATTGTTAATATTTACGTGAGAATATGGACTGTATTCATAAAGGTAGTTTCTGTTTTCATCTTGTTTAATACCATACATAAAATCGAATTCATTCAATTTGTCGGTTTTGTTAGGATGTTCTAACTTATGGAAAACATCCCTTTTCATTCGTAGATGATTATACATTAGCAGAGGTCCCGAAATATCCTTGAATCTCTCTAGTGATGGAGTTTCTCCTCCAATATTGTAATCAATTGAATTCTCTTTGAGATAATTGATGAATAATATGTCAAGTAACTCCTTTTTCTTGTCATCCACCTTTAAGATTCCATAATATTCTTTATTACGAAACATTTTTGTTACATATTCTGCCAAGTCTTTCTCGTGTTTATCAAAGAACTGTTCTCGAATATTTGTCATTGTCTTTTCGATAAATGCGTAATCTTCATCAATCACGTTAGGATACTTTACAAATATATCTTCCAAATTGTAGTAACATATTTCATAGTTTTGTGTACATCTAATATAAGAATAACAATTGTGTAAAAAAACCTCGTATGCGTTTGTTCCATTTATGTAATAATCACCAAAGTATGAATGTTTTCCTTCGAATACATTAACTGTACCTTCATCTCTGTGATTTTGTACATATATATCATAGTAATGATAAAAGTCCAATTCAATGTTCTGGAATGTTTGTAATGATCCAGATTCATTCTCTAAGGCATATTGGTCTGGATTTTGGTACAATTTACTTTTATTGGCAGTTTCATCATACTTGTGATAATGAATAAGAGAATCAACACTCAAGTAGTAATTTTTGATATCTTTATGAATATCTTGTACATTAGTTGATACATTATTTGATACTTTATTTGATACATTAGGTTGTTTATTACCCATTAATAAAATAGCATCCTTTATGGATCTATCCTGTAATGTAAAGTTGGAATCGACAAACTGAAAGACTTTTTTCAGTTTATTGAAATAATATTCATCGTCTTTTGTGTTTGAACTGCTATCAATTACGTATTTTTCGATAATTTCCATAATAGACGGTCTATAAAAAAGAGAAGGGTTTTTTATGATGTCTTTTAATTTGTTTTCCATATTATTTAATTATGATATTAATTTGCAATGTAAATGTTACAACACTTAGGAATATCGATGAACTTGTTACAAGTCGATTTGTAGAACAGTTCGTGGTTTTGGGTTACACAATCATTGATATAGTTTGCGAAATTGACATACTCTTCGATATAAATCTTGATATCAAATGATTCATCACGGAGAGCACGCATCATATCCTGTTTGTAAGTACGCAATACCTGACCAATATCACGAATGTGAGTGTTATACTCCATTGCTTTATGAATTTTCATAAGAGTCGTCTTAAATTGAGTTTCATTTAATTCGTTCTTCATAAATTTTGATCTTGCTGTAAGAGACGCCGATATGAACACCTCATTTGTGTTGTTGGTAATGTTACGTGTATTACCCATGTTCTTCAAGAACGAATAGAGATTGTTCTCTCGATGATGAATGGATCTTAAACAATCCATTATAAGTTTCTTAGTTTCGTATGTTAATTTTTTATAATTGCGAAAATGCGTGATATCATACAACTGTATTTCCGCACCACACTCGTTCACTCTAGCACTCCCATTACCCGTATTATTACGCAACCATTCGTAGTAATGGGGATTACTGTTTCCATGTTCGTTGATTTCGAGGGTGTTCCAGTTGAAAGCGGTATTACAATGGACACAGAACATATCAGGACATCCACTGATACGAAATATCATAGTACTGCATTTGGGACAGTTCTTTGAATCCTTCTTGAGTAACTTGATAGTGTCGATGTTTTCTTGTTTGCATTCGTGATCTTCACACTTTTCTTCCATACATTGGAGACAGTATACGGTCTTACACAATTCACAAAGACCTTCTTTTTCATTGACGTAACCCTTACAGTCTTCTTGTCCACACATACGTACATATTTAGTAGTCTGTGGATCCTTGGTACGAGGATTTCTCGATGGATTCTCAAACCAATACATCTCGTTCATCACTCGCATCATCGCGTTGTCAATATTATCTCGTTGTAATATCAACTCTCTTATCTTTTTTTGAACATTTTCCTTCTCTACTCTCAAATCTCGTTTTTTCGATTGTAAATTAACATATTCTTGAGTATGAGGAAGTAAAGTTTTTTGTTCTTTGAACAGGATTTCTTTTTGGGTGTCTTGGATCCGTTTGACAAAACTAGTACCGAATGTTTGACGAACGTACTGATGATTCCATAACTTATGGCATCTCATACACTGTGGAATCATAAGTGATGTTTTCAAATATGTTTCGATACAAGATGTACAACTTTCAAAGTTGCAATGATTGCAAATAATCTTTTTTCGGTTTGATTGGTTAAAGTTTTCAGTACAGACAATGCATTGTTGGGTAGTTGCAGACATATTGGATAATATTTCAATTCTAATTTTTTCTTAATAAATTACTGAGAAAAGGATTATCAATTTTTTTTATAATCAAAAAAATTGATCAACAGAATGATAAATAAAATAATAAGTAAATATGGATTCAAAGTGGCAAATGTTTCTTAACTATCAAAATGGAAATACAGACTATCCAAGTTTTGATAATGCTCTGTCTGAAATACTCATCACAAAAAGAAAACTTTCCCATTGGATATGGTACATATTACCTATTGACAAACCATCCGCTACGTTTAAAAACCTATTTATCGTTAATAAAAACGAAGTCGATAAGTATCTAGATATATCTTCTCTTCGAAATAACTATATATTAATGATACTTTGTATTCTACAACAACTAAACAATATGGACACCTGTTATTACAACGACTTTATACCATTTAATGATTTAAAGAAAACTTATAATTCTGTGGTAATGTTTAGTAACACAAAGAAATATGTATGTGTTAAGAAAGTGTGTAATGATTTGGTAAATTTGTTGAAAGATTACATATACGAACATGATAAAAAACATAAACACTTTCAAAATATGTTGTTAAATTGTGTAAGAAAAGCGGAATAAAAATGTAAAGATGTTATAAATGAAAGTGTTTACATTTGTAACAGACAGAACTAGTTTGTTGCACAAGTCAATACCAACTATAGAGGTTGTTGGAGGTTACAGTGAATTGTTGAGTGAATTATATAAATATGATGAGAAGGAGATAATTTGTGTTTTGAATAATCCTAATCTTATTTTTTTGAAAGAATTAACTAATCTAGAAAGTAATAAACTGTTGGTTGCCAAAGTGAATGAAGATGGGAAGGTTATAAACAATTATATAATTCAAAGACAATATCACTATTACAAAAACACTTTTATTGACACAAACTTAATAGTCGCAAATCAATCTGTTATCAAAGACTTCCTCATAAGTTATCTAAGACACAATTATGATAGTCTGGGTAACTACATTGTTGAAACCGAAATTGATATTGATAGAGATGGTAATATATTTTACGATTATGATGGTAACAACACAAAAGATAGTAATTTTATATATACTTCTGTGAACAAAGATATAACAGTTATCGACGAAAGATATAAGAATAGTAAGTTAAAACAAAATTTATATTGGAAAGAAATATTGTTAATAGTTTTTAGTATTATTTATTTAATTCTGGTTCCAAAGAATTATCCTAACATTGTCATATTGATACTGTTATGGTATGCATTTTTTGAGTATGAGTTTTATTTAACAAAACTAGACAGACCCATTTTAAGAAAAATTGGATTTTTACTTTTAGATGTACTACATAATAGCTTGACATTCTACGTTATCTATACAATAGTTAGTATTATCATTGTGTTGATAACAAAGAACAGGATCTCAATGACAAATTTAATGTTACTGAATACGTACGAGTTAATGAGTGTGGTAATGTATGTATATTATCACCGGTGTGTGTTAACACTTATATCGAATAAGTTGTTGAATATAAAAAAGGAGAATATCTATTTAACGATATTGTCAAAACCGTTCAGGGTGTTAAAAGGAGGATATTGTGATCGTGTTTATGAAAATGCACCAGATAGGTGGTTATGGACAAAACAATATGGATTTATAGTGACTGCAATCATCAATGTATATGTATTATTGTCAAAACCAAAACTTAATATATGAGAATGTGTTTGTAATTATAAATGTTATCGTGAAAGTACTCAACGAAATCGTCTTTTTCGTGATCGAAGTCAATATATATCTCGATATCACACAACTTTTCTAAGTAATAGTAACAATGTTCCGTTCCAAAAAAACTATGTAAAACTAACAAGTAGTTAATTTTACTTGTTTTCATTAAGGGTGTTGGGACGCTCACCCATATACTTCAAGTAGATGTTTCTTGCACCATTGAAGTCTCTATCGATACAAAGATTACATTTATCACACTGAAAAGTCTTTGAAGAACACAACTTAGTGTTTATGTCTCCACAACGCCCACAAGTCTTTGATGTAAACGATTCATTGACTATATGTGTTGTAATATCCATCTTTTCTTGTAATCTTTGTTTAAAGAGATAATGTTGTAATCCTAACAATCGTCTCTTTGTTGTTGAATATAACGGACTGTGTGTTTCTAAACTTTAAATTCAGTTAGTTTCATTTAATAGACATTTTGTTCCATTTTAAATCTTCAAGAGTTTAAAGAGGTGGTATGACGAGTAATATAATAAATAAAGAAATTGATGTGGTTCATTTGCGATCGGAAAGTGATTTGGTTTTGGAGACGAACACCCAAATAAAGTTATCTACCAATAATATTTTAATTAATTATATACCGTTTGATGAGTATATTAGAAATGTTGTATTCGATACGGCTATTGTTTCATCTGGTATAAGTTCCACAATACATGATACATGGGCGGGTAATGTGCAGGAACTTGACAATACGAAAATAGATTTGACAACTAACACATCAGAGTTAATAGTGGACGAAGTTCATACATCGGGAATATCCTCCACACATTCGCATATTAACAATACTGTTCATTTTATTAATTTGTCCGCCGCAAACAATGTACAACTGTTGAATCTTTCAAACTCTTCGAACATTATTTATAATCACCAAGGCACTGCGTATTCGTTGAGTAACTACATATATAAGGTTATCAACACGCCTATTTCTCACACACCCGTCACATTGAGTCCAGATACTGCACCACCTTCAGACACGAGAACTGGTATTGATACTTTGGGCACTTATATTGGGAACAAAATATTAACAAATAAGTTGATAACCACGGATGTTACGATAGGTGGTTCTGAACCTATTTTGGAGTTGAACAGCGCAACAGCAATAAATTTCATGACGGATGTGTACAGTACGGAGGGTGATGTAAACGCCGGTTCAAATATACTGTTTGGAAGTCTTTCGTTGGATAGTTTGGTAAAGAGTCAATTGGATGAAAATGGATTATTAGATTTACAAGTTACATTATCATCTGGTAAGAATATTGGTATGACCATTAATACTTTTAGTAATGGTGGAATAAGTGTGTTTAATTACACAGTTGTGTTTAGATTATACGAACACCCTACTGGTACCACGCTAAACCTAGGAAATAACCCGCATCCGTTTAGTTTGGAGGTGAGTATTCCATCACAAGTGTCTCACTCGTTCACTCTTGGTGATGGAACACATCCATTAGAGGCGGGTAAATTTTACACTGTAGTTGCTACATTCACAAACTTAAGAACGAACACAATAGTGAGAAATGTGATACTTGAACCGAGAAGTGTTGCTACTATAGAGTTTATTACTGCTTTAAGTGCGCAAATTGTTGACGAAGACAGATTACGAGTATCGTTCAACAATCACGCGACTGTTGTTTCTGGAGTTACGGTGAACTTTGAGGTTATTATAAGAACTAGTTCTAATGAATATAAATATACCTCATATACATCGCAGTCTCTCAACGGTTCAACATTAATAACAATAACCATACCAGTAATATCTATAACCAATTATGGTACTAATGTATTGAACAATACTCCACACCAGTTTCAGATAGAAACTACCGGTCCGTTTACTATATTGAATGATTTAATCGTAAGTAATGTATCCCACAATTTCACTGTTCCGAATACACCTACTGGTCTAACATTTAACAGAACAAATTTCACCTGGAGTCATACAGGTCAATCCAAAATTTCTAATGTTGTTTACGAGGTCTACAGTAGTTCAACCCGAATTGGAAGGATTACAAACACAAAATCGTTCACAGCATCGTCTGCATCACCTACGATCATATCGTCAATAAATCTTAACAGTCAACGCAATCAAATAAACGGTTTGATTCCAAACACTTACAAAGTGAGAGCAACACACGCTTATGGAGTATCGGGTTACGCTACTTTGACAGTAAATTCACTCAGCATTACCATTCGGTCTTTGTCATTGTCTTACAACAAAAAAATCAATTTATCCTATATTGTTTCTAATAATAACGGAAATTACTTGATAAGTTCGAACAAATCCTTGCAAAGCAACAACTCCTACTTCACTGTATCGAATCCGTCGTCTTCACAAGAATCACACAGTGTATGGGTACAAGTTACCGATAATTTTGGGTTGCAAATACGAAGTTCCGACGCGTCCATTACGGTGTATCGTCCCACCATCATACTCGGTTCGTTGGCATATGTTACAGGAACAACACGAGAATACAAAACCAATGTCTCTATCACAGGAAACACCACTTTCATAAGATCTATAAGTTATGCTTCATTAGTAGGAATGACCTTTAAAAATAAAACAATCTCAGAAATAATATTTCAATTGAACAACACCGATCAAAATAGTATTACAGTTTCTGCCGACATTACAGTGGTGGACGATTACGGGTTTCAAAACACTATTAGACTAAGTGAAACAATAAACATAGAATATAACACAGGAATCTCGACAGAGCCATCCTATAACACTACTACAAGAATATTGAGTTTCCAAACATCAGGATTGACTTATCAATGGTATAAGAATAATGTTATAATGAATGGCGAAACAGGTCAAACCATTTCAATTTCTAATCAAAATTTCGGTATAATACACTGTGTCGCAACAGAAACACTAACCAATCAATTCACACGAAACATTCGAGGAGATAACTTCGACAACCGAGAACCGACAATATCAGGTGGTAGTTTCACAGGAATCAATCTGTCAACTTATACACCGATTGTTACCGCACCTACCGTGGCTAACGGAACACTACTTAATTATGTTATGAATCCTTCTGAGTTCAATAGAAACACTCTCGAACACACCTTATCTGCAAATTACGAAAACCCTGCGGGTATTGTGGTGAATATCGCGATTGCAAGCACATTTACCATAACACTACCGTCTATACCACAAATAACCGGTGTTGGAAGCGTAACCTACGACTCCATGTCGATTGAATATAATTTAGGTAATAACGGAAACCCGTCAGACACACTTACTTCGGCGGTGTTACACTACGGAAAATCCAATTATTTCGGTTCAACAATCACATTGAATACGAACACTCTCATTAGTAGTGTTAATGTTTCGTCATTGGATTACAGTTCCACTTATTATTTCAAAATCATAAAGACATATTCTATATACGGAACCATCGAGTCCTCCACACCACACTTTTCTTATGCGACATCCACACCACCTATACCAGATGCACCAACAATTACTTTAGTAAATGTAAGCAGTTCCATGATATACATAGAATGGGACCAAGGAGATAACTCTCTATATAGTTTCAAAAATCCTCCGTATAGTATCGAGCTTAGACAATATAACCCAAATAATTATTTCATTTCACCACCGATAGACTTCATCACAGTTACTCAAATAACTGGTAACTCGGCAGTTATTGGAAAAAGCGGTCCAACAGATACTTCCACATTAGGTTCTTTGACTCCAAATACTGATTACAAATTCTATTTGATAAAACATTTGACTTATGGCGATAGATCAACTGAACTTTACCCTTCTCCTTCGCCGGGTAATTTTATTAAAACGAACAACATACCAAGTCCTCCTGTTATATCGTTGTATAGTAACACAATTTCCAGTGTTACTATTCTTTGGAATAATATTGAATGGAATGGACCTGATGCATCAACACCCCCTTCTTCATCACAAGTAACGGTATATTACAAAAATCAAACACAAAATCACACATATAGTTTGATATCTACTCAGATTTATCCACATCAATTCACTATAAACAATCTAAATCCATATCATTTCGATTATACCTACGAGATTTATATCACAGCGAGGTATTTCGATTCAGTAGGTGTGGATGGATATCAAGCTTATGGGGAAGTTCCATCGAACACTATTGTGCATAATTTACGAATACAAACGATAAAGAAATCACATAGAGTGAATTGGATAACTGTGAGAGAATCTAAAGTGCTTATAGTCGCCGATGGCACGGTTTATGTGTATAATATGGATTCGACAGACATATTAGGAACATTGCTTTATACAATTCCCAAACCAACAGGTAAATATATAAACAATGTTTCATGGGCTCAAGCTATCGATATTAACGGTTCAATGATTTATATAGGTGATATGTGGGACGATACAACTAGTAATAACGCAGGTATAATTTACGTATACAATGGACAAACATACAATGAATCGATTGAGTGTGATTACGGCGGCAACAATGGATACGAATTCGGTAGAGCATTTTCTGTATACAACAACTACTTACTTATTGCAAACATAACTAGTTCAGCGAACAGTTATAGACCATTTCGATTTGCCATGTTCAAAAAGATATCTGGTTCGTGGACTCAACAAAATGATCTCGATTTGAATACATTTTACTCAATACCATATCACAATTACACAGACTCTACATATAACATAAGACATTTTGAGTTTTTTAGAAGTAATAACATTTTGATATTCGACCCAAATACAATATATATCACATGTCAAACCTTGAGACAAGATGCTTCCGGGTTCATCCAATATGCTTCCAGGTTCTACGAGATTATTCAAATAAATTTGGATTCGAATTTCAATGGTAACACTTCCATCACAAATAGCGATCTGACGGTATATCCTCAAGATGACGCAAATGCATCGAATTTAGCCCCGTTTTATAACATGACATATACGAACTATCAAAATGCTAATTACAACAACACTATACAGATAATGGAACCTGATATTGGAACTAGTATACATACAATTTTCTATACTAGAAATGGAACTACTAAATCTATCACATTCCCCGAATTAGTCTACACAGGGGTTTTGGGTAGAACTCAGGCGTTCATTAATAATTATCTTGTGATTGTCCAAAAAGATGGTAACCAATTGTATTACTATGACACTAGTCTACCATAAATAATAAAAAATTGAAAGATTCTGTATTCATTCCATCACATACAACCATGTCCACCACATACACAGATCTCGAACAAATCAGTGACATCACTGGTGCATCAACAATCGGTCACGAAAACGAAAAATTCAAAGACCAATGTTTTCTTAAATTAGTCTATAAGTATTTTGATACAACGAAAAAATAATATATACAAAGTATATATTTAGATTGAATTGTACATTATAAGTTTTTTTTCTGGGGTCATAATTTTCCATATTTCATAGAGTTTGCTGTTAAGGGCACCGTCCATATCATCCATAAGATAATCGATAGTCATCCAAGGACACTCGTTCGATAAATTAGGAGATACTCCGTCAATCATCATATAGTTATCATTCAACACATCAATCATATCATTCAACAGATAATCTAGAAAGTAAAATTGACTCTCCGGTCTTCGCGAATACAGTTCGCTGTTATAATAACTCATCACAATCTTTTTGAAACGAAAGTGATCATTAACAATAGATTCCTTCAATTCTCTTGATAACGGAGATTTGATCTTCCATAGATGATTGTAGATGTTATTTAACACAACATCTACAGGAAGAACATTTGATTGAAGAAGAGTTTGAATTTCCATTGTTATTTTATGTTGAATGTTTGTGAAAATGGAATGAATCAATTTTTATCTAAATCCTGAATTACTGTACATAGACATATGTTGCATAAGTATTTGTTTGTGATAGTCATTGGGACAATCTCGTAATAGTCATCTATAATGAGATACTTCGTCATTGGAATCGCTAGAACAAGACATTGTAGAAGCACCACAACCCATGATTCGTTTACTTTGAATGTATGTTCAAAATGATTAATCAAATTTTATATTTTTTTGTGTGAAAATGAGAGTCTGGGTGAAAATATAAACCGTTGGCCAAGATTTTCGAAAATCCCACTTTTTGATGTGCTCAATTTTCAAAAATTGAGTCAGCTAAAATTAATTAATTGAGCACAGTTTTTATTACCATATATGATATATAGATTTTCTATTTTAAAAATTGAGCACAAAATTGAGTCAGTTATTTTCATTTAAAAAATTAATATATGTTCATCATAAAATGGTGCATAAGTGTGAAAAATGTGGATATACCACAAAAAGATTAAACAATTTAACAAGACATATGAATAAAAAAATTCCTTGTACTAAGACCAATAATGATAATACAATATTGTCAAATAGGGGTACTACCGTCTTACCTCAAAATGTAATGGATGTCCCTCAATTTATGACCACTGCTATGACCCCTGATACTCAATTTATGACCCCTGATACTCAAAATATGACCCCTGATACTCAAAATATGACCCCTGAATTTAATTGTTTCAAATGTAGTAAAATATTTCAACGAAAAGACAATTTGGAGAGACATATTAGAATATGTG
>Ga0208428_1000693_pt1 | contig 15092 bp, 16 predicted proteins | sample DEB08_DNA_11_FD_184535 | JGI IMG/M metagenome (GOLD analysis project Ga0208428, IMG submission 184535) | Aqueous microbial communities from the Delaware River and Bay under freshwater to marine salinity gradient to study organic matter... | ecosystem: Environmental > Aquatic > Marine > Coastal ... | reverse complement strand
ATGTCCAGATGATGGGTAGGGGTATGCGCCCAGCTGAAGGTAAGAAGAATTGTTTGGTATTAGACTTTGCTAAGAATATTGAACGTCATGGTCCAATCAATCAAATCAAGCCAAGTCAAAAAGGTAAACGCAAAAAAACCGGGCAAGCCCTTGTTAAGTCTTGTCCTGCATGTAAATCTTATGTACCTAAAAGCGTAAGCCTATGTCCAGACTGTGGTCATACATTCCCTGCAAGAAAAATAGATTTAGATCTTATTTCATCCAAGTTAGATATTATTTCTAGCGTTGCAAAGAAAACTAAATACGAAATAAAAGTTATAGATATGTGGGTGGGTCAACATCAGAAGTTAGGATCGTCTACCCCAGTATTAAAAGTGTCATACAAAACACCTAATAAAATAGTTAGTGAATACATATGCTTTGAACATACAGGTTATCCGCGCGACAAAGCTGTTAGATGGTGGAATCAAATGGGAACACCTGCAAGTTTGCGCAAGTCTCCTCCAAGAACTGTAGAGGAAGCTTTGTTTAGGCAATTAGAAATACGTAAACCAAATTTAATTAAAGTAGATTTTTCTGGAAAGTTCCCTAATATAGTTAATCACATATGGAGATAGGTAAACCAGCAGCATTTTATCCGTTAAGAGTAATGGGCGGTTTTGTATATGTGCCTTATGAAAAAACAGATTTAGATCTGGTATTCAGAGGAAATCAAGATGATATGGATAAAATAATAGAATATTGGCATTTAATTAAATCGCCAAAATATTATAAAACCAAAAGCTTACAAGAAAATTTACAAGAAATGTATGACGATTTACAGTATTGGCCAAAGCCAATGTTAACTAACAAGGTTGTTAAAGCCTTACACCTGGAGTATGAAAATGAAGATAGATGAACTAAACACTTATGAATCAGAGCAAAGAGGGGAAGCTTTAATCTTTGCCGATATACCTAACGAGGCTTATCACGCCGGCGTTGGTATTAGCAGTAGTTCGATTCGCAGATTTGGAGAGTCGCAACTGCATGCAATAGAACACGTACAAGAAACCACTCCTGCTATGAAGTTTGGAACGGCGGCTCACGCGTTGCTGGTTGAAGGCGAGGAAGCTTTTAATAACGATATAGCTGTGTTGACTGGATCTCCATATACCAATGCAAATAAAGAACTTAAAAAAGAATACGAAGAAAGAGGCCTAACGGTTATTAAAGAAGCTGAACTAAATCATATTAAAGGTATGAAAGCAAATATGATAGAAGAAGGCGATATGTATCTCAATCCAGAAGGTAAGCTCGCAGAGGCTAGTTTCTATTGGTACGAGGATGAAGTTTTATGTAAGTGTAGACCAGACGTTCTCTGCCCGCCTCTAGCAAAACCTTATGCAGATAATAGTGTTGTAGTAATAGATTATAAAACAACTCAATCCTGCGATCCTAAAGCCTTTGCTGGATCTGTTAGAAAATATGGTTACGATATGCAAGCGGCTTGGTATAGAAGGGGTATGGAAAAAGCTGGATTTAAAGTTCAAGAGTTTGTCTTTGTAGCTCAAGAGAAAGTACCACCCTATGCTGCAAAAGTATTTAGGATTACAGAAGAGCAAATGGATATTGGCTGGGAAAGAATGCAGAAATTTTTAGAGGATTATAAAAATTATTCAAAAGGCGGACATTTATCTATTTATAATTCTCCAAATATTGTAGACTTAATACTATAACTATTACATTTACAAATATGCGGTATATGTCGAAATACATCTGTGTTTATAAAGATCAACAAGAACTCCAAGCTATTATCATACCAGCTCCTAATCAGGATACAGCTGAGTTTTTTGTTAAGTTTGGAAAAATGCTAGATCCAGAAGAAGATGCTTTTGATATATTGAGTATTACTAAATTTAATCCAACAGAACACATCAGTTTAAAAATTCATTAAGAAAGTGCTAGGTGGGAATCAGACTTTACGGAGAATGATGGAGGTCCCTTATGGCGTCCTAGCAAGCCAATTAAATTATAACGAAGGCTTAGCTGGTTTTGCAGCTGGCTCTTCAGTTACCCAAGCAGGTGGAGCGTCAGCAGATTCTGCCTTCATTCCCTCTACTGGTTTAAATTCAAGCACTTTGTTCTTGTCGCCGTAATCCGAGTTATCGCTTTTCTCTATACCGAGTTTGCATACAACCTTTCTACCAACAAGCTCAGAGGCATTCGATGGTGGATTATCTTGTAGACCCAATGCTTTTAATAATTTAGCAAAGTTTCTAGAAGCAATCTCTCTTACCATTTCCTGCTTACTGGAATCACTATTGTTATACCAGAGATTGTAATTCTCTCTAATGATCCAGTTGTTATACTTATCTTCATCTACCTGCACTTCTAATTTTAGGTAGTCATTACCAGCTGCGGATGTAGTCTTTTCGCAAACACTAACTCTGCATCTGTAATCGCCTTCTGGAATAAAGGAGTTACCTTCATCCCTGCTTTCAAAATCAAACTTGACATCAGCAAAATCGCTCATTTATCTTCTCCTTTAGTAGTAAAACCAAGTTTATTAATAACATATGACAGGTTAGGCTCTTCAAAAGAATCTAACTTACCACTCCTATCCTTGGCAATATAGTTATCACCAATTGTTGTTTGCAACCATCTATTGGTTACTTTCTTTCCTTCTTCATTCTCTTCGGTAAATGTTCTAAGACATAATACTTCATCAAAGAAGTAGGGAATTTGTGTCGGTAGTTTAGTACCAACCATCATAGGTTGATAGTGAAACATACCTGTTGAATCATCTCTGATCTTGTCTTCTTTAGCAACAAAGATTACATGAATCTTTAGATCTCTAAACCTACGCATAGTTTTAGTCATAACTTCTATAACTTCTCCATAGGCTCGTCTAGGATCTTTAGATCTAGCTTTTTCTTGCGTTAACAATAATTCAGACATCTCAGTAACACTATCTAAACAGACAGTATCATAATCAAGTTGTCCACTTTCTAACAACGCAGCAATCTCTTCAATCTCAGATGCTTCTTTAACTTCAATAGCGGTTACATTATCTGCATCTTTAATAGATAACAGACCAGCCTCCATACTAATAATTAAAGTCTTACCTGGTGCAGTAGCGCACGTTGTTGTTTTACCGGCGCCAGAGGCACCATAAATTAAAAGCTTGGCCCCTTGGCTTTCTACCAATTGACTTGGACTTTTAATACGTTCTAGGATATTCGACATATTCTTCTCCATAAATAATAAAAACCTATTTTAAAATAAAAAAATATAATATACAATAGGTCAACTAGATAAATTAACGGAATGTATAATGAACGAAATTAACCCAGTACAATGGAAGGTTAATTATCTTTGGAGAATAAAGAGCTTAGCTGATAAAGAGTTAAGTGTCTACACATCTCAGAAGATTGAACCTGAATATAAGGAGCGAGAAGTGAGAAGAATAACCCTCAAGGAGTATATCGAATTTGTAGGTATTGAACCTGCGGCAGAGCTGTTTGGCTGTTCGCCAGCATCAACCAAAGCTTGGAGGTATGGGATTAGACAACCCTCTATTAAACAAGCTAAAAAAATTATTCACGCCTCTGGCGGGAGATTAGATTTTGAATCTATCTTTGGACCTGTTGAAGATGGTGTTGAATAAAAGTGTTCAATTTAAACGTAACAGCGCAGGATTCTGCGTTGGATTTAGCTCTTGCGTATGCTGAATATGGACTGAGCGTTATACCTCTACAGAGGCATAATAAAGTTCCGCCTAAAGAATTAGGCAGTTGGGAAAAGTATAAGATAGAGCAGCCAACAACAGAACAAATAGAGAAATGGTTTAAAGGAAGAAACGATTTAGTTGTAGCCTTGGTCTGCGGTAAGTTTATTGTCGTAGATGCAGATACACCTGAGTCAGTTAATTGGGCAGAAGCCAACCTACCAGTAACACCTTTTAAGGTAGCAACTGGTAAAGGTATGCACTATTACTATAACAATCCGGAAAACTTTACAACTTACGTAGCTAGAAGAACCGAATCAACGGATCCAGCTAAACTTATTGACTTACGCGGCGTCGGTGGCTTAATCATTGCTCCACATAATATACATGCTACTGGCGCCATCTACGAACCTATTGTTATACATGACTGGGGCCTAAACGATGTTGATGATCTTCCGGACTTTACCAAAGAGTTATGGGTAAAGATTACCGGAGCAGAAAAATTAAACGGTAAGCCCATATCTGCTCCGTTATCAATCAAGGGTGTAAAAGAAGGAAGTAGGAACGACCAAGCCGCAAGACTTGCCGGCTATCTAATAGCTAAAGATATTAATGTAGACTTTGTAGAATTTTTTGTTCAGTCTTGGAACAGGCAAAACAATCCACCTCTTGATCATACAGAAATATCTACAACGGTTAACTCAATACAAAAGACGCATGATCGTAAAAACCAACAAGCGCCTGCTTATATAAAAAGTACGCATTCAATTACTGAACCAACTAACTTATATAGTCCTCCAGGTATTCTTAAAGACATATACGATTACTCGGAGAATATAGCCAAGATATCTCAGCCAGCTATTAGTATGCAAGCTGCGTTATCTGTTGGATCTGTTGCTGCAGGAAGAATGTATAGAACAGATATGAATAACTTTTCATCTCTATTCTTTATGTGTATTGCTAAATCAGGTCAAGGTAAAGAAAACGTAAAGACGGTTGTTGAATCTATATTAGATAAAGCAGACCATTCTGATTTAATGGCTGGTGATGGTTATACATCTAGTGGCGCTATCTATTCTCTACTTAGATATAAACCAACTCATATAACAGTTATGGATGAATTTGGTAAACGTCTTGAAAGCATATCTAAAGCATCTAACTCTAATAAAGAAGACGCTTTGCAAGTGTTAATGGAAACGTGGGGTAGGTGTCATGGTGTCTTGCGTCCAGATAACTATTCAATGATGACGCTCAATCAAAAGCAGCAAAAGGAAGCTATGGACAGGTCTACGATTAAACCTGCTATTACGTTAGTCGGTATGAGTGTTCCTAAAAACTTTTATGGCGCTTTATCAACCGGCCGTATTGTTGACGGTTTCTTAAATAGATTTATTGTTGTTGAGTCTCACGTTCCAAGAAGTGTAGGCAGAATGATACCTTACGTTGAACCACCTAAATCTGTATACGATTGGGTAGCTGATATAAGACAGACTAACAACGAAATGGAACAAATAGCTAGAGACAATGCTGAACTAGATTTTAAACAACGCATACTTACCTTTGATGATGATAGTAGAAACTTATTAGAAAAACTTGCATACGACTTAGTAGACCAACAAAACAAATTAGAAAAAGAAGGTTTAGAAGTATTGTTATCTAGAACTAGAGAAAAAGCTATGCGCTTAGCTTTGATAGGAGCTTTGGCTGATAATAAAAGAGCCAAAACTATTACTGGTGATATAACTCAATGGGCTATTGATTATGTTAATTATTACGACCAGTTATTAATAGAATCTTGTAAAGACAAAGTTGCAGGATCTGAAATGGAAGGACGTATCAAACAGATACTTAGCTTTATTCGCTCTCAAGGCGAGTGGGGTATTAGTAAACGTGATATTGATAGACGTGAAATATTTAGAAGTATGAAGTCATACGAAGTAAAAGAAATTATAGAAAGACTTAAAAACTCAGGAGAGATACAAGAAAAGGATGTAAAGAAATCTGCTACAGGCAGGCCAACAAAACGTATTGTTGCAATAGACCCTGAGTTTTTTAACGAGGATTAATGAAAAGATTTATAAGTAATTTAATTAATAGATTTTTAGAATGGTCTTTCCAAAGAAAGGAAGACAAATTTATGAGACAAGCATATGAAGATAGACAGAAGAGCCTTAAAAGAAAGTGTAAGTGATGTAGGCTTGGGTATTCTTATAGCAATACCTTTGAGTTTTGCTGTATTAAACGTATGCACTTATTTCGAATTACCTAATCTAACCATTTCAATAATACAAGTTGCAGTTTTTACAATTGTCGGAATTATTAGAAAGTATTGCGTAAGAGTAATATTTAAAAAAGGAGATATGAATGGAACAACCTAAACCAAAAATGGAAAATATTAACGATCAAAAGCGAGAGGAGCGCGTTGCTGGTTTTATAGAAGGACTCTGGAATGTTAGATGTCATAAGCTTCCAGTATCATACGGCCTAGATTACTGGTGCGAAAGCAAAGAAGTTTCTTTTTGGCTAGAAGTAAAGTGCAGAAGTTTTGGTATAGATAAGTATGACACTTTATTGTTGTCGTCTAGCAAACTACGAATGGGCGCTGCTTTATCGGCTGCAACCAACCACCCTTTTGTTATTGTTTACGCTATGACTGATAGCGTTTACAGTCATACGTGGCAAAAAGATAAAGTGTATGACGTTAGGTTTGGAACGGTAGCAGAGCCTGTATATGAGGAAGACTCAGAGCCATACATACATTTTAGTAAAGATGAGTTGGAGTGTTTGTCCCCACATCCTTTAGGTTTTGATAGAGAAGAAATGGGATTAGTTAAAAACTATAAAAAATAATGACGCAATATAAAGAATTAGTAGAAGAGCAAAGACTTAAATTAAGCAGAGAAAAGTCTAAATGGTATATACACGTTAACAACGGGGGCGGTTATACAGAAATAAAACAAGGTAATATTATTAGAATAAAAAACCATAAAACAGGAAAGGTTAAAATTATTAAAGATGACGATTAACAGTAGAAACAAAGGCGCTCAATTTGAAAGAGATATAGCAAAAATTTTAAATGAGTTTTTTGAAGCAGAAGGTATTGATTATCAGACCAAAAGAAACTTAGATCAGTATCAAGGTGCTGGACAATGTGATTTAAACATGCCCTATCATGCTGTTGAGTGTAAGTTTTATAAAGAGGGTACAGGATTAAAAAGCGCTTGGTGGAACCAGGTGTGCGAATCTGCGCAAGGCAGAATACCAGTTTTAATATTTAAGTTTAACAGAAGGCCAATACAAGTTTGTATACCTTTACATGCAATCAATACTGAGTGGGAAGAAGATAATAAAAAAATAGCCTTTATGCCTATGGACGAATGGTTGGAAATATTAAGAAGAAACTGGAAAATTTATTCTATGTTAGATCGTCTTAAGGGTGTTAATAGTTAATTAAGTTTACCCCATTAAATTTGCTAAATCCCTAGTTATTGGATCCGGTATAAGAGCTGCAGACACTTGACCTCTTTGCATTGTTTGAGGTAATGGTGGCAATAAATCTGGTAAATCTAAAGTTGATTTTTGTTGTTGTTTTTGTCTTAGTTCTGGCAACGCCTCTGTAAGAGGGGCTTCTGGAGATATTCCTCCGGTTTCAAACTCTTCTCTTGCCTCCTCTTCAAGCTCAGCAAGTCCTCTTGGAATTACTTGACCAAATTGTTTTGTTACTGGAGCTAAAGGTATGCCAAACATTTTTGCAGTATAGTCCAACAAGCTTGGCGCTTCTTTCGCTATTTGTTTATCAGAAATTTCTCCTGCTAACCATCTTACAAAACTTGGTCTAGCCATCAAGTAAGCTACAGCTTGTACTGGAGCAAATACTCTAGCCGCTTGTAATGGCTTAAATATAAAATTAAATATAAATCCTGTGGTAAATAAGTTACCGCCGGTTCCTTCACCACCAATAGTAAATCTAAGCCTGTCTCTAGCTTTAGATAAAAGTTTAAATTGTTCTTCTCCAAAAGTTTCTTTAAGTGTAGCATCTCCGTAAGAGTCTAAAGCTTTGGCAAAACCACCCTCGTTAAAAAGTTTGGTTATAGTATCTTCTCCTGGATTAACCGCGCTATCTAAAAGTTTTCTCATCGCTGATAGTTGAAATTGTTTATATAAATCACTTTCAGCCCCAAGCATGTCTTTAACTCTTCCTATCTCTTCTGAGTTTGCGGGTTTAAATAATGCAGAAGTTATTTCTTCTGGATCTATAGTTCCTTTTTGTATTTTTGAAAATACATTTAATTTTTCCATATTAGAAACTTCTTCTGTAGCTGCTGTTCTTCTTCTTAAAGCGTCAATTAAACCCTCTGCATCTACAGACTGGGTTACTAAATTATCAAACTCTTGTACGGTTCCGGTATTTACAAGCATGTCAGCATCTTTTAAGGTTTGGATTAAAGATTTTTTATTGGCTGATCCTCCAAATAAAATATCCCCTGTCGTACCGTAAGAATCGATGGTATTAGCAATTTTTGCAAAGTCTATTTGTTTTGTTGGGTCTGAAACATTTTTAGTTATATTTCTAATAAACTCTTTTTGTAAAATTTTAAGAGCCTGATCTTTAAAAAGAAAGTTTGGCTCATCTATTTCAATTTCTAAATCTTTTAATAATTTTTTTCCCTCTTCTCCTATTGTTAGAGGAACTCTTTCGGGTGCTTTGGCTCTTGCAACTATTTTAGTTCCTTCTTTTCTAATTTTTCTAAGCCCGGCAGTAGAAGCATCCAAAGTATCTAAATATCTTGCAAGCTCCTCTCCGTTGTTTGGCTTTAATAAAAATTTTGCCATCACTTGATCAATATTCCAACCCCCAGCCTCAGCGTCGTCGTATATTTTTTTAGTTACAGGTCTGTCAAAAGCTTGTAATCCTTTGGAATAAAAATTATTTGCAACTTTAGTAAGTTTTAAATATTGGCTTACTTTTTCAGGATCTACTGGATTTTTATCTATAGTAAGACGTGCTACTAAAGAGCCACCTTTTTCTAAATCTGTTAAAATTTTATCAGTAATATCTAAAATAGCTGATCTTTCAAAATCAGCTAATTCTGCAAACTTTTGTTTTTTTTCTGGAGTAATTCTTAGTTTAGAAGCAAGCTCTCCCCTTAATCTTACAATATCTCTTAAGGATATTTCTCCATTTTGTCCTCCAATATTTTTTAAATATTTTAAGTCTTTTATAAGATCGTCATCTACAGAATATCCATCGTTTAATTTGTTTGCTTCTAATTGTTTGGCGTAAGCTTTTAAGGGTTGCGCTTGAATAAATTTAATAGGTTCTTCAAAAGCGCTTTCGGGCAAAAGTTTTGCTTGTTCTTTAGTAAGGCCAAGTTGAGCCGGGGTTTTCTTTTGAACAAAAACCTTTTCTAAAGGAGCGTATAAATCGTCTGAAGTTTTTTTCCAACTATCGTAAGCCTGTTCGGTAAAAGATCTTAAAGCTGCGCCAGCCTCTTCTGTGGCAGGTTCTTTAAATATATCAAAATTTCCTACTATCTTGTTTACAGAATTGTTTATATTACTAATTGATGCTTCAGATTGCTTTACGGTTTGATTATAAGATTTTTTTAATTGTTCTTGTATTGCTCTGCCGGCAAGAACATCTCCGCTAGCATCCGCAAAACCAAGTTTTTGTAAATCTTCAAAAGACATATTAAAATTTTCAGACAAGTCGTTGGTTGATCTATAAAGATTTTTTAAATCAGTAAACAGCATGTTTGAAAGAGCGTCAGTTCTTCCTTTGTAATCAGCTATGGTTTCAAGTATAGGTTGAAGTCTTCCAAGTATAGGACTTTCCAAAGCAGCTAAAGCTACAGCTCCTTTATAAGTTTTTTTAGTTACAGGATCGTAAACACCTTTAGATGCCGCTGAGGCTTCTAACAGTAGCTTTCTTCCAACTTCAGGATCTTCTTTAGATCTTGCTAAAACCCTGTTTCCAAAAGTGTGTTTTAATAACTTTCCAAGAGCGCCTAAACCAAATTCAGCACCTGCCCCTATGGCAAATTCTTGTGCGGCAAGATTAGCTATTTCGCCCGCAGAGTTGTCTTGTAAACCCATCATATATTCAAAACCTTCTTCTGTGGTCTTACCAGCAGCAGCACCTGTACCGGTACCTAAAGATATTTTTCCTAAATCTAAAAGGTTTATTGTTTTAATATTTTTTACTTTGGGTTTTATTTTTCCTCTAGTAATAATACTACCAGCTATAGAACCAGCAATAGGTCCTACAAGTCCAGCAAAATCCGCAAAATCATTTAGAGAAAATCCCGATTCATCAATAATTACATACCTATTGTCTTTTGGGACTATTCCAAGAGTTTTTAATCCGTCTGGGGTTAAGGCAAAGCTGCCAGAACTGTCTCTAGTGAAGCCTTTTGAACCAACTGCATTTACTAAAACCTCTTCTTTTCCAGCCGGGGTTTCCATCGCTGCTAATTTAGTACGAAGCCAAGGAGCGTCTACTCCAGTTTCTTTGTCAAATTTTTTATCAAACTCTAAGCCTAATTGTTCAGTTGTAGCATCCTTAAAACCTTTGCCCCCTTCGTTGTAGTAAGCTATAGCTTCTTCTTTGGCTACGTTTTTATCATCGGTGTTTACTTTTATATATCTACCGTTTGGGAGTCTGACTTTTATAGCCATTATTTGTTCCTTAATCTACCTGGATTTATAGTATCTTCTTTAGTCACATCTTCTTTAGTCACAACAACATCATCTTCTTCTAATGGTTTTTGAGACCTTTGTCCAAACCCTTCTCTATAAATTTGCAAATTAGGCATTTGAGCCCCAAACTCGTTATCTATAAATGCTACTTGATTTCTATACTTATTAATAGAGGCCTGTATTCTATCTTTAATCCTGGTTAAGGTTGCTTCTACCGCTCCTTTTCCGCTTGTTAAGCTAGCAATATCTCCAACTATTTCATCTATTAACTGTCTATCTAAATTTGAAATAGTTCTTCCTGATTCCCTAAGAAGCTCTTGGACCATTTGAGTTCTAATAAAATCAACTAATTGTTTTGATTTTGTAGCGTCAGTTATGTAACTATCATCAAATAAATATCCGCCTGTAGCTCCCTTCACCTTATCTCCAAATCTATTTAAAACCCCTAGCAAACCTGTTGCATTGCCCTCTTTAACCATTGGTATAAGCGATTCCATTTGTTGCATCATATAACCCATATGCTCTAAATGGGTAACAGCTTCGGAGTAGTTTTCAGCAATTTTAGTTCTTTCTGAGGGACTTAATTTATTAGCTTCTTGTTGATCTTTTAACATTTGAGCAAATTTGCTTTCTTCTGCCACTTCTTCTTCAGAAATTCTTTTAGCTGCTCTAGAAGCTCCTGTAGATAATCCATAGCTCATATCACCGCCAGACTCTGCTAAGGCTGCTGAAATTTCTTGCATAAAAATATTACTTCTATCAAAAGTTCTTTCGCGTTTTTTATTTTCTTGAGCAGCGTTTGTTACAGACGTATTATATATTGTTCTTAAATTTTTAAGATCTTCTTTAAATTTTTTTTCATCAAGTTTTTTATTGTTTTCTTCAGACTCTTCTACTTTAAATTCTTCTTCTTTTTTAACTTCAGATTTTCCTAAATTATTTAACTCAGATTTTATAATTTCTGCTTGTGTTAACATATCATCGTCTTGATCGTCTTGATTAAGCATGCTTACGCCTTGCCCTCCATATAAAGACGACTGTGGAAGTTTTAAACCAACTGAAGGAGCTCCAACTATTGCCTCTCCGGTTTTTGACATTTGTACTTTGCCTGGAGTTTTTTGAATTGGGTTAAGGATGTTTTTTATTTGTTGTAGTCTGCTAATTTTTTCGTATGCTTGTTTTCCTTTTACACCAGCTCTTGCTGCTTTTATTCCTCCCCCAAGACCGGCGCCAATTCCGGTTAAAGTTAAGCCTGCGCTGAGATAATCTAAAGGATCTGTGGGATCAAAAAGTATTCTCATTTCTTCTTTGTCTATAAAAGCATCAATTTCATCATTAATTTCTTCGTATGATTTATTTGTTGGATCAATTCCTATTTCTTCTAACTCCAACATTATTTCTTCATTTAAAAGAGGAGAAGTTACTTCGTCTCCCTGAGCAAACATTCTTCTATTTAATATACTTCTATTCATTAGGAATAACCACCTCCATAGGCTGCATTTTGATTACCCTGTCCTCCATACTGATTTATAAAGTTTCTATAAGCTTCTTGAAATTTTGGATCGTTTTGATAAGAACCTTGAGATGGATTATTTCTAAGTCCGCTATAAGTTCCTATACCGGTTGACACACCAAGACCCAGAGGATCTATAGGCATACCATATTCTTTAGTTACTTGAGCCTGGCCTGATTGATACTGAGGAGCAAAGCCCTGCATAAACTGCATAGCTCTCATTGGATCTTGTCTTTGTTGCTCTGCATAGTCGTATTCTCTACCGTATCGAGTATCCATTAATTCTCTTGGTAATCTACCCAGACCCATTAATTCTTGTCTTTCTTGTTGGCCAAGTTGTTGATAGGTTTGTCCAAGACCTCCAATTTGACTACCAAAGCCAGCCATTCTGCCGCCTATTCCGCCTAGTTGTTGTCCGTATCCTGCTAGAGCAGATCCGGTTCCTCTTGCTAAGTCTCCTCTTGCTTGGCCTAAACCTAACATATCTCCAGCGTAGCCACGTCTTGCACCCATTAGGGTTTGACCGTATCCAGCTTCTCTTTCTCCAGCTCTTTCTAAGGCACCTCTGCCAAACTGAGATTCTCTCATCGCTGTTTCTAAGGCTTGTTGAGATAGTCCTGCTAAATCAGATCCAATAGCTCTTTCTGCTCCAGCTGCTCCAAATCTAGCAGCTTGCTCTTGAGCGCCTCTTTCTGCAGCCATAGTTCCCAGCTTACCAATCTGTCCAGCTAATAATTGACTGCCACCTAGTTGACCTGCTCCAAACCTATCAAGACCGGCTCCTAGTTGCTGACCCAATCCCGCAAGTGTTCCGCCAGATCTTTCTAACGCTGATTGTTGTCTACCAAATTCACCCATAGCTGCTTGTTGCGCTCTTTGGAATCCGCCAGATCTAATATTTGCTAAAGCCTCTCCAAGACCTCTACCTAAAGCAGATTGTCTTTCTCCTGCGCTTAGTCTTGCTCTAGAGCCAAAAGCTGATTGCCCACCAGTTTGTATATCTCTAGCTCTCGCGGCTATATCTTCTTTAGCGCCGCCTTTCATTACATCTTCAATTGTTTGTTGAACGACTTGTTGTTCAAACGGATCGTAGAATCTTGCAGTATCTCTAGGGTCAAAAGTAGATCTTCCTGTTTCTCTGGCTATCATTCTGGCCTCTTCAGCGCCACCTCTTAATTCTCTTAAACCTGCTCGTCTTGCTGCCTCTTCTTGACCAACGCCTCTTTGAAGTTCACGCAAAGCTTGAGATCCTAACACCTGCTCTCTAGCTGCGCCGCCCATCAAAGACTCTAACCCTCTACCTGTTTGCTCTCTAGCAGATTGAATAAATGGTTGCATTACTTGAGAAGGTAAGCCGTAGGCCGCAGCAGCTCTTGGATCAAATCCTTCTAACGCCGCTCTTTGAAACTCTCTTGCTGAAGGTCCTCTTTGACCAAGGCTACCAATTAAATCTCCCAATCCTGCGCCATACTGTTGCTCTGCTTGGGAAAAATAAGGTTGTTGTATTTCTCCGCCTCTTCTAGTTGCTTCTATAGCTTCGTTTAATAAGCCTCTTTCTTGTCCAATTAAACCCATTCCACCTAAAAGAGCTTGCTCTTGAGCTTGTAAATATGGTTCATATCCACCAATACCGCCGTAAGCTCTTTGTATAGCTGCTTGCTCTAACGGAGAAAGACCAGCCGTTTTTCTCATCGTTGGACCTGAGTCTAAATATTTTTGAGCCGCTCTTCTTGAACCAGCAATAAGTCCTTCGTAATCTGGAGAGCCAAAATAAAGTTCTCTTACAAAAGGATCAGATATTACATCCGTTCTTCTTATATCTGCTAATACTGGATTAATTGGATCTGCCATTATATTGCCTCAAAAATATCCATCAGTTGACGCATGTTTTCTACGCCTTTTTCTCTAGAGGCGCTACCGCCTTTTATAAGCTCTATTCCTGATTTTGTTTTATTTACATCAAAAGCGCCAGCACCTCTGGTAGCTTTTGCAGTCATCACGTATTCGCCGTCGCTTAACATCGCAGGTATATCATCTGAAGTACCTGTACCTGGGCCTGCTGATTCGCCACCGTCTCTCATATCTAATTCAGCAACTCCGCCTACGTTAAAATATTGTCGATATACTGGACCGCCCATATTAAATTCTAAAGCTTTTTGAGCTTCTGGAAGGCCAAACTCGCCTCTAGTTCCGCCTGTTCCTAATTCTTTTGATAATTGGTATCTGCCAAGAGCATCCATCGTTACAGCTGGAGTTTCAGCTAATCCACCCATTCTTTCTTTAGCCGAGTCGTAGGTTATTTTACCAAGCAATCCAGCAAGTGCAGCTGCGCCCATATTTCCGCCGAATATTCCTTTAGAGTTTTCGCCTCCTGTAAAAATTCCTTTAGCAGCATCTTCTATACCCTTTATAACATCAGGAGTTTTCATTCCAAAAAAACTTCCACCTGCGGTAGATGCAGTTGGAGAAACTTCCATTAAAGAGGCTTGTTGCTGAGGGCTCATAGCAGCAACTTCCTCTGCTGTAAAAGTCTCAACACCATCGGTATACATTACTTCTCCTTCAGCAACTGGTTGTCCTCCCATTCCTATAAGACCTTCTAAAGGACCTCCCCCAAGCATTCCTTTAAGACTCATTATTCCTTTTAAACTATCAAAACCACCTGCAGCTCCGCCTGCAATAGATGAAATACCTGGTATATTAAGACCTGCTATACCACTTACTCCTTTACCTATAAGCCCACCTACTTTTCCTATAGTCCCTCCAATACCTGGTATTTTACTTAAACCACCTAAAACTTTTCCTCCAAGTCCTCCAAGAACGCCTCCCAAAGCCGTACCAACTCCTGGTATAAATGCAGCAATAGGTGCTACTTTCTTTACAACTTTTTTAATAGACTTAAATGTTTTCTTTAACCAACCAAACTCTGGCATTCCTGTAATTGGATTAATAGACATACCTGCGCCAACAGTATATTCATCTGGAGATAGGCCCGCAGCTCTCATCTCGGCCTCTATACGCTCTCTTGTTTCTGGAGAAATGATAGGTGGTACGACCATTTCGCCTTGGGCGACGTGAGCCATATATTGGTCTTCGTCTCTACCTAGTTTTGCTAATCCTTGTCCGCTATTGTCTATTTTATTCATCATACTATTGTAACCTTAATTTTCTTTA
>Ga0208428_1000692_pt1 | contig 15094 bp, 18 predicted proteins | sample DEB08_DNA_11_FD_184535 | JGI IMG/M metagenome (GOLD analysis project Ga0208428, IMG submission 184535) | Aqueous microbial communities from the Delaware River and Bay under freshwater to marine salinity gradient to study organic matter... | ecosystem: Environmental > Aquatic > Marine > Coastal ... | reverse complement strand
TTTGCTACTGGTCTCATCGATGGCGTTACGACCAACCCAACTCTTATCATGAAGAGTGGGCGTAATCCAGAAGATGTTTATCAAGAAATCAAAGATATTGGTGTTCAAGACATTAGTATGGAGGTTGTTGGTGCTGGGTATCAAATGATTGATGAAGGCAGACGCCTTGCTGAAAAGTTTGGTAGTGTTGCCACAATTAAGATTCCTTGTACTAAAGACGGATTATTTGCTTGTAAAGTTCTTTCAGAAGAAAAAATTAAAACTAACGTAACATTAATTTTTTGCGCTGCACAGGCTGTATTAGCTGCTAAGGCAGGAGCAACTTATGTATCTCCTTTTATTGGTCGGCTTGATGATCAATCTGTTGCAGGACTTGAGGTAGTTAGGTCTATTTCAGAGCTATACTGCATTCATAAGACTAAAACTCAAGTTTTAGCAGCTTCTATTCGAAACGTTCAACGAGCTGTTAGATCCTGGTATAATGGGGCGCAGATTGTTACAATGCCTCCAAAGGTTTTTGAACAAATGTACGACCACATTCTTACCGATAAAGGTCTTGAAATCTTTGATAATGATCAAAAGAAAGTAGAGGAATTTCTAAGGGCGTAAGCCTTTTCTTGCAAGATTAGTTCAGAGGTAGAACACCAGAGTTACATTCTGGGTGTCGGCGGTTCGATCCCGTCATCTTGCATTGTATATTACATACATTACCATGACTAACGATTGGCGCTATTCTAAAGAACGCATGGAGCTCAGAGCAAAGTCTCTTGAGATTTTAGGTAAAGCTTTTACGTTAAAACGTGAGGTATATGAATTTTGTGATATGTGGATTTCGCAAGGTGGAAAAAACGTTAATAATATTGTGAACGAGTTTATAAAATATATGGAAGATGTCGCTACGCTTGCAATAAATGAAAAAGAAACATACAAAAAAAGCTGCAAAGAAAATAATAAAAATAGCAACTAAAAAACCTAGTCACTATACCGAAGAGGAAGTACAATTTGCTAGATTAATCCTAGCTAGTCTAAAGAAACAAAAGAAGTAGATATTGTTATGTACGAATACAAAATCAAGGAAATTAGTAAAGTTGTCGATGGTGACACTGTTGATGTAATTCTCGATCTTGGCTTTGGGCTCTATAAAAAAGAGCGTGTTCGCATCGCAGGAATTGACACTCCAGAAAAGCGCACTTCTGATCGCGATGAGAAGCTTCTTGGTCTTGATGCTACTGACTATGCCGAGAATTGGTTTAATTGTGACCCCAGGGATATTGAAGTTCGTACAGAAAAAGACGGAAAGTATGGTAGAATGCTGGGGTGGTTCTATAAAGACAAAGAATGTTATAATACTAAAATTGTAGAGGATGGATTTGCTTGGGCCTATGATGGCGGAACCAAGATTGAAAAAGGCTCTGAAGCCTATGATCAACTTGTAAGACTAAGAGGTTATTCATCTTTTTCTGAGTACAAACAAGATAAGCTATGATAGAACTACTACTGGGTGTAAAACTAGTCTGTGGAGACGTTTCAGAAATGATCGAAAGGGTAAGTAAAAACGATTTCCTAACAGACAAGGCAAAAGAAGAGATTATAATCGAGCTAAAAAAAGTTGTTAGAAAAGATTGCGTACTTCAAAATCCTTAACTCTTATTTAAAATAACCATGGAAAGCATAGAAAAACATATTTCTCAAGATCGCGAGGAACTTAAAAATCCTAACATTTCTCCACAGCGTCGCAGACATATCGAAAGCGAGTTAGAAGAACTAGAAGAATATCATAAAAAACATCCAGAAGATCACCACGATCCTACTCCATTAGAACTATATTGTGATGTAAATCCAGATGCAGATGAGTGCAGAATATACGAGGATTAAAGATTAGTATATGAGACCCTAAATTAGGGTCTTTTTTAACATATAAAAAGGATTCTATGCTAGAAAATAATAATAGCAAGCCTTCTTTGTTCAAGTGGTTCACCCTAGGAGTAGGAGCATTGATAGGTGTTGCTCATATAGGCGTTTTAGGGCATCTTTTAAAAACAGAACCGTCCGTGCCAATAATCAATCTCCCTATAAATGACTACACTTCTTACAAAGTTAAAGCGAGCAAAGACGGATATGAAATAGATTATAGATCTAATGACCCAAAAGTAATGGGGGTTAGAAGGTTTGTAGATAAAGAAAATGGATTTTTTGGTGTAGGTGGAAGATCTACAACTACCTACGACGAAGAATATACAATGGATGGGGCAAGGCATCTAGGAGGTGCTGAGGGAAAGTTAACTGCACAACAACTCGAGTGTATCAAGGCGGAAGGTGGTGGCGAAAATGCAGGTAGAATGGTTGGAGCTTCTATGGGTGCTTCTGTTGCCCCATTGTTTAGTGGTATTCCTTATATTGGCTGGCTTGCTGCGGGATGGGTAGCAATGTTTGCACAGGATACGGCTGGTGAGATCGGCGGAGATATCGCCACTATGTCAGGAGATTGTGATACCGATATGTACAAAGAAAACGAAACTGCTCACTAGAATGACTTTATTTGTAAGGCACGTCATGGAAAACCCATGGTCTCTTGGATTTTTATCTGCTATTCTTATTGGAGTTCCTATTGCTGGCATTTGGGCGATTCATAAATATGGATGGGAACATTGGCAGCCTTTTAGTGATGGCAAACACAACTGACCCAGTTTGGGGAGTAATAATCCTCCTTTCTATAGGGCTTTTAGGAACAGCATATATTATCTATGCAATACTTTCCGAAGCCTATGCAGAATTGAATCAAGATCTTGACAAACCTACCGACTTCGATTAATATAATAGTAGGTATATTGTTTTTATTATGAACGTCTTTGTATTGGACACTGATCCTATTAAGGCGGCTGAGTATCATTGTGATAAGCACGTCAATAAGATGATTGTAGAACATCTTCAAATGATGAGCATTGTTGCTGTGCTTAATGACCTAGATCCAGCCAAACGAACTAACGGAGATTTTTACAAGACAAAATCTTTCCGCAAACACCCGTGTACTCTTTGGATGGGAGAAAGCTGGGGTAATTGGAACTGGACTTACCAACTTACCTGGAATCTTTGCAATGAGTTTGAAAAGCGATATGGCAAAGAGCACGGCGGCCGGGATAGTCTTCTCTCACTTCAAAACACTCGAATTATGCTATCTAAAAAACTCCCTCATGAAATGACAGAGTTTGCCCAAGCAATGCCAGATGAGTGTAAAGTAGATGGAGACGCGGTCAAAGCATACCGTAAATACTACAATATGCATAAACATGACTTTGCAACCTGGAAAACAGTCGTACCAGATTGGTGGGCACCTATCATTACCGAAGGGGAGTAATTATTGCATAGTTGGTGATTTGCATGGCCGCATAGATACTCTTGAAAAGATTGTAGATAAGTTTCCAAATTACCATCACGTAATCATCGGAGACAGCATTCATCACAAGCCTTTCTTCAAACGCTCAAGAAAAACCTCTCCGGTTAGAATGCTTCAGTATATAAGGAGCAAAAACCTAAACGGGGAAATGACTCTGTTGCTTGGTAATAACGAAAATTATATTTTAGAAAATCTAGTTACTCCAGAAGAAAAAATAATAAAGCGAGAAACTAAGTACACTCTAAGGTGCCTCAAAGAACTAGACTTTAATACCAGGATTGATATTATATCTTGGCTTGCAAGGTGCCCTATTACGGCCACAATACAAACCGACTCTAGGAGATATCGGCTTGGTCACGCTCTTTTTTACGAAGAGATTACAAAAGCCAACCGACCAGGAGTGCTATCAGGTCCTGGGTTTCCTTGGTGGAAGGACAGATTAGAGCAATATTGTCCTTGCAAAGAAGATACGTATATATTTGGCCATTATGGCTATCCGTACATACGCAAAAACTTACGCATCATCGACGCAACTAACTTTGAAGGCGTCGGGCTGTATTATGTTGACCGTGAAGAATTTTTAATCCAGTATTGACAGCAAGCCCTTCTATAGTCTATAATAGTAAAAACTACGCAGCAATCTATGTCAAAACTCAACGTCTTGGGATACGCAACTCTCTCAGACAAAATGAATCGTCAGGTGTTTGGCAATGTAGATACTGCTTCGGTAAAGAAAGATACAATTAAAAGCATCAAGTCCTCTATGGAAAACTTTGGAGTTAGTTTTCCTATTGAAAACCCACAGGGTTTCTTTATGGAAGACTTTCAGCTTCCTAAGCTTCAAGGGAAAAATATTAAAGAACACTTTGATGTAATCTCTCAGGACATTATTGGAGATGTAGCTACAAAGCTTAAAGAATTTGCATATACCGACCTACCCTCAAAGCCTAGCTCAGATTATATCGTTAACACGCCGGGATGGATCAAATATACGCCGACCGATGACGGCTTTGATCTCTCAAGAGTAGACGGAATCGAAGAAGATATTGCAGTGTTTGACTGCGAGACTTTCGTCAAAGGAACCGACTTTGGTCATGCTATTCTCGCAACCGCTGTTAGCCCAGTTGCATACTATATTTGGATGCATGAGACCTATGTCGATCCGACCATTGACTATGAGCCGTGTTTGGTTCCTGTTGGCGACGGAAAGATCTTCATTGCTCACAACGTAGCATTTGACCGTGCTCGGTGCAAAGAGTCATATGACATTACCAAAAAGAACTATTGGTTTGACACCATGTCCGCTCATATTAACGTGAGTGGGTTGGCGTCTGGTCAGCGATGGTGGTATGTTCAGAAAGCAGCAAAGAAGTCTGGTTTTCGTGCTGATCCTATCTGGGCTGATAAGGGATCTCTTAATGGCTTGATTGATTGCTATAACTTTCATTGTCAGCCTATGACTCCTTTGGAGGCCGAGGATAAAAAGATTCGCGACGTGTTTGTTGTTAGCGACTCCATGGAGCAAATCAACGCTCTTAATGAAGAACTAACTCAATACGCTCTTAAGGACGTTGAGATTACTCAGGAATTGTTTTCTATTCTTGTTCTTAAGTATCTCCAGAATAATCCGTCTCTGACCACTCTAATTGGTCACTTTGGCATCTCTTCCGCCATTCTTCCTGTAGTCGATGACTGGAAAGAGTGGTTTGATGGCTGTGAGAATATCTGGCATGACTCTATCTCCAAGCAAGAAGAAATCCTTGGCCAAATGGCCCAAGAGGTGTATGACGCATGGAATCAAGGAGAGATCGATATTGAAGCTGATCCTTGGCTATCTCAGATGGATTGGGAATGCAACTTCAAACTAACTAAAGCTGGAAAGCCTTCATCGAAGTGGTATGGAATCCCCAAATGGCTCCGAAGTGTTTCTGAGATTGAAAAAACTGAAGAGGGCAATAAGCTTGTAATTGGTGGTATCTCCACAAAGAACCGTTTGTCTCACTTTCTTCTCCGACTCAAGTGGGACGATAAGCCTATGACTTATTTTTCTAACAAAGGATGGTGCTTCTTTAACGAAGAAGTCGGTGAATACGTTCGTGTACCCCATCCTAAGGGCGAAGGAGAAAACGTTGGAGGTGTATTGTCTAAAGACTATGCCGATGACTTTGAGTCTGGAATGCTTAGTTCCGACCTACCACAAGCAAAAGAACTTATCAAACTTGCAATTAATGTATCTTACTGGACGTCTGTTCGAAGCCGAGTCCGCGAGCAACTCGTGGAAAAAACAAATAACCCTCTCGGTAAAGACTTCAATATCATCGTTCCAGCTGCGGTTCCTCACAATACCTCTACTAATCGTGCTGGAGAGAACCTATGGCTTACTGTGCCGGACCCAAAATACGATAAGATCGGTTCGGAAATTAAAACACGAGTTCAAGCTCCTGATGGTTGGGTATTTGTTGAATCAGATTTTGATGCCCAAGAGGCTGTTGTGGCTTCCATCTTTGCTGACTCGTTTCATAAAGTAGCCGGGAGTACTCAGTTCTCTCACTCCATCCTTGCCGGATCTAAAGACAACGGATCTGACATGCACTCGATGACTGCCAAAGCAATCGGAATCTCTCGAGCTGTGGCCAAGGGCTGTAACTACGGAATGCTTTATGGCTGTGGAGCTAAGACTCTTGCTAATACCATTCGCAAGGGTAATAAATCCATTCCTATGAAACAAGCTGTTGACATGGGACGCAAGCTCATTGAACTAAAGAAGGGTCGTAAAGCTTATCGAGGTATGCGAGAGTTGATCGGTGGATCTGACTCTTATGCCTACAATGAGATGGCTCGGATTGCCTGTGAAAACACCCCTATCAACCCTCTAAGCGGGACTAAAATGTCCACTGCCTTCCGTCCTAGCTCTGTTGGCGATGATTTCTGGACTATGAGGAATAACTGGTGTATTCAATCCACCGGCAGTGCAATGCTCCATGCCTTCATGGCTGCAATGGAATGGCTTATTAAAGACCATGGCTTGAATGCTAAGTTTAATATGTCAGTTCATGACAGTATTTTGTATATGTGTCCAAAGAAAGAAGCAGAGAAGGTAGCCGCTTTGTTCCAAGTTGCTCATGCATGGTGTTGGGCTTGGCTTCGTTACAACTATGAAATCTATGAGCTCCCAGTTGCTAACGCATGGCTCTCTTCTATTGAAATCGATCACATTTTCCGCAAAGCCGCCGATGCAAACACAAAAACAGTATCTCAACAAAAGTCCGAAAAGAATGGACAATCTGTTACAATCCACGATCTTATTCCCATCTTCAATGAAGAGCTTTGATGCAATAAATGAATACTTTAGCCAAGAGTACGGGCTATCTCTATTTGTTAGAGAAGAGCCCTACCTTATGGCAAACAAACGACCTCAAAGATGGGTGGGTATTGCTGATCCAAACTACACTCTTCTTAAATCAAACGGAGAGGTAACTACAAAATATCCCAAAAGCCACGGGATTACATTAAACGGAGGGCATAGGTGCATTACCTTAAATACCCTCCGAAGAAATATTGAAAAAGGAAAAAGATTATTTATCCAAGTTAGTTAGCATCGTACTCTACGTCTGGAGTAAAGTTAATTTTTTGAACTGCAGAAGTAAGCGGGTCTTGATTTGCAATTGTTCCAGTCTCATTTCTCCAAAGTCCAAAGTCAACATTTAACTTAAACCAAGGTGGAATGTCTCCTGTTTTGGTTTTATCACATTTCCATACGTTAGACAAACTACCTGACGTTGTTAGAGAGTCATTAATAGTTGTTGTTCCATCATCATTGTATGTGATAGCTTTTTCTGGAATAAACTTATATGTTGCAGTTCCATCTTCGTCTGCGCCACAAGTTAGTTCTAAGCGATCTCCAATATATCTTTTACATCCTCTCCCGTCTTCTACAATATATCTTTCTGATGATTCTGGGCCGGTAATCCTTGACCACACTGCCAGACCCGTTAACTCACTATTTGAAGTGAGTAGGCATTTTCTTTTCGGCAAGAAATCTTCAATAGATATAGGATCGAATGCAGCACAAGGTTGTGAATAAAACCTACCATCGGAAATGGTTACCGTAACGGAATAGTTTTGCTCATAAATAAACTGAGAAGCTTCTGTAACTTGTACAAATCTCTCGCCCTCTAGTTCGAAGCCCGTGGCAAACTCTAACCCAGGTACTTCTGGCACCCACCCTGTAACCGCGTCGGCAATAAGATCGAGCAATGGCAGTGAAAAGCTATGACCTTCGCGTTGAGTTTGCTTTTGCACCAACGTAACGCTATAAGTCATCTTACGAGACCGCACGGTGGGAATATAGGCCCCTCCACCCATCTCGTTAGTAGTATTTGAAGAAACAAAGCTAATAATTACCATAGCTTGTTCTGCAACTCTACCTGACTGATCAAGTTCCTCAGCCAGTCGTAGCACTACAGCACTTTGTCCCAAGGTAGAATGAACTCTACGATGGAGTTGGTTTTCAATTTCTAAAAGCATCAGAACTCGCCGCCAGACAGGAAGTCAGTTAATACCCACTTACCTTTTGTATTATCATAAACTAAAAAATCTCCCTTCTTAACGTTTCTAGAGAACTCAACGTCTACGAGATCCTGGAGTTTTCTATTGCCTTCTAGCTCAATAACATATTGTCTAAGCGCATCGCAATCTTCTTTATATTCTGTGCCGTCAGGCATCACTGCGCTTTTTAACCCAGTATTATACCCATAGCAATTACTAGAGCTACTATTAACAAGGTAGTATGCACTACCGCCTTCCCCTGTGGGATAAAATGGATTATATCCTTGGTATGTATTACTAGACATTAGAATGTATCGTCGGTAGTTAGTCCGCCATAATTATCAAACTCACCGTCGGCGGATGGGGTGGTATTATTTGCAACCAAGCCATCTCCTTCTTCAGGCTTAACTGCTTGGTCAGTATTTGTAAAGCTGGACATACTTCTTGTATTTTCAAGTGCGCCAACCAACTCATTCATCTTATATGCGCTATCTGCAATAACCTCATTGACTCCTTGGGTCTCCAATGAGAGACCTTTCTCATGGTTTCGATTAAGAACCACGGCTTCTCTGTTAGCGAAGGGGAATCCTCGGTCATTACTACCTTCACGAAGTACCCACTTATTGAGCGACGGATCTGTAAAGCTCCGGCCTCTCTGGTAAGAGCTCTTAGTCATTGAGCAACCAGATCTCCAGTAAGAGTAAGCTTCTTTCCACTTAAATCCGGCACTTGGGCTTGCTTTTGATGCCCATAGCTCAAGTTGCTGAAGAGCTTTTTCTGCCGCTTCTTGAACCTGAGTTCTAGGACGTAAAATATCTAAATAATACCTAGCAATTGTTGCTTGGCTTCTGCGATACGAACCGGCGATTAAAATTTTACCCTGAGGAGGCGCGCTATCAATAAAATTATTAATAAGCTGACCCGCGTCATTTAAAGCAATCTGTATTTTTTCTATATCAATTTCATTTCCTGTTGGATCTTCAATATTACTAAGCTCTACTGCTTCAGCATATCCAAATACAGAAATAAAATAATCTACGGTTGCTGGGGTACAATTATTTGCAACTCCGTGTATATCTCTAGGTGGCTGGGGACCTGACATAGACTATAACTTCTTCTCATTTACTTTAAACAAAAAGGGCTGACCCGAAGGCCAGCCTGTTTTGGGTTAGTTGTGATATAGATTATCAGGCAACTACGTTGGTGAAGATGGCACCAGCGCCAACTTTACCGTTCTCACCCATGCCAACGAGCTCGAAGCTACGCTCAACAAGGATGTCACCGGTGAATACACGGCGCTCGATGTTGAAACGCTCAGGAGTGGCGATAGGATAACCAGCGAGGGTGTAGGTGTAAGCAAAAGCAGGGTTGCCATAGTTGGCATCCAGAGCAGGAGCAAAACCGTCAGTAGCACCAGAAGGCTGGTAGAAGAGAACGGCTACGTTGTCGTAGATGTTCTCAAGGCTCTGGCCATCAGAACCGAGCTTAAGACGACGTGCAACACGGATCTCGTCAAGACCAAAGATGTTAGCGAGGGAAGCCTCGTTAACAAGCACACCGCGCTGCATGAAGTCACGGATTCTCTTGTTACGCTTGAGGGCGTTGAAAGCATCAGGAGAGATGACCATCTTGTTAGGATAGACACCGATCTGTGAACGAACGGCTTCCTTAGCTTCGTCGATTAGAACCTCAACGTCAGAAGTAGCTTGGTTGAACTGGTCAGCACCGCCTGCGCGAGTGGCGAGGTTGAATACGTTACCAGCTTCATAAGATGCCGAAGCGGTTACAGCATCGGCAACCTGGATTTCCCAGGACTGCATGAGACGATTAGCAGCGTCCTTAGCAGCGAATTGGCGAAGGTCGATTTGAGCAGCACCATTCTTGGCTTCAGCAGCGATTTCTTCGGCAATTTCCCAGCTGATCGCTTCCTGACGGAGAGCGAACGAACGGGTTCCGAATTCGTTCTGAATCTTCTGGATGTTAGTTCCAGGAGCACGGAGGAAGGACTGCGAAGCAAATGCCTCCTTACCGAATACCAATGTACGGCCGGCGCGAGTATTCATAGATACCGCAGGACCGAAGAATGTAGCTACGCCTTCAGCGTTCTTATAGCCCTGAGCCAGTTGGGTCAGGATTGGGTCGATTACACGAACCTGATCTAAATTCATCATGATTAGTTATTCTCCTTCAGTATCTATCAAGCAGCGCCAGCTTGATCAAGCTTAACTCGGATATATTGGCCAGCACCAGCTGTTCCAACTGCGTCAAGAGCGCGTCCGAGAACAAGATCGCCAGTAGTAGCAGCAACAGCAACGCCGTTGGCACCAGCAACTACAGCATCATCAACAGCAAAAGTTGCTGCGGAACCTACTTCAACAATAGCGATTCCTTCGGTTACAACTGAAAGAAGACCCTGATAGGGGAATACTCCAGGCTTCGAAGGTGTGGTCGATGGGTTGAGCTGACCCTCATAAATGAGAGTAGAACCATCATCAACTTGGTAGCCCTTGGCGGTGAGTTCACCTTGTCCAGGAGCATCAAAAATGGAGACTCCAGCGGCATAAGCGCCGGCTCCAGCATAAGCACCAGCACGAGTTACGAAACGGTGGGCAGCGATTGAAGCACTGGTTTCCACGGTCTCGACGTACTGATGGTCAAAAGACATATAACGGGGGTCTGTTGCCATTAGTAATTACCTCAGTTTTTGTTAGCAATAACAAACTTAACAGCAGTTAAGTAGTCGCAGTCATTCTCCTCAGCGTATGAGAGAGCATCGGCGTGAACGTCTGCAGTGTTTGGATCGTATGCGTATCCAGAAGCGTTAGGCTCAACCGACTTTGCTTTCTTAGGAGCAGAAGCAGGTGTAGCAAACTCTTCAAAGGAGACCATGGAAGGTAGGGACTCAAGTACTCCACGCATGAAGTCGAATTGAGAAGCCTTACCGGTCTCAGAGAAATTCACAGAGTTCTTATAGTTAAGAGTCTCCATGAAACGAACAAGGTCTCCCTTAGGAACAACTTGTTCAGTGAGCTTACCAGACTCATAGAGTCCTTCAGCAAACGAAGAAATTTCTTTCTCGCGAGCAAGCTTTCTTTGTCTGTTCAGCTCTTCCTCCAATTCGGCTACTCGAGCGTTGAGTGTATCAATGCTCTGATCTCCAATAGCGGATTCGCTATGATCTAGAGATTCTGTAGCCACAGGTGCAGCTTCTTCAGCGTGGTCGGCTGACTCTTCTTTCTTTTCTTCTTTAACCACTTCGGCCATATCAGTTTTCTTCTCTTCTTCCTCTTCTTCCTTTTCGCCCTCGTCCTCGGCCATATCAGCCTTGGCTTCTTCCTTCTCTTCTTCAGGAGCTTCTTCGGCGTTATCGCTTACTTGCTCTTCGCCCATGTCAGCTTCCTTTTTCTTCTCTTCTTCTTCTTCGTCTTCTCCCTTACCTTCTTTCTCTTCCATGTGCTTCTTAAGTCCTTCGGGCATTTCGCCATAGGACATATCATTCTCCATCATGGAGGTTGCTTGTTTCTTGAGAGCCAGTGCTTGGAAGAGCTCGTCTTCTTCGTACTCGGCTGCTAGAGAGGCAATTTTCTTGTCGTTATTTTCCATCTCTCCAGAAATATCGTCCGCGCCATCCTCACCAGCAGGCTCTTCGCCTTCTCCCTCGGATCCCATCTCTTCCTCACCACCTTCTTCCTCTTCGCCTTCGGCGGAGGCTTCAGGGGCTTCTTCTTCGCCACCTTCGTCTTCTAGGCCCATGTCATCGCCTTCACCTTCGCCCTCAGGAGCTTCAGCTTCGGCTTCAGGAGCCATTTCTTCTTCGGTTTCTTCGTCAGAGGCATACTCCATCTTATAATCGGCTGGAGCGCCAGTTTCATCGACCTGGTTGCCAGAGTCGTCATATACGGAAGGCTTGCCGCCTCCGATGTTAATGTTGACGGTCATTCCGCCTTCAGCATGATCAACACTCTGATCTACTGAGACCTCCTGAACCTCGCCAGTAGTTTTCTTTTTTCTAGTCATAGTAGAGTTGTTTGTTTCTAAGGCTTCTTTAAACGAAATAACGGTTTCTCCCGGTTCGGGAGTTAGGTTAATAATTTTTTCGTCATTAAATTCACCTTCGGAAAAAGCTGTGAGACCCTTTACGGCGGGAATCGAAACAAGACCAAGATGGCGAAGTGCCAATTTCCCAGGATGGGGATTTGTTTCCGCATCTGGTAAGTAGAAAGAACTACTTACTTTCTTGAACACTCCATCTTTAATCAGTTTCTCGGCTTTAGGGGTAAGTTCAACGTTACCCCATAAAGCTTTACCTTTTCTCCAAAGATTTTTTACCCATCCCAACGCGGGCGTAGAGTCTGTTTGATCATGCCCGATAATCAGAGGGGCCTCATGTTGCTCGGGAGAATACGTCCCGACCACCTGATCTAGATCTTTCTCCGTAAACATCATCTTTTGCCCAGAGGAGCTGATCTGAGGACCAGCTCTGAACATTTCGATGTGCACAACCTTTTTGGATTGTTGTGAAGAAAGTGGCTCTTTAGCGTTTAAAATTTGCTCCTGATTATCAGACATTTTCAATTATTAGACTGTAGTTGCGTTAAGAAGATAGTCGAATCTGTCAATGTTTCTAGAGAAGGTATCTTGTACCTGAGCAACCTGACCAGCAGGTGTTCTTACAACGGTAACAACAAGACGCTCAAGAGTTGGCGATGTGGCCACATAAGCATCGAGTCTAAGCGTTCCGTTTTCTAGATCACTAACAGCGTTATTAGCATCAGAACAAACAACTAGATAAGCTTGTTCTGGTCTTGCGCCAAAGAGCGCACCCTGACGATAGAGTTGACCCATTACCTGAGTGGCAATAGACTTCGCTCTGGCGTAGAGTGTACCGGCCGAATCAATTTGCTCAAAGAGGATATCATCGAAGCTTCTTGCAAGAACATCAAGGAGTACGTTAAGGATCGCACGAGTGTTGACAAACTTGAAGAGAGCATTGGAGCTAGTTGTACGAGCACCCCATGCAACAATACCTCTGTTAGGAAGGCTTCTAATTGGATTGAGGCCTAGAGGATATGTTACTTCTTGCTGTTGAGCGGTGATATCAAAGCGGAGGGCATTGGCTCCTCTTAGCGGATATCTTGCACCAGCAGGGGCTTGTTGGAATCCTTCGTTTACGTATCTTGAACAAGCAATACCGGCAATGAAACCACTAGGTGGTACAAAGCGATCAGCAGCGTTCTTGATATAAGGAGCGTAGAAGGCAGCGTGGCCAAATGGAGCTCCAGCAATTCCCTTAATGTAAGCTAACTCATCTTGTACTTCGCTGAGACTTAGTTCATCAGCTCCGCAATCGATAAGAGCAATATGTTGAGTACCAGAGATACCCTCAACCTCACCAAGCTTACCTTCAGCGGCTCTGAGGAGCGCCTGAGTAACTTTTACTCTTTCTTCACGGGCCTGAGTCTTGCTTAATCCACCGACTGCTGATTTAAATCCACCAAATGCCTCAGGGGCAAAGAGGAAGCCAGGGCGATAATCACCAGATCCCATACCCTGCTCAATAGCATAGACAAAGTCTTGTGAATGAGCCTTAGCAGAAAGCTTGTAGTTGGCAAAATCAGCTGCCTCATCGAGTGAGTTGATTCTGACGATATTGGCATCCTTTTGACCATAGCGGTTAAGGCCAGGAACAACAGGAGAAGGAATACCGTTCTTAGAAGTGATCTTCACTCTGAGAACATAGTCATGACGATAGAAACCATTGCTGATTGAGCTATCAAGATAGACTATAGTTGAACTTGCGGTAAAGGTAGGAGCGGTATCAACAACGAAAGCTGCGTCGTTGGTTACGCTGCTGACCTCAAAGCGGTAGCCGTTGATCACAACGTGTGAACCGGCATAAAGCTCTTCGGTGAACTTAGTAGCAACTGTGCTGTATGAAGTACCAGAGGCTACGGTAGCTCCAGAAGGATTACGGACGATTGCCTGAGTGTTAGAAGCAACACTTACAACCTCGTAGGTATCAGATCCAACAAGGATTCTGTATCCAGGAGCAATTACGCTAAGGAACTCAGTGCTAGAACCGAGAAGTGAGCCATTGGCTTGGATCTCAATTGTTCCAGTCTGAGAGGAAGTAGCGCCTTGAATGGTTGTGCTACCAGAGGTAACTGCAGAAGTTCCAGTTAGGGTCTTGCCTTCGCTAGATGGGCGGAGAGCAGGAGCACCGGTTACTCCAAGAGTTGTTCCGATTGCTTCACCGTTGTTAGGAGCATATCCACCAACTCCAAGAGCGGTTTCATAATCAACTTCAACAGACTCAACGATGTAATATGCATCGAGGTTCTTCTCTTCGAGGATCTCTCTGAGTGAAGTAGAGATGCTTTCGGTAAGTTCAGCAGGAGTTGCGCCGTTGGCAATAACAACTCTGTTCTCACCAGCAACGTTTACGTAGAAGACCTGAACGCTATCGGGTACATATCCTGTTCTGGTTACGTTACCACCAACAGAAGTGATTGTTCCTTGAGGAGCAGCAGTTAGACCAGAGCCATCAGCACCGGCGGTAAAAGCAGATCCAGAAGCATCCCACTGATAGTAAGCTGCAAATGAGTCAGCCCAGCGAATGTGGTCATCTTTACCAACTCTTTCGTCGGTAGAAACGGCTACAATTTTGTTGTCGGGAATGTCACCAGCAGTTGCATAGGTTTCCTGATCAAGAAGGAAATCTTCAACAGCTTGGAGGTTGTCGGCAAGAACCGAAGGATCATAAGCTAGTCTACGTACTCTGATTACCGAAGCAAGATCATCAGAAGTGAAGGTTAAAGCGGCACCTGATCCGTTGTCAAGAATAAAGGAGTTATTGGGAGCATCTACACTTAAGACCTCGTAAACAGTGCTGTAGAAAATATTTCCAGCAGCAAGCTCACCAGCTCCAGGATAAGCAACTTGACCTGGGTCAATACCTTCAAATACGACCTTATCACCAGCGGCAAGAGCATCAGTACCAATCGAAAGATCGGTAATATCTTCCACTACTACGGCACCGGTAGAGGCTGTGAATGAAGCAGTTCCGTTTGTCTTGGCTGTAACAGAGGTTTCTTCTAAGAAGTTACCAATTGCAGCACCAGAGACAAAGAGAATGGGCTCTTGGGTTGTTAC
>Ga0208428_1000691_pt1 | contig 15095 bp, 4 predicted proteins | sample DEB08_DNA_11_FD_184535 | JGI IMG/M metagenome (GOLD analysis project Ga0208428, IMG submission 184535) | Aqueous microbial communities from the Delaware River and Bay under freshwater to marine salinity gradient to study organic matter... | ecosystem: Environmental > Aquatic > Marine > Coastal ... | reverse complement strand
AGATGCAAGCCATTCAGAATCAGAACATTCAGTCCTTCAATCAGATGCTGTACGCACAGCAACAGGCGTTAGGTCAGGCTGCACAGGCAGGATTCAAGAATCTTGCAGGAACAGGAGCCACTATCGCAGAGGCTATTGAAGGAAAACAAGCTGTCGAGGATAAGACCTATGAGGGTACTGCTGGCGGAGAAGTAACAACTGGTCAAATGGGAGTTACAGACACTACTACCCAACAACCTGTCCAAACGGATTTTTTATCTGAATCTTATCAAGCCCCATCAACATTCTCATCAATGCAAGACGCAAGCCTTGGTCAATTCCAAGATGTCAGTAATGTAGGTCAGGATTTATATTCCCCAAGTAGCCAAATTACAATGTCAGGAACTGAATCTGTTCAGCCAATGTCTGCATCCGTAGGTATGGGTAATGATTATCTTAGTGGATTCAGCTTCCAACCACAAAGTCAAGATTTATTTGGATTTGGTACTTCTCCTAATCCGCTGTCTGGGTATAGTACAATTGATGATTTCAACTTAGAATAAACATGGCAAACGGACCATTCGGAAATCCTTTAAGTACAGGCATCGCTCTATCTTTCGAGGTAGATATGACACCTTACAGACAGATGCACGCCAGGAAGATGGCGAAACTTGAGGAGCAGAAGAAAGAGAAAAAAAGGAAAGAGAAAGAACTTGCTGGAATTTTAGGTAAGATAACGCTTGACGAGGATAAGATATTCTGGAGAAACCATGATGATGCACGTATAAAATACGCAGACACCATAGACCAAGTATCTACTATGTATAAAAATGGTGACTACTCGTCTATGTATAAGACTCTGAATAGGTTCAATACAGACATGGCGAACCTGATACAAAGTAACCAAGATATAAAGGCAAGGGATGCTCAGATAGCAAAGGGTGGTGTTTACTACGACCCAACTATTGAGGCAATGAAAAACAATAGGGACGTATCAAATGAAGACTATGCTAGAGCTTTAGAAGAAGCTGGTTATGGAGATATATCAGAAAATGGAATATATTCATATTCTCCTCTTCAAGATATGGTCAACATAGATAAATTGTGGGCTGAAGGATTAAAGGGGATTGAAAAGACCGTCTTTGCTGATGGCACTTCAAAGGTGTTAGGAACTCAAGACCAAACTAGATTCCTTGAGACTTCCATTTCAGATGATATTTACAATAACAAAAAAGAGCAAATCAAGCAATCTATTCGTTCTAATCCTCAGAGAGCCATTGCGTTCCTAAGGGCTAACGGAAAAGATGTCAAGTCACTAGCTGGAATGAATCCAGCAGACCAAGCATTACAGACAGATATGTGGTTGGAAGAGATTGTTGGAGGTGCAGGAGAAAAGTACAAAACAGGAGAAAAGACAGTTAGCATTCCGCAGAAAAAAGACACTAGTGGTTTTGTTTGGAGTGCAAGTAGTGGAAGAAACAAGAATTGGGCTTGGAGTTTAGCGAAGGGCGGTAGTGTAAATATTAAGGATCAAGATGTCGATGTAGATAAGCGTCTTAATATAAACAGAGTGTCTGGTGGTGTTGCTGAAAACGAGTTCACGCTAGGAACAGATGCTCTTATTCAGAAAGTTGCAGCTGGAGGAGCGCAGGGTGTGTTTGATGATGCTAAGTTACCAAATAACACCACCATAAAAGGAACTCCAGTATCCATATTGGATATTAAAGGCAAGAAGTATGTGCAATTAGCTTCATCAGCTATATTGACCAAGGCTGAAGAGGATAGAATACTAGAACTGTCTAGGCTTGTAAAATCAGGTAATGCAAGCCCTGCTGATGAACAAGAGTTAAAAGAACTTGAAAAACTCAAAGTAAAGGCAACGTACCTAGTTCCTTACTCACCATCAATAGAGTCTCAATTGTACAACTCTCTTGGAATTGTAGGGAAACAGGTAGACCAAATGAAATCTTACTTTGATGGAGGAGGTGCTAGTGGTTCGGCTACAGTTAAAACTATAACTAAAGCCCAAGCGCAAACTTTAATGTCTAGCGGAGGATTCTCTACTGAAGCTGAATTGATAGCCGATATGAAAAATAGAGGAATCTCACTTAAAATTACACCATAATGGCTGAAGATCAAAACCAATCAGATTTTGACGAATTGCTAAATATTTATTCTAGTGATGCTTCTAATGAATCAGAATCTCCTAGTGATTTTGATGAATTATTGGACATATATTCCAAAGAAGACGTAAAAAAAAAAGATTCGACTTCCGAATCCCTTTCACAAGATGGCAAGTTAGAATCAGTAGATGTTGAGACTGATAAGCCACTTCCTCCTGGTAGATCAAATGTAGCCGCTAGGGTTCCTCTTGATATGTATAAGTCTATTGACGCAGACTTGATAGACCGAGGTGACGAGGATCAAGTTGCAGTAGATTTAGAAAAAGAGTATGGTAAATTCGGTTTTGAGTTTGAGCCTGATGGTGTTGGTGATGCTGTACGTGTAACCAAGAATAAAGGAACTAAAGAAGAAGTTACTGAAGTTTTTGATTTAGACCCTGCTTGGTACAACCTATTCACATCTGAAGAGGGTGAGGCTAAAAGAATGAAAGAATGGCTTGAGGATAATACATCTCAAGAAGACATTAAGACATTTCTAAGAGACAAGCAGAATAGATTTGACGTTGACGCTCCAGACCCATCTAAACTACAAGTAAATGAGGCTGCAAAAACAGAGATGTTTGACGAGCCTAAGGAAGAAGTAGAGGATTTTAGGGGGCAACAATTAAAAGAACTTGGTTTTGATTTACCAGAAGTATCTCCTGCTGAATCATACATGGGAGTTACTCAAGAGGTTGAAACACCTTTTGAAAAAAAATTAAGAGAGGATAAAGAAGAGAGGGATAAGAAAGAATCATTAATGGCTATGAAGTCAGCCATTGGTATGGAAGAAGGTAAGGTAATTGCGAATCTTACTGGAGATTTAGATGGTGCTATTGTTCCTGGTCAAGAAGAAATAGTTGCTGATCAAACAAGAAAAATAATCAGTGAAAAGAAGAAAGCATCTTCTGAAAAGCGTTATGAAAAAGGTGACGATAACTATTGGGCTAACATTGCATTGAATTATCAAGAACTCACTAATCCAAACAAGTACAAGAGGACATTAGACGAGATAGAGAACAACGATAGCTTCTTTGAAAGAACAACTGGTGGAACCAGAACCAAGTCCTCAGAGTTGGTTCGTGAGGGACTCAACATAGCTTACACATCTTATGCTGATGAGAGGGATAAGCTCATGTCCAGCATGAATGAAAACCTAAAAGATGCGGCTTCTCTTGAAATCAAAATAAAAGAGGCTGAAGATAAGTTCATATCTGGAAATACTTTCAATGGTTCACAAGAGGACTATGATAAGTACGTTGCAGATTTTACGAAACTAATAGATATTTATAGCGGAGATGAGTTCAAGACTCTGAACAATCTACAGAAAAACATTGATGCTACATTAGCTGATTACGAGGTAAATCCAGACGTAACCATAACTGAGGCAAATGAAATAATACGTAAGAGATATCAAGAAAGATTAGATAACGTATATAAAGAATCGAACTTTCTTTTTCTTACAGGGATGAATATTTCCCAAATGGCAACCGCTGGGGCTGCTGGATTACTGAACGCAATTGCATCTACGGCTAACAACCTTGTTCCTGACGAGAAATACGATTTTGGAGATATCATTGAAGACAGCTTGGATGAGTTTGCTGAAGTGATAGAAATGAATTTAGGAGGATCGTCAAAACTAAAGAGAGCGCACTTTGAAAGATATGCGAATGTATATGGCTTTGATGTTATTCTTGATTCTAAAGGTGATCCAACTGGTCAGGTTTACGGATCGGATGGTTACTTGGTCAAGTCGGCAAAAGCAGATGAGATATTAACGGCATATAGCGCAGACCCTTCTATATTTGAATCGGAATCAAAAATAAATGTAGGTGCTGATATTTATCAGACCCTTCCAACCATGGTTGACATGGTTATGACCCTACTTCCCATTGGCGGTGTTTTTTCGAGAGGGGCTAGACTTTTAGGTGCTAGTCAAAAAGTGTCAGCAGGCGTTGGTACTGCTGCTGGTGTTTTCATACAAAGCCACGATGATTTTTACGATGCTGCCATAGAGGCAGGGGCAAGCGAGTCTGAAGCAGCACTGTTCGGCTCTGTTCAATCATTGGGGGTAGCTGCTGTAAGTATGATTAATCCTCTTGAAGCAAAGGCTGTAGCTGCCACTATGTCAAAGGCATCCGTTCAGAATTTAGCCAAGCAATATGTAAAGAACATAGTTGCAGGAAAGACAAGAAGAGATGCTTTTAAGTTAGCGGTTGAAGCAACTACAAAACAATCATTAAAAGCTCAAGGTAAAGAATTAGTTAAGGGGGCTGTTTTTGAAGGTCTTGAAGAAACTGTAGGTGAAATATCTGCTGATCAGATAATATCAAACACTTGGAAATACCTAGGTGGCGCAGATGTCACATCTGAAGTAGACTTTGGGGAGGCTATTAACACATTCTTTATGTCTGGATTTGCGTCACTTCCATTCAGTCTTATTTCTTTGAATGCAGGTAGAGGTACTTACAGAAGGCAGATGCTATATGGTGCTATGAACAACACCGATATAGTCAGGTCTGAATTAGAGAAGAACAAGGGGAAAGCAGTAACTGATGCTAATGGTGTTGTAAGAAGGATAGATGATGATTACATCAATGAGTATGTACAGCAGTTAGAGGATTTAAAATCTGCAACCAAACTTTACTTTGAAAATACTAGCATCAACGAAGAAGATGCAGAAGTTATTGTTGATTTAGTTGCTAGAAGAAAGGCTCTTACAGATGAGATGAAGAACTCCGCATTGGACGGTGTTTCTAGAAAGGCATACCAAGAAGCCATATCCAAGATAGATGATAAGCTTAGTCTTTACATAAACAAGGAATCCAATAAACCATTTTACGTTCTTGAGGGGGAAGCTATATCTAAGGAAGAGCTTGATGAAAAGATGTCTGACGAAGAGTGGGTTTCCGGATTAAAGAGTGGTAGATGGTCTTTGTCCGTTTACAATGATCCTGACACAGAAAACAATGTAAGAAAACTAGCTAAAGCAGTTCTAAAAACAGAGGATGCATCTGACGAAATTGAACTAGAAACTAAGGTTAGAGAGGCTAGGCAAAGGGTTACTGACTATATAGGGGAAAAGATTTCCAAGTTAAAGATGGAACAGAAAGTAGACCCTGTTCTAGAAAAAGTCAACAATGCCGAAGAAATAAATGAAAATGAAATTGATGGGGCTATTGAGGCTTTATTTGAGGAGATTGACAATGTAAGAGAATCAGATCTTAGCGATGAAGCTAAAGAGTCTATTATAACAGAGTTATATAAACAAGCCCAAACACTTGAAAATTATGAACTTACAACAGAGACTAAAGTTATCTCAACTACCCAAAGAAGACCAATTAAGCGTCCTAGAGAAGTTAAAGAAGAAAACACAAAAACTCCCCAAGAAAGAATCAAGGGGAGAAAAGTAGTAAGAGTCGAAGGTGATGATTTTACTGCAACAGTAGAAGCGGTTGAAGACACTCAGAAAGGTAAGACCACAAAACCCACAAGGGCTGAAGGTGAGGAGGTAACTGTGATAGAGGAGGCTGAAGATGGGTCATTGTTGATTCAGAACTATGATTCAGATGGCAATAAAACAACTTCTCAACCTTTAAGTGCTAATTCAATGAATGACTTTGAGTTGGTAGAAACAACCAAAGATGAGAACGGAATAGTTACTGGTGCCATATTGAGGAACAAAAATAACGATGCAGAGGCATTCTTCATAGAAGACGCTGACCTAGCAATGGACCTTGCTATTCAAAAAACTCAAGCAGAAGTTGGGTTTGAAATTGAGGAGGAAGTTTTTGAGGAGGCTATAGAAGAAGTAGAAGTACTAAAAGGTAAAAAAGATGATAAGAAAACTACCGAACAAGAACGTCTGGATTCTGAAAAGCAAAGACGGAAAGAAGACTCTGGGCAGGTTCAAGAGCCTGAAGTCAGCGAAGAAGAGGGAGCAACAGATACAGTACTTCAAGAGGAGCAACAAGTAGAGCCTGAAACAGAAGAATCTATCAAACAGAAGATAGACGATTTAAGTGTAAAGACATCTAAAGAAAAGAATAGGGCTATAAAAAGGGAGGCACTAAGAAGAGTAGCAAAGGCTATGACTTCTTTGAAGAAAAAGTTTCCAGATGTCAAGTTCGTTGTTCATACAACACAAGAGTCATTTGCTAAAACAGACAAAGACCTACAGGAGAAGTATAGAAAGAGTGGGGATTTAGTTGACAATGGTTACTTTGATTCTGACACCAACACCATACACATAAACCTAAGTACATTCAACGGTAATTTAGATTTAAGAACAATTGGTCACGAAGTGTTCCATGCAGTTCTGTACAACTCTATAGGTATAGATACTGGAAGAGTTGACTTCTCTGCTGAGACTAAAAAAATGTTGAGTGCCGTAGAGCGTTCAGGCGATCTTAGTAAGGATTCTATGAACTCCTTAAAAAAGCTAATTGGGAAGATGGACCTTGAAGACTTTGAGGTTGATGAAGAGTTCTTGGCTGAGATGGTTGGTATGTTGAGTATGGAGCAAGAGAATCTATCTCTTTCAGCTAAAAAGGCTGTAATGAAGTGGATAAATGATGTTGCTAAGAAGTTAGGTATAAGTAGTGAGATATTCAATGGCGTGAACTCTGATGCGGAGCTTATTGAGATGCTTAACACCTTATCTAAAAAGGTTGCAAAGGGTGATGTCATCACTGAGGAAGATGTTTCTGGTTTAGGTAAAATAAAAAAAGAACCTGTATCTGAAAAAGAAAAAGGTAAAAAGTTCCGTAGCATAAGAGACTACGTTCCTAATGACAGACAGAACGAAAAAATAAAAGAATATATATTTGTAAATGGAAGGGAAGGTCAAGTAAGAACAGTTTGGGCTGATTGGTTTTTAGGTGCAGATGTTAGTGCTAAGAGTAGAATAGCATTTGAAATAGACCAAGACATAGAACTGCAAGCAGCATTGAAGAGTAGTCTATATGACCTATGGAAAGAAAAAACAGGCTCGGACATTTCCTATGAGAAGTTCTTGGATTCTGAAATCACACTATATAGAGGGGTTACTGATAGGAACGTAGAGCGAGGAACCATTGAAGAAAATGGGTTCAACACATACACATTAGACAAGGAAAGAAGGGGTCGTGGAGGTCAGATTCAAGTCAAAAAGAAGGTAAAAGACCTATATGGTGCTACTCAAATAGTGGGTGGTGAGATAGAAGTTCTTGAGCCAACCCGATACTCAGAGGAATTCTCTCAAAGACTATACAACGAAAGATCTGATCAATACGCTAGACTACCAGAATCAGACATTACCAAAATATTAGATACCGCTGACAATCAGGGTTTCTATGAGGCGTATAAGTTAGGTGAGGAGCTTATTTCTAAAAGAAAGAAAACCAAGAAGTTCAGAAGCATAGAGCAAACAGATGATAGCTACGTATCAAATGTAAAGGATGGATTGTTCAATTTGAAGCCTCAATCCTTACCATCTGATGTATGGATTAAAAAAATCGCTGAAGCAGGTGGAAAAGGTACGGCTCAAGAACTTGAATCAATAGGATTGAAAGACTACTTGGATAATTGGATGAAATCCAACAACAGGAAGTCAGTTCCAAAAGATGTTGTAGATAGGTATGTGGATTTTGAAGACAGATTAGATATTGTTGATGTCACGATGTCTGAACCTGCTAAAGAGCCAGAGCAACTTAAAAAGTTAAGAAGTAAAGCCAGTGAACTACAGAATCAACTTAGTAATTTTTGGAACAGTGAAGAGTCTAAATTATTAAGGTCTAATATTCCAAACTCCAAAGTATCTGAAGATGTAAGATTAAAAATCATAGAAAAGTATAGAAATATTAAATCTGATTTAAGAAAGGCAGAAGATGCAGTTGCAGAATACTTGAAAAAAGAAGGATTCCAAGCAGTTCAAGACAGAGAAGACTTTAGGAGGTATAAGAGTCGTACTATGCCTGATGGTACAAATTACAGAGAGCTTCTCATAACGATACCTAATTGGGGTGGTGGTGATGTGTATCAGTCAGATCATTGGGATCAAGGAAACATTGCTGCTCACATTAGGATGACCGACAGGATGCTTAATGGGGAAAGGGTTCTGTTTATAGACGAGATACAGAGTGATTGGGCGCAAGATGGTAGAAAGTATGGGTTTACTAACGTAGAGTTACGTAAAAAAGGAGAAGAGTTCAATAAAGACAGTGAAGAGTATTCTGACATAGACAGAAAGCTTAATGGATTAAAAGAAGCTTTTATAGGTTCTAAGGAGTATTATGAAAACATAAGCATCATTCGTGACTCAGGAATATACAATTGGACTGGTGTAGAGGGTTTAGGAGCTGATTTATTCGGTGATGGAGAAAAGGTAACATTCACTCGGTCTGAAGGTGTTCCAACAAAAGAAACAGAAATCCCATTTGATCAACTTCCAGAATCTTACAAGAATGCCTTTAACAATCTTAATAATAGCAAGATAGCCAAAGACATAAGAAAAACTGAGCAAAGAAAGAAAGAACTAGAAGATAAATATGGTATTACCATTGATGGTCTTGGAAATGCACAATTAAAGAAAATAGAGAACTACGAAAAAGCTTTTAGTGATATTGTAGATATGCCTTATGAGAAAACGCAGCAATGGGCAGGTTTAGCTGTAAGAAGGATATTTAATGTTGCTGCAAATGAGGGATACAACAGAGTAGCCTTTACAAGGGGTGATCAAATATGGCTACTTGTTACTGGTGGGGCAAAAGAGAAACTAAAAGGTATTGAACATTTTTATAACGAGGTTCTGCCTAGAATAGTAAGAGATGAGGCTAGAAGACTTGATAAAAATGCTAATACTGAGATTGTTGAATTTAAACCAGAATTAAAAGGTAAAGAGACAGACGCTCAATACACTCCTCCTGACATTAAGACGGTCGGCAAACAGGTGGCGATTCAAATAACTCCTAAGATGTCTGAGAAGGCAAAGCCTGGGGTTAAGAAATTCCGAAGCGTAGCCAAGGATAACACCAAGAATAGAAAGAAAGGTCAATCTACATTGTTTTCAATTTCTGAAGATTCATTCTCAAAAGAATCCATAGTTCCTATATTCAAGAGAGGCAAGTCTATAACAACTACGCTGTATGAGGATAAGCCTATATCTGTACTTCCGATACCAGAGAGATTTTTAAGAAATTCTCCTACATTCAACAATAAAGTTGATACAGAGGGTTTTATGTATAAATTAGGTCAGGAGTTCGATTATGTTCCTGGAGGAGTATACGTAGATGTAACAGACTTTAAGAACAAAACATCAATAAATAGTTACGTTGCAACATCTGGTCAAATATCAATAGACCCTAATACAGGTAGAGAATCACTCTCTGTATCAGAGAATCAGCCACCTAACGTATCTACGTATGATGACATAAAAAAGACGCAAAATGGTAGCGTAGTAATGACCAACCTTATTAAGAAAGGTGGAGGAAAGTGGACATGGTGGAATAAAGGTATGGAGGAGAAGTTTGAAAACGTCAAAAAATTAGTTTCTGTAGACACAAAAGGACAACATATTTACTCGTTGAGTTTTGAAAGCACAACTCCAATAATGCTCAAAAACAATGTATCTGGTTCTGAGCCTAGGCTTAGACCAACAACAAAGGGAGAAATTTTTCTTGGAGAAGTTGTCGGAGTTATTCGCACAGGAAGCGGTAAGGAACACGCAGTTTATGATAGAGTATATACTGTAGACCCTAAAGACACTCAAACACTTGATAGATTAAACTACAAGTACAGAAAAAGACCATATGATTATTACTCAGACAGAATCTACACAAAGCTAGGTCAAAAGCCTCCTGTCACATTAGCCTCAAGGCAGACAGATGCACATCAATTTCTTTTTGACAAACTCGGTATAAAAAACGCAGAATATGTCGGTGGTGGAGTTGAGGCTTCAGTGTATGACATTGGTAAAGGTAGAATAATTAGGATATCAGGAAGCGGAAGCGATGTTTTAAATAAATTGGTAAACAAAAAGATAGAAGGGGTAACTCCAGTGTATGCTACAGGTGTTATGGAACTACCAACAAGAACATTCGGTCTTGATGATAGGGGTCATGTTGTTAGAAAACTAGACTTTAGTGAGACTTCAGATGAAAGCGAAAGATATCGAAACAAACCATACCCTATCTACTATTCAATTATGCAGAAGGGTGACCCTAGTGACTCTTCTGTGGCGGATAAACTAAGACCTATATTGAGCAAACTGAGGATATATATTGATAAAAACGGAATCAAAAGAAGTGGGTTTGGTGTAGATATTGAATCACTAATAACAAAAGACCTTTCTAATGAACAGTTGCAAGACTTCATAAACAATAAAGAACCAGGTTTAGAGCTTACCAATTCAGAGAAAAAAGACCTTGAGAGGATAATATTGATTAACAATAATCTAAGAAAGGAATTAGGGTTAAAGAGTAGAGACAGTCACTTAGGAAACTATGTAAGAAACTCAAAGGGTGAGTTAGAGGCTATTGACTTAGGTTCTTTCGGAACTTTTGAGGAAGGATTTGAGCCACAGCCTTCTGCTGAGAAGAATAAATTGAAATTCAGAAGAATACCTGGTGGGCAATCCAACACGAACCTAAAAGCAGCGCAAGATTTAATTAGAGAAGAGTCTAAAGTTTCTAGAATTAGGTCTGTCAAGTCAGCGGTCAAGAAATTCATAAAGGGTTTTGGAGACTTTCAGTTCCCATTGAAAAGAATGTTGGAGAAAGCTGGTCTTGAAATCGTATCGTCTAGGTTACAGAACATAAAAGGTGCAGGTGCTTTTGCTAAATTGAAGTTCGACAAGGTAAGAGATGAGATATTCGGTAAGATGACCGTAAACGAAAGATATGACTTCGATAGGTATATTACCGCAAGAAGAGCCGTGGCTGCAAATGAGGCTAGAAATAAAAGGATTCAAGATGCTGAAGACGGCTTGGCAAATGGTAAAATAACCCAAAAAGAGTACGATGCTATTATGAAGAGGGAGCAGAATGGAGAACCTATACTGACCCTCGGAATGACTCCAAAAGAAATGGAGTCAGACATTTTAACTCTTGAAAACGACTACCCTAAATTCAAAGAACGTGCGGATAAATACTTCGATGTGTTCTCAAAGATGTTGAAAGATGATTTAGATAATGGGCTGATAACACAAGAGCAGTACGATGCAATGGAGGGCATTAACTATTCCCCAAGGGTATTCCTGAAGTACGTATTCAACATTGATGGAGAAATAGATGGTGATCCTAACTGGAAGAACAAGTTAAAGACCGACCACGGTATGTCTGAAGAGAATATTAAGAAGCTAACAGTTGGTATAAAGGAAATCGGAGGAAAGAATGAGGGATTCATTATGGATTTAATGATGGATTCTGAGGTAATACTAGCCAACTATATGAGTGCTAGGGCTAGAAAGAATGCCATGAACAAGACCACTGCTAGACTTGCTAAAGATTTTGAGGGTGTAAAACAGAGGTTTGATGATTTAAAAGACAAGAAAGCTAACCTGGCATCTGTTGGTAAAGAGCTTTCTAATGAAGAGGTTGTTGAACTTGAAAGTCTCCAAAAGATAATAGACTCTTTCTCAGATAAGAAAAACTCTATGAAGGGAATAACGTCTGAACTCATATACTATGTTGATGGAAAGAGAAAGGTCATGTACACAACTCCTGAAATAAAGGATATGTGGTTTGACAACAAGGAAATTGGTATTGCTCCTAATATCGAAAAATGGGCGGGTAAGACTGGAACCAACATACTTAAAGCTATGGCTACTGGTATTAACCCTCTGTTTGCGATAACCAACGCACCTAGAGACTTTATACAGGTTCTTGCCTTTACTGACACGTATTCAAAAACAAGGGGAGCTTCTTTCATGCCTGTAAGAATGGCTTATCTATTGAAGGATTTCTTCAAGGCAGCTTATGACATAACCATGAAGAATGAAAACTTTGAAAACGCTGTTGAAGATGGATTAATGATGGAGTTCCTGTACAAGGAAGGTAGAGGGAAAGACAAGACGTTCAAAACCAATGGGGAAAAAGCAATTGACCTTCTTTTGGCTGGAAGAAAAGATTACCTGAAAAGTAAGTCTGGTAAGTTATTTGGGAAACTTCTTTACTTGAATGAGGTCAGTGAGATAGGATTCAGAATGGCTATTAGGGATCGTATTATGAAGGAAAAAATGCGAGAGCTTGATGCTGAAATGAATAAGATATACGGAAGTAGTTTTGACAAGGACAATATGACCGATGAACAACAGGAAATGTATGATCAGAACATGGAAGACATCAGGGTCTTTGCTACCGCTAAAGCTCGTGCATACATGGATTTCTCCACAGGAGGTTCTATAATCAAGGGATTAGACCCCGCACTTCCATACTTGAATGCAGCAGCCGTTGGTGCTTTTGCGTCATCAAAGTATATAGTTGAAAACAAGGTTAAGTTCTCAGTTGACGCTCTTCAGTTGACTGCAATGGGTACTGCACTTACTGCTGGTGGTTCCGTTGCACTATTGGCAATGTTCAGAGATGATGATGACGAAGACAAGGAGTTGAACAATTGGCAATTATTCATGAGGGAATACAATAGGATACCGCCATACATTACAGACAGATATCATGTTGTATTCACTGGCAGAAGAGATGAACGAGGTGGATATGAGTTCATAAAGATAGCTAAGAATCAAGGTCTTTCTCCGTTCTACAGTATAGCAGAAGGTATCATGTTCAACACCTTTAACACTCAGTTCATGAAGAGTGATGGTTATCTAGGTGGTAACACTATATACTCTAATGAGGATATATTCTTTAATGCAAACAGAAATCTTTGGAATAACTACAATGCATTTGGTTTTGATCCGCTTGAATTGATCAAAGCAAAAGAAGGTAAGGAGTTAAAAGCAGCAACAGTTATAGTTTCTAAGGTTTTTACTAGAAACCCAGCTATTGGTGGTATAATTGAACTTGCAACAAATTACGATTTATTCAGAGGTAAACCAATAAACTATTCTAAGGATGATGATTACTTAAAACCTAAATACCAAGGGTACAGAGATGATAATTTAGAAAAGTTTTGGATAGATATATCTAGGACCGTAGGTATGGGAAGCGGAGCTGAAATGAAGTTTGTGTTTGAAAAGATACTTACTAGCCCATCCACAAACCCTTTTATTGCAACGCTTTATGGTTTTGCTGAGAGTAAGTCTATAACTACAGAGTTTCTATCCACAAAGCAAAAAGGTGGATTTGAACAGGTAATTTCTCAGATGTCAAAAAGAGCATTCGGATACACTAATCCAAACTACAACCCCATATCTACTAAGAACAAGAAGAAGATTGAAGAGATAATTAACGACTATGTTGGTGAGGAATACGGTAGAAGAGAAATATTGATATCATTCTCAGAAAGAGTCGCTAGTCAATTAAGGGAAAACAAGGAATTTGTAGACCTCTTGAATGACACAACCATGTCTGAGAAATCAAAACGGTTGGCAGAAGAGGCTGTAATTCAAAGATCGGTCAATAGAAGTCCAGACCTACCAGAATACCTAAAAGAATTAGGTCAAGATGAAATATCTGATGAGGAAATGTATGAAATAATGACAAATGTCGTTGAGTCTTACAATTTAGGAACTATGCGTGGCATTCATATCAACGGATACAAAAACGCTGTAAAATACTCTAAAAGCCCAAAAGAACTTGCATCAAGGGTTTTAGTTGAACTAGAAGGGATGAATCCATTTGACGAAGACTTTAAAGATGCCCAAGAAGAACTCACAAGAGTATACAAGCACATCAAGGGTAAGGGAGCTTCTCTTCCTAAAGATTTTGAGAAAGAGTATATCAAAGCATATAACTATCTAAATGAAGAGCTAGGCAACCAGTAATCTTCTGTACAATGTTATATCCTCAAAATTCCGTACCTTTGAGTTATGCCGAAGGATGCATGTTATAGAAAAGTAAAGGCGAAGTACAAAGTATTTCCGAGTGCCAGGGCATCCCAAGCGATAGCAAAGTGCCGTAAGGCTAGTGGTAAGGTTAAGAAGAGTAAGTCAGGAACGGAGCTAAAAAGATGGGAAAAGGAAAAATGGGTTGATACCCGAACAGGTAAAGCCTGTGGTGCTGGTGGTAAGAACGAGTATTGCAGACCTACCAAGCGTGTTTCCAAAAAGACTCCGAAGACAAAATCGGAAATGTCCAAGTCGGAACTCGCAAGAAAGAAGAGGGAGAAGAGTAGGGTTGGAATGGGTAAACGAGTAAAAGCAGTAAAGCGTGGCAGAAAAGGGTAAAAAATCTGGTATTCCAGAACGGTACAAGAAGAAGGGCTTCTCCAAGGTCGGTGCAAAGAAGAAATCAACACGACCTGGAAAGAAGTGGATGGTTCTTGCCAAAAAGGGAGATAAATACAAGATTGTTCACGGAGGGGATAGTAAGATGAAAGACTTTTCCCAGCATAAGAATAAAGAGAGAAAGAAGAAGTTTTGGGATAGAATGGGGGGAAAGAACTCAGAGAAGGCGAAGGATAAGTTCAGCCCTCTGTATTGGCATAAGAAATTTAAAACTTGGTAATAATGGCTTACGGTAAAAAAATGTCTGGTAAGAAAATGTCTTCAGCAAAGGCTTGCGCTAAGTGCAAAAAGATGGGTAAGAAGTCTTGCAAGTGTAAAAAGTAATAGGAGATGGCGATAACGGCTATATCACATACGGTATGTCTTGACTGTAGTCAAAATGAGTTCACGGTAACTGGATCCATAACTGGAGAGCCTACTGAATCAGTAACAAACAGCCTGTCTGTAACAGATCCAAGTGGGAACACTGTCGTTTACGATAATGCAACAATAGGTAGTGATCTTTACACGAGTCCATTTGAATACACTATCTCTGCTGGTAGCACTATCATCACAGGTGGTGGATCAGTGAGTCA
>Ga0208428_1000686_pt1 | contig 15175 bp, 18 predicted proteins | sample DEB08_DNA_11_FD_184535 | JGI IMG/M metagenome (GOLD analysis project Ga0208428, IMG submission 184535) | Aqueous microbial communities from the Delaware River and Bay under freshwater to marine salinity gradient to study organic matter... | ecosystem: Environmental > Aquatic > Marine > Coastal ... | reverse complement strand
CCACGTCAGACCAAAGACCACGACTGGCGGAATCATTCCCTCACCCCCAGCGCCTCGGGCTCGTACTGGGTCAACACAGACACGTCTGCGTTCTGCTTGAGGGCGGTCCCAACCACGTACTGGAACTGAGCCAGCGCGTCGTCGCATTCATCGATCTGGTACTCCTCGATCTCGTAAGGCATGCCCTTGCGGTACCAGGAGATGCGGACGATGGCGAAGAGGTCGTAGGGGATGTCGCCGACGTTGTAACAGAACACAGGCCGCCTGGGCCGCTTCGGTGTGGGTGGTTCGGACTTGGCCACGGGTTTCCTCCAAAACAGCCAGGCGCCTGCACGAAGCAGCGCTAGGAAAAAGTTAGGCGTGTGGAAGTGTCCCATCAGTCCCAAAGCTCCGCTGCCTGTTCCATGAGCGCGTCCAAGGCCTCCGGAGAACGCTCTTCCCTTGGGGATACCTCCAAAAGGTGTCCAGCTGGGGCAGATCCACTGGTATCACTGGGAAGTACAGCTGGACAGGGGGGTGTTGTGTCCAGGTGGGTGTCCAGCTGCTCGGAACCAGCTGGACACGAGCTGGACACCTCAAAGGGTTGTCCAGCTGTACTTTCCAGTCCCTGACTGGGTTTTGTCCCAGCTGGACAGGTATTTAGGGGCTTTTCACGCGAGACCAAAGCTTGGTAAGCAGGCAGTGGAGAACCGCCTTTTTTACTGGGACGTGTTTCAGCTACCTGAATCAGCCCACGAGACACCAAACGCTGGGTCGCTTTGGTGATTCCGGAGGTGCTGCCACCACACAGCGGATCAGCAGCAAGCTCAGCCCGCGTCAGAGAGCGTGGGAAAGCCGCCCTAATGCGCTGGAGCACCCGATCCACTACAGAGGCCGGGCTGGCGTCTCCAGCGTCCGTATCGACGTAATCCGTAAGGGAGAAGGTGAGGTCGTTTTCGAGCTTCATGAGCAGCCTGCTGCCATCCCGCCCTGCCCTGGACTTCTCAACGGTGATCAGACGGGCATTGGAGCCTGTCTGAGCCACCTGCTGGGGCGAAGGCCTACGAAGCCCCCAGACCTCATCCACAGCGTCCCTGATGGCCGTAGAGCCACGGAAACCGCCCGTCTTGTTGGCATGGTGAATCAACAGGATGGTGCAGGCCGGGAAAAGGCGCCCATTGTTGTTTGCCAGCCAGTAGATGGGACTCGCAAATTCCTTTTTGTTTTCATCAAAGGCCGATCCCCTGCTGCAACCAGTGATCGAGTCGATGATCACCAGCTTGGGGCGATGCTTCTCGATCAGCTTGGTGAAGCGGTAGTACCAGTTGAGATCCCAACCCATCACAACGGTGACTGGATCAGAAGGCCGAAACTCCAGATCGCGAAGCTGCTGCTGAACCTGCACTTCGCTTTGATCGCCGTTGAGGATCAAGACAGGCCCCGCCTCAACTGGAACGAGATCACCCCGCACTGAGAAGGGCATTCCTCGTGCCACATGCTTGGCAAGCGTCCATGCCGACATGGATTTGCCATCACCACCAGCGCCGTGAATCATCACGGTGCCAGGACATGGCAGCAAATCCGGAATCAGATACTCAAACTTCAAATCTTTTTCAAGCAAACGGTTCAAAGTCATTTCATCGTCCTGATGCTCGAACTGCATCTGAGCGATCAGCAGCCGCTCCAGTGCTCCAGCGTCACGGTATCCAGCCTCCAAAGCCAAGACATTCATGGCGTGAGCTGCCTCAGCCGGGTTCTGGATCTCTTGAATCGCCTTAGCCCGCTTGATCACCTCGGCGTAAGTGATTACGACTTGCCGAATGCGTGTGACGTTATCGGCCTCAGCATCCGCCACAACCTTCCTGAGATCCTCAGAAAGCCACAACCGCCCCGGCAGCTGCTGGTCCGCCATCCAGAACAGAGTCCCAAGGCTTACCGGCCCCTTCCGAAAACTGTTCCAAACCTCTTCACAAGGATTGGAACTAGCCCACTCTTGGCTGTACTCAGGATCCTCAGCAGACCACGCCGACCACAAAGTCAGACCAAGGTCAGTAGGAAGCTCCGAGTGGATTGCCATGCCCACCTTTACCCAGTGATCCCGGCTACCAGCGCCTTGCCCTGGAATCACGCGCAAAGCGGACTGAACAATTTCAGCAACCTCCGCTGGCTCTCTATCCGAGAAATCCAAAGCCTTACGGTTTTTGATAAAACCACCGTCCTGAACTTCACGGCCAGCTGCATCACGCATCTCGGCCAACAGCCATTCAGGGGCTACTGGAACATTCTCAATATCCCCCTCAAAGCCATAACTACCCTCCGGAGCTTTACCATCACTAGATCCCGGATAAGCACCATAAAGAAGACCCTGACGACCCCAGAGAACTTCATAACCTGCGCCTGTATCAGATAGACCGAACCCCTTTACAGAGCCCCAAAGATACTCAGGAACAAGAAACAAATACTTCGCAGCATTTGCCTTTGTAGAAGTAATAACTGGAGCACCATCAAGTGAATCGCCCCACTTCTTTTTCAGCTTGGAGAGGTTGCGATCAACATCAAGAATCACGAGACCAGAACTGCGAGCCCCGGTAAAAACACCAACAGCCTGAAATAGCTCGGGCTTCCTCTCGATTTGGAGCGCCACATCAGACGGCGCCATGACCGTGTGGTGGCTGCGCTCTAGGGGAGTTTTGCCCTTAGAAATCTTTCCAGACTGGATCGCAGTACCCTTTGCATAGATGGGTGCATAAGCAAAACCAACCGGCAGCTGGCGCACAAAGTCCAGCAGCTCTTGTGTCTTGTTCTGTGACACGTTAGACTCCTATCGGGATTGACATGTCGCCCCAGAACCCTTGCAGCTGGGGCGTTTTCCCATGGTAGGCATCCCGTCAAGATGGTGTTAGTGTGTAAGCCGTTGCCCTAGGGCGACCACACCAAGCACGCTTCTCACAATGGGATTTCTCTCAAAGCAAGCATCAGCAAATGTCAATAGCGGCGGCACCGGCGGCGGCTATCTCAATCCATCAAAACTGACAGACGGCGGCAGCGTCCGCTTCGCACTCCTCAGCGAAGAACCCCTCGAGTTCTACGAGTCCTGGGGCACCTCACCAGAAGGCCAGTCCAAGCCCTTCCGCTTTGACTACGAGCCCACCTACGTGGACATCAAGGCCGAGATGGGCGATTTCGAGCCCCGTGAAGGCCGTGGCGGCCCCGGCAGCGCAGACGTGAAGTTCGCAGTGGCAGTCCCGGTCTACAACTACGACTCGGGCAGCGTGCAGGTCTTCTCCGTCACGCAGAAGTCAATCATGAAAGAGCTTGACTCGATCTCCCAAATGGAAGATTTCGAGAACATGCTTGAGATCGACTTCCAGCTGAGCAAAAAGGGCTCGGGCCTGCTGACTGAGTACACCTTGCGCCCTGTACCCCGCAAGAAAGGCGCCCAAGAGCACATCGACGCAGCCTGGCTGGAGGCCAAATCCGAAGGCTTCGACATCAGCCGCCTCCTCACCGGCGGCAACCCCTTCAAGGCCGCTTGATATGGCACGCATAGGACCTTGCGCTACCTGTGTGTTTTTTGCTCCTTTAGACTCTAAGAGTAGTTCTAAAGAAGCTGGGAAATGTGTTCGCTACGCTCCAAAACCGAGTATAGACAACTGCCACAAATCTTCACTTAGACTTATTGCAGATTGGCCAGTTGTTTATACGTATAACGGTTGCGGTGAGCACGAATACCCTGAAATAATTTGACCCTGAGCAACCGGCCCCGCACCCAACGGGGCCTTTTTACTGGTAATATAAATCTGGGAAAGTGTATTCAAGTGCCTTCTAACACTCAAGACGCCTTAGCATCACTAAGAAAATGGCGACTGGAGCAAGACAACTCTGGCCCATTCCGCGTCTACCGAGACTCAAAAGGCACGGTCTACCACTCAGTCACCCACATCCTGAAAGAAACCAGCGACACCACAGGACTGGAGCGCTGGGTCGCCCGCCTCGGCGAGGCCGAGGCCTCGCAACAAAGAGATATTGCAACTAAAAGAGGCAACCTCGCCCATTCACAGGCTGAGTATCTCCTCAAAACCGCACAACAGTTAGCCCGCAATACAGCCAACAAACGAAACGCCATTCACTGGGACAACCAAGGCTTGGCGCGTATCCCAACCCCAATTACAAAGTGGGCACTCAAAAAAGTTCGCCCCAATGTCCCCTCAGTTGGCTGGAGCGCCTCCGGCTACGCCCGCGGCCTCTCTGACTGGATCACCAACAACGTCACCGAGATTTTCGCCTCCGAATTTTCCATTCATCACCCCGCCGGCTTTGCCGGCACTTGTGATGCCTTGGTGGGACTAAAGAACAATACGCTTGTACTAGCCGACTGGAAGACAAGTGTCGGCCGTAAAACGGCCATTCATAACGGCCTGGAACGCCTCCCAGAAGGCCATTCATACCTTGCCCAGTGCGGTGCCTACTCGTTAGGCCTGAAGCACCTCACAGGCCTCTCTCCGACTGGAGCAGCAGTGGTACTCGCCCGCCGCTGCGGTGCCCCCAACGTCCACTACATGAGCGAGGACGAGCTGGTACAAGCCGAAGACGATTTCCTGGAACGCGTCCGCGTCTACTTCCAAAACCGCCATTCATAAGCAAAAACGCCATTCATAGGCAAAAACGCCATTCATAATGTGTAAGAAATTCGCCATTCATAGCGATGGCTGGAGCACTACTAATCTGCGCCGGCATTCTTGTTGCCCTATACGGTTTATCGCTGGTACTACCTGACAACGAACCCGACGGCACCACAAGACCCGGCCTAAAACGCAAGCGCTAGCCCTGGCACACATGTTGAGTCTCACTGGTACACATGCTGAGTCCTATAGTCAGTCTTATGAGTCTCACTCACAGGTATGAAAAGGTGACCGATAGCGTGGAGCTACCGATCACCCTGACTCACCACCTAGGCAAAAATACCTAGCCTTCTGTGGCTGGCGCTGTTGCCTCGATCACAAACACAGGCCTGCCCAACAGATCAGGCAGGTCTAAGCGCTGGAGTGTTACCAGCCCCCGCCTTTCGAGGCCTTTTGCTGACTGAAAGGATTTGCAGTCTGTCGGCAGAATCCGTCTGCCGACCTTGCGGACGGCAGACAAAAGATTGCGCTGGCGCGTTCTGAGTCCCTGTTCTTGCATCTCACTGGGGCTGATCATGCTTTTGCTCCTTTGCGGGATGGCTGGGCTTTGCCGGCATTGGCGCGGCGTTTTTTGGTTTCCGCAGGCTTATCTTGTGGAATCTGTGGAAAACCACCATCGTCGGCACTGCGTGCCTCCGATAAGACTTGTGCGGCTGTGAGTGTTTGCGTGGAGCACTTAGCCCTATCCAGCACCTCCTGAAATGCCGCTGCCTGGCGCAGCTGCTGTTGCCGCTTGTGCAGCTCGGGCAGAGTCTCGAGGTGCCAGCGGCTGGATCCTATTTTGCTGGCATCGGCGCGATTCTCACTGAGCCAAGCCAGGACCATGTCGTCGCAAGGGTAATTTCGTGCGAGCCAGAGCTTGTCCGCAAATTCAATTTGTAGGCGGCGCTTCGCCTCCCGTTCCTCTTCCCTGGAGCGTTTGCGTTCTCGCTGTGTCTCCCATTGTCCGCCGCCCATCAGTTTTCCTCCGCGTAGGCGGACTCGATGCGCTCGCTGCAGCAGTCGCAAAACAGCTCAGTTTCCTCCCAATTAACGGTGATAGCCACAAGCTGCCAGTCATCTGAGCCTGTTGTGGTGCCGATTCTCTCCCGTTCTGTTTTGGCACAACGATGGCAGCAGCTACCGCCATCGCTGAACACACCAAACAGCGGATAACCTCCTGGCCAAGCGTAAGGACTGGCGCTTAGCTGGTCAGCGAGCCTGAGGCTTCTGGATTGTGTGGACATGTTCCCTTGGTTTGGGCGAACCCTTACACAATACAACCAAGGGCAACCCCGCCAGCCGATTTGTTAAGTGATACAACACAGCGGCAAAAGCTGCTGGCGCGTCCGGCACAATGGCGGAGCACCCAAACCCAGGGAAAATGACCATCATTCGAACAGCAGAAGCCTTCGGCACTTTTCGCGTCACGTATGAGACGGTGACGCAAGAATCAGCAGAGCACGGTGATGCAGATCAGCGAGGCTGGCTTGATTGGAGAGGCTGCCCTTGCGACGAATACTGGGAAAGCGAGTGGGACTTGCGCGACCTTAGTGAGCGGCTGTCAGGCTGCTACGCAGAAGGTGACGGCGCTTCTGTGCCTAGGTGGATCACACTTGATCCCCAGTCTGATTTCTGGCTATCTCCCTTCTGGCGCGACCTTGCTGGAGAGGACGCCTTAGGCGTTACCGCGTCTGTGCATCGGCCTGGCTGGATCACAGACGCTAGCTGGCTAAGGGTCTGCAGAATGCTTGGCTGGCATTATCGCTATTGACGGCTTGCCGTTTTCCGTTCTACACTCACACACGAGACCCAACCCTAAGGCTCAAACCATGAACACATTCCATTGGACTGGCTCACACGTCGACGGCTCCCGCGCCTGCGCAGTGGTGCGCTATTCAGGCCCCACAAACACTCGCGGTTCCCGTTGGCTGGCCACAATAAAGCGTGACTCCGAGAATAAGTGGCGCGGGTCTGCCACGTTCGAAGAAGGCCCCATAACGGCAGCGCTTCGGGCGGCTAGTAAGGCCGGTGTTGAGTGGCAGGCCCTGACTTGCCACAGCATCGACGCAGACACATACGCGGTAGGGTTCTGAGTGATGCCTAACACTCTCACCGTCTGGGATGTTGAGCTGACCGATACGTTCGGTGGCGAAGCGAACTACAGCTGGGTGCGGCGTGATCAGCTGGTACTGCCACAGGATGCCAGCCGCCGGCAGATCGTAACGGCTGCGAAGGCTGCGTTAGGTCTGACTGGCGCAACTGCTGACCGTACGGCCCGGCCTAGTTGCCGGGCTTTTTTGCGGGTGGATACATTACACTAAGGGCAAGCAGTAGGCAACACTAACCGTGGCGGAATCGGAAGGGCAAGAAGTAAAGAAGCCTACCACCGTGGCGAACGATGAAAGTAAGCGCTGGCGTGGTGGTAAGGGAGAACAGGTGCGGATTGATGAGAGGGTAAACGCCGCCTATTCCTACATCCTGGACGGTGGAACCCGTAGGCAGATCGCTGAAAAGCTTGCCACGCGGTTCAATACGTCCGTACGGACAGCTCACGATGACTACGCAAAGGCAATGATTCTCCTACGGGAGGAACAGAGCGCAACGCGACAGGACTTGCTGAACCAAATACAGGCACTGCGCCTAGCTACGGTCACAAAGGCACTGCGCAAAGGCCAGCTGCAGACTGTCGCGATGCTGCTGAAAGACATGGGCGCGGTGATCGGGGAGGCTGCACCGGAGCAGTTGGCTCAGGCTGCACCGCAGCTGAATATTACGATCGACGACAAACGCAACGGCTAGCCGCTCGCGGTTTGCCGCGTGATCCTGTATAGTGTGTAAGTCAACAACGCAAACCAAGCGATGACCCCCACCTTCCGCCAAGCCCAAATATTTGGAGCTGCTGCTGCCGTCTTCCTAGTCGGCTCCTGCATTGTGCTTGAGTCTCAAACCGTCCAGCTCGAGCGCCGATGCGTAGCTGCTGGCCAGAATGTGACTGAATGTAAACTCAAGCTTCGCGGCCGCTGAGCCGATGCTCTAGAATCACACAGAACACACAGGAGCCCACCCATGGCCCACCACCTCGAATCTCTGGCACGCCGCTTGGCGCCCACCGTCGCTCTGCTGATCACGCTGGCGATCCTCACCTATGAGGCCGGCTACTGGCTCGGCCGCACCGTCCACACAACCAACGACTGGCTCGCTGCCCACTGGCCGACCCGCCCCACCACCGGCACCGCAGCAGCACCGGTGCCGGCACCGGCACCGGCACCGGCACCACTGGCCGAAGTGATCGCCACCACTGGCGCAGTCGTCACCGTCACCCACTGCCAGCAGACTGCTACAGCGCTCCGCCTGCGCGCTGAAGGCTGGACGCAGCAGGCCATCGCTGACCACCTAGGAGTGAGCCGCACCACCGTACGCCGCCGCCTGGCCGCCGCTCGGTAGCGGCCGGGCCGGCCCGGCAGTACAACCGCACTACCGAGGGGGTAGCGTCCAGGATTGCCGCGCCTGGGACACCGCCTAGGGAACCTACTGACAAATCCTCATTTTTCTCTACCCTTACACACAGGGGGCAGGGGTTCTTTTTCTGTACTACCCTAGAAAGTACCCACTTACATATAAATGGCCGATTCGGCTGGAACACTCAACCTCCGATACGCGCAGGGGCAAGTATTTAGCAGCCGAAAACGCTTCCGAGTGCTGGTTGCAGGCCGCCGCTTCGGCAAAAGCTACCTCTCCTGCATCGAATTGCTGCGTGGAGCAATCGAACGCCCCGGCGAAACCTTCTTTTACGCCGCCCCGACCTACCGGATGGCAAAAGATATCGCTTGGAAAGTAATGAAAAAGCTAGTCCCCAAGGCCTGGATCAAGGCAAAAAACGAAACCGACCTAAAAATCGAGCTTGTAAACGGCTCCACCATCGAATTAAAGGGCACAGAAAACGCAATGGCCCTCCGCGGCCGCAGTTTGGCCGGCGTAGTCCTCGACGAAGCGGCCTTCATGTCCCCCGAGGTCTGGTTCGAGGTAATCCGCCCGGCCCTCGCGGACAAACAGGGCTGGGCACTCTTCATTTCCACCCCGGATGGCACGGCCAGCTGGTTTTACGACCTCTGGTGTTACGCAGAAGAAGGCGACGACGACTGGAAACGCTGGCAATTCACGACGATCGAGGGCGATAACGTCCCCGCTGACGAAATCGAAGCCGCCCGCGGCCAACTCGACGCCCGCACCTTCCGCCAAGAATTCGAAGCCAGCTTCGAAAACCTTTCCGGCCTAGTCGCCATCAGCTTCTCGGACGACAACATCAATAAAGAAGTCCAAGACCTCCCCGTCCTACCCCTCCTGATTGGAGTGGACTTCAACGTGGACCCGATGTCTGCCGTCTGCGCAGTGAAAAAAGGCGACGTGCTCTGGGTCTTCGACGAAATCATCATGACCGGCGGCGCCACCACCTGGGACCTGTGCGAAGAAATCCAAACCCGCTACGGCGTGGAGCGCCGAATTATTGCCTGCCCCGACCCCACAGGCGGCGCCCGCAAAACCGCCGGCGTTGGCGCCACCGACCACAGCATCCTGCGCAAATCGGGCTTCACCGTCTCCAGCCCCCGCCACCCCTGGAAAATCCGCGACAAAATCACCTGTGTCAACACCGCCCTCCTCGATGCGACTGGAACCCGCCGCCTCTTCATCCACCCCCGCTGCAAAGAACTAATCAAATCCCTCCGCACCCTGACCTATGCACCCAACACCGGCCTCCCCAACAAAAACCTGGGCGTGGATCACGCTTTTGACGCTCTCGGCTACATGTGCCTACAAACTTTCAACCTTGCCAAACCAGAAACTCTGGGGAAAACCAACTATCGTGTGTGGTAGGCACCTTCTGCTGGCACATCATGAGCATGAAAAAGGGGACCACGAAATCGGGTAAAAAGGTCAAAAAGGGCGGTAAATAATGCCGAAAAAAGGCCTTTACGCAAATATCAACGCTAAGCGGAAGCGCATCGCCGCCGGCAGCGGCGAAAAGATGCGCACACCTGGATCTAAAGGCGCCCCCACCGCCAAGGACTTCAAGGAATCCGCCAAAACCGCCAAAAAGAAAAAGAAGAAATGATCCAAACAGTGAGCGGCGGCTGCGTTCACATCGACATCGACGCGGAAGACGGCCTAACCACGGCAACATTCGTATTTAAAACACCGCAAAACCCGGAAATCCTGGGCGACTTCATCAAAAAGATCGCCCAAGGAATCGAAGTCCTGGTACCTATTGAAGACCCAGACGACGAAGAGGACGACGACGATTAAAGGGGGCTAGACTAAACAAAAGCAGTTGCCGGCACCGCATTATCATGCCCGTGACATCCCATACCGTAAGTGGCATGGTGCTGAACCCGGACGGCACCTACTCCCACTCAGTCCTTGAAGGCCTAGAAGTACCCCGGCACGACTACATCGAGCTGAGCTACACAGGCAGCAACCTAACCGGCGTCGTCTACAAATACGGCGGCACCTGGGACGGTGGCACCGACACCTACAGCGGCGGCAACACAGTAGCCACCCTCGACCTGACCTACGACGGCTCTAATAACCTTCTCAAAGTCGCGAAGGTATAAGCCATGGCCTTTAAGTTCAACCCCTTCACTGGAACATTCGACGAAGTAGGCACCGGCGGTGGCGGCGGTGTACCCGACCCGTTGACGCTGAACGAACTCACCGTCAACACACTTCTTACTGCCGACCACATCCACGGCAACCTGGCCGGCAGCGTCTACATCCACATCAAGAATACCGACACGGTGCAACTTGATGCCGGCACCCCCTTCTATATCACTGGCACAGTTGGCGCCAGCGACCGCGTAGAGGTTCAGAAAGCTGATAGTTCCGACCCGGCCAAAGGACCAGCAGTGGGCGTGCTGGAAACCACCCTCGCAATCAACGGCGAAGGCAACGGCGTCATCCTCGGTGAAATCTTCAATTTCGACACCGCCACCCCCAACTGGAGCACCAACGACCCGCTGTACGTCGCAAACGGCGGCGGCCTAACCAACGTCAAACCGACTAGCGGCTACCGCCAAATCATTGCCTACGTCGGCCGCATCCAAGCCAGCACTGGCACCCTGGTCCTAACCGGCACCAGCGTCGATCCAGTCGCCGGTTCAAACACCCAAATCCAGTACAACGACAACGGCGGCTTCGGCGGCTCCACCGACCTGACCTTTGATGGCTTCCGTGTTCTTGCTAGCGCCATAGGTTATTTCAACCGCCGCCCTGTTTTACATCGCGGTTCATTGTTCTACAAGACTGCTGCAACCACAGTAAGTATTATTGCTGGTTCTGTCTTGAATGGCGTTGCGTATAACACCGCTACGGCAGTGGCCATGCCGGGTAGTTTTACCAATAACACCGACTACGCCATTTGGCAAAACCCAACCACTGGTGCATTAGTGGCTGATGCGAGTTTCACGACAGCTCCAGCGGGTGCCACAGGTGGCAGCATCGTTGGTGGCTTCCATTACATCCCAAGTGGTCGCCCCACAGCATTCAACGAGGGCAGCCCAACAACAGCCGCAGAGGTGTTGGAATACAGCCTGTGGGATCTCACTTACCGGCCAAGCTGCCCCGATCCGCGTGGCATGGCCTGCATCGAAGGCGGCTACTGGATTGATCTCTACCTAACGGGCGCCACCAGTTATGCCGGCAGCACCTTTTCCGCGGTTCCCAGCAGCAAGATCGGCCTGACGATTGCAGATGGCAGCAGCGCACCGTTGGTGCCAGCGCAGTTTGGAGGCAATGGCAGCACCACATACGGCAGCTTCACCTGGTATGAAGCGTCTGAGATGGCCAGGAGCTTTGGGAAGAAGCTGCCTACCTACGACCAATTCTCAGCGGCTGCCTACGGTGCGCCTGAGGCTGGTTCTCGCGGTACTGATCCCGGCACAGTGCAGTGGGAGCGGGTGAGTCTGTTTGGCCTGGCGCAGGCGACAGGGACGCTTTGGCAGTGGGCGCAGGAGACCTGTACGTCCGATCCCCCGACGGGATGGCAGACCGGCGTAACTGAGGGGCGCGGCGATGTCTATGGCTCGCCAACCCGCGCCCTCCGCCTGGGGGGCACCTGGGCCGACGGATCCCTTTCCGGTTCACGTTGTGCCTTCTGGGTCAGCCCTCCTTGGAACTCCAACTTCAACTTTGGGTCTCGCTTTGTGGCCGGGCACCTGATACTTGCATAGGAGGCCCGACAGGGCCGAGCTCTATGACCAGCAAGCGAGCCTCTGCGGATCCCTCTAAGGAGGCTCATGGCCTTTACATGGTGGAGAAGTACGAGCGGGTGATCGACTACCTCTACCCGCTCGCGCAAACGATCCCCCGCAAACATGGCACCTTTCGGGAGCTGCTCATTCGGCAGCTCTTTCTGGTGGCCCAGCACCTTAACGACGCCATCAAAGCCAGCCAGCTCAGCCGCTGCTACGTCCTCGACGGCAGCCTTGGACAGCTCAGGCTTCTGCTGCGCTTCATGGTGCATCACAAGCGCAAACTGATCACCGAGCATCAACTGGAAACCGCCCAAGCGTTAGTGGGCGAAGTGGGCGCCATGCTTGGCGGTTGGATCAAACGATTGCAGGAGCAGAAAAAAGCTGGCAAGCTAGAGCGGGCTTGATGGGAGCGCCCTCATCTTGATGCTTCAAACTGAAGCACTCAAGGAGATGGTTGGCGACATGCTGCTTAATGGCTAGCGCAATCTGCGCCTGCCAAGCATCTTGCTTTTCTCGCTGATGCGCCTTTGGATCTGAGCGCGATCACCGCTTGCTGTCTGCCATGGCTTCACTTGGTTGAACGCGCCAAGGATCAGGTAGCCAAGGCCATCAGTCCAGTGCTCGATACCTGCCGACTTGTCGATCACGTAATCCTGGGTGCCTTCTTTGTACGTGACGTTCTTGAGCGCCTTGATCGTGTGCTTACAACGCGGATGGATAAATAGACGGATCTGACCGTCAGCCGTCTTCACCATCCAGTTGGTGCTATTGATCTTGTCTTTTACGGCCCAAGGATGCTTGGGGCTGATGCACTGGAAGCCATAGCGGCGGATGATGCCGTGGTCCGTTTCACCTGCTGCGCTGGTCTTACGCGCTGATCCTGTCGGGTCTGGGTAGGCGACGATATGGCGACCGGGGAATCTTGCCTTGAGCATGGCGCACACCTCATCGGTGTTTGACTGCTTCACAGTGATCTCATCCCAGACATGCAGAGTGTCACCGACACGACTGCCCAGAACGCCAGCCATGACACCAACGTTAAAGTCAGTTCCCCAGTAGATTTCTCCGCCGATGTCTTTGACTTCTGCTGAGATGTTGTCGTCGCTGAAGTCGGGGTAGACACGACCCGAAAGCGTCTCGAAAGAGGCTAGGTATTCCTGGCGGAATGTGCGATCGTCGAGTGTGCGCTTGGCCGCGGCCACCTCTTCTGGGTGGACATTGCCACCTTCGATAGTGGTGAAGCTAAAAGTCTGCCAGTCGTCTTGTTCCTGCGCCTGTTCCCACAGATCGTGGAACCAGTTCAGGCCTGCTGGCGTGGTGATAAACCAAGCGGGGCCGCCTTGATCGGAGAGTGCAGGGCGTAGCACCATCTCCCATGCCTCTTGCTTGACGTAGGCGGCCTCATCAACGATCAGGCTGCTAAGGCTCACGCCACGCAGGCTGTCGGCGTTCTCTGCACCCTTGAGTTGAATGCGGCTGCCATTGGTCAGCTCAACGGAGAGTTCGGCCTCGTTCTTTTTGGCAAACATCTCTACGGGGATCATTTCCCTGAGTTGCCGCCAGGCAATTTGCTTGGCTGACTTGTAATTTTGCGTGCAGTACCAGTTCAGTGTCCCTGGGTTTTCAATCGCCCAAGCAACAAGCCGTGCAATGCAGAGGTAGGTCTTGCCAAAACGTCTACCTGAACAGAGAAGCTTAAATCGTTCCGGGCTATCCCAAACCTGGCGCTGTGGTTCAGTCAGGGAGTCATAGAGCTGATCTGCAAAAGACGACCAGTCACGTTCGGAAGCCTGAAAAAACGGCGGCTCTAAAACTTTGCCACCAGCGCATAGGTCAAGGATGCTCACGAAAACAGCTGAGCGATCTTGGCAGCGGTATTAATGCAGCCCAGTGCAACGTGTGGTTGGTTGCTCTTGCGTGCTTCCTTCTGCAGAGTCGCCAGCTGGGAAAGTAGCTCTGCCGTAAAGGTACGGCGGTCTATGTCCCAGTCAGCCTTAAGAATCTCGCGAGCTTCTGCGATGTACCGATCAGCCTGCCTAAGACTGCACCCCCATTCGGACGCCACATACTGACTAATCTCCGAGCGCACGGCACCGTTGCTCAGGAGGCGTGCCACGCGGTTGACGCGGTAGTCCTTTTCAGCAGCGGTGGACTTGCGGCCCATCAGAAATCAGCCTCCTGTTGCTCGAAGTGAGAGTCTGCTGGGTGGCAGATGGCGGTGTTGCCAGTGAAGTCTTCCCAGCGTTTGACGATGCAATCAACGTAAGCGGGGTCGAGTTCCATCATTCGGCAGTGGCGGGAGGTTTTCTCACAGGCGATGAGGGTGGAGCCTGAGCCGCCGTAAAGATCAACGACAAGATCGCCGGACTTGCCCCAACGGTCAAAGAACCACTCAGCCAAAGCGACGGGCTTTTGAGTTGGATGCACGCGGGTCTCATCACCTCTTGCGGTGTAGTTGGTGGTTACCAAGACTCTTGCCAACTCACGCTTGTGCTGAGTCTTAGACCAGCAGGTCTCAAAGGCGCTGCCAAATCTGCCATCTAGCAAACCTTGGCGCTGTTCGTCGCTGTATTTGTCCCAAATAATCCAACTACCAAGGTTGGGATATTCGCGGCGCAACGTTTCAACGTAGTAATCAGCGCCCCAAAGAAAGATCTCTTTGCAATAGGCAAAAGTTGAAAGGAGAAAGCCCGCGTCATATTGCTCATCATCGGCAATTACAGCCTTGTGGGTTTTGCCACCATCGCCCATTTTTGAGTAATCGGTGTCGAGCTTCATCCCATAAGGCGGGTCAGTGAAGACCATGTCTGCTTTCTGCCCATCCATCAAGCGTTCGACGTGCTGGAGGTTGGTGGAGTCACCGCAGAGGAGACGGTGTTTACCGAGGAACCAGAGGTCACCTGGTTTGGTGATGGGTTGCTCGGGTGCCTCTGGCACCTCGTCTGGGTCGGTCTTGCCTTCTTCGGGTAGGACTTCGGTTACGGCAAGGAGTTCGTCGAGGTCATCTTGCTCGAACCAGGGTGAGATGTCGTGCTCTTCGGAGAGGCGGCGGAGCATCTCCTGATCCCATTCGGAGAGGTCGCTAGTGCGGTTATCAGCTAGTGCAAGGCCGATTTTCTCGTCTTCGGAGAGGCCAGTGCGGCGGACGGCGATGACCTCTTGGCCATCGGTTTCGATGATGCGGACATTTTTGATGCCCGCGGCTTTAGCGCCTTCGATGGTGCCGTTACCAGCAAGGATGCGGTTGTCTTCGTCGATGACGATGGAACGTGCGGCACCGTAGCG
>Ga0208428_1000684_pt1 | contig 15194 bp, 12 predicted proteins | sample DEB08_DNA_11_FD_184535 | JGI IMG/M metagenome (GOLD analysis project Ga0208428, IMG submission 184535) | Aqueous microbial communities from the Delaware River and Bay under freshwater to marine salinity gradient to study organic matter... | ecosystem: Environmental > Aquatic > Marine > Coastal ... | reverse complement strand
GGGGGGGGGGATAAGCGCGCTGTCTCGAGCGCGCGTTGCTTGGGCTGCCCCTAACGCTGTCCTCTTCGCTGCTTGGCAGCGGGTTGTTGGAGGGGAATTGCGCCGTAGCGAGCGCACGAGATGCGTCCCTAGGGATGCATCGGTGCGTCGACCGGGACAGGCGATGGGCGGGCGGCGACGGTGCGCGAGCCGGTGAGGGATTGGCTCTGGACGGCGGGATTGTGGTAACGCGCAGCGTTACCCTGCGCAAGCGTTATTTATTATAAAAAATTAAAGGAAGTTCGTTGTAGGTGTGGTGAGCTGGGGGAGAAGTAAAGACTCATTCTAAAGTTTAGAGGCTTTCAACTTTTTTTGGTAGATATTTTAATTATTCTTGAGCAACTCGGTCCTTTCGTACTAGAGTGTTCTTTTTTGTTGCTTATAGATAGAAACCTTCCTGTCTTGCGACGGAATGAACTCAAATCATGTAAGGTTTTATAGGTCGAACAGACCTACCTTTCTTAACTTCTGCATTAAGAGGATACCTTAATTCAACATAGAGGTGGCAAACCTTCTCTTCGATAAGATCTCTAGGAGAAGATTACCCTGTTATCCCTAAGGTAGCTTTTATTCATTGATCGTTGCATATGTTATAGTTTTGCAACGGGTCACTATCGCCTATGTTTATAATTGTTAAGAGTGTTTTCTTTACAATAAGTTTAGGATTAACTTCGCTTGCCTTTGTTTTTTATAAAAGGCGGTCGCCCCAACCAAACCACCAATCTCCTTCGTTCTTTATGCTTTTTTTATAATAAAGAAGACTATGGTTAAGCTCTATAGGGTCTTTTCGTCTTATAAGCTTAAACAGCATCTTAACTGTTATTTCAATTTAAAGAGATCTCCTGCAAAGACAGTGGAATATTCGTCGAACCATTCATACAATCCATCAATTAAATGGCAAGTGATTATGCTACATTATCACGGTCAAGATACCGCGTCCTTTAAATTTATTATTAGAGGTTTATTCTAAGTTTAAAATCATTGGGCAGGTCACACCTTCGATAGTTACGAGGGCTATGTTTTTGGTAAACAGTCGATATTCATTTTGCCGAGTTACTTTGCTGGAGTAAGTCTATTTTTAATCTCCTCTTGATTTAGTTAAATACAGTTTGTTTAAAGATATTTTCTTGTAATTTTTTCTGTATACCCCTTAGGTTTGAGGGTCTGTTTTACCTTATTCATCATTAAAATAAGAATTCTTGGAGATAATTATGATTTAATCATACTTACATTTTTTCTTTCAACAGTTTCCTGATAAAGTTGAAATACTTTACTACCATGTGTTTCAAAGGTCATGTTTTAGGGTATTTATATTTTAGTGAGAATTCTTTCATCGAGTGAACTATTACGTACTTCGGGGAGTATGGCAGTCTCTAAGCCTATCTTCTCGTGGTTAGTAGGAGTCTCATTTTTAAAAATCCTAAAGTTGAAACAATTCCTTTTGATTAAGAATGTTTTCTTTTTGTCTGGAAACCTTTGGGTTTCCTGGCTGTCAATTTTAAAAAATTGCTATACTTATATATATTTCGTAAAGAACCAGCTATATCCAGGCTCGGTTAGCTTTTCACTGCTAAATGCAAATCATCCAAGAGTTCTTCTACAATCACTGGTTCAGCCTAAGCTTGTTCACATTTAGATCGCCAGGTTTCGGGTAAAATTTATTGTGTTTATTGTTTTTGTCTACAAACTTATAAATTCTTTTTCTAGTAAGTCCATTATACAAAAGGTAAATGGGTGTCATTGGTTATCTAAATTATATTAAAATTTCCCTCACAGTACTTTTTCTATAGGTGTTTATCTTGTTTTTCTGTATAACTCAGATTATTTTACTAAGGTTAGTTTTCTTTCGCCAATACTAGCTAACTTATTTTTCTTTTGGCATACTAAGATGTTTCAGTTCTTTTTAAAGATATGAATTCATAAATGAAGAAGAATCTTTATCAATTGATTAAACCCTATTTTTATAATGAAGAAATTTACTTATATTAGAAATATAATTTGTAAACTTATAATTTAGTTAAAGTTTTCTACCCTCTTGGCTAAGATAAATGAATTTATTAAACAAACTTAATTTCATGTATTATGATGGGGTAGAGCCTCAACAATTGAGCTTTCAAGATGTTGCTTCCCCTATAGCAGAGCAACTGGTATTTTTTCATGATAATATTATGTTCATTATTATTGTCATCCTTGTGCTTGTAGGATGAATAATGATATCTGCTATGATGAATAAGCATTATTATAGGTACTTGGTAGAAGGTACAACCATTGAAATTGTATGGACTTTAGTTCCTGCTGTTGTATTATTATTTATAGCTTTCCCTTCTCTACAGTTACTTTACTCTATGGATGAAGTTGTAGACCCTTCTCTTACAATTAAGGCTATTGGCCATCAGTGATATTGGTCTTATGAGTATTCAGACGTAGAGGATGAACCTATAGAATTTGACTCCTATATGATTCCCACTTCTGACCTAGAAGTTGGTGATTTAAGATTATTGGAAGTGGATAATAGAGTTGTTGTACCAGTAAATACTCAAGTGAGGGTTGTTATTACAGGAGCTGATGTTATTCATTCTTTTGCTTTACCTTCTTTAGGGGTTAAAGCTGATGCTATCCCTGGTAGACTTAATCAAGCTAGTTTTTTGATTAAGAGACCAGGTGTTTATTATGGGCAATGTTCTGAAATTTGTGGGTCTGACCACTCTTTTATGCCCATTGTTGTCGAGGGAGTTTCCCAAGAAAAATTTGTTAACTGGGTTGCAGACAAGCAAAACGAATAATAATTTAGAGTTTACTCTTTAGGGGGCTCGATTAAGTAGATCAAATAGTCTTCAAAATTATTAGTGTTGGTTCAAATCCAACGCCCCCTGAATGTCTCAATTGGATTTTTCAATTACCTTTTCCCATTTTTTTGGGTTTTTGTTTTGTTTTTATGTTTTTAGCCACTATCTAGTAGTGCTGCTTGTAAGATTCTGATATAATCAAAAGTTAAGAGATTTAACTGAAGATGAATTAACAGAGGAATTAAAAAGAGTTGATAATAGTGTTTTTATAAAGAGAATTTTAAAATTATAATGGCCTCCTATTTTGATCACTTTATAGTCACTAAGGTTCTTAGTAATTATATTACTGACTCTCTTTTTATTTTATTATTTGTTATTATGGTTTACGTAGTTTTAGGCAGTAGATTCTATATCATTCCTTCAAGATTCCAATCTATCCTAGAATTAATCGTAGATCATTGAGTTACTGTAGTTAGGGAAAATCTAGGTGAAGATGCTGATTATTATATTCTTCCTTTATTTTCTTTGTTTGCATTTTTATTAGGGATTAATTTAATGGGTTTCTTTCTTTTCACTTTCCCTTGTACAACCCATATCTCTCTTACTTTTGGTGCAGCTTTAAGCATTTGGTTAGGAGTTCTCATTTTTGGTTTCAGGAATCATAAGATGGACTTTTTTAGTATGTTTATGCCAGGAGGCGCTCCTTTGGGGATGTCACCCTTATTAGTAGCTATCGAATTGGCTAGTAATATGTCCAGACCCGTTGCATTAGGAATGAGACTTGCAGCTAATTTAACAGCAGGTCATATATTACTTGCTATTTTGGCAGACTTTGGGTGTAAATTGCTTTTTTTGAGTGGGAGTTTATCTGGTTTATTCCCTGTATTAATTATTATTTTTATGACAATTATGGAAATGGGGGTACTTGTTATCCAAGCTTATGTCTTCACTCTTCTTTCTATGATTTATCTAAGAGATAGTATCCACTTACATTAATATGGAAAAAATTTATCATCCTTACCATTTAGTCGACCCTAGCCCTTGGCCTTACGTAATGTCTTGTGGTGCTTTATTGACCACCGTGGGGGCAGTTATCTATTTTCATTACAGTCAAATGTTACTTCTTATGTTAGGTCTTTTTGTTGTTGCTGCTTGTTTAGCTGCTTGATTAAAAGACGTTGTTCGTGAGGGGACTTTCCAAGGCTATCATACAAAAGCTGCTCTTGCAGGTTTGAAACTTGGATTTTTGTTATTTATTGTGTCAGAAGTTTTGTTCTTCTTTAGCTTCTTTTGGGCCTTTTTTCACAGTAGTTTGTCTCCTTCTGTGGAAATTGGAGTTATGTGGCCTCCTATGGGTATTGATCCTTTAAATCCTTTTTCAGTTCCTCTCTTAAACACAGCCATCCTCCTAAGTTCTGGTGCTACCGTAACTTGGGCTCATCACAGTATTGTGCAAGGACATAAAGCAGAAGCTATTAGAGGCCTAAGTCTTACGGTCTTTCTAGGTTTGATTTTTACAGGCTTTCAAGTTTTTGAGTATATCGAAGCCCCCTTTTGTATCGCAGATTCTGTTTATGGCTCTACTTTTTTTGTAGCTACTGGGTTCCATGGTTTTCACGTTATCATCGGGACTATCTTTCTATTTATTTGTTTAATAAGATTGCACAACTCTCATTTCACTAGATCTCATCACTTCGGATTTGAAGCAGCTTCTTGGTATTGGCATTTCGTCGATGTTGTATGGCTTTTCTTATACGTTTGTATTTATTGGTGGGGTTGTTAATTAGCCATTAGGCACAGTAGAATAAACTAATGGTAAGTTCTCAGGCTCATAACCTGAATAAGGGTGTTCGATTCGCTCTTCTACAAATGTTTTATATCTCGTGTAGTATAATTTTATTTTTGTTAGTTGCCTTAAAAAATAGGTTGAAAGATTATTGAAATTACTTGACTATCTTTATGACGGTAGTTGGTGTCTTATTTTTTCAAACCCATTATGGTAGCTTCTATACTTATGTAAATATCTCGGATTGAAAGCTTAATGTAGTAGTGATTATTATGGTTTTGTTTCTATTCACAAAATGAATATCAGAAGATACAAGTTTCGAAGTTTCTGCTTTGACCTTATTACTTTTGTTAGGAGCTTTAATGGTAGTAGCAAGTGAACATTTAGTTATTATTTACCTTGCCATTGAGTTGCAAACTTTTTGTGTGTTCGTCTTAATAGCTAAGAATAAAAGCTCTCTAAAAGGCGCAGAGGCTGCTTTAAAATACTTCATCCTAGGCGCTGTTTCCTCTGGTGTACTTTTACTAGGTATATCCTTACTTCTTTACGAGGGCTTCCCTCTTAGTATTGAGGGTCTAAGATCAGATTGAACTACCGTTTCTGCTCTTTCCCAAACAGGAATATTGTTAATTGTAGTCGCTTTAATTTTCAAATTGGCAGCTGCTCCCTTTCATTTTTGAATACCTGATATTTACGAAGGTTCTTCTTGAAGTATTATTGCCATTATTTCCACAATTACAAAAATCAGTGTCATTGTAGTCCTCCAACAAATAAGTTTTAATGTAACTCTTTTAGGAATTATTGTAATTGGTTCGTTAATTGTAGGGACTTTTGGGGCTTTGAATCAGAGTAAACTTAAAAGGTTGTTAGGCTATAGTGGGATAAACCATATGGGTTTTATTCTTATCGGTTTATTAGTTTTAGGTACTCATGGCTATGAAAGCATGTACGGGTATTTGGTTATCTATTTTTTACTTATGTTTAGTATCTTGGGTCTTGCCTACTTAGATTGGGGGGCTAAAGATATTTTTCTAGTAGAATTAGGTTTATACCATAATACGAATAAAATACTTGCCTTTTCATGGGGAGTAATATTCTTATCCATTGCAGGTATTCCCCCTCTTTCAGGGTTTTTCAGTAAATGGCTGATGATTGTCTTACTTGCAGATAACGGGTATTTGTTAACCATCTTGGTAGCATTACTTGTTTCTGCAATAGGAGCGGGCTATTATTTGAGAGTTGTAAAAATTAATTATTTTCAAAAGCAATCTTCTTATATGATTTGAAATTATGCTTTAACTCAAAAAAAAGAAAGTCAATTAAGTGTGACTTTGCTAATAGGGTTAACATTATATGTTTCTTTATTTTTAATACTAAACCCTCAACCTTTACTTTCTAATTTTCTTTTATCTTGTTGTTTAATGTAATATGATCAATTTATTAATTATTTTACCTTTGATAAGTTTTATTATATGTAACTTTTTCGGTAGGAAGATTGGGGATAGTGGTGCTAAAATTGTATCCGTTCTTTCCTTGGTTTGCTCCTTTTTATTGTCATTATACATATTTAAAGGAGTTTTTGTAGGTATGACAAGTAGTTTTATTCCTCTAGCTAGCTGATTCAATTTGGGGTTGTTGAACGTTTCTTATGGATTTCAGATAGACGCTATTGTTTCAGGAATGTTAATATTAGTTACGGGTGTTTCTACTTTAGTGCACCTTTACTCTACATCTTATATGGATGGAGATCCCCACCTTCGTCGTTTTATGTCATATCTTTCTTTATTTACATTTTTTATGCTTATTTTAATCACAAGTTCAAATTTGGTCCAACTATTTATCGGCTGGGAAGGCGTAGGGTTGTGTTCATATTTGTTGATTAATTTTTGATTTACAAGAATTCAAGCTAATAAAGCCGGAATAAAAGCCATGGTTATTAATAAAGTAGGAGATATTGGGGTTTTATTAAGCCTTTCACTTATATGGGGAGTCTGTGGAACTTTGGATTATAATAGTTTAGTCTCTCTCTTTACTTTAGGCTTAGTGCAAGAAGATATTATGAATTGATGCTCTTTTCTTCTTTTTATCGGAGTTATAGGAAAGTCAGCCCAAATAGGCCTCCATATGTGGCTTCCCGATGCAATGGAAGGTCCAACACCTGTTTCAGCCTTAATTCATGCAGCTACAATGGTAACAGCGGGGGTTTTTCTTATTATTAGAATTTCCCCTTTATTTGAGCAGACACCGACTGTCCTTATTTTAGTTGTACTAATGGGGAGTTTAACCGCATTTTTCACCTCAACCATAGGGTTGGCCCAGAGCGATCTTAAAAAGGTGATTGCTTATTCAACGTGTAGTCAACTAGGCTATATGGTTATGATTTGTGGATTTTCTCATTATAATTCAAGCTTATTCCATCTTATTAATCATGGATTCTTTAAAGCTTTACTTTTCCTATCAGCGGGTTCTATTATTCATGCAGTTTCTAATGAACAAGATTTTAGAAAGATGGGAGGTTTGCGATTTGTTTTGCCTTTATCTTTTACTTGTATAGTCATAGGATCAGCTTCTTTGATGGGGCTACCTTTCTTGACTGGGTTTTACTCTAAAGATTTGATTTTAGAATTAATGTATGGGGAGTTTTATTTATCTTTTGCATTGTGGTTAGGTTTAGGGGCAGCTTCTTTAACAGCCTTTTATTCTTTTAGATTGGCTTATTATACTTTTCTAGAATATAATCAATCATCTTTTAAAGGTTTTAAAAAAGCTCACGAAGGTTCTTGGAATTTAATTACTCCTTTACTTATTCTCACAGTGTTAAGTGTTTTAGGGGGTTATAGTTTAGAATTCTTTATTTTAAAAGATGTTTTCCCGGTAATGTTACCAGATATTAATAAATCACTTCCTCTTATTATTTCTATAACAGCAGCCGGGTTAGCTATTTTATGAGGTTGAAAGATGCACAGCAGTTGACAGTTTTTAACTACGAAGACCACCATGTTAATTAACAGTCTTCTTTGTGGAGCTTGGTATTTTGATGTTGTAACTTCCAAATTGCTTGTACAACCTACCTTAAGGTTAGGTTTTTTCACAACATACAAACTTATTGATAATCAATTTTTAGAAGAGTTAGGCCCTACCAAATTAGTTAATGTCTTATCTCGTGGTTCAAGCGCGCTCAGTAGATTCCACGTAGGAAAATTATCTTTATATGGTTTTCTGTTTGTTTTATTTATTGGATTTATCATAATTCAATTTTAGGTATTTACCTATATCTTTTGATTTTGGAGAAATGAAAGCGTAGGAGTTGTTTATACATGTTAGTGTAAGCACATAAGTGAGTACTAAGTGATACTATCACTTTTATATCAGGTTACAAGGAGTTGATTTTCTTGCAACCTAAGACGTATAGCTTTAGTCACGTTACTACTGAAACAAAGAGTAACCATTGGCAGCAGTAAAGAATATTGTACAATTAGCTTCGGCTAGATACAGGAACTCCTTTTAGTCTTGTCTAATCATGTGCCAGCAGACGCGGTTAAACCTGAGAGGCCAGTTTTCATACGCAAATAGGAGGGTGCGTAGATATTAAACAAAGGCAGACCGAAAAATCTTGAATTGGTTAAATAAACAAGGTTTAGTAGTCCTATTAAAAAGTTAGTTTGCCCTTGAGTTAAAGCACTAAAAATAGAGAAGTCAACAGGATTAGATACCCTGGTAGCTCTATTCGTAAATTGATTTTATTCACCTGAACAGTACATTACAGTAATGAAAATCAAAAATTTTGGCTGTTTATTTTCTAATTAGAGGAATATGTAGTTTAATTCGATAATCCGCGAAATACCTTACCTGCTTTTGAAATAACAAGCACTGCATGGTCGTCTTCAATTTAGATCTTTAATCTAAATTAAACCCCAATCGGATGAAGTCAGATAGTATGGTCTTTATAAGCAGGGATACTATGTATTACAATGCCTAATGTAAATTAATATTAGAAATGGTATAAACTTGCAAAAGAATAGAAAAGAGAATTTAATAGTAATCAAAGGAAGAAGACTTTGATGAATAAGTTCAAATATGAGTACAAATTGCCCGTCGCCTTTATCAATGGTTAACAAAGATAGAGTAAGTCGTAACATAGTGGGGGGAAGGGAACTTCTCCCTGAAGATTAATCCTTCATGGAACAATTATTTTTTATATTTTCCTTTTTGCTAATACTTACAACAATTATGACAATTTCATCTACCAATCCTATACATTCTGTATTTTGATTAGTACTTGTATTTGTCTATACAGCTGGGGTATTACTTTCTATGGGTTTGGAATTTTTAGGCTTAATTTTGGTCGTTATCTACGTAGGAGCTATAACTATCCTATTTTTATTCGTAGTTATGATGTTAGACATCCTACAACTAAGAAAAATAAGTCCTATAGGAAATATCACCCCAGTTTTATTCATCTTGTTTGGGGTTCTTCTAACTCAAGTTTGGTTTTTTTTAGGGAAGAGCCAAGTAGAAATTTATAACACATCTGGTTTCGAGAGTACTACGACTTTGACGGATCTACAAGATCTAAGTTTATTGCTCTACAATGAATTTGCTTTGCCTCTTCTTCTAATTAGTTTACTTCTTTTAGTTGCTATGGTTGGAGCAATCGTACTTACTTTAGATTTACAACACATTACGAGAAGACAATCTCTCGCTGAACAGCACCACAGAAATAATTCATGAACTTAGATTACTTATTTGTTTTAGTAGCTTTGTTTGTAAGCTTGGGGTTATCTCTCATTATTTCTTTAGCTTCTTATTTTTTAGGGGATAAATCACCCGATAAAGAAAAGGTTTCAGTATACGAATGTGGGTTCGACCCTTTTCATGCTCCTGGAGAACCTTTTTCAATTCGATTCTTCTTGATAGCTATACTGTTCTTAGTTTTTGATTTGGAGATTACATTTTTATTTCCTTGATCCACTGCATCTAGTTTAATTGACCTTAAAGGTCAATTGATTGTTATTTTATTTTTAGTGCTTCTTGCTTTGGGTTTAGTTTATGAATGATTAAGAGGGGGTTTAGATTGAGAATAAATGACAAATCTTCTTGTTTTTCCGGTTATTTTATTTGTATTAAGCCTTCTAGGAATCGTCATTAATCGTTCTAACATTATTTTGATTCTAATTTGTATTGAAATAATGTTACTTTCCATATCCTTTAATTTTCTAATACAATCTTTTTTGACAACTTCAATATTAGGCCAAGCCATAGCTCTATGAATTATCACAGTAGCTGCAGTAGAATCTGCTATTGGTTTATCTATTATGATTTCTTTTTATAAATTAAGAGGTTCTATTTCCATCCGATTTTTAAATTTACTCAAAGGGTAATGAACTTGATTTTATTTTCAATTTTAACAGTTATAAAGTTTTTACTCGTTATCGTTCCCGTCCTTATAGGAGTAGCCTATTTGACCCTTGCAGAGCGTAAGGTTATTGGTTATACTCAAGCTAGGAAAGGCCCTAACGTAGTTGGAATCTACGGGTTACTTCAACCTCTTGCAGATGGGGTTAAATTATTTAGTAAAGAAATGATTATCCCAAACCATGTTAGTACGGGACTTTATTTTTTCGCCCCTGTTTTGGCTTTAACATTGGGTCTTATTGTATGGTGTGTTATGCCTCTAAGTCATTCAGCTGTTTTGTCAGATGTTGGGTTGGGTATTCTCCTTGTTTTTGCTTTTTCTTCTGTGGGTGTGTATGCTATTCTAATATCAGGCTGATCAAGTAACTCAAAATATGCTTTCTTGGGGGCCTTGAGGGCAGCAGCTCAAATGATTAGCTACGAAGTTTCCATAGGTTTGATTCTTATTACTACAATTCTTTGTTGTGGGTCTTTGAATTTATCAGCTTTGGTCTTAAGTCAACACCAAAGTATTTGGTTTTTAATACCGCTCTGACCTGCAGCTTTAATGTTTTTCGTCTCTAGTCTCGCAGAAACAAACAGGGCCCCTTTTGACTTAACCGAAGGAGAATCCGAACTTGTGTCAGGCTTTAATGTAGAATACTCTTCTATGTCCTTTGCTTTGTTTTTTTTAGCTGAGTATTCACACATTATTTTTATGAGTTTCTTATTTGCTATCCTATTTATGGGAGGTTGATCAGAAGGATTATTATTCACAGCTTCTTTATTTATCAAAGCTTCTTTTATTATTTTTCTTTTTGTGTGAGTAAGATCTTCTTTTCCAAGGTTGAGATATGATCAACTTATGCACTTACTTTGGAAAACCTATTTACCTGCAAGTATATTGCTCGTTATTATGGTTAATAGCTTGCTTTGGGCTTTTAAAGGATTACCTCCTATGTTATGTATTTAATTATTCTTTTTATTCTTCCTTTATTAGGATTGATTCATTTAATAGTAACACCTAAGTGGGCTAAAAAAAGATTGGAACAAATCTCTTTGTTTTGGTCTATTCTAACGTTTATTTGGTTTTCTTATCTTATCTATGTTACCCCTATGTGACCTTGTTTTCACCACACTCAAAAATGAGATTGACTTGTATCCGGAAATATTAGTATTAACTGAGGCTCTATTGTTTTTGGCGTTGATGGTATTTCTATTTTCCTTATTGGATTAAGTATCCTTCTCATACCCATATGTATAATTATGAGTTGAAAAGCTATAAACTTTATGAAAAAAGAATTTCTACTTAGTTTGTATATAATACTCATCCTATTGATTGGAGTATTTACAATTTTAGATATCTTAGGATTTTATATTCTTTTTGAAGGTATACTCATTCCTATGTTTATCGTAATAGGTGTTTGAGGATCCAGGGAAGAGAAGGTGAAAGCTGCTTTTTATTTCTTTTTTTATACACTAATCGGAAGCTTATTGATGCTTGCCAGTATATTTAAAATCTACAGTATTTACGGGACAACGAATTATTTAACTCTAGTTTCTTGTGATATGCCTTCCCACCTTCAATTTTGACTATTTTTAGGGTTCTTTTGTAGCCTAGCAGTTAAAATACCCATGATTCCGACTCATATATGACTTCCTCAAGCACATGTAGAAGCCCCAATAGCAGGTTCTGTGTTATTAGCTGGTATTTTATTGAAATTGGGGGGTTATGGTTTTATTCGTTTTTCCTTTCCTCTTTTTCCCATAGCCAGTGAGTTTATAGCTCCCTTTATTATACTTCTTAGTGTAATTGCTATAATTTATGCTAGTTTTACAACGTGCAGACAAACGGACGTAAAGAGATTAATTGCCTATTCTTCAGTAGCACATATGGGATTAGTTACCTTAGCCCTTTTTACACACTCATTCGAAGGGTTAGTTGCTTCCATGATCATGATGTTAGCTCATGGTCTAGTTAGTTCAGGTCTCTTTATGACGTCTGCTGTTATTTATGTAAGACACCATTCAAGAGCTATTCGATATTTTAGAGGCATAACCATAATTATGCCTGTTTTTTCTTCTTTAGCTTTAATCCTCATTTTGGCCAATATAGGGTTTCCTCTCACTTTTAACTTTATTGCGGAATTCCTAGCCATATTGGCAGCCCTAAACTACAGTTATTTAGTAGGGGTTCTCTCTTGTGTAGGGGCCTTGCTTTCAGTAGTATACGCCCTTTATTTTTATAATAGAATATATTTTGGCCAACTTTCCCCTCACTTGAGATATAGCAGAGACGTAAATGCATTTGAATTCCAAGGATTTTTACCTCTTATCCTACTTACTCTCTTATTAGGGGTACTGCCTAACCTGGTTTTAACCTTGTTAAACTCAGGAGCTTATTACAACATTAGCCTTTAATTCAGGCAATCTTAATTATGAGACTAAGAAAAGAAAATCCTATATTTTCACCTATTAACTCTATGGTTGTAGACCTACCCTCCCCCACTAGTATAAGCTACTTTTGAAATTATGGTTCTTTGTTGGGTTTGTGTTTGGTAATCCAGATACTAACAGGGGTCTTTTTAGCTATGCACTATTGTGCTGACGTTTCTCTGGCTTTTGCTTCAATTGCCCATATTACAAGAGATGTAAACTATGGCTTTTTGCTCAAATACCTCCATGCTAATGGAGCATCAGCCTTTTTTCTTTGTGTGTATATTCACATTGCAAGAGGTTTATATTATGGTAGCTATTTGAGAACCCCTCTTTGAACCTCTGGTGTTGTTATTTTACTCATTATGATGATGACAGCTTTTATTGGCTATGTTCTCCCTTGGGGTCAAATGTCTTTTTGAGGGGCCACCGTTATTACTAATTTTCTCTCAGCTATCCCTTATATAGGGATAGATGTAGTTCAATGAGTTTGAGGTGGTTTTAGCGTAGGAAATGCTACTTTAAACAGATTTTTTAGCTTGCACTACTTATTCCCATTTGTTTTAGCAGGTTTAATTATTGTCCACCTCGTTCTCCTCCATGTGAATGGCTCTAATAGCCCTATTGGATTAAACCCTAACTCAGATAAAGTTCCTTTTCATGTTTACTTTGTCACCAAAGATGCTTATGGGTTTTTACTTTTAGGTATACTCCTTTCTCTACTTATTTTTTATGCCCCCAACGTGCTTGGGGATCCTGAAAACTTTATTAACGCAAACCCCTTAGTAACCCCTGTTCATATTATGCCAGAGTGGTACTTTTTGTTTGCTTATGCCATACTTAGAGCTATTCCAGATAAACTCGGTGGAGTAATAGCACTAGTTGCAAGTATCCTTATTCTTCTAGTAGCCCCATTTGTTCACACAAGTAAGTTAAGGGGCCTTGCTTTCAGACCCCTCGGAAAAATGGCTTACTGAGTTTTTATGGCTAATTTCATCTTTCTTACTTGGATTGGGTCCAAACCAGTTGAAGAACCATTTATCTTTTTAGGACAAGTTTCGAGTATTTTATACTTTTCTTATTTCTTGATTTTAATTCCTGCTTTAGGTCACTTGGAAAATAACCTTCTTTTTAGATCTAATAAATAACGCTTGCGCATATTATGAGTAATTATATTACACGTTGAGTATTTTCCACAAATCATAAAGACATAGGTACGTTGTACTTAATCTTTGGGGCATTTGCAGGTATGGTAGGAACAGCTTTAAGTATGCTTATCAGACTTGAATTAGCTGCACCAGGAGCAATGTTTGGAGATGACCATCTCTATAACGTCGTTGTCACTGCTCATGCTTTTGTCATGATCTTTTTCTTAGTAATGCCAGTATTAATTGGAGGTTTCGGTAATTGGTTTATTCCTCTTTACATTGGAGCCCCAGATATGGCCTTTCCTAGACTAAATAATCTTAGTTTCTGATTGTTACCCCCTGCTTTATTACTTTTATTAGGGTCATCTCTAATCGAGCAAGGAGCAGGAACTGGCTGGACTGTCTACCCTCCTCTATCAGGGCCTCAAACCCATTCTGGAGGTTCAGTAGACCTAGCTATTTTCAGCCTACATTGTGCTGGTGCTTCCTCTATCATGGGAGCTATAAACTTTATTACCACCATCTTTAATATGAGAGCTCCAGGTATGACTTTTGATAAACTCCCATTGTTCGTATGGTCTGTCTTAATAACAGCATTCTTGCTCTTGCTTTCTCTACCAGTCTTAGCTGGTGCTATAACCATGCTTCTAACTGATAGAAATTTTAACACTACCTTCTTCGACCCTGCTGGAGGCGGTGACCCTGTCCTCTACCAACACCTGTTCTGGTTTTTTGGACATCCAGAAGTATATATTCTAATCTTACCTACTTTTGGTATTATTTCTCAAATTATTCCTGTATTTTCCTCTAAAGGCCAAATTTTTGGTTATTTAGGAATGGTTTATGCCCAACTTGCTATAGCCTTTTTAGGATTTATAGTATGGGCCCACCACCTCTTTACAGTAGGTATGGATGTTGATACCAGAGCTTACTTTACAGCAGCTACAATGATAATTGCTGTACCTACTGGTATAAAGATTTTCAGTTGGTTAGCTACAATGTATGGTGGTAAAATCAGGTTTACAACCCCTATGATCTGGGCAGCAGGATTTATATTTTTGTTTACCCTGGGCGGATTAACAGGAATCGTTCTTGCCAACGGCTCTTTAGACATATTATTACATGATACCTATTACGTAGTTGCACACTTCCACTATGTACTGTCTTTAGGTGCTGTTTTTGGTATGTTCGCAGGTTTCTATTTCTGATTTGGTAAAATTACTGGTTACACCTATAACGAAGTTTACGGAAAAATACACTTCTGAATTACTTTCGTAGGGGTTAACCTGACCTTCTTCCCCCAACACTTTTTAGGTTTAGCCGGTATGCCCCGTAGATATTCAGACTTTCCAGATAGCTTCGCTACTTGAAACTTAGTTAGTTCTTTAGGTTCTACTATTTCAATCGTGGGAGTAGTTTGATTTATTTTCACAATCTACGACGCTTTTGTAAGAGAAGAGAAATTTGTCTCATGGAGTAATGATAACTACAGCTCCGCAGATACTTTAGAATGAGTCTTTACTTCTCCCCCAGCTCACCACACCTACAACGAACTTCCTTTAATTTTTTATAATAAATAACGCTTGCGCAGGGTAACGCTGCGCG
>Ga0208428_1000678_pt1 | contig 15213 bp, 3 predicted proteins | sample DEB08_DNA_11_FD_184535 | JGI IMG/M metagenome (GOLD analysis project Ga0208428, IMG submission 184535) | Aqueous microbial communities from the Delaware River and Bay under freshwater to marine salinity gradient to study organic matter... | ecosystem: Environmental > Aquatic > Marine > Coastal ... | reverse complement strand
AACCCCAGCGGGCGACAGAGTAACTCAAGATGTTAACATTATCTTGATGTATGGTAGAGACGTTGCCAAGACTTTAACTTTCTACGATTTTGAACCATTTGCTTATAATAATACTTTATATGTAACAGTATCTGGAACTGGTATTTCGGATAGTATAAAAGTACAATTTGATACTTTTGTTGCTGAAAATTGGCATCTTAAACAAGGTAATACTGTAATTGGTAAAGTACAAAACGTAAACAAAGTTAGTGATGATGAAGTTATTTTGACAATCAAGTCTCCAGTCAATGTAACTGTTGATGAGAATACTCCTTTTGATATTTGTTTAGCAAATGATGGTTATTCAACTTATGCTGTTACTGGAACATATACTTTATCGACTGTATATAAAACTGATGACGAAGGATTAAGACTTTTAGAAAAAGATGTTCCTTCTTGGTTATATGGAGTTGAAGGTGGCAATCAGGCATGGAATAATAGAAATTCTATGTTTGCCAATCTACTACCTGGAGATAAGATTCTTATTGATGGGGAAAGTGAGTATCGTGAGATTCTAAGAACTCCTGATCAAGTTTACACCAAATCATATAATGACCAGTATTATGTTCAAAACGAGCACTATGCTAAAGTTCAGGCAACTAATTATGAAGGAGATACAGAAGGTGTAGGATTAAGTGTTACAGCTAATGTCAATCAATTTGGTGCTATTACCACATTAAATGTATCTGATGTCGAATTCAACCAGAGAGATTTAAATCTTTTCTTTGATGAAGGTATTCTTTTACAACCAACTGCTTATGAATACTTCACTACTCCAGAAGTTCACTTCATTCCTGTAGATGGCAATGGTGGTGGAGCTAAGGCAGAAGTTATCGCTTATGGTGGTCAAATTCTTGATGTTGTTCTAACAGATGGTGGTAGTGGATATACTCAACCACCACAGGTAGTAGTAGCAAGAAGATATAAGAGAATTAAAGAACTCAATCGTAAGATCGATACCCTAATTGAATTGAGAGTTCAGTCAGGAATTGATTCTGTCTTCAGTATGATTGGTAATACTGAGATTAGAATTGAAGGCGGTCCATTCAGTCCTCAAGCAATTACTACTATTGCTACTTTTGGTGGATTTGATCCAGAACTCAACACTGATAGAGATATTACTAATACTATCGCTACTTTGTTTGGCGAAGAGCGTCAAGTCAGAATGACTGACGAGAAATTTATCACAGAAGCAAGAGTTCAGTCTCCAACTGTTATTTTAGAAAATGCTTTCGAACTGGATACTGATAGGGTTCTCACCCAAGTTATTGGTGGTGTTGTTGGATTTGAATCTGTTGTTAGTTTACAAACTCCACAGAGAGAACTTACTAAGATTGTTCAGATCAAGGCAAACAAAGCTTTCTATCAAGACAGAAGAGATTCTCTCAATGGTATTGGAACATTCTTGGATGCTCCACTCAGCACAACAGATACGATTGCTTACGTTCCCAACACCTCTAGGTTCCCAGATACTCCAAGCAGATTACGTATTGGTAGAGAGATTATCTACTACAACCAAAAAGAAGAGGATCGTTTCCTCAATCTAGTTAGAGCATATCAAGGAAGTCCATTAGAATCTCATAATGCTGGAGATCTAGTATTACATTATCCAGAATTTGTCACCCTACTGTCTGGTGGTGTTAATACTATTATTAGTGAAGTCAGTGTTGCTCAGTCTTCTGTAACCCCAATTGAAAAGACTGCTCAAATTCAATCTATCAGCGAAGTCATTGATATTTTACCAAATACCAATGAAATTACACAAGTTATTGATCTTGAGGAAAAAGTTGATACGGTTGATGTAGTACATCAACAGATTACTATTATCCCACCGACTTCTTACAATATTGTAACTGAAACACATTCTACTCAGTCTAGAGTTTCTAAAGCATCTGCTGGTTTGTCTGATGTGTTTGGTTTAGTGGGTGAAGTTCAGTCAGTTGCTCCCGAAACCACGATCCTTCAGTTAACACAACAACAACAAATTCAATTAGAAAATCAGTCGGTAATCACTAGTATTAGCATTGGTAATATTGCTGCCACAGCAACTTCAACATCTCAAGTTGTTACTACTTCCTACAACAAGACTATTGTAACTAATGAAATTAATGTAGAGGTTCTCAATACTCTATCAACAATTACGGCTAATATTATCGAGAATGCTCATACCAGAATTGATACTTTATCTTCCAATATTGTAACGTTTACCAACTTAAATCTTTCTAGGACTGCTCTTAGAGAAGTACAGAGTGTAACACAACCATTTGTAATGCACCAGGCTAAAGAAATCACAACTTCACTACAAGATATTGATACTTTTGTCACCAGAATTTCTATGGTTCTAGGCGGTGTTAGTGGAACTGCTTCTGGTGGTACTGAAATTGACTATCGTTATGCTGTTGTTGACTTTATTATCGAAGAATATGTTCTTGAAACATATCTTAGATTGAGAGACGGAACTAATTTAACATTGGCAAATCCTTATAACGAAGTCTTGCTTAGAGACGGATCTACCTTCTTGGTAGAAAATGGAGATCAAAATGTCCCAACAGGATTTGAAGATTATGAGCTTGGAAATGCTGGATTAACTTTAGGGTCGTTTGAAGCAAATGCTTTGGTTGACAGTGGTATTAGTTCTGGTTTGTCAATTTCAGAACTTGATACCATTTATCCAACATTAACACTACGTGATTTTGAGTTTAGAGAAAAATCTGCTTTACTTGGAAATGGAGATAGATTTAATATTGCTATCCCATCAACCCAGCAACCAGTTGCTATTAGTTCTTCTACTGGAACTATTGGTGGTAGTATTGTTGTACAGAGCACCGAATACTTTAATGATGAAGGATACTTATTCACAAGCAGTGGTAATGTTATTCAATACACTTCTAAGACTGCTACTACATTTGATGGATGTACGTTACTTCGAGGACCAAATTCTATCGCTGCTAGTGATGAATTGATTCCGTTCTCGATTGTATAAATATAAATAAATCAGACAAAACGTTCACACACCGAGAGATTATCAATGGCTGCTATTATCTCAGACAAGTTTAGAATTTTTAACGCCACCCAATTCCTTGAGTCGTTGTCTGAGCCCGTTGGCGGCGCAGATACTTCCGCTGAAAGGACGAGGATGTACTTCTTTGTAGGTCGCCCTCAGCGTTGGGATGCTTATCTTGAAATTTTCAATAAAAATGCCACAGCATTTGTTGCTGGCAACGAAGTTTATGTTGGTTCTGACTATGCCACCGCCACATTTAAGGGTGTAATTAGAGAAGTATACGAAAATTCTCTTCTCCTTCATAGCATTGGTCCAGCAACAAACTCGGTTCCTGCTGCTGGTTCAACACTAAAAGGTTGGAATGGAACTGCCAACACCAACGCCGAAGCACTAACTGGCGTTTATCGTTATGCTACGGAAGATGTTCCCCCTGTTCCCCTTGACAACCAAACAGAGAAGTATGATGTTTATGATGACATCATTGCTGCTAAGCGTATTACCACCGAGTTTGCTCGTAGTGTAATCCGTCGTTTCAACTGGGATACTTCTGCTAACCCAGTATTCGACATGTGGAAGCCTGACTATTCAACTACTCCTGGTAGTGGTGGTCAAATTGGTAAGGCATCTGCCACTGGTGCTACCAGCATTGCTGACGCCAAATTCTATCTAATCAATTCTCAGTATGAAGTATTTAAGTGCCTCTTCAATGCTGGCGGTCTTCCTGTAACCAACGAACCAAAGACTACTCCTGCTGCTGGTCAAGGAACTTATAGTAACGGTAAGTTTACCGAAGATCCTGCTGCCAATGGTTACATCTGGAAGTATATGTACACCATCCCAACCGATGATGTACTACGCTTCCTCTCAACTGACTTCATGCCTATTGTTCTTCCTACCGATGCTACTCGTATCGCTACTGAAGCTCTAGCAACCGCTGCTCCTAACTCTATTGATGTAGTTGTAATTGAAGATGCTGGTCAAGGTTTGGCTAACGGTACATACTATGCTCCTATTGTTGGTGATGGTACTGGTGGTGTTGTAGAGATTGTTGTTGCTGGTGGTGCTCTAAGTTCGGCAACAGTTACTGCTGAAGGTCAAAATTACACCTACGCTTCAGTTCCTCTTCAGGATGGTTTAGAAGTAGGTGATCCAGGTTGGACTGGCGCTCCTATCGGTCTTTACACTGATGCTGGTCTAACAACAGGTGCTAATAACGCTGTTCCTTCTACTGCTACTGGTGCTCTTGAAGTTATCCTACCTCCTCAGGGTGGTCATGGTTCTAACTTCGAAGAAGAACTTAATGCTAAGCGTGTTATGACGAATATCCGTCTAACATATGCTGAAGGTTCTGGTGACTTCCCTGTTGACAACGACTTCCGTCGTATCGGCATCATCCGTGATCCATATGCTGCTCCTGGCACAACCTTTGCTACGGCTCCTACCCTAAGTGGTGTCTATGCTGTTAAGATTAGTGCTGCTAATGGTGGTGCTACTGCTGACTTCGTTGCTGATGAAGTAATTTCACAGACAACTGCTGGTGGTGGTACTGCTTACGGAACCGTTGTTTCCTGGGAGAGAGATTCTGGCAACGCTGGTCCTGGTGGCGGTGGTGTTCTTAAGTATATCCAAACTCCTTCACTTCACACAGACGCTGGTGTTGTAAGAGCATTTGAGAATAGCGGCAATGCTATCAGTGGCGCTCAATCACTTGCTTCTGGTGTTGTAGATGCTACTAACAACGATACACTAGTTGGTGTTACCTTTGGCAGTGGTCTTGCTACTCCCGAAATCGGTAACAACTCTGGTGAAATCATCTACGTTGAGAACCGTCGTCTCATCACTCGTGCTGCCGACCAGATCGAAGACATCAAACTTGTAATCGAGTTCTGATTTGGTTTTTACTCCGCTAAATACTTCAACGATAATGTAGAGTATTTGGCGGAGTAACATGCCACAGAAGACAAATCTTAATGTAGCACCATATTATGATGACTATGATGCTGGCAAGAACTTCTATAAAGTTCTGTTCAGACCTGGATACTCGATTCAAACTAGAGAGTTAACATCTCTACAATCGATTCTCCAGAATCAAATCGAAAGTTTTGGTAAGTTCAACTTCAAGCAGGGACAGCAAGTTATCCCTGGTGAGGTTGGACTTAATACTAAGCTTGATTATGTTAAGTTATCTTCTGTATCCGAAGTCGCCGTAAATGAAGGCGGACAGATCGTTTATAAAAAATACGACATTAAGCAACTTGTCGGAACACAACTCCAGGGTCTAAACTCTGGAGTTGTTGGTCGCGTACTGGCAGCAGAATATGGTTCTGACATTGAAGCGGATACTCTATTTGTTAAGTACACTACCAGCGGAAGTGCTAGTAACGAGACTACTTTTAGACAAGGCGAAACTCTAGAAGTAATTGCTGGTATTAACACTCCACTCCTAGTTGTTGGCACAGATGGTAGTGTATTACCAACATCTATTAATGTAGAAGATCCCGTTTCTGGTAATATTGAGACTCTTAGCAGTCGTGCTATGGGATTCGCTACTGCCGTTGACGTACAAGAGGGTGTGTATTTTGTCAATGGTTTCTTTGTAAGAAATGAAAAACAACTACTAGTAATTAACAAATATTACAACAAAGCTTCGGCAAAAGTAGGATTTACTATCAGCGAAGATATTGTAACTCCAGAAGAAGATGTTTCTCTAGCAGATAATGCCAGAGGATTCTCTAACCAATCTGCTCCTGGTGCTCACCGTTTGAGCATCAATTTAAACCTGACAAAATTTGATTACACTGCTAACACTGACAAGAATTTTATCCAGTTAGTACAGATCAAAAACGGATCTGTAGAGAAGCAAGTAAAAGCAGCAGATTACACTCTACTAGAAGAAACTCTAGCAAGAAGAACGTATGATGAATCTGGAGATTATGTAGTAGAAGATTTTGATTACGATGTTAGAGAATATTACCAGAGAACAGGAAACAATGGTGTTTATGCTCTAAACTCAGAAACTGGACTAGTAAATAAAAAGTATTCAGCAACAGAAGCTGAAGGCAAAATGGTCCTATCAGTTAGTTCTGGTAAAGCATATGTCAAAGGTTATGAAATTATCAACAAAGAGTCCAAGACTTTAGAAGTAAACAAAGGTAGAGATACTCTTTCTCGTGATAATGTAACTATCAAGTCAAAAGGTCTTCCAGAATTAAGCGTAACTAATGTTTTTGGAAGCATCCCTCTAAACACAGTTGGCGATGAGATTACTGGATATCCAACCGTCACCTTAAACAGTACATTTAATGATGGTACTATTGGTTTCTCTGGTTTAGAACCAGATGGTTATTTTAGAGATACTACTGATAGACGCTCGGAAGTCTTCACTTTAAATCAGGGAATTAAAACAATTTATGTTGCTGTTATTAATGAGCAACCAGTACAAACATCCCAACTACCAGATGAAGTTTGGTTTGTAACAACTAGAGGAACTGGTACTATTGCTGGTAAGAGTGCTAAAGTCATTGGCAAGGCAATTGTAAATCGCCCAGAAGTTAACACAGCCTCCAATGCTGTATATGCCGAATTAACTATTCTTGGTGACAAAGGAGTTCTTGATAATTTCTTGACTGAATATGACACTGGGGAGACTGATTACAGAAGATTTATCTATCTCTCACAAACATTGCTAGAGACATCATCAGATCCTTATGGTTTTGTTGTTGACTACAACGAAGTTGTTAGCCCTATTGTTGGTGTATCAAAACCAAAGAATTTTAGACTAATCAACCGAGGTGTTGGATTTAATCCCGACTCCGACATCATCATTTCTAGAGGTAGAACTGGATCTAGTACTCCATATAATGCTACATTCGGATTCTCTTATTTTAATCCTGTGTTCTTTACTAGATTAAAGTTAGAGAGAAAGATCATAGCAGGAACATTTGAAAATGGTAAGTATGTCTACGGAAAAGAAAGTAAGGCATATGGTGTTATCGAAAATGATTCAACTGCCAATTTCAGTGGGGTATCAACTCTATTTGTAACCACTCTTTCTGGTCAGTTTATTTCTGGCGAAACAATCATTGATGAAGAAAACAACGCCATCAAGATTGCCAAGGAAAATACTATTTCCCACTTTATTGTAAACAAGAGGGGAAGTAACTACAACGATTCTTCTAGTGTTATTATTAACGGTACAATCTTCGATCAATCTAAAATCGGTGTAACTTTGTATGGTGGTGCTGTAGTACAAACTTTGGTAGAAAACAGAAGTGCCTTACAGCAGACTTATGCTACACCACCAACAATCACATTTACTGGAGATGATTCCAACACAGACAAAGCAGTAGTAACTCCTGTTTTATTTAAAGATACTGTATTGACATTCAATCCACAAAATGTAAAGTCAGTGTCATCGACGTTTAATAACTACACCTTTACTGCTGACGTTGATTTCTCTTCAACTTCATATGCCACTTATACCCAAATTAGTGACTTCACCTTCTTTGGTTATAGAGGTAGAAAGTATATCGAGTGTAATGGATTTGGTGCTGATTTGAGTGGTGAGCTGGTTCAAGGTGATATCATTCAGTTTACTGACGCCAACAACAACGTAATTAAAAACGTTGTTCAATATGTCACACTCCCAGAGAACACAGAGAAATCGAGAATTTATTTTGATTATGCTTTGCCAGGTGATGTTAATAATGCCACCATTATTAGACTACGCCCAAGATTGGGCAACACTGCTGCTACATTAGTATACCCAACAGGAAGTAAGCAAGTAGCATCTCTTGTTAGTGATTCTGCCGATACTAAGTTCAAGTATCATGTAAGGAAAGATTTCATTACCGATCTTTCTGCTAGTGGCGGCAACCTAACTTTCACTGCTCAATTACCAGTTGGTACTCAAAAGTTTGTCGGATTTACTGAGAATAGTTTCCTTGTTACTGTACTTAACAAAGGTTCTTCTACTGTTATTGAGAACGGAGACATTGTTTACATTGATCCTAGATACATCGAAGTAGAAGATTCTGTAATTACTGCTAGCAGTGTTACTGCTGGTGCTTTGAGAATCAAGAATTTACCATCAAATTATTTCGGAGTAATTACTGATGGTAATTATCCAAAACTAAAACTCACTGCTACTGTAGAAATTGATAAGGCACGTCCTAGACTCAAGAGTGCTATTAGGAACAAGAGAGTTGTTGTTATCTCTTCTGGAGACCGTGTAATTCCTATTAGAGGTCAAGATTATGATTCTGATGTGATCGAGACATTCTCATACTCCGATGTGTTTAAACTCAAGTATGTGTATGAAGGAACTACCACCAACCCACCCGTAGTAGACACCGCTGGTAATCTAATTAGTGGTACTGATGTAACTTACAAGTATAAGTTCGATGATGGACAGAGAGACACATATTACGATGTTTCTAGAATTGTATTGAAGCCTGGTTTTGATGCTCCTACTGGTCAACTGGTTGTAGCATTTGACTTCTTCGAGCACTCACAAGGAGATTTCTGTACTGTTGATTCTTATCTCCATGAGGCAGGTGTATTACCAGAAGAGATTCCTCTATTCAACTCTTCTGTCAATGGTGTAATCTCTCTAAGAGATTCCATCGACTTCAGACCAAAAGTTGATGGTAATACCACAATCACTGGATTCCAAGATCAATCTATCGTAGAACTATTTGATACCACTGATTACATCACATTCTTAGGAACTGGTGGTATCCCAACAGCAACACCAGCTCCAGATCAAAATCTACCTTACACAGTTTCGTTTAGTGAGAAGCAATACCTAGATCGTATTGATGGTCTTTTCTTGACCAAGAAAGGTGAGTTTATCATCAAAGAAGGAAATGCTTCACTAAACCCATCCAAACCAGAACCAGTAGATGATGCTGTTTCTCTTTGCTATCTCCATATTCCTGCCTTTACTAACAGCAGCAAGGATGTGAGAATTGTTCCTGTGGATAACAAGCGTTATACCATGAAGGACATTGGTAAACTAGAGAAGAGAATCGAGCGTCTAGAATATTATACTACTCTAAGCATTCTTGAGCAGCAAGCACTAAACATGCAGGTCAAGGATGAAATTGGTCTGGATAGATTTAAGTCTGGTTTCTTAGTTGATAACTTCGAAGCACACAGAACTGGCAATCTCAAGTCTGAAGATTATCGCTGTGCCATCGACACCCAACAGTCTGTACTAAGACCACAGTCCAAGGAAGATAGTTTTGCTCTCAAGGAAATTAATACAAGAGATGACCAAAGAGTAGTTTCTGGTTATGTAATTAATGATGGTGTTGTAACACTACCATTCGAGAACGTAGAACTTCTTGGAAACAAGAATGCTACTAAAACTATTAACCCAAATCCATTTGTTGTTATTCAATATGTTGGAGAAGGTGTAATTACACCACAGCAAGATTCTTGGTATGACCAAGGCGTAGCTCCACTAGTTGTCGATTCAAATACTAAACTCAATTCAATTTTCCTAGCAAAAGATAATGTAGCAGATGCTTACTCTAGCATCTACAATTCATTTATTGTCAACTGGTGTGGTACTGATTCTGGTTTACTACCAATCGAATCTCTTGCTGGTATCAATACCGAAGATATTGAATCTACTGTTCAATCTGCTTCTATTGGTAGTTCTTCCAACGTAAGTCCACAGAATAATGAAGTCGGTAAAGGTGTTGCTACAAAGAGTGTTGGTGGCAAGAAGATTGCTTCCTCACTACAATTCTTTGCTAGATCTATTCCTGTTAAGTTTGTGATGAGCAGACTGAAGCCCACCACAAAGGTTTATGTCTACATGGAAGGACGTAATATCGATCGTTGGGTAGTTCCTGATAGTCGCTTTAGCGGTAAGGCAGGCAACTCTCTATCAACATTTGGTGCTCCTTTAATTACTGATTCGAATGGCAATCTTTCTGGTATCATTTTAATTCCATCAGGTCTTCCACCTGTATCAAATACTAGATGGACTGGTAATGTTGATACCGTAAACTATGATGAAACTGGGGAAGAAATTAGATTTGCTGTTGGCACGAAGACAATCAGATTTACATCCTCTTCAAATGATTCTGACAAAGCAGAAGTTGATACTTACGCCGAAGTTAAGTTCTATGCCTCTGGAGCAACTCCTTCCAACCCACCAAGTATCACATCTACCGCTACTTCATTCTTCAAAGCAAATGAAGGTGTGCAATTAGTTGATAGTAATACTGACAATCCAGTAAAACCAAATCCACTTGCTCAAACATTCAAAGTTGAAAACTTTGATGCTGGTGTCATGGTTACAGGCGTAGATCTCTTCTTCAATAAAAAGAGTGAGACTATTCCTATTAGAGCATATCTAACTGATGTTGCTGCTGGCAAGCCAGGTAAGAATATTATTCCTGGTACACAAGTATCACTAACTCCCGAAACATATCTAAGAGTTTATGTTACTGGGGAAAGTGAGACAGTAACTGTCAACCTAGATGAGTACGTAACAGGTAAGACCTCAAATGCTTCTGGTCCTATTGCTAAAGTATTTGATTCCAACTTAGTAAGAGTTGGAGATGACACTAGCACATCATTCCAGTTGAACAAAGAACAAGTTTATACTCTTGTTCTAAGCAACCATAATGGAACTTCATTCTTAGCAAATGAGTCTCTCACTATTCCATCTGTCACATCTTACAATGCTAGAAATAACACAACTCTAGGTGTGTTCATCGCCAGAGATTCTGGAAAAGTTACCGACTTGAAAGTGTCTAATGTTGGTGACAACTATGAGAGTGCTTCTATTGTTATTGAAAGTCCCCAGCTCCCTGGAGGATCGTCAGCAACAGGTTCTATTTCCGTCTCAGATGGAAAGGTATACAACTGTGAGGTTTCGCTCTCTGGAAGGGGATATACCGAACCCCCATCAGTTGTTGTTAAAGGTGTTGGATTGGGGGCTGCTGGTGCTGTCATCGAATCTGTTATTGAAATCGACACGCCTGCTGTAAGAATGGGTGTTGCCATTGATGATCAAGGTGTAACAGAATCAACAACTCCAACTAGATTTAACTTCAAGCATCCAGTATACCTTCAGAACAATACTGAGTATGCTCTTGCTATTGAGACAGATTCTATTGAGTATGAAATTTGGGCATCTAAGTTGGGAGAGATCGAAATCTCTACTAGCAATGTTGTAACCACACAACCTCTACTTGGATCTGTTTACAAGTCTCAGAACACTGATAACTGGACCGAGGACTTGTTTGAAGATATCAAGTTCACTCTATATCGTGCCGAGTTTACTCCAGGAACTGAAGGTGAAATTGAAGTTACTAATGAAAATCTTGGTTATGAAAAACTAGCAGTTTCTCCTTTTGAGACTAGTGTAAGATCTGCTACAAATGCTACTTCTACGCTATTCAAAAATAACAATTCTATTGTAAAGGTCTATCATAGAGACAATGGTTTCGAAACTACTGGCAAGTCTTATGTATTCTTCAAGAATGCTGAAGATGTTGGCGGTGTTTCTGGTGTTACTCTGAACCAAAGACTCTTTAAGGTTTCTAATTCTGGTATTGATTTTTACAACATTACAAGTCCAAATGGTGCTGGTTCTAGCATCATTGGTGGAGGCAAGTCAGTTCTAGCTTCTTACAATAGAAAGTTTGAGCGTCTCTATGCTCAAGTTCCTTATCTCCAATTTGATGGAACTAAGATCGATTCTTTTGTATCAACAACTGATGTGGTTCCTGTTGATTCTCAAACTAAGAACTATGTCTCTTACACCGTATCTGATTATGAAAAGACTTTCTTGGGCGAAGAGCACTTCTTCACAAACCAAAAATTAATTGCTTCTAGGATTAATCAGACAATGAATGGTTTAGCACATTCATTGAAGTATAAGTTCAGATTATCCACAGAAAATTCTGCTCTATCTCCTGTCATCGATCTTCGTACTGCCACAGTGAAGACAGCATCTAATAGAGTAGAAAATGCTACTGGATATGAGGATAGATATGGCAAGAGAGATCAGATTCTAACCTTCCTCCCACTCTACACATTATCTGTTGCTGTTACAGGAACTAATGCAGGTGAGGTTGGTGTTAATAAAACACTAATTGGACAGACTTCTAAGGCGGAAGGATTTATTACAGAATACGATAGTGGAGATGCCACGATCAGACTAAGAACCACAACACCTTTCCAACAGGGCGAATCTCTTACTCTCATCGACGAAGAAGGTGTCGAAATTAGTGGAGTTGGTATTACGATTACCACGATCTCTGTTATTGATTTTAACTTTAGTGTTGGATCTAATGTGATTGCTTACTCACCACAAGATTCTGATGTTAGCTATGCCAACAAAATTAATGGTAAAGTAATTCTTTGGGATGCTGAAGACAAGATTTTGATTATCGAGAACTCGTATCTTCCTATTAATGGTAACTACACTGCTTCAACTTCAACAGCAGAGGCATACACTAGAAACCAAGATGATACTGCCCAGCAACCAGATATCTTTAGAACTGGCGATGTAGTTCTTTCAACAGGAGATGATAATCCAATATTCATCGAAGTTAATAATGTAACATATACTACAGGAGTTGACTATGTTGAAGAAACAGATGCTGTAAATAGTTCTTCAGTTGCTAAGTATGTAACAAAGGAAGTATTCATCGATAATGCTGGATCTGCTATTGATGTTAGATCTACAATGAATCTAACTGATATTGAGAATGTTAAGATTTACTATAAGATTAGAGAGTCTTCTAGCTCAGCAAACTTTGATGATATTAATTGGGTTCCATTTAATGTTGATGGTAACCCTGATGTTGATAATCTTGCTACCCCAACAAACTCAATTTCGGGTCAGTTTGAAAGACAGCAAGATTATCAGGAGTTGACATACAGTGCTTCCAATCTTCCTGAGTTTACATCATTTGCTATTAAAGTTATTATGAAGACTGATAATCCTTCATACGTACCTAAGATTCAAGATCTACGAGCTGTTGCTTCATACTGATGAGATATCTAAAAGTCGAAGGTCACGAAAATCTTTATCGTGACATGAATACGGGAGCGATTGTCAACACTGACAAACCCTCTCCCAAGAACTTTTCTCGTACATTCAACAATGCGCTAGAAGACATAAATACTTTGAAGGAAGAACTATCTGAAATCAAACTACTTCTTAGAGAGATCGTAAGAAATGCCAGCAATTAACGTCGCCAGAACAGATACCTTTGAAACTCAAAGGCGAAAAATTAATGAAATTGGAGCGAACCTATTTCAGATTTCTCAAGGTGGCAGCGATCTGTCAACAGGTAATTTGAAATTAGGTGATGGTACACGACAATCACCTTCCCTTTCTTTTATTAACGAATCATCTTTAGGTATTTTTAGACCAGATATTGGTAAAATTGGTTTTGTATCCGCCGAAAAAAATCTGTTTGATATTACAACAACAGGTCAAATTAACTATAAAAATCTAACGGTACAGAAAAGAGTTATTACCACATCGGATCTAGAAATTTCTTCCCCTGGTTCTGGATATGGACCTGGAAACTACCAAGACATTGCTGTACTTGGTGGAACTGGCGATGGAGCAACTCTAGACATCGAAGTAACAGAATTTGTTGGATCTATCACGAATAATGGCGAAGACTACATTGGTGATACTTATACAGGCGTAGCGTTAGTTGGCGGAAGTGGTACTGGAGCAAGAGCATCTGTAATTATTGAGTCTCTATCTGGCGAAGTTACCGACGAGGGAAGTGCATATAAACCAGGAATTTATCCTAATGTTCCTTTGACAGGAGGTAGTGGAGATAATAACGCTACTGCTGATATTATTGTTACTGGCAATACTAACACCACAGGTAGTATTACATCGGGGGGATCTAATTACACCGATGATGTATATACCAGTGTACCTTTGATTAATGTACCAATATCAACATTTAATGTTACTGTTGTTTCAAATCCTGGATCCCCCCCACCAGATAACATTTATCAAATTAACAGTTTAAACAATCCAACTCTTACCTTTGACAAGGGTAATACTTATAAATTTGATTTAAGTAGTTCTACATTATCTGGTCACCCATTTGGTTTGGGAGATGCCACTGGTCTACAATTAGGTGCTGAATATTATACTCAAACAGTTGTTGGTGTTGCTGGGAATCCTGGAGCTGCTTTATATCTAACAATTTCTCCAGATGCTCCCACAGAAACCCTACAATATTTCTGCCAGATTCACCCAAATATGGGTAATACAATTGACATTGTTGACGGAACCTTGGGTAGTTCTGGCACTAATATCGCAGCAACTATTGAAATTAGCGGTGGGTCTGTTATTGCCGTGTCAATTACTGACAGTGGGGTAGGATATAATGTTGGAGATGAACTGATTGTAAACAATGGAGATGTTCAATCTAGTCTATCTGGAGGTAATGGATTCTTATTTGAAATCACAGACATTTCTTTTGATGGGGTTGTTGCTGGAGTCACTATTTCAAACCAAGGAACTAATTATTCGAATGGTGACGTTCTATCAGCAACCGATTCAGATCTTGGTGGTGGTGGTGGTGGTAGTGGATTCCAATTCACTGTTACATCAAATCCTGGAGTAGTAGATGAAGTTCAGTTTGACTTAAAAGGTACTGGATATCAAGCAGGCGATATTTTAACTTTGGGTGGTAATGTAACTGGTAGAACTGGCACAACCAATGGAGAAGTCACTGGAGTAATTACTACTTTACTAGGAACTACTTTTACTGTAACAAACTCCGCTGGTATTACTGAAGGTCAAACAGTAACATCATCTTTGTTCGAAACTGGTCAAGTAGCAGAAGGAACAACCGTTACTAATGTTTCTGGAAATACCATTACTATCAGTGAGACGCCAACTACTCCTGGTCAAGCAGAGCTTTCATTTGCATCGGAAGGATCTAAATCTGTTGTATCAATGTCAAATATTTCTGACATTGGTGTAGATTATATCGTGACTCAAACGGGTGGAACTGGTTCAATTCCTGCTGGAGTAACAGTAACTGCTATCAATGATTTAGATAATGAGATTACTTTATCAGAAGAGGCAACTTTAGCGGGAACTGTTACATTATCATTCTCCCCTCCATGGGGAATTCCTACAACTCCACTCGAATATA
>Ga0208428_1000677_pt1 | contig 15236 bp, 21 predicted proteins | sample DEB08_DNA_11_FD_184535 | JGI IMG/M metagenome (GOLD analysis project Ga0208428, IMG submission 184535) | Aqueous microbial communities from the Delaware River and Bay under freshwater to marine salinity gradient to study organic matter... | ecosystem: Environmental > Aquatic > Marine > Coastal ... | reverse complement strand
GACATCACCTTCGTCTGCTACATCAAGGAGTTGATCGATCCACTGATCAAGTTGTGGTATCTTTGTGTTGTGGAAAAGTCTGTGAAACGGAAAGTCTTTGTATGATTTACATTCTACGTTCCAATTAGAATATGAAGGTCCGGGAATAATATCACCCTTAAACGTTCTAATCTGACCTTCATGAAGAATCTCTTTCTTCTTAGAATTAGAACCACCAATAAATGCACCAGAATAAGGGACACGAATAAACGTCTCCCCCAATCTGCTTGTCAAATCGTTTGCTATCTCTCTTTCAAAAGAGGATCCTTTTCTTTTTGAAGCTGAACCACCACTAGACATAAATTGGACAACCAAGCCCTTCTAGTAATCCCGGTGTCGTGATTCCAAGAACATTCTTGTCATTCTCACCACCCCAAACACCTCTAGGACCATCAACTTCTTCAGAAACATCATTCATTGTACTTTTTCTAGACCAACAAATGACCGGATAAGGATCTGCAGCAACAATTGGAACTTTAGACTCATTGTTCATGAACAAGTAATGATCAATGCCGTAAACCAATCCAACATCTTCAAGATGCTTAATCATACCCTCTGCTGTCTCTGGTGTGATGGCATAAGCGTGTGTCCCGATAGCTTGCTGGATTTGAATGAGTCTTCTCACTCTTGATCTAGGAACATATGTCTTAGTATCTCTCATTCTTGGACCGAGAAATACTAGATAGTTATCAGGAACCTCAAAGTTCCTGAAGTTTCTCATAACATACGCATCATGCTCAAGAATTGCACACGGCTTACCAATCTCAATAACACGTCTAAATGCTTTGATATGACTTGCAGTGCAGCAAACATTACCCATCTCTAAACATTCTTTATGTTCAGTAACGGTATTACTGAGCATTTCAGACATTTCCCAATCAACCTTCATCCCTACAGATGCAGCAGCATCTTCTGGACCAAGATTTTCAACAGCCTTTAGATACTCGGATTCCATGTTACACCGTTCTACAGAGTCAGCGCAGACTTTAGCATACTCTTGACTGCGCTGACTCCCTTCACGGCGAATGATTAAACATTTCTCAACTATCATTCTTTTTCATTACAAATGAAGTTGGCTTCCCCCAAACCTCATTAGTCTTCACCTTTTTAAATGGTTTACTTTTCTCTGTTGTTGGAATGGAGATAGAAGGATTTTTATTCTTTCTCCATTTCTGAACTTTACCAATAAGCTTTCTAAAATCTTTTGAGATGTTAGAGTTAAGACTCAGATCCATTTTCTTCCCTTATAAATAAACGTGTAGACCACGGAATTGCCGTTCCTGCCTACTCTAGAAACATATACTACAATCGGAGATTTCCAGCAATGATTATTTATCACATGCATCATGTTATACCCAAACATATGGGTGGTAGCAATGAAAAATCAAATCTAATAAAACTTACTGTTCAAGAACACGCAGAAGCACACCGTAAATTATGGGAAGAACACAACAAGCAAGAAGACTACATTGCTTGGAAAGCTCTTTCCGGTCAAATGTCAATGGACCAAGCAAAGATCGAAGCTCGTAAAATAGGCCAAAAAAGAGGTACTGAAGTTGCTGCTACACGTCCAAATGTCGGTGGACATGCTCTTAGAGACCAACAAAAAGGAATACACGACCCAAACAAAAAATACTTAAAATCAAAAGGTGGTAAAGTAACAGCCGAAAGAGGTCATATTAAAAAATTTACAAAAGCTTCTAAATGGATGACAAACGGTAAGGATGATACTAGAGCATTGCAAGAAAAACAGGAACAACTTTTAAAAGAAGGCTGGGTGTTTGGAAGAACGTTTTCACCAAACAAAGGAAAACCCAGCCCCCTCAAAGGAACTAAAAGATCTTAAAGTATTTCGCAGCCAGAAGACGAACTACACGCAAGCTCCTGTGACCCTACTGTATGATCTTCCTTCTCATATTCAGAAAGTTTGGACCAGTCAATATCTTTAGGCATCCTACTTAGCAACTCTTCATATTCTTCTTCGGAACAATCTTGATACGGACTTTGCTTATACACAAAATCAGAGAACGGAAGGAAAGAAACACCGGACATGGTGTCAAAGTTTTCATAAACCCAAGCACCAACTTCCAGCCACTCATGTTCTTTAACAGAAATGGTCACAGAAGGCTTATGCTCACACCAATGTTCCTGATACGTTTTCCAAAGTTCCAACTGTTCAATTGCAGTCATATCTGTTCTGAAAACGGAATCAGCACTACACTTGATAGGGAACGAGAAGACAGCCGTAGAATCTGGTTTTGTTACGTCATCTTCTACAGGAAACCCTGCCTCAACCATCATCTTTGTCAGCGGGTCTTTCTTGTCACCACGTACTGTACGAATGTAATAAGGATTATGACGGGCATGAATACCAGATGCAGAATCAACCAACTGAGACACAGTACCAGAAGGTTTAACGCAAGTAATAGCAGCAGACTGATTGATTCCAATATCACCTGCATACCTTTCATTGACCGAGACAGCAACTTCTTTAAGACCTTCAAGCAATTCTCCTAAGTTATCGTTCTTATGAGTCATCAAAGGATTATCCATAATCCCTGTCAGAGAAACACCGAGAAGTCTTTCCTCTTCACAGTTTTTCTTCCACTCTTTCGAAATGTATTTAAAGTTCGTCAAAGTGGACTGGAAAGTGCCAAGGATTGTTGCCAAACGAACTTTTCCAGAAAGAGACCATTCGTCGTCATCTGGTCTTACAACAACTTCAGAAAGATTACAAAATTCTCTTGATCGTAAAATTATCTCCGAACATGGATTTGTTCCGAATTCATAATTCGGATCTCTACGGCCATTCTTTTCAACAATCTTCTTAGCAGCCTGTCTACTAAAGATGCCACGTTCACCAGACTTAGAATCGTAAAGAGACTTCCATTCGTCCATGAAAATACCGATGTCTGGCTTTTCCCTATAAGCAGCAGAGTTATTAGCCAAAGCTCTTTGAAGATCGTGCTTATACCATTCACCGGACTTAGCAGCCCTCATACGGTCATCAAAAAGATCAGACAGGGAAATCAGTGCAGATCTTCTTACACCGCCTACAACGACAATCTCAGCAATCTTACACATGATGTCGTGACACTCTAGTGTAGTAAGTTTTCTACCAGCAGCATGTCTAAAGATATGAACACAGAAGTTAAACAAATCTTCTAAAGGTTCTGGACCGGAAGCACGGCCACCAAAAGTTTTAAGAGGCGCACCTGCTGGTCTTACTTTCGACATATCCCACTTTGGAATCTGGCCGACATACAACATACCAACAAGTTCTTTAAGAGCTTTTGCCCAACCTAACTTGGAGTCAGCAACAACAATGGTTGTATCTGTATCATTAAACTCATCTGCCACCACACCAAGCTTATTTGTAAAGTCTTCTTCTACGGAGAAACCTACGCCTGTACCATTCATCAGAATGTACATAGCTTCATCAAAAGAAACAGCTTTGTCGATAGACAAGAAAGCGCAGTTATAACCTGCAATGTTATCTTTTCTAAGAGCCTCACCTGCAGTCATCATAGCTCTCATCGAAGGCATCACATCCAGACTCAAAACAGCTTGTTCAAGCTCATCACGAAGATCTTTTTTTAAAGTATATCCGTTGTTTTCTTTAAGATGTTGCTCAAAGAAATCAAAATATCGAGCTACAGTTTCTTCCCAAGTTTCTCTACGGTTCTCATCATAAAGCCATCTGGAATAACGGGACAGGTGAATATACTGCTGATACAGAGTAGGCAGGTGATTGCTCATCTAAGAGGCTCCTATTTTACTTTAGTTTGTTGATATAGATTGTGGGGTCATTTGTTTCCATTGTCTCACCATCCTCAATCAAAACAACATCACCTTCGGTGATCTGAAGCGTATCAGCTATATATTTGATTGTCTCAGGTCTAAATGCAATCAAAATTTGACCGCCTTCTTCTACTACCATACCCACATGCTTCTTTAGATTTTCTTCCACTTTGTAAACTCCAGTTTGGCCTTTAACCCTGAGAAGGTTTGGCTTTTGATTATAAACTTCAGGTCATTGCTGTCAATTCCGGCAAGGATCATATCGTTCATATCTTTTTCCTCGATATAATCAGGCCAAATGACAACCTTTTTATCCTCAGAAATGCACCTCTCAATCTTCTTAACAATCTCCGGACTCCGAGGTTCATTATCGTAGATAAAGACAGCATTTGAGTTGGTGGAATATTTAGAGGAAGTGTCCGAGCCAGCCATTGCTACACAGTTAGGAATAAAGAGTGAGTCAATTGGTCCTTCACAGATGTAAAAAGTCCTATTGGTATTCAGTCTCTCTAAACCAAAGATTTTATCATGATCTTTGAATTTTACCGTAATATACCGTATCTTTGAGTCCGGTTTAAGAGATCTTCCTTGTACTGCAAAGACATAGCCATTCTCATCGAAAAAAGGTATAACCAACCTACCTTCATCATGAGTTGTATTAGCAAATTTATCTGGAACATGTTTGTTTATCCACTCTTTAAACTTAGGTGCATAATAAAGTTTGTGGTGAAACTTGTTCTCTATCTTACGTTTATCAACATAGACTTTTGCCTTATGATCATAACGTAATTGTGATACCTTCTTAAGTTCCATAAGAGGAGCAAACTTATCGTTCCTTCTCTTTCCAAACTTAGTTATATCAGTTTTGAATCGCTGCTTATCTTCTTCAGACTGATTGCCTGAAATACTTTCTAGTTTAAACTCTCCATAAAGAAGAGGATTAACTTCTTTTAGAAAGTTATCAAAATGCATACTGGCAGAACAGTTATGGCATTTGAAGAAGTGAGTACCCTCTTTATGGATAATATAACCTCTAGTCTTTAGCTTATCCTTTTTTGAATCACCACAAATAGGACATCTAAAGTTATAGGTATTATTACCTTTATTCTTGAAGAGAGTTAAGGTGTTAGAGAGAAGACTAATGTACTTAGCTTCTGTTAAGAAATTGTTTTTCATAAAACCTCCACAAGGAATTATACAGAGGCTTTTGAAGGTGTCAACCCATTAAAAACTTAGCTATTGTTTCCATGTTTGTGACTAAGAACATGATGCCTGTGATTGCGCCTAAGAAGATCCATCTCCATCTCTCAATACTATCAAACTTCTGATCAAATGAATCTAGTTTTAAACTCATATCTTCCTTCAGCCTATCAATCCTACGATGAACAAGCTTTTGTCCGTCTGTGAGGGCTTCCTTGGCGTCTTCCTGTACGTTTAGACGTTGATCGTGGACAGCGACAATCTTTTCGATTGAAGCAGATAGCTCAGTAAGTTTTTCGAGTGTTGCGTCCATCTTCTCAAAATACCGGGAAAAGTTAGATACCTGCTGTTCCAAGACAGCGAGCTTAGATTCGTGGTCCATTCTTATGACTTCTTAGTAAATTTTTCGATTGTTCTTGCACCAAACCAGAAGCCCATAATGGCACCGAAAATGGCTTGGGTATTTTCGTCCCAAATAAACTGAAGGGCGATTGTCACGTCCATGCCACTGTCAAGGGCATACCAAAAGGCATAACCTTTGATTGCTATGAACGTGAGAAAGAAAACATAGGTGATAAAAGGTCTGACAGCAGACTTGAATGCTCCGAGAACGCCACCAGTGTTAAGCTTAAGATCATGATCACGAAGAGATTGTCCCTCTGAAATAGTTGCTCTAGTATCTTCAATAGTAGCGTCAATCTGCTTCCCCATTTTCATGGCTTCGAATTGCAACTGTTGTTGCATTCTCATTTTTTCTAATTCGAGCTTTTGTTCTTGCTCTTTTGCCTTGTTGTCCTGAGAGTTTTTAGCAAGGCCAATAAGGGTAGGAATTGAATTAACTAAGGAACCACCAAGAGTTCCCACTAGAGTCATTATCATATCTACCCCCGTTTAATTACCGTCTCATAAGTCGGATAAGCCTTTTTTGTGCATCATATTGATTCATATTATGAAAATTATCACTTGCTTTCATTACTTCAGGCTCCTCAAAATCGTCCTCTTCACCTAAAGCAAAATCAGTCATTTGTTTGGACCGATCCAAGTAATCTACGATTGAGTCATAATATTTATAATTATCTAGTTTGTACTTTTTCATCTGAGAGGGAGTAATTCCCGGTTCGCCATCAGGACCAACACCAATACCTGCAATAGCCCCTGATCCAGCAGAAACTGTTGGAGCTTCTTCCTTTAGAAAAAAATTTCTAATATTTTTTTTAGGATCTATCATGCTTTTTTCTTAACAGTTCAATTACGTGATTATCCATATTTATGGAAGAAGGATAAATGGTCTTGTTATCAATTCCTATATTTTCAATCTGTGTTGGGCATCGGTTGATACAAACTAGAAACGGAACAAGAATGTCCAAATAATTTGACAATTTTAAAAAAAGAATTTTATTGGCAAACTCGCCAAAAACATTAAAGAGAACTAAGAGATGGTTCAATACAAGCCGATCCTTCAGTTCTCCTGTTTCTTTGTACTTGTTGAAAAGACGTTTTATGTATGAAACTCTTTTCAGATCATCATAAAATTCAACAGTATCATAACAATTGGGATTATCGTAAAAACGTGCCGCATAAAGCAGCACGTTCGATTCATCAATTTTATCGTTCATTAACTATCTGGGAAGATTGTATCGTCCAGAGTACCAGATGCAGTAGCAGCGGTTGTAAAGCCAGTAGCATCATTAGCAATAGAACTCATTGCAACCAGAACTTCGTGCTTAGTTCTAGCATTGCCGTGTGTGTCAGTGTAAGTTGTTCTCGTAATCCAACCAGCATGACCGACATCAGTGACGCCTTGTTCTGCAGTATCAATGCCAAACACACCAATTGCAACATTGGACTGTGCTGGGTTAACACCATCAGAAGTGTGGTTGTAAATGAAAGAGTTTGCTGTGGTGTTAGCAAACATTACATAGCCATTAGCAGCGTTACCAGAAATGATCTGGTTAGACGGAGCATTGCTTGCTTGATCGTTTCTTCCCCATAAAGGCATTTTAATCTCCTATTAAGAATTCTTTTACTATTTATATTTTTATGGTCTAAGCCTGTCGAAAGTTTCTCTAGCCTTTCTCTCGGCATACCTTCTTGCTTTTGGAATCAAATAAAGAGCGCCTAAACCAGTCAGACCTAAAACAGCGGTTTCTGGCTTTCTCATCAATGCTACACTTGTTCTAAGTAAATTTTCGGCACCACTTCTTTTGGGTGGACTTAAAGTCATTCTTGTTGACATTAGCTATTTACCTTTGCATCTGCGTGATATAATTTCATATGCTTCTTTAAATTACCACCATCCATAGGAAGACCTTTTCCGAAAGGTTTTTTTAATGTGCAACATATAGCACACATTTTTTTCTGAGAATTCAATCTTGCATTTTTAATATTTATTTTACCACTTTCTTTCATAGAATACCCTCCCGGATTTCTAGAGGATTTGCCCCCTTTAGAGTGCCATTTTTTTCTGTTAGAGTCAGAAAGACTTTCAAGCATTGCCTTTCCTCCTTTTTTTCCAGCATCAGATGCACCTTGAACAAATTTTCCATTTATCGCCCAAGAATGACCAGCATCTAAATGTATTTTAGCATGTTCTTGTGGTGACACTGCAATTAGGTTTTGGGGATCATTATTATTAGGATCAAAATCCTTATGATGAATGTGATATCCTTCTGGTATAGGGCCATGAAAAGATTCATAAATTTTTCTATAAGGGTTGTTTATATGACGAACGCCCATCAATCCAAATCCGAAACAGTTTTATCTTTTTCCCACATTCTACATGACCAATATTTAGGTGTGTGGCGGTCATCTTCGTATGTTACAGCATCACATCCATGTCTCGATCTAAAGGCTGCTCTTCTTTTTGGATCATCCCTCTTAATTTCCATATTAGGATCACCAAATTCTACTTTAACAACATTTCCTGTTTTAGGGTGTGTGACATACACACGGAACTTCTTTTTGCTGCCAGCAGGGTTCCTGATAGGGTCTCCGAGCTTTACCGTCTTGCCCTGATACTTTGCCTCCTGAAGATGCTCTTCACTCTTTGTCTTCTTCTTTTTCTTTTTCTTGTACTCTTGGTACTTCTTCCAAAGATCCTTATCAGCAGTAGTTCTCGTCTTACCTCCCGTAGCAAACGAATTAATACGTGCATAACCCCACTGATCAGGCGTTGTGCCGGGTCTATGGCCTGTCTTCCATGCTGCCTTACCCCGCTTGAACACTTGATTTAAGATCGAATATGGAATGCCTGTTTCCTTTGCCTTCTTACGTACACCTTTGTTGAAGACTTCTACAATTTCGATTTCTTCGCCAAACATTTTTTCATACTTTTTTGTATGCTTGCTTGGTTTCGTCTCAGCATCTTTATCGCCGGGTGCTTGCTTGTAAGCTTTTGCATCATCATCTTTAGACTCAGAGCCTTTCTTAAATTGCTTTGCCCGTGCTTCTTTTTCTTTCTTACTAAGACCTTTGTAGTATTTCTCCGGCTGTGTACCCGGCTCGTCTTTAACATCGGGATCCTGCTCCACCTCAGTTTTTTCCGAAAGAACGTCACCAGTTAAAGCAGCCAAAGGGTCGAAACTAGAAGTAAGACCGCCACGGTCATTCTGACGATCAAGAATACTTCTCAAAGCTTTGTCTTTGTACTGCCGAATAGAGTCTTGCTTTTGCATTGTCTTATTCATCACATATTCATATTCCGAGTCAGTCATATCCTGTGGATTTCTAACGCCAATTTCTCTTGCAACATCCATCATGACAGCACTCATTGCTTGTCCTTCGGCATCTTCATCGTTTTCTTGAGAAGTTGGAGTAGCAATTTTTGCATGAGCGGAAGCTCTTTGAAGTTCTGCTTGGCGTGTAGAAGCTGCTCTTGAGATATTCTGTCTACCAGTCATGTTAGATGCCATAGTTGACTTGTGAACATAAGCTTCAGTCACCACCGTATTGGAGTTGGGATCATCAAGTCTCAACTTATACTGAGGTTCAGTGTCAATAATATCCTTCGGATTTCCAGAAGGAGTCAACATAGCCTTAATTTTCTCTAAGACTTTTGGACTAACCTTTTTTGACTCTTTCTTTTTAGCCATTATGCTACCTCGTACTTGAGCTTTCTTAAAAGATCTTGATCTACGTGTCTATTTATCTCAAGAACAAGTGGGTCATTGTAACGTGGTACAGAAAGGTATTCTTCCTTCACTTCAGGCTTAATGTAGAACTTAGGTGTATCTATATTCTTAACAGGAGGAATATTAACTTTATATTCGCCTAATTTGGATTGTTTTTTAAAGAACCAAAAACAATCATTAAGCAATTCTTCGTACTTAACATTCTCAAGTCCTGATTCTAGCCAAGATCTGTGATAGTCATTATAAAGCTGGACAAGAGATTTGATGTTCAAATCTCTGACGACCATCCCATCTTTTGATTTGAGTTTATATTTTCTGTACTTTCCTAGAATATCTACACGATGTCTATAAACAACCGACCTAATCCAGTTGTAAGGAGATTTTGTGATCCAAAACTTAAAAACATCATCATCCTGACAAACAGATGTGTCCATGTCATGCTTCCATGCATAATCTTTGTGAAACTCTAGATCTGTGTTCATTTCAATAAGACTTTTGAGGTATTTTGTTCCAGACTTTTGAAGTCCAAAAACAAAAAATGTTTTTTTAGTATCCATATCTTTTAACCACCGAATCGTATATTTCTTTTATTTGAACATTGCCATGACCATGAACAAAGACTGGTCTGGTGTTCTTCTTAACGTTTACGACAAAATCAGGTGTAAACCCAATATCACCGCTCTGAAGGGCTGGACCCTGCATTGACTGACAAAGGTAGCAATTACCATCGACAACAATATCATCTCTCTCAAGATATTGAATCACAGAAAATAACTGATCATCAAAAGACCACTGTAAATGTGGATTAATCTGCTTCAACTCATCATCAACTTGTCCCAACCACAAACCTTTACGATAAAGTTCTACAAGCTGCTCAACAGTGCCAACATGCATCCCAAAACAAAGAAAACTATAGCCATCAGGGTCAGTGAACTTCTCAAGGCATTTTTTCTCCAGTCTAGGATCCGGCCAATTTTGGTGTTCTGATTGAAAAACGATTTTACCATCATAATGCTCTTCGTATATTTTTCTAAATTCTTTTGCAAAATTATTTACAAAAACATCATGACCATCAGTAACAACTACCAATTCTTTGGGATCAAAGGTCTCCAAAACTTCTAGAGTTTTACGTGTTCTTGTTTCTAAGTCTTTGTACCAACGGTATGTTCCGGTTGCTACGTGAAGATCAAAACCGTACTTCAAAGCAGACTGAACAATAGGACTCCGAGCCTTTGCATCATCAGAATAGATTACTAATTTCATTTCACAACATCCAATATCTGTCTAACGGTTGTATCTGTAAGATGATTATCAATTACATATTGTTTATCACCTTTGATGTATTCGCCCTTCTTAATGTACTCCATAAGTTCTGGAAGGGAGTTGTAAACAAACCCATGATCCTTAAGAACTTCAGCGCCAGCTACAGGAGTAGATGCCCAAGGTGTATCATTAAGCATAGCTTCCAGAAGAACTAACCCAAAACCTTCATACTGGCTGTTTAGAATGAGAAGTTCAGCGTCTCTAATATGACGCAAAACATCTTCCTTGTTTTCTAGGAACAACAGGTACTGATTAGATTTATCTGTTACGTCTGGAACCCAGTTACGATCATTATTGTAACCAGTCATGAACAATCTGTTATCTACTGACCACCCTTGAGATAGCTCTTTATGTCCTTTATGAGACCAGAATCCTCCAACAGAGATACAGTATGGATCAAACACAGATCCTATAGATTTGTTTGTTAATTCAGCAACATCATCTTTACTAATGCTATGATTAACTTGAACCGACTTATGCTCTTGACGATACTTTTTCACAAATCGCCAATCTGTTGGCGTAGAGCAAGCAATGTAGTCCGAGTTTTCCATAGCAGGGAAAATCTGTTTAGATTCTTCTGGCCTTATAATCATGAACATGATTTTAGAAGGAATCTGTCTGGCATTAAAAAGAACGGTGTCTTGCATTCCAACACCAGAACCATGAACAACAATCAGATCAAACTTTTCTCTGACCAAAATCTGAACATCGTTTGTAACTTTGACGCCATTTTGATCGCCCTTGTGCTGAGAAGCTAGGACAGTAACGTCATGGCCCTGTGATAGAGTTTCCTCTGCAAGATTCTGGACATAGTATTCGGTCCCACCGGGGAATGGGTAGTACCTATGTGCAACATAACAAATTTTCATTTAGAAGAAGTCTCCAAAGGTTTCATAATCTGATTTGTAAGCTTTGTGTACTTTGTCCTTGAACGACTGATCCAAGTCTCTAGGGAACACAACAGAGCTACCAGAAGTCTGGTAGTGGTGAACTTGGTTCTTCTTACCGAAAAACGTATTCATATCTTTCTCTAAGATATCAAGCTGTCTAGTGTTGTATATCTTGTCATAGTAATTGGGATCAGTTCCTAAGAAATGTGTCTGAGGAAAGAAGTGATTGTTTCTGATTGTCCCATCAATGACACGATCAAGGATTTCATCTGGTGTTGCATCGAACTCTTTGTTCACGATCACCAGATGATTGTAACAGGAAATAAACCTCTCCATAGGTTTCCTGATAACACAGACTTTCCGACACTTGACTTCAGAACCAACCGTACTGAAAGGTCTGTTCTGAGCAAAGTCGTGAAAATCTTTGTTTTTCTTGGAACCTTTTTGTTCTTTGTAGTCAGCAGATTTTTCAAGATTGCTAACTCTTTTGCCAGTCTGAGGATCAATATATTCCTCCCCATAAAAACCAAATTGATCACTCATTTCTAAGTGATCAATAAAAAGTTTCTTAATTGTAGTGCTGGCATTTTTAGGAACATCGTAAAAAACCAAAAGCTCATCAGAGCTATTTTTCAATGCAAACATTTTAGTCTTTCATTTTATCGAATTCAGATACGATTTTACCAACCATATCAGCCACCTTATCAGGCGTGATTTGTTTTGTCACTACAATATCTGTGAGACCTTCGTAGAAGGCTCTTGCTTGACCGGGAAAGGATCTCTGGAAATATTTGAAAATCAGTCTAGTGCCTCTACCCTGATTGAAGTATTGGTCAAAGGCAATGGAAGCAACTGCAACAGGCACAGGGTTTCTGACAACAAATCTGACACCTGATTTAATAGTATCGGAAACAAGCTCTTTAACGGCCAAGAAAACACCTGCAACAGCACCGACACCTAAAACTGCAGTCATAGGAGAAATGGCTAGTGGTGCAATCTCGTTTAACATTCCTTTATATGTTTTCATGAAACTACCTCCTTGATCTTTTGAGCTTACTAGGATCGACATTCAGTTCTCTGCTCAAAATAGCTTGAAGTTGATCTGGATCATCTGCACTTAATTCGATTCTTCTAATAATATTATTAGCTTTAGCTTCACCAAGATCAATTAAAAACTTAATTAATTTGAAAGCAGCATAAATGGTTAAACCAGCCGCAACAAAAATTGCAACATAGCCAAGAATACCTCTCAATAAACCTACTGTAATTTTGATATTTCCTATTCCAGAACCTATTCCAGTTACATCTAGAAAAAATTTTCCTACATTTGATCCGATATATCTAACTAATAAAGGAAGGACAGCCGGAGTGTTAAACTGTGATGCAAACAATTGATCAGCTACAATTGTGCCAACAATACCAGCAGTTGCTCTCGGTCTCTTTTTTACAAATCTAAAAAAACTTTCATTTGCATACACAAGGGCTTTTCCTAAAGCTTCAGCCGTACCCTGTGTAGTCTTCCCAAGAAATGTTTTAGCTGCAGAATTAGCTATTCTTTCCTCTCTTGCAGCTTCAATTTCCATTCTTTTTAACTCGATTTGCAAATTATTCTTTGCTATTTCAGATGCATCTTTAATTTGTTGCGTTTCTCTAGCCACACGTATTTTTTCATCTGCTTCTGATCTAGCAATTTCTGCCTTTTCCTCTGGACTTAAAGTTTTAAGACCGGGCTGACCAAACATTCCACGTCCAAGACGAATAAAATTTCGTTCTTGTTCATCAAGGTAGCTCATAGAAACCATTTTATCGTGAAAAATATTTTCTGTTAAGTCTAAATAACTTTTCATAAAGAAGTTCCTTTATTAGTATTCTCCTTTATTTATCTTAGAGAAGAATACTGTACTGAAGAACGGCTGCACCGTTCTGCCATCCTCTTCTGAGAGCATTTCTGACTTCTGAAGGTGTATAACCTGCAACATCCTTTTTACCAGCAATACTCACCAAACTTGGTCTAGCAGCATAGACAAAGCTCTTAGCTACTGTAAAGGGCAGTTTGAGGTTAAGGTTTGTGTAGTTGTACCAGACAAGCTCTGGAATACACACTTTCTTCTGTTTTCCGTCCAATTCATATGAAGCTGCAATATGTTCGTTTCTAGGATCTAAAAACATTTTGTCGAGAGATTCTAGAAATTCCTTTTCAGGAACCCTGAACTTACTCCAATGATCTCTGTGGGCAATAATCGACCAATCATCGAATGACGGGTACTTGGAAAAGCCTCTGTGAGAAGGTTGGTCTACATATGTCGAAACAACAGGATAATCAGCATAATCCGGATAAAAACCTGCACCAGAAACAGTTTTAGCTCTGTTGACATATTCAAGAAGATCAATTTGATGTCCCATGTAATCCGTATCAAACATCACGTCATGACGTGTTCTAATGATCAAATCATAGTCATCAATGTTTTGAATCTGACTCATGCACAGATAATGTGCATAGTGTTGGGAAAGACCTCTGATCTTGTGGAAGTGACCCGGATATTGTGGTGGAACATATCCATCATGAATTAAAACCTTTTTTGGCTCACAGTAACCAAAAAGTCTTTCCTGATTTTCTTCAACACCCTCTTCACTCCAAGACTGGACATAGAAATCGACATCCCAAGGGAGAGCATCGGCAAACTTCTTTTGGTGGTAGGAGCCAAAATTAGCATATCTTGGCTGTCCACTGATACAAATAGCAATTTTCATAATTATAACTTCACCACGTATGCTGAAGGTGCAAAATACTTTGTAATATGAAGTTTGAGATTATGTCTCTTCAAGAATTTGTCAACAGCATTACTTTCTGTCCATTCATTGATCCCATATTCATCAAAAACTACAACCCCACCGGGAACAACACGGTCCCAAATCAAATCTAAACAAATTTCTGTAGGTTCTTCAACATCAAGATCAAAATTTGCAATAGAAACTCTAAATCCCGGATTAGAATCTAGATATTCCCCAAGAGTTTTTGTCACATCACCTTTGATCAAGTCAAAATTAAAATATCTTGCATTTTGCAGTGTTTTTGCAAGAATATCTTCATAACCGTAAGGATCGAAGCCACGATCTTCGAAAAGAGACTTCATCACGCCTTGATCATCCGATTTGATAGAATCAACAGTGTCTTGCATGTCAAAGAAATCGAAGCCAACAACGTTTTTATGGTTGATACTCGTACATTCGAGAGCTTTCAGCCATCCCATCATTCCGGAACCCTTGAAAACTCCAAGTTCTACGACATCACCGGGAATGTGTTTTGTCATTCCGACAAATTCTAGCTTAGATGCAAGCTTACCAAACAGTTTTCTGTCTGAAGAAAACATGAACTCATTAAAAGAGTCATAAACAGCTTGTGGCTGATCATCATGAATAAAGGCCATTGTTACCTCCGGTAATTATTGAGAAAGTTTTGAAGATCTTCGGGTGTACCGAGACCCCACATTTCATCACATTCGTACATTTTCACTTTCTTACCATCACCAATGGCTTCATTAAAGACAGGACAAATATAAAACTCATTATTTGTACGGATATTCTTTTCAATCATCTGTTCTGCATACTTCACGTAGTCAGAACCATGCTTCCAGTAGTAGAAACCTACTGTAGCATTGTCAGAAATCGGATTTTTCTCTGCAACTTCTGTCACAAACCCATTTCTGTCTGCTTTTGCAAAAGACCACTTAGGATGAGTGGCTTTGAACGTGACAATTCCACCATCAACCTTCGATTCCTGCATTTCGTACATGAAATCCATAGGATCCCACACTACATGCTGATCTGAATTTGCAAAAAATAGAGGTTTGTT
>Ga0208428_1000675_pt1 | contig 15259 bp, 13 predicted proteins | sample DEB08_DNA_11_FD_184535 | JGI IMG/M metagenome (GOLD analysis project Ga0208428, IMG submission 184535) | Aqueous microbial communities from the Delaware River and Bay under freshwater to marine salinity gradient to study organic matter... | ecosystem: Environmental > Aquatic > Marine > Coastal ... | reverse complement strand
GAAAGCGAAATTAATAGCAGCAGATTCTTACTCTGTAGGTGAACACATAAAGTTCTCAAACTAAAAGTTTAGTAAGACCCCCCCCTTTGTTACTTTTTTTATCATGGTAAACATAAGAGATTTTTTGTCTAAAAAATCTCTTATGTTTACCATGATAAAAAAAGTAATATACTTTTTTGTTACTTTTTTTATCATGGTAAACATAAGAGATTTTTTGTCTAAAAAATCTCTTATGTTTACCATGGGATTAGAAATAGTTTAAATAAAATATTAACTTTGGGAGTTAATGATCAAAAATTCTTTTGTTTCTAAATTGTTTCCTATGCTTTTAAGTTCTTTCGTCTTTTGGATAATTGTTATTGCTTTAATTGGAGCATGAGTATTTTGAACAAGACGAAAGAACTTTGTTAATTCTCGGGAAAAGTCTAGGCCGTTTGAATGTGGTTTTGATCCAAAGGATAAGGCGCGAATACCTTTTTCGTTACGATTTTTTTTAATAGTAATTTTATTTCTTATATTTGATGTAGAATTATCTCTACTCTTACAACTACCTTTTCAATTAGATTTTGACCATTTTAAGGGTCGCTTAGGGCTACTTGTCTTTGTATGGATCCTGTTATTAGGCACTTTAGAGGAGTGGCGTCGGGGGATATTAAAATGGAAGGACTAAAAGAGTCTGAGATGTTCTCTTTAGATATAAGAGGCTGCTAACTTCTTTTAGAGTGACTAAGAATCGTTCACATCTCTATATGAATTTAGTCAAATTACGGGTTTTACCTAATATATGAAGAAGCATTTTTTTTCTAATAGTATGTCTATCATTTGGATTATTACTTGCTCTTTTCAGAAATAAAATATTTTTAATTTGACTAGGTCTTGAATTAAAAATGTTTGGAATCATTCCACTTCTTAATTCAAGACCTAGTCAAATTAAAAATATTTTATTTCTGAAAAGAGCAGAGATAAAAGTTTCTTTTTTTTATTTTTTCGTGCAAGTAGTCGGGAGATTGTTCTTCGCGTGAGGGAGAATTTTAGGGGACTGATTTATTATAAGAATAATTGGACTTATAATAAAGATTGGAGCTGCACCATTTTTTTGGTGAGTGCCTTCAGTGGTTTCTCGTCTGGATTGATTTTCTATAGGAATAATAAGTACGATACAAAAGGTACCGGGGATATTACTTTTCCGGTTATTATTTGATTTAGAACTAAATATATGCATCTTACTAAGGTTAATAGGGTTTATAGTATCAGTTGTAGGCATAAAATTTTCCTCCAACAACTTAAAGCAGTTAATAGGGTGATCATCCGTTAGAAATATGAGTATATTGTTTGTACTGATTATTTTAAACAAAAGATTAGGGCTTATCTACTACCTATTTTATAGTTTTCTAGTCCTTATCTTTTGTAGGGTTATATCATTAGCTGATAATAATGTGATATGTAGCTCTTTTTTGAAAGGAAAAAGATCGAACTATAATAAATTAGTAATGTCTTTATTGTTAATCTTCTCGGGGTTACCCCCCTTTGTAAGGTTTCTGCTAAAGGTTTATTTTGTTAGGGGGTTTTATCTTTTTGACTGTGTGGGCATGCTCTTAGATATAGGATTAAAAGGAAACTCAATTTCCTTTTTTTATCTCGTGGGTAGCCTTTTACAAAGTTGAAATATAGTTATGATATTTATATTTTTAATCATACTTCAAGCTGTAGGTTATATAAAGGCCTTTATAAAAATCTTTTCAACCGGCTCCTCGCGACTTTCTTCTAGGGTGAGCCTAGTTAAAAAAAAGTTAAAATATTTTATTTTAATCTTGTTGATTAATTATTTATTAAGAATCATTCTTATACTGTTGTAAAGTGCTTTAAAGTCAAAGTAGCGACGTAAGTCTTGTAAACTTAAGATTGAATAATTATTCTAAAGCAAAGGACGGCTTCTGGTGGTTTATTCAAAACGTTAGCTTTGCAAGCTAAAGATGGACAAAATTTTGCCTCAGATGAAAATGTGAGGACTGCGAATGCAGGTTACTGTGATATAGTAAACTTTGAGTTTAAGAGCTTCCACATTAAATTTGGTATATGATTTGTTTACTAGTGCAGATTTTTGTTATTCAAAATTTTCATTTTTGAATATTTTAGTGTGAGGGCTAGGGCTAATTTGAGTGTTTTGAAATATTAATCTATTTTTTTTCGCGAGGAGCCGGTTGAAAAGATTTTTATCATATCTTCTTAATTGACATTATGATAATGTAAAGACATACTTTCTTTATAAGGTTAAGGGTTCTTATATTATTATTTCGGGGGCTTTCTTTATTATACTTGGGAGAAATATATGAGGGTTATTTCCTTATATTTTCGGTGTTACGACCCAGATGGTATTAACATTTTCTATGTCTTTTGTCATTTGATTATGTATTGTATTCTCAAGAATTGAATATTCTTTCTTAGGGTTTCTTTCTCATTTAACTCCTCAAGGGTCTCCGGGCTATCTAGCACCCGTGTTGAATTTAATAGAACTTGTAAGTAATATTATACGCCCTCTAACTTTAGCTTTACGTTTAAGTATTAACATAACTACCGGGCACGTGTTTATTAGTTTAATGGGAACAAGGGGAAGCATTTGTTTGTTTTCATTTAAGTATTCTGAGTATTCTTTGTATTTTTAATGATGGGGTATCTATTATTTGAAGTAGGTATCTGTTTTATACAAGGCTTTGTGTTCAGTTTATTAAGTGTTCAATACTTAGGTGAACATACTTAAAAAAAGAATAGTAGTTTAAAAAGAATATTGCATTGTGGTTGCAAAGGCGTAAATTATTACCTTTCTTCTGTATCAGTCCAAGTTACAAGTTAAATCTTTTCGTCGTGACCGTTCTGTGTTAAAGGCTATTAAAGGAGGTGTTTATGACCTCCCTTCCCCAAAGAATATTTCTTATTGGTGGGGGTTTGGATCTTTATTAGGTCTCTTTTTAGTGATACAGATTCTCACAGGGTTATTTCTAGCTATGCATTATGTCTCTGATTTAAAAGTAGCTTTTCAGTCGGTAGACTCAATAAGCCGAGAAATAGAGTTTGGGTGGTTAATCCGCAGTGTTCATGCTAAAGGTGCTTCAGCGTTCTTTTTATTTCTGTATTTACATATTGGTCGAGGAATTTATTATGGTTCATTCCTTTTTAACCATACATGAAATACAGGGGTAGTTATTTATATATTAGCTATGGCGACTGCCTTCTTAGGATATGTTCTCCCTTGAGGACAAATGTCTTATTGAGGGGCTACAGTGATTACTAATTTTTTTTCAACTGTTCCCTATATAGGAAATGACTTAGTACAGTGAATATGGGGTGGTTTTGCGGTTGGGTATCCAACACTGACTCGATTTTTCGCACTGCATTATGTATTACCTTTTATTATTGCAGCCTTCGTATTAATTCATTTAATTTTTCTGCACGATACTGGGTCGAAAAATCCTTTAGGGTTAAGATCCGCGGGGGATAAGGTACCATTCCACCCTTACTTTACTATAAAGGATATTTTTGGGTTTAGAATAGTGTTGTTTTTATTCTTGTTTGTAGCTGTCTATTCCCCAGATTATTTCGGGGATCCAGAAAATTTTATAGAAGCTAACCCACTAGTTACTCCTATACATATACAACCTGAATGGTACTTCCTACCAGCTTATGCTATTTTACGAGCAATTCCTAATAAGTTAGGGGGAGTTATCGCTTTACTAATGTCAATATTAGTATTATTTATTTTTCCTCTAGTATCCTCATTTTGTAATCGGGGATACTTTTATTCTCTAACCCATCAAATTTTATTTTGATTATGGGTATCAGATATTTTAGTTTTACTCTGAATCGGGGCCCGTCCAGTAGAAGAACCGTATGTTAGAATAGGTGCATTAGGTACTATTTTATATTTTTCTTTCTTCTTCTTTACTCCCCTATTTAGGTGAATTCATGGCACAATGTTCAGTGATTATTTGAATGATGTAGACTTGTTAAAGGAGTCCGAAAAAGGAAAGCAGATATCTTAAGCGTTTTTACTATACTAATATATAGCTAAAAGTTATAAGTAAATCAAAGAAAATTTACTAGATTTGCCATTTAAAATGTTAATTTAGTTAACATCAAGAAACTGGTGATTTCCAAATCTATTGTGAAGGCTAATTTTCCCATTGATAGCGAGGGGGATTAATAGCAATTTAAAATTTATTGTAGTAATACTAACGTTAAGAATCTTACTTTTTAGTCCTTTTTTGATGGGGATACATTCTCATTTTGTATTTTTCCACTCAAAAATGATTTGTCTTGATAAAATGTCAAGATTCTTAATTGTATTAACACTATGGATTACCTTACTAATGAGGTTATCAATGAATAAAGCCTTAAATCTATGAAAGTTAATATTCTCTTTTCTAGCATTAAACTTAATTTTAATTTTGTCTTTTTCTAGGAATAGATTATTAGGCTTCTATATATTCTTTGAACTCTCATTAATACCAACTTTAGTTATAATTTTAGGATGGGGGGTGCAACCGGAACGGGTACGAGCGGGCAGATATTTAATGATTTACACTTTAGTAGGTTCTTTACCCTTATTAGGGACAATATTATATATGGACTTTCACTGTGGCTCGGTCAAGACTTTTTTACCTCTTATTAAAATATTTTTCTTTTCGGGCAAAGACTATAGGTTTTTCTGTTTCTTGTGAATAATAGCATTTTTAATAAAGTTACCTATATATGGAGTACACCTATGGTTACCTAAGGCCCATGTAGAAGCACCTGTGGCTGGGTCTATGGTATTAGCCGGAATCTTATTAAAGTTGGGAGCCTATGGATTAATTCGTTCCTTACATTTTCTTGAGATAAAAATATGTTTTTGAACAGATTTCTTTTTTACTTGGAGGGTAGTAAGAATGTGTTTAGTAGGTTTTATGTGCTTTCGTCAATGTGATTTAAAGTCTCTAGTGGCTTATTCATCCGTAGCCCACATGTCTTTAATTTTTGCAGCTAGGTTTTCTCTTGACTTAATAGGAGCAAAAGGAATAATGGGAATTTTAATATCTCACGGCCTTTGTTCATCGGGATTATTTTTCGGGGTACAGTGTTTATACGAAAATAGGGGTTCACGTAGCCTTTATTTAAACCGAGGCTTGATAAGTCTTTCTCCTTTATTTTGTTTTTTTTGGTTTTTATTATGCGTTGGTAAAGCTTCTGCTCCCCCTAGTCTTAATTTATTAAGAGAATTCTTTTTAATAGCGAGGATTGTGAGGTTTGGAGAAATTTTAAGAGGTATTTTCTGTGGCCTATCTGTTTTTATTGGTGGTCTGTTTAGTATATATCTTTATACTTTAGTTTCCCACGGAAAGTGGTCAGTTATTAATAATTTTTGAATTCCATTTTCTCTTCGCCATTTCTTAATTTTGTTTTTACATATGTTTCCTTTGTATGGTTTAATTTTTTTAAGAAAATTTATATTTTTTATTTAGAATCTGTAGTTTATAAAAAACCTTTCGTTTACACCGAAAAATAAGATATATTTGTCTCGGATTTATTGAGGTTACTAATGATAATACCTTGGTTATTAGTTTTTGTAAATATTTTAATATCCATACCATTTTTGACATTATTGGAACGAAAGGTTTTAAGGTATATACAATCCCGGAAGGGACCTAAAAAGGTAAGTTTTATGGGCTTACTACAGCCTATAAGTGATGGAGCTAAGTTAGTCTTAAAGGAGTTAGGGACTCCTAAAATGGCTAAAATAGTATTATTTTGGTTAAGCCCAATTATATCATTTTTCCTTATGATTTTGGCATGGGCCGTTTTTCCATCTCCCTTCCTGTTTTACTCTTTAAATTTGGGGGTAGTATTTTTTTTATGTATTGCAAGGCTTCAAGTTTATACGCTTTTGGGATCTGGATGGGGGTCTAAATCCAAGTACGCTCTTTTGGGATCTATACGGGGGGCTGCTCAGACAATTTCTTATGAAGTATCCTTAATATTCATAATTCTTTTTCCCTGCAGTTTTGAGTTTAGGTATAATTTTATATCTTTTTTAGATAAGTCATTTAGCTATTTTTTTATTCTATTTCCAATATTCTTAATATGGTTTACATCTTGTTTAGCAGAAACAAACCGGGCCCCTTTTGATTTTGCCGAAGGGGAAAGAGAACTTGTTTCTGGGTTCAATGTTGAATTTTCGGCATTTGAGTTTGCATGCCTTTTTTTATCAGAATATGGAAATATTCTTTTAATGAGGTTTTTTACTGCTATTTTCTTTTTTCCCACCAGGTACTTAAGGTTCATTATATTTGGATCTTTTTTTTCATTCTGTTTTGTGTGGGCACGTGGGTGCTTACCCCGATTTCGCTATGATTTCTTGATGAACATGGCGTGGAAGATATTTCTTCCCAGCTGTTTATTTATTTTTTTCCTAATTCTGGTTTAGAGAATTTTATTGAAAGTTGGTTAACTTTATTCTCTTTGAAAAGTTGTGATATTTTTTACATAATATTTATACTTAACTGTTTACTACTTTTATTTCGGTTGAAGAAAATGTTAATAATCCTGTTTGCATTTGAATTTATGGTGGTAAACGTATTGTTTGCATTTGTATTTCTTAGGGTACCTTTTGATTCAATTACATTATTAGTTTTTCTTGCCGTAGTAGCTGGGGAAGCGAGGTTAGGTTTAAGATTGTTAGTTTCTGTATTACGTCAGAGGGGAAACGATAATATACTTTTACCTTCTTTAACATCTTTTGAGGGATTTTAAACGTGAGAAATTCAATATGAAAAATGGTTTCGGCCCATTTCGTGAGTATACTTGTACTCTCTCATGTTTGCCACAAATGTCAAATATTCCATTTTTGTTAGTTAGGTTTACCATATTTTGTTTTTTTTTAATTTGAATATTAAATGTTTGGTTCAAAAATTATTTACTACCCTCTTCCAGAAGCTCTACGCCTAAGAAGGGTAAGGTTTTTTCAATTTGGCCCTTAAAATAGTTTTCTCTCTGATAGCTAAAAATTATAGCGTAGTCTTGAAGCGGCTGAGGTGAATTTAATTTCTCGGGGAAAACAAAGTAGTCTAATTTAAGGCATTGGGTTGTAGCCCCAAAAATGAGAATAATTTTCCTTTGTGACCAAAGAATCAATAGCATAAATATATTGCGTTAAATTGCAGATTTAAAGGTGTTGAGATTACTTGATTCTGTTATTAATTTGGTTTTGGTTAGATAAAGATAAAACATTAAAACTATCATAAAAACATTATAAGGGTAAAAATTATCTGAGGTGGTAATGGTTTTTAGTAGTGAGTCTTTTAATAAAAATGAAAGTTTGTTTAAGTTAATGTTGAAGAGGGGCTAATAGTAGGTGCCAGCAGCTGCGGTTATACCTATTCTTTTCTTTATCTTTGGGTAAAATATAAATTCAAAAGTTTAGATAATAAAATTTTTTTACAGTTAAAAGTTGTTAAAATTATTTTCCATATTCTAAATAAAAACATTATTAAAATTGTTAAAAAAACCAAGATTAGGTACCTTGTTATTATCAATAGTAAATAATAATACCCAGAGTACTAAAAATAATAAAACTCAAAAGACCTGGCGGTGGATGTCTTCCTACCAGAGGAGGGTGCTGAATAATAGATAATCCGCAAAAAAATAAACCCTCTTTTTTATAGTCAGTGTACGGCCGCTTTCAGGTAATTTTCATAGAAAAAAGAAATTACCCTTGTGCTATAATGTTTTAGTTAAGACAGGTCAATGTGCTGCTGATAAGAGGGGTTTAATTAGTGCGCTATAAAAATTTTAGATAAGGGATATTATAAAGTGTAGATTTTAATAAAATTAAGATTTGGGAGTAACTTCGATAAAGTATGTAGTAGTGAACTTAGGTAAAGCTCTGTGTACACATCGCCCGTCGTTCTTTTCGAAAGAAAAGAGAAGTCGTAACATGGTAGTCTTAATAGAAATTGAGGCTTAAGGGGTAGTATAACCTATTATATGAAGCTGTTAACTTTATGATGTGCTTTAAGAGCATCCTCTTAGAAAATGGAGAGTAAGTTATTAAAACTATAGGGCTCATGACCCTAAAAAGATTGTGTTAATCCTCTCTAATGAGAAATAATGGTTTTTTCGGAAGAGGTTTTGTGTATGGTCTAAAATTACAGAAAGCCACTAGTCCAGTAATGCGTGAAGCTATAAGCTTTCATGATGAAAATTTACTTGTTTTAGGAGTAATAGCATTTTTAGTTGGGGGTTGTATAGTTTTATTATGACAAACAAAATTTAATTCATTAGATTTTGTGGATTATAAGTGATTAGAAGTTGGTTGAACACTGTTACCTGTATTTGTTTTAATAGGTTTAGCACTTCCATCATTAGAATTACTTTATTATATGGATAGTCCTTCTTCAGTTACACCTTTTGCTACTTTAAAGGCTATTGGTCGTCAATGGTATTGGTCGTATGAAATAAGGGCATTCACCAATGATAAAGTAGAAAGTATAACTTATGATTCCTATATGTTACCAGAAGGTCAAGAAAATGAGACCGACGGAGATTTAGCGGGATTTCGGTTGCTTGAAGTGGATAATCCTATTTTTTTACCACGGGGTGAGTATATTCGATTATTAGTTACAGGTGGAGATGTAATCCATAGCTTTTGTATCCCAACCTTAGGGGTGAAGGTGGATGCTGTTCCAGGTCGTTTAAATCAAATTTATTTTTTCCCTCTTAACTTAGGAAGTTTCTATGGACAATGTTCTGAGCTATGTGGGGCAAATCATAGATTTATGCCTATAAAATTGGAAGTTATTCCAACTAATATTTTTTTAAAGTTTTTTAATTAGGTTCTAGTCCTTTAGGTTAATAAGACCTTTGGCTTTCAGATCCAATAGTGGGGATAAATCTCCAAGGGCTGTGAACGAAAATAATTTAACAAGAATGTCTTCAGTGGTTTCTAATAATACTAGAAATTGAGTAGCCCGTTGGCTTTACTCAACAAATCATAAGGATATTGGAACTTTATATTTAATATTTGGAGTTTGAGCTGGATTAATAGGTACAGCGTTTAGATTTTTAATTCGATCTGAGCTAGCTCAACCAGGTTCAATATTAAATGATCCGCATCTTTATAATTGTATTGTTACCGCTCATGGTCTTATAATGATATTTTTTTTTGTAATGCCTGTATTAATTGGTGGGTTTGGTAAATGGTTGATTCCTCTTTATCTAACCAGGCCAGATATGGCATTCCCCCGACTTAAAAAAATGAGTTTTTGGTTATTACCCCCCTCATTTTTCCTACTATTAGGTTCCTTTTTAGTTGAAACCGGAGTAGGAGCCGGGTGAACTATTTACCCCCCTCTTTCGGGTAATATAGCCCAAAGAGGGCCAAGTGTTGACTTGGCAATTTTCTCTCTCCATATAGCTGGGGTTAGGTCAATTTTAGGGGCTATTAATTTTATAACTACGATTGTAAAAGCAAAGATACAAGTGTCATGGGGTCAAATTCCCCTGTTTTTGTGGGCCATTATGGTGACTGCTTATATGTTGGTGTTATCCCTACCAGTCTTAGCTGGGGGTTTAACAATGCTTTTAACAGATCGAAATTTTAATACAACTTTCTTTGACCCAGGTGGTGGAGGAGACCCTATTTTATTCCAACATATGTTTTGATTCTTTGGTCACCCGGAAGTGTATATACTAATCCTTCCTGGGTTTGGGATGATCTCTCAAATTGTAACTTTTTACAGTGGGAAGGATAGAGCTTTCGGGCATATGGGAATGGTTTATGCAATTCTAGGAATAGGATTTCTAGGTTTTATTGTGTGGGCACACCACATGTATACTGTAGGGCTAGATATTGATACTCGTGCTTATTTCACAGGTGCTACAATGATAATTGCAGTACCTACAGGTATTAAGATTTTTAGCTGGCTAGCAACTTTCTATGGTCGTCCATTAGGGCATCAAATAGATAATGTTGGCCCTCTTTGGGCTACAGGTTTTATTTTCTTATTCACTTTAGGAGGTTTGACTGGTGTTGTACTTGCTAGAGCGAGTTTAGATATAGCTCTTCATGATACATATTATGTAGTTGCACATTTCCACTATGTGTTGTCTATGGGAGCTGTATTTTCTATTTTCGCAGGTATTATTCACTGGTGACCTTTATTTACCGGAACCGTATTAAATTCAAAGATGGCTATTGCTCAGTTTTGAGTTCTATTTACGGGAGTTAATTTAACTTTCTTTCCTCAACACTTTTTAGGTTTAAGAGGAATGCCACGTCGTTATATAGATTATCCTGATGGCTTTGCCTATTGAAACAGGGTGTCTTCTTTCGGTTCCTTAATTTCTGTGGTAGGAGTAGTATTCTTCATAGTAATTATTTGAGAAGCCTTCGTCAGAGAACGTTTGGTGGTCTATATTGTTTCGCCTAATTCTCAAACAGAATGAATCAATTCAGATAATTATCCTGTGTCTTTTCATACCAGAGAATCTGTAAGTAAGGTGTTTATTAGAAATAAATAATTTCTTTTTAGTTTATATAGAATGTTTGTCTTCCAAACAAAAGGTCCTAAATTAAGGAAAAGAAAAGTAAATAAAAACTGATCTATTTGTTTTTAATTATATTGTGAAAACAAAATCTAAAATTTTTTATCTTGGACTACGTCCCTTTTGTATCATGGTCTAATAAATTTCTAAAAATATTTATTATTCCGAAATTCTGTGATTGTAAGCTTTGTAGTTCTGAACTAAATTATTAAGAAGTTCTTTTAATAAAATAAGGCTTAAGGATAAAGATTATAAATCGGACAGGATTATATCTGATTAAAAGGTTAACAAGTAAAAATATATACTTTAGGGTTAATTTCTAAAGTAAGTCAAAAGATAATTCTATTAAAAATATTGTTTAAGACGAGAAGTGTCTAAAAATAAAAAGTGTTATAACTTTATTATACAAAAATCTAATTACTTCTTTCGTAATACCTTTTGTGAAAAATTGGGACAGTATTTTGATAGAATGAGTATACTAAGTAAATTGTATAAACTCGGTGCTTTTACAACTGTTTATCAAAAACATTGCCTTTAGAACATATTTAAAGGTATTACCTGCTCAATGTGTTTATTTATTAATAGCTGCGGTATCCTAACTGCACTAAGGTAGCATAATTAATTGTCTTTTAAATGGTGACTTGTTTGAATGGTTTCATGAGAAAAGAACTTTATTCAATTTAAAAAGAATTTATATTTTAAGGTCAAAATACCTAATTTGTAAAGAAAGACGAGAAGACCCTGTTGAGTTTTACAGCATTAAGCTGTTTAAATGGGAAATTTAATTTCTTTTTGAAATTTTTTAGATCCTAAATATTGGAAAAAGGATAAAATTACCACAGGGATAACAGGACTATATTTTCTGAGAGTTCCAATTGAAGAAAATGTTTGTTACCTCGATGTTGAATCGAAATAACTTCTCAGTGCAGCAGCTGAGTAAGTGGGTCTGTTCGACCTTTAAAATTTCACGTGATTTGAGTTAAGACCGGCGTGAGCCAGGTTGGTTTCTATCTTCTTTTGACCATCTTTTGTACGAAAGGAATTGGTTGGTGAAAGGTTTTCAAATTTTTCGAAATGGCAGATAATATGCGATAGATTTAGGTTCTATAGATGAAGTTACTCTTCTTTCGAAGAAAACTAATGTTAGTGTATTAATAGCACATTAAGCTTTCTACTTAAGGGGGATTTTCGAATCACATTAGAAAATGTCTTTTGTCATATGATTTTCTCTTTTATTAATAAAATATATATGCTTATTTTCGCTGAACTCCCTAATTTTAGGAATTCTAATCTTATTGGGAAGGTTTAGTATTAGGCTATTGATCAGGGTATATTGTCTTTCTTGATACGGGCTAATATTTTTTATAGTTTATATAGGGGGGTTATTAGTATTATTTATTTATATTTCTTCTTTAAAATTTAATCCTGTATTTTATTTCTCTAAGATAAGAAGTACCAGAAAAATTTTGTTAAAGCTTAATGTGCTATTTTTTTTGATACTAAGGTTAACTCAAATCACGTGAAATTTTAAAGGTTTTTCCTGGAAAAAAAAAGATATCAATAAATTTAGATTTAAATTATTCAAAGAAGTAGAGGTACTTTTTTTAATTAATGTTGGAGTAGTCTTATTAATAGTTTTATGAGTAATCACTAAGTTATCCTTCCGGAACCGGAGAGCTTTACGTCCTTTTTTTAGGTAAGCCAAATGGTGCGCTTCAGCGATTATGAAAATGTTATTGGTCACAATATAAAGCTAGGATTCAGGTACACCTGCTCTAAACTTTTCTTTGGTTTAAGGGTAGTGTTTGGACTGGTTTTTATATTTTTGAAAAAAAGATTTTTAGTTAGTCTTAGTATTTTAGATTTAGGAAATCTAAAACTAGATATATCTTTTTTTGTTGATTGGGTGAGAATACTGTTTTTTACGGTTTTGTGTATAATCGTTTCTTGTGTTCTAAAGTTTTCATGTATATATATGGAGAGAGACGAATTTCAAGTACGCTTTACTTGGATTGTTTTAAGATTTGTATTCTCGATGTTTTGTCTTATTTTTTTACCACATTTTTTTTTTTTGTTGATTGGGTGAGATGGATTGGGAATAACAAGATTTCTCTTGGTAATTTATTATTTAAGGGATTCTTCATGAGCTGCGGGAATGAAGACTTATTTAATTAACCGGATAGGAGACAGATTTTTTATTTTGGGTTTAGTCCTATTTTTATATAATGGTTACTGGGATATTAAAAGAGTAAGAGATAAAGGCATTTTAGCTATTATTGTGGTTTTAGGGTGTTTTACGAAGAGGGCACAGTTTCCCTTTTCAAGGTGATTACCAGCCGCAATGGCGGCCCCTACCCCAGTTTCTGCTTTAGTACATTCCTCTACTCTGGTTACTGCAGGAATTTATGTTATGATTCGTTTCTGCCATATATTTCCAGATTGGCTATTCTTTTTAGTAGGTGTTAGAGGTTTATGAACGTTATATTCAGCAAGTCTGGCAGCTTGTTGCGAGTTTGACACTAAGAAGGTAGTAGCATATTCAACATTAAGTCAGCTAGGCTTGATGGGAGTAGCAATTTCTTTAAAATTGCCGTTTATTGCATTTTTCCACTTAATTACTCACGCCATGTTTAAGGCGTTAATATTTATTTGTGTCGGATATTTAATTAATAAAAGGGGGCATTTTCAAGATTTGCGAAGATTAAAAGGGGTGTGATTAACTAGACCCCTCTTAGCTATTACTCTCCTCGTGAGAAGATTTTCTTTGTTAGGTTTTCCATTCTTAGCAGGGTTCTTCTCAAAGGAGTTGATAATAGAAAAAGATATTTTATTTATTAACCAAGTATTTCATTCTTTATTACTTTTTTCCCTGCCTTTAACAGCGTATTATAGGACTCGTTTAGCTTTCAATATTTTAAAAGGATGTAGGTATAACAGGGTATTTTGTAATAAAGACAAAAAAGTTTTACTTTTTTCGTTATTACCTTTGTATCTGGGAAGAATACTAGTAGGGTCGATTCTGTATCCTTCCTTTTATAGGTTAAGGTCTGTCTTCCCCTGCCATTTAATGAAGTTTTTTGTTTCCTTTTATATTCTTATAGGTGTTGTGTTAAGCTGATTAGATTGAAAGTTTAACAAAAAATCATTGATTTGATTTAGAAGATCTATATCATTCCTAGTACCGTTTAATGGGGGGTATTGAACTAACAAGCTGGGAAATTTTGGAAGACAAAGTTTCTACGTGTTAGATCAAGGAATATTATCTAGTATAATTTCAAGTGTTGATAGGAAAATAAATAATTCAGGTAGATGAATTTCCAATTCTTTAGAGTATTTTAGGAGCCCTCAAGCAAAGTATTACTTAATAACAATTATAGGATTAGTTTTCTTTGCGGGTTTAATTACTTAAAGACTTTCAGGAATTTAATTCGTTTAGCCTTGAAATCTAAAAGAGGGGTATAAAGTCCCCGAAAGTCTGATTAATTAAAAAGTTAGTATATATATTATAATTGGTTGTCGGCCTTTGGAAGAGGATTTATCCTCACTTTTTGTGAATAATCAAATTCTTTTTTTGAAAAAATTTTCTAAGGAAAAGTACAGCACTCCTTTTCATTTAGTTGAGGTTAGTCCGTGACCTATTCTTGCTTCTGTAAGAGCTTTAGGAATAACATTTGGTGGCATCTATTGATGACATTTTAATAATGCAAGTATTCTTATTTTAGGCCTACTTTTCAAATTCTTAATATCCTTTTGTTGATTCTCAGATGTAATTAAGGAAAAAATGGGAGGATTTCATAATAGAGTAGTAATGTTTGGCCTCCGATTTGGCATGATCTTATTTATTTTATCCGAAGTACTATTTTTTTTTTCTTTCTTCTGAGCTTATTTTCATAATTGTTGAGGGCCGCAGGCAGAGTTAGGATATATTTGACCTCCTTATGGGTTCAAAGAGATAGTAATTGATCCATTTTCAATACCCCTACTTAAAACAGTAGTATTATTATCCTCTGGGGCCAGAGTTACTTGAGCTCACCATGCGCTGGTAAGGCAAGATTATGATAATGGGTTACTAGGGTTGTTTATAACGGTATTTCTAGGAGGCTATTTCTTATTTTTACAAGGTAATGAGTATTTTTTAAGTGAATTTTCGATTAACAGAACTATTTATGGAACTGTATTTTTTATGTTAACGGGGTTCCACGGGTTTCATGTAACAATTGGAACAATTTTACTTTTAGTTTGTTTACTACGTCATTATCTTGGACACTTCTCAACTCATCAACATGTTGGGTTTGAAGCTTCAGCTTGATATTGACACTTTGTAGACGTAGTATGGTTATTTCTATATTTTTTTGTATACTGATATGGCTACAAAATATAAAAGTTTAGTGTGGCAGATAATATGCGCTGGATTTAAGCTCCAGAAATGAGATTTCCTTCTCCTCTAAAGTTTACTGTTTTATGAGACAGTGTTAGCCGCACGTAAGTTTTTGGTACTTAAGGAAAACGTAGTTTTCTCATAGTTTGAAAGCGAAATTAATAGCAGCAGATTCTTACTCTGTAGGTGAACACATAAAGTTCTCAAACTAAAAGTTTAGTAAGACCCCCCCCTTTGTTACTTTTTTTATCATGGTAAACATAAGAGATTTTTTAGACAAAAAATCTCTTATGTTTACCATGATAA